>ENA-UOXV01002797-UOXV01002797.1-marine-metagenome-genome-assembly--contig:-NODE-2797-length-22308-cov-5.738327_pt1 | contig 22308 bp, 9 predicted proteins | sample MGYA00238165_ERZ766961 | MGnify/ENA primary metagenome ERZ766961 (study PRJEB28924, sample SAMN03173240) | marine metagenome | biome: Marine; feature: Water; material: Subsurface seawater | place: North...
GGCGCCATCGAACGAATGCCCGGGGTTGCCGCGAGCCCCGCGCTCGGCACTCTGATAGATCTGAGGAATTTCGGTCAGCCTCTCTGCCCAAAAATATCAGAAGATGGTGCACGCCGTGGCGTGGGCGCGTCTCTCTGCGTGCGCGCCGGTTTCCTCGCGCACGGATAGTGCCGGTAAGCGCGTGTCATGCGCGGCATCATCCGGTGATGATGAGGTTGCCAAACCCGCAGAAGTCCGCGTGAGACTCCCATGGACAGGAGACATCGGCCCGCGGGAGATGAAGCTCATGGCTGATGCGTTTACCGATCCCAAGTTGCTCAGTTCGGTCCCCACCATAGGGGGCTACATGCTCCGGAATGGCACGGCAGCGTTACGACATCAGGCTTCGATCCTTCGCGGGGGACCGGGCGGGAAGATGGGCGGCGGATCGGCGACCTACCCCAGCAGCTGGTCAGCGCCGTTCGCCATCGCGAACGAGCTGATCGCCGGTTTCCTCGAGGCTGTTAGCGCTTCGAACGAGTTGGAGAGGTATCGCTCCCGCACCAGGGGCGAAGGCGAGGAGGAGGCACTTCAGCGGGTTGGAGAGTACGTACGCGGCCTTCGAGGCATCATGGCTGTGGGCATCGCCCCCATGCCCGGAACCAAGGTGCAGAGCATCGAAATCGACGGGAGGCGAGGTGTGTGGCTCACCCCCGATGGCCGGAGTTGGGACGATCCTGACGCCCCGAAGAGGACGGTGATGTGGATGCACGGTGGCGCTTTCATCCTGTGCAGCACAAACACGCACGCCAGGCTGCTATCGTCCCTGGGCATCGAGTCTGATGCGAGGGTGCTGTCCGTTGAATACCCGCTCGCACCCGACGAAGGACGTTACGAGGACATGCTGTCGCACGTGGTGAAGGCGTATCAGTGGCTGACGAGTCCGAGCGGCGGTGGAGTTGATCCTGGGTCCGTAGTCATCGGCGGGGACAGCGCCGGCGGACATTTGGCGGTTGGTCTTGTTCAGCGATTGATTAGCAGCGACACGACCGGTCCGGCTGGAGTCGTCTTGATGTCGCCGTGGCTCGACCCAGGCCGAGACGATCCGGCCACCGAGGAGGCTTGGAACAGCGCCAGAGCAACCAGCTGTTATCTCAGAGGCGTCAAGGACTCGATGAAGGTCGTGCACGACTTGGTGTTCGAGCAGGTGATGGAGGAAGAGGAAGAGAACGAGCTAGACTTTTCGTACCTGCCGCCCAGAAACATGCTCAGAAGAGAACTTTGGGACGGTCGGCGTGCTCACCTGGTGCCGCCGGTGCTGGTACAGTACGGTGGCGCAGAGGTTCTAGCCGCGGAGAGCAGGGAATTCGTGCGAATCGCGTCTGAATGCGGCATCGATGTGACATCGCAAGAGTTTGACGACCTTCCGCACGTGTTTCAGGTATTCGACGCTTTGGAGGCGGAGGGCGAGAGGGCGATTCAATCCGCCGGAGCATTCGTGTCGCGCGTGAGCAAGAGTGGCTAGCTAGCTAGTAGAGTAGGGTGAACCCCATGTGGCAAAAAAGCATATTTGATTAATGTCTCGTGTCTACGCGCCGAGGCTCTTCATGAGCCTCATGACCTCGTCCTTCTCCTCGGGAACAACCGCCTCATCTTCCGTCGCGGCAATCTCCTCCAGAGTTTCGCGCAGCTCCGAAAGGTGCGACGCCATCTGCTCATCCGTCGCCTCCGGGCACAGCGCGCGAATCAATGTTTTGACGCGCTCCTCCGCGACGCGCATGCGAAGTCGGGATGCAAAGAACTCCCTCGACTTGTCCCACGGCACAATCTCCTTGATGGCGCGTTTGTGCAACATGACGCCGGGAGTGTCGTGCAGCGCGGCGAAGTGCGTCGCCAGCTGTTTGAACGTCGGCATCAGCTCCTTCTCGAGTTTCTTCTCCGCACCGTCGTCGTCGCCCAGGTTCTGCATCTGGGGCAAGGACCTCTTCATCACCTTGACCAGATCCGCGCGGCGGAACTTGATGTCAACAACACCCTCGGGTTCGAGCACGCCACCCTTACTGCCCTGCGCCGCGTAGAACTCCATCTGCTCCGGGTTGATGCTGGAGTCAATGACCACCCACGCGCCGCCTCTGAGTTCGCCGTTCGTGGGAATGTACACGAAGATGGGCTGCGTGTACTCCCTCAGCGCGTCGACGATGTAGGCACCGTACTTGAGAATCTCCCCGTACATATCCCTCAGACCGCCGGCGAACCCGCGCCAGTTGGCAAAGATTATCAGAGGGAGTCCCTCGCGGTTCATGTCCCCGATAGCCTGAGCCGTCTTGAACGCGCTGTCAGGGAACCAAACCTGACCCGCCTGCGTCTCCTCCGTGATTTGAGCACCCTCAAACGCCGGGTCCGCGGGGACAGTCTTCTCGCTCGTGCGCGTCTCAACCGCGACGGCGCCGATGGGAAGCCCTCCGAGGCGCGCCCTGCCCGTGACCACGCTCTTGCCCCAGTCCGTCATCACCTCCATGAACGAGCCACGGTCGAAGAAGTGGTGGAGCATCTCCCTCGGATCGTGCGGCGCATTCGCGGGGGTGAACCCCACGGGCCGATGGATGGTGTCGAACCCGTCGCCCTTCGGCAGGGTGAACGGCAGAGGCGCACCCTTCTTCGCCGGGACGAAGGACAGCCATCGCAGGATGTTGCTCACGCCGCGCACGTCGTCGGGCACGACCATGTGAGAAACGCCGTTGTTCGCCATCACTTTTGGACCGCCGATCTGCGCGTTTGACGTGTACACCTCGCGGCCCAGAACCTTGTTGAGCGCGGAGGCGCCGGTGAGGATGAGCGGCGCGTCGGCGTGTTGGATAACGCGCTGGCACAACCGAGAGCAGTACGCGCCGATACCGACTGACCTGCCCGTGACGTACGCCATGGTAACCGTGCTCTTGTATGCCCTGCTCGTCGCGGCGGCGATCTCACCGCTGCCTTGCAGGCACTCGACACCCTGCCCGCCGCACACGTCGGTGAGCGCGAAACGAACCTGGCCCGTCTCGCCGTCCACGACCCTGTCCGCGAGTACCCGCCCGTTGGTGCCGAGCATCTCGTAGTCATCCTCCGTGAGGTAGAGGTACTCGAACCCGCGGCTGGGTTTCGTCGCATCCACCCAAGCAACCCTGAACGCCGCCTTGACCGCCTCATCTAGGCCAATCCTGGCGCCGCTGTTGCTGCTGATGTAAACACAAGGGAGGCCCTCGGCGACGGCGAGGTCAAACGCCGCCCTGTACACCGCGTCTTCCTTCGGGGAGAACGAACCCGACATGTGCGTGATGTCGTTCGCCACGAGGATGATATCGCGACCGTTTCGGTACTCCTCCGTCACCAGCGTCGCCCTCCAGCACACCATGCCGACGTCGTTCATACCCGGCGCGCGCTCAACCTCGACCAGGACGCCGCTCTTGCCGTGGCCGGGCGCGACGAGCTGGTGGGAAGAACCCGCGGGGAGTTCGAGCACGAGCTCCACCAGGTGCTTGATTCCGGGCTGGGGCGCATCCTCGTCGTTCCCGCCCTTCTCAGCCAGGACGTTTGCGAAAATCTCGGGGAAGTCGTACGCGTAGGTGCTGTTGAGGTTCTGGCAGATCATTCTCTTGCGCTGGATGGTGTCCAGGAGCGGGTACAGAGGGGGCCTGGGCGCGGGGCCCGAGGTGTCGTGCACGGTTGAGGTCATCTTGAACTTGAGACCCGAGGTGTTGAGCGCCACGACCTCACCGCCGCCGACGCGAACCTCGACGCAGGAAACCTTCAGGCGCCTGAGGTCCTCGAAGGTGAGGTGGATGAAGCTCGCAATGGCCGCCTCGATCCTCGGCAAGTCCTCCACGGTGGTGCCGACCATGTTGATGTAGACGTGGTTCCACGCGGTGCCGTGCTGACCGACCGCGAGCTCCAGGGACCCGAGCACATCCGCGAGTACGGAATCGTCGTGCACAGAGGTCCACTTGTGATCCGCGAGGGAATCGAGGTCGATGGACACCGAACCGGAGGGTGTTCGCTTGTGGCCGCCGTTGGGAGCCTCGACGCCGGCGAGAAGAAGCTCCTTGTGGTACACCGCCGCGCGAAGGAACACGCGTCGATCGCGCTGCGGCAACTTGGCGCCCCTTCTGCTCTGCGGCACAACTTCTTCCGCGAGGAAGACGCCGATGGAGTACTCGCTGGCGTTGACCCAGTTGCGGGTGCGCTTGCCGTGGGTCCTGCTGGAGATCATACCGACGCACTCCACCTGGAAGTTGGCCAGGCGCTCCACCTCCATCTGCGCCGCCATGTGCGGCCAGAAGCCCCTCGCCACGCTCACCTCCTTGAACTCGCCCTCAGGCGCGAGCGGCGAGGAGGTTGGTGAGGGAGGAGGCAGGTTCGCCGGAGCCGCCGAAGAGAACCGCGCGAGCGACCCGTTGGCAAAGTTGCGCGCAAAGGTGAAGTGCTGCGGGCGCTCACCGATGGCGAGGAGGGTGACCGCGACACGCGAGGTGGCGAGCGAGATGGCCCCTGCGAGGTGCTGTCCGCTGACGAACGCCTGCGCCGCGTCGCGAATGTCCCGGTCCTCTCTGCCGTGCAGCCTCGGGTAGTTGATGACAAACGCGAGCTCCTCCGGTTTTTCGGCGTTGGCCTCGGGCAGCGCGGAAACCGCGTGGCCGAGGGACGGCGCGAAAAGCACCAGGTTACGGCCTCCGTCTAGCCTGACGAACGTGACCGCGGGATCGGCGTCAAAGACGTGCGGTCCAGCCCCTTGGGTCGCGGGAAGGTCGATACCTGCGGCGGCGAAGAGAGCCTCGATGGCGGCAAACTTTTCCGTCTCGGACGGCGCTTCAAAGAGCGTCTCCCACGAAGGGCCGTCATCCTCGTGCTCCGCCTCTTCGTGCCCGCGGATCATGCCGATCTCCTCGGCGAGGTTGGCGTACGAGTTGAATCGCGCGAGGGTGTTGGTGTTGTCGAGGAAGAGAGTACCGACGGATCTGCGCTTGATCCTGTCACCGGGCACGCCGGGGGTGCCGGCTCCAATGGACGACTCGGTTTCGCTGCCGTTGAGGGAGGTGAGGTCGTCCATGCTTCCGCCGTACAAGGACCCGGCAGACGCCAGACCAAAGTCCGAGAGGCTCTCTTGGCGGCTATGCGCCAACTTCTCGAGGTTCCCGCCGGACGCCATGGCCAGGTTGCTACCGGACATGGCCTTCATCCTTTCTCGCCTGGACTTGCGGCTGGCGTCCTGCTTCACGACGATGATCTGCCTCGCCCTGTAGCTCACCTCCTTGTACCCAGACTGGGACGCGGACTCGAGCTTCATGAGCCTGCGCACCGCCTCGAGCATGGATGGCGCGTCGATCATGTCGTTTGCGCTCACCTCATCGAGGAACTTGAGGATCAGCGCGGACCTTTGAGCCAATCGCGAGTGCGCGTGAGCGTACTGGACAACCGCGGAGGCGTCACCCCGGTACCTGGACCTGAGAACCATGATGGCATCCTCGAAGCTGGCGCTGCACGCGAACGGCTCCTCGGCATCCAGGAAGGTTTCTAGATGCCTGGTAAGCACCCTCACGCGGTTCATGTGCAGGCCGCCCTCGAACTGGTCGACAAAGGACCGGAGCGGAGCGAAATCCGGGCCGTGCTCGTCGATGAGATCGCGGACCCGCTTCACCGCGACTGAGACGACATCGGTGCCGTCGTCGGTGACCATGGCGCTTTGCATGAACTCCTCGATGGACGCGAGCTCCGTGAGCGCCGCCTTGGACGCCCTGGAACTGACAGCCTGCTTAGTTTCAGAGAATTCGTCGAGCGCCAGCTCCATGGTGCCGAGCACTTCCAGCAGCGGCGTCACCGGATCAGCCGTCTTGTTGAAGTCGTACCCGGCGAGCAGCTGGTGGATTCCCGCCGTGTTCACGGTGAACTTGACCAGGGCGCTGTCGTGCTTGAGGGCGCCGGTGAGCTTACGCGACTCGATCTTGGTGAACTCACCGCTGAACGGCTGGCTCACCTTGACCGAGGAGGGATCCTCCACCTCAACCGCGCAGAGCGCGTCGCCCGTTTCGAGCGCCGCGCCGGGCTGCGTCAAGTGAGTCACCAAGCCCGTGCTGGTGGCGAGGAGAGGCATGACGGTCTTCATCACCTCCACTTCGCAGTACGCCACGCCCTCCACGGCCCTTCCCCCGTCGGGGACGAGGTATCTGATGAGTTTACCAGTCCCCGGCGCGCTCATCTTCGTCGGGTCAAAGTCATCCGGGAAGAAGCAAGGGTGCCCGTCGACGTGCACCTTGAGGCCAACCTTTGAGGGCTCGGTGTACACGCTGTGCGCCCTGCCTCCGAGAAGGACCTTGAGTCCGCCGTCACGCAGTGCCAGCACCTCCGCCTCGCACACCGCCTCGCCGTTGACGTGGATGTAAAACAGGGTGTGGCTGCCCATGGTGACGCGCAGGGAGTACCTGATGTCCTTGTAGATGAGCTCGAAGGAGTGCTCGGACAGGTTGGTCATCCACGCCTCCGGGGGCACTCCTCGGGTCAGCGCATCGACCACCCTGCTCTCCAGTTCCTGGTGCCTGGACGCGGCGCGCATCACCGCGCCGCACACGACCGCGAGGTGGTCGTCCAGCGCCTGAGCCCTGTCCTGCTCGGCGATTAACCCGTCGAGCCACGCGGTGGAGTGGAGGTCGGCTCGGAACTGATCCTTCTCGATGAGCGAGCAGAGGTACTTGACGTTCGTGTGGATCTCGCCCCGGATGCTGAGCTCGGAGAGCGCCTGGATCAGTAAGGTACCGGCCTCGTCCCTGGTTGGCTTGTGCGCGAAGATGTGTCCAAACTGGCTATCCGCGAACTGGTGCACGCCTCCCGTGAGGCCGACGGAGAAGTTGCCGGTGACCCCGGGCAGGGATCGGAAGTGGAGCGAGTGAATAGCACCGGACGTGGGCTTAAAGCCACTCTCCGGGTCCTCCGCGGTCACCCTCGCCGCCATGCAGTGTCCCAAAGGAGGGTTCTGAGGCGCGGTGTCAAAGTCAATCGGGGTGACGCCGTTGGGATCGGTTTGGCCGTAGAACTTCCTGATGTGGGGCATCTTGTTCAGGGGTATGCCCATGGCAATCTGGAGCTGAACCGCCGGGAGGTTCACACCCGTGATCGTCTCCGTCACCGGATGTTCCACCTGCAGACGCGGGTTCACCTCCAAGAACGAGTACTCGCCCGTGGTGATGTTGTAGAGGTACTCCACGGTGCCCACGCCGCTGTACCGAACCTTCTTGGCGAGCCTGACGGCGCCGCGCTCGAGCTCCGCGCACAGCTCCCTCGGCGCCACCGTCACGGGAGCTTCCTCTATGATTTTCTGGTGCCTGCGCTGCACCGAGCAATCGCGTCCGTAAAGGGAGATGGCGTTGCCGTGCTTGTCCGCCACGACCTGAACCTCCAGGTGCCTGGAGTTGGTCGAGAGCTGCTGGATGAACACGGGAGAGCCGGGCACCTCCGCCTGAACCTGCACGAAACCCGTGCGGAGCTCCTCCATGTTCGTCACCATGCGGATACCCTTACCGCCGCCTCCTTCCGATGCCTTGATCATCAGCGGGAACCCAACCTTCTCGGCGCTCTCCTCCGCCTGGTCCAGGTCCCCGAGCGTAGCCGCCAATAACACATCCTCGGGAATCGAAGTCTCCGGGACGGTCAGACCGGACCCCGACCACGGGATCACGTTCACGTCGCACGACTGCGCCAGAATATTCGCACAGATCTTATCACCGACGGCGTCCATCGATTCCGCGGATGGTCCGAGGAAGGCGATGTCGTGGTACGCGAGCGCGGCTGGGAGCTTCGGGTTCTCTGAGGCGTGGCCCCAGCCGGGCCACACCGCGTCCGCCTGGCACCTGCGCGCCACCTTGACGATCAGGTCCACGTTGGCGTAGTTATTCCTGTTGGAGCCTCCTTCGACGGTGATGAACTCGTCCGCGAGCCTGATGTACTCGGCGTTGGCCTTGACGTCGTCCTCGGTCGCCATGCACACGATGTGCAGAATATCGTGGGTTCTGAAGGTCTCGTACTCCCAGAGCCTGAGCGACCGGATGGCCTTCACCGCGCCCACTGCGAATGGGTAGGGAAGAGGTTGGTGGTTCGATCAGCGCGAAGTCGAGTCGGGGTTCACATGGTTTGGGCCGTCAAGGTTCACACCCACAGGGGGAAGGAATCGCGGGGCGCGGGATGAGGGTTCCGGGGTCGGATTGACAAGGAGACTTACAGCCATTGTTCGCGACGAGGACCTTCCGGATGAGGCGCGTGCCGCCCCTGGACAGCACATAGTTCTCGAACTGAATCTCGGCGGTGGCCACTGTGATCACGAGGAGATGGGGCAGGGTCGCGAGTGAGACTTCGGGTGCCATGTATCGGGGAAACTCGCGCGTCGCCAGGGAGGGTCGGGAGCCCGAGGGATCGGATTCGAGGGGTTTAGGCTCACTCTGTCTGGGGCCGACGACTGCCGATCGGGCGTCGACGACTGGCGCTTGAGGGTGCCTTTACTGCCTTTCTTTACTCGCGACCGACGTCAAGGCCGCGGTGCACTCGTGCCAATGAACCGCTCCCTACCCTTTTCTCCTCGATACACTCGCCAGCGCGTCCACGGAGTACGCCTCTCCGCCTGCCAGTCACCGCCCGTTATATCGCTTCGCCTCCCGCTCGGCACCTCTGCTTTGATGGATGCCGTGTGGATGAGAGGCGGAAAACACTTTTCGGTGCCCTCTGAAGGAAATCAGACCGTCATTCTTGAGTTAATTAGACACGTGCTGGACACCCGCGTGTGTGACTCCGAACTCTCAGTCGTCAATCACGCGATGCGACTTGACATAACGCGTCGATTGCAATCGGACGGTCCCAGACACACAGAGCACGCCTGCGCTGAGCGCGATCGACCAAACTTTCGATGTCCGCCGTGAACTTTGCCCTCGGTGCGCTTGCCGGAGCTGCGGCGACCGCTGTCGCCGCCGACGCGTACCCCTCCATGATGCCGACGCTTGGACTGAATCGGCCCCAGATCGAGTTGAAGTACTTCGACTTCGCGGGGGCCGCGGAGAAGGTGCGGTTCACGCTGCTGATGGGCGGCGTTCCCTTCAAGGACACCCGTGTTTCCTTCAAGGAATGGGCTGAGCTCAAGCCGACCACCAAGTACGGCCAGCTGCCGGAGATGTACCTCAACGGCGAGACGAAGCCCTACGCGCAATCGGGAGCCATGCTTCGGTTCGCCGGAGCAATCACCGGCTTGGTGCCCAAGGATCCCATCAAGGCGTTGAGTGTTGACGAGGCGATCGGTCTCGATGAGGACTTGAGGCGCGAAATGCGCCCCAGCATCGTCATCTCCTACGACCAAACCATCAAACCGAAAGAGAAGGCGCGGAAGATCAAGGAGTTGCGCGAGAAGCTCGTCGCCGACCAGATCCCGAAGTTCCTGTCGCACTTCGAACAGATGCTGGGGAACAGCGACTATCTGTGCGGCTCCTCGCCGACAATCGCGGATGCGCAGTTCCTCGTTACGTGCAGGTGGCTGGGCAGCGGCGTTCTCGACCACATCCCCGCCGATATCATGACGAAGTACCCGAAGATCACCGCGTTTCGGGAGCGGATGGAAACCAGGCCGGAGATTGCGGCGTACCTTAACAAGCCCAAGTGAGGGGCTGGAGCGACGGGACGACGCGCCCGCCGTGCATGTGGTGGCGTGTCGCATTAGAATACTCACGAGAGAAGACGTGGGATACGTAGAGAACACAATTGTAAATCGTTCGAGCATTATTAGAGTACGTAGCACTTCTTCATCAATCTTCCTCTCACAAGAGTGAGAAGTCGCGTCCCGTCGCGTTTTCGTCGGCGGTGAAATGACTGACACGTCACACAGCGGCGGCGCAATGGGGAACGACGAAGGCGAGGACGGGGAGTGGGCAACCGGCCAGCAGATCGCTGCGTCGCTGCCCAGCCTGGACGGCGTCGATCCTGACCACCCAGTGGTGACCTGCGGGCTACTGGTCGACGTCGTGGCGAGGGTTGGGGTTCTCGCGATGCCCTCAGAGACGTCGGTGGGGCTGAACCTGGAAGGAGCGCCGACGATGACCCGGCGTGTCGAGGGCGATGAGGATCTCCTCATCGAGTACTCTTCATCCGCTGCGTCGATATTGCGCGGGTACCTCACCGCTCACCCTGAGATCGCGCGAGGCGTGTGCGGTTCCGCGCACAAGGCACCGGACGGCGAATTCCGATGCGGGAAGTTCATCCGCGGGGTGTCCGCCGAGGCGGCGGCCGCGGCGATGGCTTGGAGGAAGAGCGAGCTACCCGCGGAGCTGATCGAGCTCGATAGTGCCGCGGCGCCTCCTAAAGCCAACCCTTGGAACAAAGCAAAGTCAGCTCACCGGGGTGCTGAGCAGACCGAGCGAGACGCGTCCAAGAGGGACAAAAAGCAGAAGAAGGAGAAGAAGGAGCCCGAGAAGAAGGTGCCGGTGGTCCTAATCCCCGCGGAGGCTCCCGCTGTGCCCGCGTGGGGAGGTGCGGCGTCCGCTAAACCCCCTGCCTCAGCGAGCATGTCGCAGATCCTCGAGGAGCAGTCCACGAGACCGGTGGTGAGGCAGCCGCAGAAGCTAGACGCGGCGAGTGGGACCCCGGGAATCATTCGCCTGCCCAAGGGCGGGGTCGCACCGAAGAACAAATCCGGCGGTGGCGGTGGGTGGGCAGATCGTCTCCGAGGCCGGCCATCGGGTGGTGGAGGGACCACCGCGTGGGACATGCAGTCGCAGGATGTGGGTAGTCTTGGAATGATCCAGCGCCCCGCGCCCCCCAAGATTCCGAAGATCACCCCCGAGGGACTTACAGCCGAGGCTCGCAAGTCAAAGGTGGACCAATTCGGCAAGGTGCGGTGTCTGGTGTGCAACAGGGCGTTTTTGGCGCACAAACCCCTGGAGCAGCACCTCGCCGCGTCCCACTTCGGTCTGAACTCGATGGAGGCAAAGGCGCTGGAGGCCAAGCTGGTCGCCGCGGGCGTGCACATCCCGGGCGACGGGTCGGAGAAGACCAAGCCCGACAGGATGGCGGTCCAATTCGGTGAGATCCTGGATCAGCCGAGGTCCAGACCGGGCGATGCGTCGATTGCTAACCTGGCTCATTCCCTCGCCGCGTACATCCGCGAGACCCCGAAGAAGAAAGAGAAGCGTGCCGCGGCGATTGGCGCGACTGGAAGGATGAAGCACGGAGGTCAGATGGTGGTGAACCCCAACCAGGCGTCGAGCAGCGGTCTCGTCCATCGACGCGGCAAAGAGAGGGCGGACGGTAGGAAGAAAAAAGGGATGACCAAACTGAAGAAGATCATCCTCAGCGACCGTGCGGTGCGGCTGGAGAGGGAGGAGACGGCAAAGAAGGAGTTGGAGACGAACGCAAAAGAAACGGGTGAGAAGGAGGCGGAGGACGAGAAGGGTGTCATGGAGTTGGAGGTTACCGTCGAGGTTGGCAGGGTTTACGTCAACCTACTCGTGCCGGAGGGAGACGAGGGCGTCGTTGGCGTCGATCTCGTGTACCTTGAGGACGACGAGGATGACGACGAGGATGACGAGTACGAGGCGGTTGACGAAGCTGTAGCCGAGCCCGAGCCTGAGGACGTGCCCGAGCCCGAGCCTGAGGCCGTGCCCGAGCTCAAGGCAGACCCCGCACCCGAGCTCAAGGCAGAGTCCGTGCCCGAGCTCAAGGCAGATCCCGCACCCGAGCCCGTTTCAGAGCCCGAGCCCGAGGCGAATAAACCCGGGGGCGTATGGGCAGCTCTGAACCCCGTCAACTGGTTCAAGCAGCCCGAGGAGACGAAAAAGAAGGACGCCGGCAATAAGAAGGACAGGCCAAAGCAGGCCACGGTGGTCTGCGACGTGTGCGGCAAGAGTGTTTCCGGAGACGGAGCGTGGCAGATGCACATCGAGGGCGCCTACCACAAGAAGGCGCTCTTGAGGAAGGAGAGGGAAGCGGCCGGCGAGGTCGTACAACCGCCCAATCCGCCTGGCACGGGCAAACGGGCGCAGAAAAAGCTCAAGGCTTCCCCCCCCGGCGTTGAGGGCAGCACGAACGACACGTCCAAGAAGAACATGAACACCTTCATGGGGACCGACGTGAAGATCAGGTACGCCGAGCAGGTGGTTACCCCAGAGGTGAACAAGTCGGTGGTGGAATGCATCGGTGAGCTCAAGAGGTTCCAGGACCGTCTCTACTTCAAGGACCCGATCAAAGCCAAGATGCGTCGCCGCCTGGTGTTCGGCCTGCGGGAGGTGCACAAGTACGTGACGTTGCAGCGGGCCAAGGCGCTCGTCATCGCGCCCAACATCGAGGAGACCGAGCAAGAGGGAGGCTTGGACGACGTGCTCGGCAAAATCATCGAGGAGGCCAAGGCGAACGGCACGCCCCTCATCTTCGCTCTCACCCGAGGTCGGCTCGGGCAGATTGTCGGCAAGCGCATGAGGATCTCCGCGCTCGCGGTGCTGGATGAGAGCGGCGCGGAGCAGCAGTTCAAGGCGATGCTCGATGATGCGAAGGAAGGTCGTAAACTGTTCGCGAACAAGAAGCGGCTGGAAGAGGAGGCTGCAGCGAAGGCGAAACTGAACCCGACCGCCGCCGTGTTCGTGCCTCGGTCAATCACTAACTAGCTAGCTACAGTGTTCTATGAATGCTACCTCTAGAGACTACTAATCAAGCTATCGTTCCAAGAGAGTCCTTTAGTTCCCGGAGAACCTCTCCGATGCTCGCCTCAGCCGCCTCCCCGTCAAAGAGTTCCGCAGCGGTTGGGTGCATCTCCGAGCACACAGCGAAAATGTGCCCATCTCCAGCGTCGTACAACGAGGTTACCCCGGTCACTGTCCTCAGGTGCATCGCGGGTACGGACTGCCCTGCGGTGAGCGACGCACGCTTCAGAATACAAAGATTTTCCACTGTCTTCATGTCGGCATGCACATCCCCGTCCGATTCGTACCTGTGGAGGCCAGTTGCGTGAGTCAACGCTGAGATTCGGGGGCGCGAGCTGAGGGATTGAATGACTCACTGGACCTCCCCAATGTCACTGATGAGCAGGCACTTGGCAGGCCCGCGATAAGACTCGCCGACTATTCCGACGATACGCTCGAGATGAGCGCCGGCCGCATCGGGAAGTTTGGTCCGGGGTGGACCGAAGCAGCCCATAGTGCCGACGCGTGGCCAGTTGTGAAACCTCATCTGCTCCCGAAATCTCGTCGGGTCCAAGCGGGTCGATATTTCTCGACCCCTTTCGTCAGTGTTCACCTGAATGATCTCTCACCCGCTGTTCGGATGAACCCACGTACGTACGTATTTCAAGATGATATCTATGGCCTCAGAATTTTTTGTGCCTCTTGTTGGGTCCACCACCGCCACCGCCGCCGCCGCCGCCGTGGGGCCTCTTCCCCCCACCCCCGCCTCCACTGCCGCCGCCTCTCGAGCTGTTCCAGTGTTGTCTCTTGCCGGGTCCGCCACCGCCGCCGCCGCGACCGCCTCTGTTCCTTCCGCCGCCGCCGCCACCGCCGTAAGAGCGGAACGAACCACCGCGGCCGCCCCTGTTGTTATGCGTCGCCTGCCTCGCAGCCTTGAGCCTTCGCTGTTCCGCGAGCTTGGCCTCGTGCCTGCGCCGCGCTTCCATCTTCTTCTTCTCTTGCGCGCTCAGCTCGGCCGCCACCTTGACGTCCTCCCACTTCGAGATGTGAGAAAGAGTGTCGACCAGGTCGCGAACGACGGTCTCCCCTTCGAGATCTCCGGCCCAAGGTGGCGCCGGGGTCGGATCGTTGCTTCGAGGGTTGTACTGCTTCTTCCCCTTGATCTCTCCGCTGTTGTTCACCAGTCGACGGACCAGCGCCTGGATACGTTCGCGGAGCTTGAGGATCAGATCGCACGCGCCGCGGGGCACGTGCAGGCGGTAGAAGTCGTCCAGGGCGAGGATGTCATCGTTCCCGTCTCCTCCAGTCTCGTAGAGCTGCTGCCCATCCTTACCCGCGCCGTTTTCGCGCTGGAGCTCACCTCCCGCCAGGAGCATCATGGCGAGCGGGGGCACCGGGGTGGAGTCTCGCACGTAAACCTTCGTCGTCTTGACGCGCTCGTGGAAGGCGACGTAGCAAGAGCGCCACTGGGAGCCGTCCAGTGAAGAGTTCACGGAGCTCGGGTGGACAGACGCCGGATCGGGCTCGGAAAGTGTTCGATCCGCCGGCCTGACGTGGAGCTTCACGGCGGATGAACTGGCGGCACCCTTCTTCGTGGGCGGCGCGTAGAGGTACGCGAGTTGAGGGTAGAGACCCGCGCAGAGGAGAGCGGCGAGGAGACCCGTGGGCACCGCGCCGCGGCCCGCCTCGAACGCACCTTCCTCGCGTCCGTTTTGTTCATCCATCTGAGACGAGACGGCGAGCGCGGTGGGAGTCTGACCCAGGACGAGCCGCACCCCGTCTGTCCCGTCGTTCTTTCGCCCGACCCACTCGGTGTGGTTCGCGCGCAAGCCCCTGGGTACCACGCCGAGGGTGGACAGGTTCTCCAACAGCTGTCGCTTGTTGTTCGCCACCTGCTGCAGGGTCTTGATGGACAGGAACCTCTCCCGGGCAAAGCCAAACCTAGCCTCTCCCCGAATGGAGTCAAACTCGTTGTACGCGGCGAGCGCGCCGAGGACGTCGCTTTGGGGCGGGGTCCCGAACCTCTTCTTGCTCGCGTCCGCGTTCTCTCTAGCCTCCGCGGGCATCAGAAAAGGTGACCTAGATCCGAGCAAGGACGCGAGAGTGAGTGCCTCGTCAGCCAGACCCAGCGCGCAACCGTAGACGACCAGTTTGCCCAACCTCGCATCCGTGGGAAGCTGCGCGAGGAGCTTGCCCAGCGGGGTGAGATGCTCGTCAGCGGCTGCGAGCGCGCCGATACATCGCAGATCCTCTACCGCGTTGTGTACCGCCGCGGTTTGAGGCGGTTCGGGGAGCCTGGAGCAAACGGCCTCGGCGTTACCTTCGAGGTTGAGAGCCTTGACCCGCATCACCAGCTGCTGCAGACCCACTCGTCGCACCTCCGGGTCCGTGTACCTGTTCATTCGTTCGAGCGAGTCAGAGGTGAAGAGGTGGAAGGCGATGCCGGGCCGGACGCGTCCAGCGCGACCGCGCCGCTGCTTCGCCGCCGCGGCCGATACCGCGACGTCATCCAGAGAGCTCATCAGCCTCTCCGCGTCGTACCTCTCCTCCTTGACGCGTCCGGTGTCGATGACGCAGACCACGTCGTCGATGGTGATTGAAGTCTCGGCGACGTTGGTGGACAGGACAACCTTCATCACGCCCCTCGGGGGACGCTCGAACACCTTCCGTTGGTCATCGGGAGGGAGAGATCCGTGCAAGGGTAGGATCCAGTTGGGGTCGAGCACAAAGTTACCACCGGCGGTCCGCCCGGCGACGTTCACCAGAGTCTCGCGAAGGTCGTCAATCTCCTTCGTGCCCGGGAGGAAGACCAGAATGGCGGCGGTGTCCATGTCGCCCCTCGCCTCAGCCTTGTCCGCCATGCCCGCATCCCACCTGTCATCCCTAGAACCCGGCAGATTTTGGAGCGCCCTGTCCACATCTCCGCCAGCCTGACCGACGAACCACTGCACCAGCTCGACGATGAGCTGTTTGTTCACCACGTCGGTGTCTAGCTGCGCCAGCGCCCGGCACGCAGATCTCGCGCGGGTCTGGTTTTTCGACGAGCGGGACAGCCTGGAGAACCACTCGTTCTCGGACGGAGGACGAAGGGAGTCGTCTCTGGACGCAGCCTTGCCCGCCTTGCGCTGGTGCGCGAACGAGCCGTGACACCACTCAGCCTGACGGTCCACCCAGTGCTTCGTCACCGCGATGGCATCCTCCAGGTGGAGGGTCGCCACCGGAAAGGCTCGGCCCGGGAAGGACACCCTCGGAGCATCGTCGAAGTACCTCGCGAGTACGTCACCGTCCATCGTCGCGCTCATGAGTCCGAGCTTGACGGTGGTCTCGGGCCGTTCGGTTGAGTCTTTCTTGTCGGCGGACTTTCCAGAGTCGCTGTCCGAGTCGGATCCGTCGTCGCCGCCGTCGGGACCGAGGCGGCTCTTCTTGCTCTTCTTCGACTTCTTGCTCTTCTTGGATCGCTCACCAGACTTCGTGTCGTCATCCCCGTCGCCCCTGTGAAGCATCTCCTTGAGCGCCATAAGCAAGAAATCGCCCTCAACCGTCCTCTCGTGCACCTCGTCGACCAAGACGTGCGTCACCCCCTTGAGCGTGGGGTCGCGCTCCAGCCTCCTCAGCAACACGCCGGTGGTGCAGAACAGCAGACGCGTGTTGTCCGATATCCTCGACTCCCCCCGGATGGCGTATCCGACAGCGCCCTGGCCCACGCGCTCGCCCCTCTCCGCGGCGACGCGGTCGGCTACGCCAATCGCCGAGATGCGCCTGGGCTGGGTGCAGATGATGTTCACCGGCTCACCAGTCTCGGCGGCGCGCTCCAGCAGGTACTGCGCCACCTGCGTCGTCTTACCGCTTCCGGTCTCACCCTCCACGATGGTCACCGGGTTGTTTTCGAACGCGTCGATGAGCGCCTGGCGGTATTTGAACACCGGGAGCGACCGACGCACCGCGCCGTGCGGTCCCCCGTCTCTGGGCAGGGGAGGCGCCCACATGACCTTCGCGGGTGCAGCCTTGAGGTCATCCCCCGCTTGTGCGGGCTGGTCGAGGTAGCTCAGGTCGGGCACGGAAGAGATCTTCTGGATCTCAGCCTGATCGAGAAGTCCCGGCGGGAGCTCGGCGTCGCAGGCGTGTCGCATCGCATCGACGGCCGCCCGCGCGACGGTGACGCGACGGAGCGGCGGGTGCCACGGCGAGCCATCCTTGGTGGCGCCGGCCACCTTGGCCGGAGCCTTCGCGGAAGGACTTTTGGGGCCCTTGGGCTGCTTGCCGAGCTTCCCCGCGCTGTCGTTCGGCCGCCAGACGTCGTCGCTGCCGGGGTACTTGCGCTTGTCGCCGCCGCCGCCGCCCTGGAATCCGCCGGGCTTTGGGCCCCAGTATCCATCGCCGCGCCCGCTTCCCATGCCCCCCATCGCACCGGAAGCCCTGCCAGCCTGTGCCAGAGCGCCGTAACCCCCTCCTCCCCCGGGGTAGGTCGGGGGTGGGGGTGGGAGCTGCGAGGCCCGCGGGGGAGCGCCGGGAAAGGCGCCTCCTTGCATCAGCGGATTGGGCGCCGACGCCATGTTCGCAACGTTGCTCGTCCAGCCGCCAGGCTGGCCCGTGCCCCCGGCTGACTGAGGGCGCCCGTTACTGAACGCACCCATGGTGTCGTGATCGATCTCACCTCGACGCGTGCGGCTTTGGAATGGGTCGTGGCGCCGGTGTGAGTGCAGATCTGGATGGAGGTGCGCCGCTGCTCTTTTCGGAGCGCACCAGCCGTGAAAATGTCGAACGTTGAGAGAAGATGGGTCGTGGCACACAGGCAGACATTGAGGCGCGCGGGGCAGCCCGAGAGGCGAGAAGCGACGGGTCATGAGGCGATACAGGAGCGCGGGAGAGGAGGTCATGGATGCTGCGGGCGCCTGGAGACAGCCCACGCGCCCGAGGGGTCGGTACACGCGTTCGGGTACAAGTCGCGAGGACTTCATCGTGAACGAGGAGAGGAAGAGCCGATCGTGCGCCGTGTTCGCACTCGCCGGGGGATTGGCCTTAATCATCGCGGGAGCGGTGATCATGAGACGCGCGGACTACGGACACGTCAAGACGGACCTGGTGGAAGCGTACAACAAAGGTGAGAGGCGTGAGACCCGGAAGGGAGGGAGCGGGTTCCACGCTCGGCACCCACGCACCACTTTTTTCCCGCGCCAACAACGATCCGATCTGACGACGTCGCGACACCTCCTCCCCTCCATCCACCATTCATCACAGCTGTCGACGCCTGGACCACCGAGCACAGTGACGTTTTCAACGGGACGACGTTCGAGTTCAAGTTTGGGGACACCGCGGTCCCCGCCGTGTTCACCGAGACGGCCCCAACCGTGGACAACGCCTGGGGAAAGAGTCACCGGTACGACCCGGTGGCGTTCGAAACGGCGTCTCTGCTGGAGACGGTGGCGATTCCGGACATGCAGGCCAAAGGGATGTTACCCGACCGGCTTCCAACGCTGGGAGAGATCAAGGCTAACGTCAGGGTACCTACCAGCGCCCCAGCGGGCACGGGCGGGGAGGACGGAGACGGTGACGGGTCAAAAAGCGACGCGGGTCGGGAGGAGGTCGACGATCCCGCCGACCACGCGCCGTACAACGCCACGGCCGTGCTCGAATACCTGATGACCCCCAAGGAGTTTTCCATCGTTGTCAAACGAGAGGGAGGGACGGATGAGTTCGTGCCCGTGGGGTCGTATCCCCTCATCACCAGACGCGTGAGCGGCGCAAACGGGTGGAAGGTGTGCAAGTTTCAGAGGGCGGGATACTACCACAGGGGATCGTGCACCACGTACGAGGTCACCTCGAACCTGTGCGCCAAGGTGCGACTGACAGACGGGTCGTGGGGTCTGGATGATACGTACGGCGGCCACGGTTGCAGTCCGAGGGGGAACTGGGACGTCCCGGAGCGGAAACGGATCAGAGCGCCGTCGCAGGGCAACCCGCCGAAGCTCTCCTCGGTGCGGCTTCTCGGCGCGGGCCACGCGGTGTTGCACGACGGTCACGACCCCCTCTTCGCCGCCATGAACCTGACGGGGGGGAGTCTGTTCTTCGCGGAGAAAGCGGCGGAGTCCAGCGCGATGGCGACGGTGATGCTCATCGTTGGAATCGCCATGTTGGTCCCGGCGGCTATCCTCGGGTACCCATTCGTGAGACGTTCGCTTCCCTTCGGTGGAGCGCGCGGCGGGTCCAGGAGATACAGGCAGGGCAGGGGTATCGAGCGAGACCACTTCGACGAGGTTCTCTGAGGAGAGCGAAGGGGTAGAAGACCCCGAGAAAGTAGCATACAAGTAGCGGATTGTTCATGGCAAACAACTCTTCATGACAAGCAAACTAAACAACTCACGCCTTGGTATCTCCCGCGACGCCCACCCTCGCCTCTGATGACACGCCATTCTCAGCCCTTGATTCAGCCTCCTCCACAACACCCCCCGCACGTTTCGCCGCGTTCGCCGCGTCAATCTCCTTCGGGTCCTTACCCGCCCAGATCGAGGCGATGTACGCGTCGATGAAGAGCTGCGACACGTGCCCCACGATGCAGGGTATGGCAATCAACCCGTGCCCGCCCCACCTCGTCTCGTCGAGGTACGCGATGATGGTGACCGCCACCGGTAGCGTCTTTTGCGACGTCATCAGCAGCACCGCCCGCCTCTCAGCCTCCGGCAGTCTCAACACCGGGGTGGTCATCACCCAGTTCATGGCCAGGAAGAACATGTGCAGCGTCACGCCGGCGACGACGATGACAAAGATGTTGAGCGCGCTCTCGCGAACCAGCTTCCCCCTGGATTTGCTTATGCTCATCCAGACGATGGCGATGAGGCACGAGTTGTTGGTGAGCCCGAGCTCGGTCTTGTACCTGGTCGTGAGTTTTGGCGCTTGCTCCACGAACTCCCGGGTCCCCTTGCCCACCGCCATCGGGATGATGATGGAGATGACGAGCTTCAGCAGGAGCTTGGCCGCGGCAGCCGCCATGTCGGTGTCCGCTCCACCGGAGTCGCCCCCTGGAGCGCTAAGGAGCACCGCGTTCAGGATGAAAGGAACGGTGAACACACCGAGGACATTCGTGGTGACGGTCAGCATGAGCGCCATCACGCCATTACCCAGGGCGGACGTCACCAGCGTCACCCCCGAAGTCAACGTCGTCGGCACGCAGGCGAAGAGCGCGAGGCCGTACCGGAACTCCACGGGCTCGAACGGGATCTGCACCAGGGCGAAACCCAACATGGGCGTGACGAAAAGGATAGTGATGATGCCGTACGCGAGCGCCGCGCGCTCGCCGAGCGCTTTCTTGATATCCGCCGTCTTGAGCGTCAGGCCGGAGATGAAGAAGATAACCACGATGCAGCACGTCTGCGCGATTGGGAAGTCACCGCTCATCGGGGTACCGAGCTCTCGGCCGGGGAGCGGCCACGAGAGCGCCAGGGTGATGACGAAGATGAACCCCAGCACGAGATAGTTCTTGATTATCCATGGCTTCCACCTCTTCCAGTGGTCGCCGCACGTCTGCTGCGGCTGCGCGTCGTCGGCCGACATTTCGGAGTGAGGCCGGCGGCGTTCTCTCGGCCGTGCAAATGGATGACTCGGCATGACTCACCACTGCCGAGAAGAAGGGGAAAAGAGTTGGGCGCTTCGGCGCTCCCAAACGCACGAGCGCACGCGGTGCTGCGAACCCGACGGACCCGGCGAACCCTTCGCGCGGGTCAGAGTCGGAGGAATGAGCGAGATCTCGAAAGAACCCGAGGCGGTCGGGGAGCGAGTCGCTCTCGTCGCGTCCACGGCGGAGCTCCTCGGGGAAGAGAATTTGGCGGGAGAGGCTGACTTTCGCGAAGATGACGACGAAGGCGGGGGGTCTTGGGAGCTGCTCATAAGCCTGCAGCGCACCGTGAACCGATTCAGCAGGCGACTCCTGCGGCTGAGGGCTCCCGCGGCGGCGTATCTGCGCGCCAAGCTCGCAACCTCGGAGGGCACGGATGAGGTGTTGGCCAAAGTGCAGGAGAGGGTGGAGTCCGAGGATTTTCTCGAAAAGTTGCGGGAGTCGAGGGCAGCGATGGGGAACGATGGCCTTCCGGGAGAGGTGGAGGCGCCGCCTTCCGGGGATGGACACTTCCACCAAAGCTTCGATGTTAACGACCCGACTTTCTGGGAGCCCGAAGCGGAGAGTCACGACCCGGCCTCGTCCACTTCGCACCTGGCCGGCGCTGGCCCGGACCAGGACGAGTGGGAGTTTGTAGAGGCCGAGGACGTGATCGAGTCCATCGCGGCGTTCATCGCGGGGTACGTGGCGACGCACCCTCGCGCCGTGCAGGTTTCACCCGAGCAACTGCAGCGCGCCCTCGGCAAGTCGTTCGGGGAGCTCAGGCTGGACGGTAAGGGAAAGGCGAGACGGGTTTGGGACTGGGGCGTGGGGGTGTACCGCGGCGCGTCGTGGACATATGGCACACTCACGGCGTTCACCAACCCGTGGATCGCGCAGATGATCGTGGCCGCGATGTATACGGCGGGAAGGATCACTTGCGGCGTAGGAACGACGGCGATAGCGGCGGTCGCGGGAGCGGTGTAGGGTGAGACACGGTGTGAGACTGTACAGTAGCGGGTGAGACGACGGCGGCGCGGGAAACACGACGCGAATGTAAGACTACGAATAACTGACATAGGAAACGAGAAGTCCACTCAATCGTTGGGATCATCCCTGACGAGGATGAAGAGATCGCCGGATTGCGACCTCGAGATCCTCAACTCTCCATCCACAAACGTCGTATCCATCCACGCCAGGGACCCGGCGCCGGTTGCCTCCATCTCCAAATCTCGAGCCACGCGGCCGGGCGACGTAGGCGGCGCGTCAACTTTGAATCCGGCGACGCGATAGTCCTTGGGTCGGACACTAGCCCTCGAGTCCGTCTGAGCGTTGAGATCGGACGTGCTGGCGTTTGTGAACTTGATGAACGGCAAGGGCTCGAAGCTCTCCTCGTTCTTCACCTGGAGCGTGAAGATGTCCACCGTTTGAAAAATTGCGCCTTTCGGTCTCATGAAACCCGGCTTCCCCTTCCCCAACACGTTCAGCGCGGTGGTGTACTGCAGCGCCCACCGACCGTTCATGAGCGGCGACTTGAGGGGCGAACGCGTCGGATTCTTAGCCTCCATCGCTCTGGTGAGTTGCTCGATTTTCTTGACTCGCTCCTTGTCCGCGCGGAGACCGCGTTCGGTGTCTGCGAGGGCCAAAAGGAGCGCAGCCTTGACGTCGGCGAGGCCCGCGGCTCCTCCGCCCGCGCCGCCGACGTTGATCTCGGGCTTGTACTGGTAGTTGACCTGGATCTTCGAGTTGAATATGGCGGCGCCCAAATTTTCACCCATGCCTTTGAGCCCTCCCATCAGCCCCCAAGGAGACGCCGCGGGATCCGATCCGTCGTCAACCTTCGACAACGACAAGTCGGCGTTCCTCACCACCGCGGCACTCTCAGCCCCGTCACGCTTAGCCGTGGCGGCACCTGCGCCGCCCATGATCGCGGGCGGGACCAAATCAAGCCCCCCGTCGTCGTCGTCTGGACACGTCACCGTGAACGCACAACCCCCATCACCGAGCTGGACGTCGGCACCAGGGGTGAGCTCGTATTGGAGCCCCGGGCGGACCTGCCTACCGCCG
>ENA-UOXV01002810-UOXV01002810.1-marine-metagenome-genome-assembly--contig:-NODE-2810-length-22231-cov-16.268849_pt1 | contig 22231 bp, 27 predicted proteins | sample MGYA00238165_ERZ766961 | MGnify/ENA primary metagenome ERZ766961 (study PRJEB28924, sample SAMN03173240) | marine metagenome | biome: Marine; feature: Water; material: Subsurface seawater | place: North...
GCAACGCCGATTGTTCTGTGCGCTTCTTCAGCATTTGACGCAATTGCCAATTCAATGTTTGGAATATCACCTTGCGCGCCGACAATTTTGACAACTTGCCCATCAAGAATGTCAGCACCAGTTTTGTTTCTGCAATACATCACAGTTTCTTGACCAACTTGAATGACCACGCCACCAGAACCTGTAATAATATCAAATGTAAGTTCTTGATTGTTCCACTCCATCTTGGCTGCCACTTCATCAAGATTTGTTGACCATGCTTGCACATCTTCACCCACCACCAAACTCAAATCTTCACGCCAGTTTGCCGGGTTGAAGAAACCATTGGTTGTTGGATTCGCTGCAAAGGCATCCAAGTTGTCTGGCAATGTGTGCGCTGGAAAACTATTTGGTGCTGCCACTGATGGCAGAATGGAAATTGGCACTTGGCAAACAACATCTGTGCCAACTTTGACTTCAAAAAAGGCATCTGCGCCATCCGCAATCATTTCCTGCACTCTGGCAGTGTTGGCATCCAGTTGACCCGTCCAAGTGCTGCCAACGCTTGCCCATGTCTCGGAAAAGATTGCTGGCTGTTGGCTGATTTCAATGACTTGCTGCGCCCGGATTACTGGCGAACCAACAACACTGGTTGAAACTGCAACTGTTGATTCTGGTGCAAGGTCTAGGCTTTGCCCAGCCATATCAACGCGCGCACCAACATCATCAAAAATTACCCTGTAAGAACCATTTGCCAATTTCTCAACTGAAACCTTTGAGCCATAAGCACCAGAACCACCATTGAGAGCATTTAAAGCACCCGCCACGGCTTCGGCTGATGCGTTCCATGCCAATGCGCCTGTTGAATCAATGCCAGCGTTCAATTTGAATGTGCCAGATGTGGCAGCTTTGCCCTTGGCCGATATTGCAACCGCAACGTCAACTGCTGTGCCGCTCCGGGCATCGTATTGACCATTTGAATTGACCAGATGCAAAACAACGTCTGCAACTTCACCTTCAATGATTTGAGGCAGCCGCACAACCTGTGTTGGCCGATTTAGATTCGCAACCGCATTGGCCGTCAAATCCTTCAGTTGTGTGTTGATATAAATGTTGTTAGCCATGCTTATTTATTAGGTTAAATTTAGAATTTTGCAAGATTCAGATTTTGCCCCAGCCATCTGGTGAATCAATCTCACTCACAATTGAATAATCAATTGCGTTGCCCGTCCCGTCCCCGTCCTTATTTGGCACAATCATCCTTCGGTTTTCTGTCCCGTCTGAAAACTTAGATTGCAAGATAACATCCCCAGCATCCCAAGCACTCCCATCTTGATTTAATGATATGTCAATTTCAGCGTTTTTGCTTGAAGGGTCAACCGCAGCATTTTCTTCTCTGATTTCCCGGTTCAACTCAAGTGAGACATTTCTGGAACTTTGAATTGAACCATTCATTTCTTCAATTGAATCCCTTAAAATAATATCAAAATTGGCGTTGTTTGCTTCGGCAGTAATAAACAAAGAATCCAATTTTGGGTATTTAATCAGCCCTTTAATTTTTTCACGAACAAGCCCGGCATCCAAAAGCATTTTTGCTATTATTACTCGGTTTGATTTGCCGCGATTGCTTATCATAAAGCCTCAACTGTTATGTTTACGCTTTCCCAAATATTCCCCATCCATCTGGAAATTTTAGTTGATTCTGCATTAATAAATTCTCCATTATTTAATGAATCTAAATATTCAAGTGTGGTTGGGCTTGTTGTGGTTGATAAACTATCAGTTGGAGTCCCTGTTGAAGTAACAACTGAAAACTGAGAGCCAATTGGAATGCCAATCAAATCATTTGATAAAATGTAATTTATGTTTTTCCTAGAATTTGCATTTTGAGTAAAAGGATTTCTAGTTGGCAATGAATAAATCATTGTAACAGTTGATGCTGGATAAGATGGCGGGAATCTAAACCCTGCATAATTAGAACCCAAAACACTTTCAATAGTGATTTGGTCATTAGATATATTTGTAACATATCCATTTGTATAACTTGTATCAAACCATTGACTCCCTCCAATGGTTTGAATTTGAAACCTGTAAAATGGCGGGTCTGTATCATTTCGCACATCAAATTTTTGACCGATTGAATAATCTTGAGGGTTTGTGACTTCAAAGACTAAAACCGCACTGAAATTGTTGGAATTCCAACTTGCCAAAGGAGTTGGGCTTGATTTTGAAGTTCCAAAAACTTGTTGCGCTTGCTGTGCAATTCCCGGATAAGTGAAAGCATAAATGCCGTTTCCTTCAAGCCTTGAAGCTGGCACATTGGCAAATGTTCTTTGAAAAGAAACAATGCTTGTGCCATTATCTGTTGGCTCAGAATCGCCAACCCAAAAAGCAAACCGGTCATCAGGAAATGGCGACCGCACTGGCTTTTGTTGATTCGCGCCGCCGCCAGTTTCCATGAAATTGTTGAAAGCAAGTGGAGCATAATTTGCCCGCGCCACCTGCATGTCATGCACATAAACTTTGGTTGCAGAATCCCCTTCATTGGCAAATGGGTATTTAATCACGCCGCCAACGCAAGTTGGAATGGCAAAAGATGTTCCGGCTGAATATGGGATGCTCATGATAGTGAAGTTGTGATTGATGAAATTCTTGAGTCAATTGATTTTAAATAAGAGTTAGTTTCCGCACCTTGGTTTTTTCTTTCTTCTTCTCTTTTAAATTTACTTTCTGAATGCATTTTTCTCAAATTTTCCATTCGTTGTTCTTGTGTTAAAGTATTCTTCATTTTTTCCAACCTATCCAGCCGACTCAATGCCGCTTTAAGGTTTTTAATGTTATTTTGAATATATGTTCCGGCCTTCATCCCGCTTAACCCTCTCAAACCACTTGAACCATTTTTAGCACTTCTGACCAGTAATTTGCTTAATTTGTCTTCCTGTCTCATGATGGCCAATAAAAGCTCATCTTTTGACATTCCCCGGCCTACATCTTCGGCATTAAATGCTTTTCGTCTTTTCCTGCCGCCGCCGTCACCGCCGCCGTCACCGCCGCCGTCACCAGATGCCGCAACTTTATTTACTGTTTTTTCTAAAGAAATTTGTGCTTCTGTTGCTTGGTTGATTTTGCCTTTAGCTCTTACAATTTTTGCAGACAACTCCAATTGTTTCCTTTGTTCATCAGTCACAATTTGTTCAAAAATTTCAGCTTGTTCCCGGCTTTTCCCAGTCAGCTTCATGATTTTCAAAATGTCTTTTTCTCTGTTGAGTTCCTTTTGCTTTTCTTCTGCCAGCCATTTTTGACCATTCAATTTGGCATTCATTATTTCTTGCTCAAGTCTCATTATTTCAAGTTGAGCATTTTCACTTTTTAACAATCCAAGTGCTAATTCCAAAGCCTTTTCTCGGCTGATGTTTGTTTCATTCATCAACTTCAAAATTAAACTTTCAAGTTCAAATTGATATTTAGTTTGGTCAACCAATGCCGTGTTGCCATTTGCTTCTGCTTCATACATTGCCAACTTTAAATCCGAAAGAATTGAATTTTTCTCAAACAAACTCAATGCCAGTTCTGTTGCTTTTTCGCGTTCAACATTGGCATCCTTCATTATTTTTTGAATTGCCAATTCAATTTCCAATTCTTGCTTTTTAATTTGCATCAAAGAATAGTTCCCAAATGCCTCGGCCTGCAAAATCTGTTCTTTTAAATTTGCAGTTTTTAAATCATTTTCAGCTTGGATTTTTTGCTGCGCTTGGAACTCACCTTGCGCTTTGATTTGTGCCTCAATACTAAGCCGCAACCTTTCATTGGCATCCGCTATTTCTTGCGCTTTATCAACAGTTGCTCCAGTGCTTTCCATTATTGAGCGAACTTCTGGCGAAAGCTTTTCATATTCTGCCCGAAGTTCTGCCGCTCGGTCTGCAATCATTTTTTGATTCCTAGCAACCGCAGCAGTGTCTGTGTCAATTATTGCACCCAATTTACCAAGGTCTTTATAAAGCAAAGAAATGCCATTGCCTTCATCACTTCCAAACCTTTTTACACTTCTCCGGGTTTCTTCAAGAGTCCCTCTTGCCTCTAAATTTTTTCTGGCAATTTCATCAAAATCCAACCCTAATTTTTTGATTTCAAGGCTTGTGTTGTTTGCTCCATTTTTGATTTTCTGCCACACAGAAGATGAAACATTTCCAATAAACTCCATGCCCCGCGCAAAGTCCAAAATATATGGCAGCAAGATTGTGCCAATAATCGTTCCAGCTTCTTTGGCATTGGCTGCCATGAACTTCATTTGGTTTGCTGTGCTGTTCATTGTTAAAGCCGCATTGCCCGATGCCGCGCCCATCTGAGTAACAACAGCCGACTGAATAGCCATTGCCTTCTGTGAAGTGCTAAGAACCCCCACACCATCATAAATTCCAATGTTCAATGCCTCTTGCTTCAATGCGGCTTCCCGGATGTCAATGCCCAAAGCTTGCAATGGCTCGGAAGAACCTGCAATACCTGCCCGCAATTTATCAAAAGCAACTTCTGGTGCAATATCATGAAAGCTGGATAAATCCCCAGCAATCTTTGCCATGTTAAGTGAAAATTCTTCAGCCGCTTGGTCATTCAATCCAAATGATTGTGCCATCAAACCAAAAACCGCAACAGCATCCTGCAATTCTTTTGTTGTTGCTGGAATTACTTTTTTTAGCTCTTGAAGCCTTTCATTCATTCCATCGGCAGCCTTGCCAAAAACCGAATTGAATTTGTCGGCAGTTTCTTCCGCAGAAGAACCAAGGTTGACCATTGATTTGACCAAAGAAATGCCAGCAAAAGCAGCAAGCATTGCCGCGCCCGCACTTATTGCATCCCGACTAATTCCAACAAAGCTTTTCTTTGCAGAACTCGCAAAAGATTTTACACTGGATTTGGCTTTTGCAACGCCATTTTTAAACCCAGATGAATCAAGATTTATTTTTGCCCTTAGTTCTGCGATTTTCATTTATTCAATTCTGTTAGAATTTCTGATTTAATTTTTCGGATGCTTTCTGGCTCTTTCAATTTATAGTCTGGAATTGTTGAAAGTCTTAATGCTTTTTGAAATTGTAAGATTTGATTTATTGGCCAATCAAGAACTTCAATTGGGTTTTGCCCATATCTTGCCGCCACTTCATCCACTGCTTTTATCATGTGGTCAACATCTTCAATGATTTGGTTTGAATAACTGATAGAATTGCCGGATTGAGAAGATGCTTGAACCTCTTGAAAAGCAAAATCTAAATGCTCAAAAACCAATGCCAAGATTTCTGAATTGAATTTTTGATATAAAAAACCAATTTTCTTTTTTTCTTTTTCGGCTTTCCTGCTTTTTTTGAATGAATATTTTTTAGAATTTCTCCAAATGTAAGCCATAATTTCATCATCAGTAATTTCACCTTGGCAAACCAAAGCGTTTTCAATAAGCCGCAAATCAATCCATGCCCTGCCAGTCAATGGTCGCAATGAAATGCCCATCAAATCAAATTCATCACAACCCGTTGACCAAGCCAACAATCTGTTTTGTAAAATCTTTTGAGTTTCCTCTGCCAGCTTTTGTTTTAATTCTTCAATCATTGTAAAAAAAAAGCCCCGCCCGCTCTGAGGCAGCCGAGGCTTTTTAGCAAAAGGAATTCTTAATCTTCCACTTTTGGCTTTTTAATTTTTTTAATTGTTTTTACTTCTTCAAATTTGCTTGCCCGGCCATCATCAATTAATGATTGACCCGCAAGGTCACCAACATCAACTGTTGCGCCTGCTTCGGTCATTTTGCCCCGAACTGAAACATCAACTTTTAGAGTAATTTTCACAATTAACCTTGGTAAGTTTTAAGCACTGCAACCATCTCGAAAGTGTCGAATGCGTCTTTGTCTCGGTTGACTGTAACATCCTTGACAACAAGCGTTGAAGCTGTGCCGCCGCTTCGGTCATAATCATGAGTAAATTCATCACCTTGAATTGGCAGAATTGTGCTAGTTTCTGCACGTTGCAAAGTGTAAGTGACTTCAATTTGGTCTGAACCTTCACGAATCATAAAATCCGCTCGGTCACCATTCGCATCTGTGCGGTTGATGATTCGGTTCATGAACGATGCACCAGAAACCGCATCAATGACATACGTCACCTCTGAGCCGACTGCACCAATTGATAAAACTTCAAAACCTTGTGGAAGGTTTGAGACTGAGGAATAAGGAATTGCCATATTTTTTTTGAGTTAAATTTTTGTTGTTCTTGTTTATTTATACAGATGGCCAAGCACTTGTCAGCACTGAAATTTGGCCATCATAATTGAGAATTGTTACATCAAAGACATCATCAACGCTTCTGGATGATGCGCTTGGCCTTAAAAATTCAATTTGGTAATGCTCCAAATATCCTTCAAGAGCAGAACCTTTAGCTTTAAGCATTGAAACCCAAGTGCGAACCAAGGCCACAATTTCGTTGTGTCTTGTTTTTACATTCTCGGTTTGGCTGCCTTCTTCATTGTGCCTCCGGGTTTGAATGGTAAATTCAAGCCCCATTTGAAATTGGTCATAGACTGGATTATCAGCACCGCCCGGAGCAGCGTTGTAATGCCCTGTGGTCTCTCCCAATGTCAAAGATGCCCCAATGTAGTCATCTGGCAATGCCTCAATTCCTTGGGTCTCTCTGACCTCCAGAAATTGATCTTCCAACCATTTGCGAAATGCTGATTCAACATTTCCTTCAAAATTAAAAATTTCAGTGTATGATGATGCTGGCATTAGTTAATTTCTAGCAAAAAACAATAAATTGTCAATTACTTGGTAAACCAGCCAGAATCCTTTGTGGCTTTTTTAAATATCCATTGCAGCCTTTTTTCCATAGAACCAAGCCGCTTTCTTTCAATTATGTGTATTGTTTTCCCTTTTACATGCTGAAGTCCAAATGCTTTACCAGTAAAATTGGCACTCCATCCGGCCTTCAATTTGACCATTTTGGCACTGGCATTTGCCTTTAAAATTTGTTTAAAAATCCAAGCTGGAATTTTTGCTTTTGGATTAAATTTCAAAACGCCCCAAGCAATTGTTGCCTTTGCAATGCCAACATCTTTTTGCTCTGATTTGACATATTTGTTAAACATGGCTTTTTTGACCCACATTTTCTGAAAAGGTCTGAGTGTTCTGGTTCTTCCATTGCTTGGCTTTCTCATGGCATTGTGAAATTTTTTCATTTCAGCCAATGAATTGATTGTGCCAGCACCAATAACTTCTTTGCCTTTTCTTATTTCTCGGCCTTTGAAATTTTTATCTGCCCAATTAAAGATTTTAACACTGCTTGGCCTAGTAAATATTTTTGCCAAATCTTTTAAAATTGCTTTTTTCCCTGTAATTTTGTCGGCAGGCCTTCCCATTGATTTTCCTTCTGAATCTGGAAATTCAGCATATGGTGGAACATATCTGGCAACGTCATAAAGAAAAAGCCCGGCTTGTTCAGCGACAAATTTCTTTTCATCAACTTTCCATTTCTTTATAAGCTTCTGCATTTTGGATTGAAAAACCGCATCATCCAAAATAAATGTTTCATTTCTTGGCATTCAATTTCGTTTCGTTTCTTGCTTCAATTTCAACATTGCCTGTGCTTGTGCTGATTTGAGTAATAAAAAAAGTTTCACCAGTTTCAATTCTAGTAAATCGGTCTTTTTTATTTGGCAATTTTCCAATGTCCAAAAATGCAATGACCAACTTTAGCTCCGGGTTGTCTCGGTCGCCAAATTCATCCATGTCCCATTCGCTGATTTCTTCATCAAAGACCGCATTGACAACTTGCCCATTGATTTCAATTGGTTCTCCCATAATGGCAGCAGCTTCACTGCAACCAATGTTTAAGAAATTATTAAAATCATGCATTGGAAATAACTGTTGCGGATGTGTTTGAAGAACCCCTTTGAACCGCAAAAGCAAAGTTCAAATCTGCATCAGTTGAACCAGTTAAATTTCCACGCAATGCAAGGCTTCCGATGTCCAAAGTAAAAGAATCGTCGGATGTCATTGATGGAGTATTTCCAAATTTATCTTTAATGGCAACCCATGTGCCTTCATCGCCTCCAACAACATTTCCAATGTTTCCAGACCCATCATAATTTCCAACAATATCTTTTTCAATAAATCCAGTAATGCTGCCACTACCTTTTGTATTAAGCGGCCACCATGAAACAAGTTTGTCATTTTCAATATCTTGTTCTGCGCCTGCTTGTTTATAAATTTTTAAATTTCTCCAACTGCCCGGAATTGCTGACCCATATTGACCAGTGAAAGTTCCCAATGCAACATAGTTGGGAATCCCAAATTCAGTAGTGCTTGTTAGATTAAGCCAATCTGTTGCGCCACCCGGATTGTAAGCAAAAAATTCCAATGCTCGCATATTGCTAATGATTGAATCACCCATGTTCACATAAAGAACCCCATTGCCATTGCTTTCTGCCGTTGCATAATAGTTGCCTTCCCCTTCTGCACTTAAATCGGCAAGAATTAATTGACCCGGTGTTCCGGCCGGGTTTGCATCGAGAATTTCTGAATAAAGTGTATTTGCATTAGAATCAGCACTTGCCTCAATTGTTGCAGTGCCGCCGCCAAAATCCCCGTAAGTCAATACTGAGATTAATCCATGCAACTTGATTGTTCCACTTGCCCCGTCATTTTTAATATTTTTGATAATAGCCATATTTTATTTTTAAATGATTTTAATGGAAAAGCAATGCGAGAAAAGCCGCCACCTGCAAATGCAAGTGACGGCTTAACACACATATAACCACCATTTTAGCCGCCCACTAAAGAACTTTTTTAGAAGATTTTTTAGCCTTTTTTGGCTTTGTTTTTTCTTCAGAAATTAAAGGTGCAATAATCTTCTTTTGCTTGTCAAAAACACCTTTCCGAAAATAGATGATTTCTCCCGGCTCATTGCATTCTTGGAAAGCTTGAAGGCAGATTGATGCATCATCTGAAATTGCAATTTGCTTTAAATCGCCAGATGTTGACCTGTGAATTGTAATAGATGGTTTTTGCATGATTTGTTTTTTTAAAGTTAAAAAAAGCCGCTCTGAGATAATCAGAGCGGCATTAGATTAATTAAGCAGTTACAACGCGGATGCCATAGTCAACACCCTTTGCAACGCCATAAAGAAGGTTGCAGTTATAGTAGAGGATGCCGTCATTGTCATAGAATCGACGGAATTGAACTGGAAGCCCAAGACCCGGAATAACAACGTTTTCAACTTCAATGCCAGCATCTTCTGCCATTGTAGTGTCAACCGAACGGCCAGCCATTAGCAACGAATTGCGCTGGAATGCAAATGCAGCAAGATTTTCTGCATTGGCATCAGCAAGGTTTGTTTCATAGCAATCAAACTTGGCAACGCGTGGGACAATTGCTTCACGCTTTTCTTCAGTGATGCCCGGAATTTCTGCACTGTTCAGAGTCTTCACAAGCGATGCATAATAAGCAGGATTCATGAAAACCGAACGGCCTGTTTGTCCTGCTTGCTTGTCGGATGTCAAAGACGCATTAAGATCAGCAAGAGTATCGCGATCAAAATTTGCGACAGTAACAGTCGAAGAAGTTGCAAAGTTTGCCGCAGTGATTAAATCCCAAACGTCACTGAAAACCTTTTTCCCAAGTGCTTGGAGTGCTGGCTCAATGAAAAGTGCATTCAGATTAATGCTCGACTTGCTGCGCTCAACATCAGTGAAGCCATAAGTGAAGCCATAATGCTCAGAAAGTGAAACTGTTGCAGAAGTTGTTGTGACATCTTGCGATGCAGACTTGATGCCAGCAGCCATGCTCGATGCAACTGGTTGCACCGGATATCGAGTTGTGACACTTTCCCCAGCATCTTGAACGCTTGAGGAAAAGTCTGTTGTAAGTGCGCTCAGAGGCGCAAAAAGATCACTTAGTCCTGCCAAGCTTTCTTGTGCAATTTCGGCGAGATTCGCTCCATTTATTGTATTAGCCATTTTGTTTTTTTGTTTTGTTTTGTTGTTAGATCACTTGGTGTGAAATTATTTTTGAATTAAATGTTTATTTTCTTTGAACCACTTGTTTTTTGCTTCAAGCCCTTCAGCTTTTCCAACCGCTTTGTAGTTAGCCCAGAATGATTCTGCATCAACTTTTGTTTCGGTTTCGTTTGATGATTCTGCAATTGCCTCTTGGGTTTGCAATGCCATCAACTCAGCCGCAGCGCAAGATACAGCTTGCGCTGTAATTTCTTGTGATGCTTCAAGCTCTGATTTGTGATTCGTTTCCATTATTTCCTTTTGAGTAATAAAGTCTTTTGCAGAATTTTGCAATTCTTCAATTTCGGTTGAATATTCATCAACCGCAGTTTCAAGACCTTGAATTTGATTTTCAAGCAAAGCAACTTTTGCATCATTTTTAGCAACAATGCTTGAAACAATCTTTTCAACTGGAAGTGTTGCGCCAGCCTGTTTTGCAATTGTTTCCATTTCGGAAAGGGTTGCTGCTGCCTGTAAGCCTTCAACAGTGCCATCAATAAACCCGGCTTCAAATGCTTCATCAGCAGTAAACCATGTTGTGGAATCCATTAATTCTTCCAGTTCTTCAGTGCTGTAATTGCTCCGGCTGTAAGCGTTAATGATTGCAGACTTCATTTTATCCATCAAATCAGCATCTTTGCGCAGTTGCTCACTGTCGCCAATTGATACAGTCCAAGGGTTGTGAATCATAAGCAAAGCATTATCTGCCATGAGAACTTCATCCCCGGCCATTGCAATAACGGAAGCCATGCTTGCAGCCATGCCGTCAATGTAAACTGTTACGTTTGCAGGATGGCGTTTGATGGCGTTGAAAATTACATTGCCTTCAACTATTGAGCCGCCCGGCGAACTGATGCGCAAATCGATTTGCTCGATTCCTTCAAGTGCTTCCAATTGTCCAATGAAAGTGTTGGCGTTGACTTCATAGCCACCGATTTCGTCATAAATAAAGATTTCCGCCTTAGAAGATTCATTTCCTTCTGCGTCAATTTTTTGTTCCATTGCATACCATGTATTGGTTGATTGTTTCATTAGTTATTTTCCTCTGTTGGATTATCTTCTGTTTGAGTTTCCTCGGTTTGATTTTCTGAAATTTCAATTTCGGCTTCTGACTCACTGCCAGATTTCAAAGTAATTGGCCTGCGATACCCACCATCTTGTTGCCAAGCTTCAGAAACCGCTTTTCCAATATCTGGCAAACCAGCTTCTTTTCTGAATGATTCCTCATCGCTTTGTTGTGGAGTAATAGAACCCGCCCGCACTGCAACGCCATAGGAATCAAATTTGGCTTTTAAAGTCAAAAAATCCAATTCGCTTTTTGCTTCTATTTCTTTACCATCTTCAATTTGTCCTGTTTCTTCTTCAACCAAATCAACTTGATCTCCGGGCATTCCCGTTGTGCCTAGTTCTTGTGGATTCAATCCGTTTTCCTCGGCAATTTGTTTTTTCAAGACAAGATTTGATGCCCGCTTGCGCAGAAGTTCTTCATAATCCATGCCCCGCGCTTCAACAATATGATCTTCGGTTGTTAAACCTGCCCGTAAATCACTGATATCTGCCGCCCTCATCCGGCCTTCATCAACTGTAAATTGTGCTGGCTTAGTGAATCCGATCTTCCACCAGTCATCCGGCAATTCGCCATAAACGCCCTGCTTTGCTCTTTTAGCAATTACATACATTGCCGCCCGCTTCATCCCGGCTTCGATTGTTTCCCGCCTTGCTGAAATGCTTTTGTTAATGTCAGCCGCGAATCCGCGAACCCCAGCACCGCCAATGGCAGATGAATCAAGCATTTCCCGCCGCCATCCCATTGCATAAAATGCCGAAGATTCAACCAGCTTTGTGAAATTTAGCCATTGGTCAGAAGGTCTATTACTTTGATGCGCTTTTAAGCTGCCGCCGTTTTTAATGTATCGGATTAGCCCGGAATCCATCAATTGCGTTTGCATTCTACCATCGCTGCCGGGTTGCGGATTAACAATGGAATTGCCCATGTCTGCCCGTCCAGCTTCATTTGATTCCACCAAAGTCAAAGCACTATTTACTTTCTCGGCAATCTTTTCTGCATCCCTTGTTTCTGCTAAGTCATACCAGTCAAGAATAGCGGCCGCAACTGTTGGCTGCCCCCGGCTTTGGCTAAACCACTCAAAATCAGAAACGTGAATCATGCTGTTTGCATTTACATCACGGAATCCATCTTTGTGAGATTCATCCTGCACTCGATAGGCAACGGGTTGCATATAATCATTAACAATCACGCCCGCAAATATTCTGCGCCCCTTGTGCCTGCCTTCTTTAACTGTATGACCGCCATGAAGCCCAAATGAGCCAACCCGATGCGCTTCCAAGTATTGCAGCTTTGGAAAACCAGTGTCAGCGTTTTCCGTCAATATTATGAAATAGTCACCATCAACATCAATGGTCTTTGAACCAAGCCATGCTGATTTCCTAAATGAAAAACTTGTTCCCCTTGTGTCGAGCAACCGATCAATTTGGACAAAATCTTTTTCCACGGCCAAAGCAAATTCAGTGTTTGCGCTGTATGATTGCAGCCGCCATGCGTTGCCATAAACATAGTTGGCTTTTTGCTTTACTGCGCCAGATACAGTTGAAAAAGATTGATAAATGTAACGCGAATCACCAAGCAGCATTTTCTGGCGGTTTTCCACCATCAATTCTGCAATGTCGCGTGCCAACTTGCCACGGCCAAACCTGCGTTGATCATCCGCGCCGCCCGGATAAAACTCATTGCTGCCGCCTCTGCCCCAAAATGAAGCCACTCCGGAAGTGATCTTTTTTAATCTTGGAAGTAATTTAATTGGTTTCGTTGCCATTTCCTAGATGTGTCTGCTTCCAGCTTTGTCAGCAAATCGGGCTTTGCTAACATTAGTGACTTGGTTTGCGGCATCCACAACGTATTCATTCATCTCAGAATCCGTCATTTGACCACCCGATGCGCCGCCAGTTGTGACGACTTTGTAAAGCAACCTCAGTTGCTCAATAAAATCCGATGCGCTCCAACCCGGAGGCAACTCATATTGGAATTGCTTGCCAGCAACATTAGCTGAGACAATCCTTGCCCCGCCGCGTGACTGAGTATCAAATTCACCAACTGCTAGGGTTTCAATAATAGCCAAAGCAGTGGCTGCATCTTTTGATGCTTTAATCCATATTACAAAAAGAAGGCTTCTCATGTGCCTTTTTTATGATAAGAAAAAAGCAAATTGTCAACGCAGAGAATTTGGCACAAAAATGGAGCGTGAAAACATTATGCTTTTCACGCCCCTTTCACTTTAATGGAATTTAGCTCATGCCCAAAACTTGCAGCCCTTCGGTTTTAATTATGCCGCCAAACTCTCCAGCATATTTGACCGATTCGCCACAATGCTTTGAAACCGCCAATTCAATTGACCATCCAAAATCATCCCTTTGGTAAGTTAATGATTGAAATGAGTAATTGCCAAATGCTGTTTCATATTTGGTAAAACATTCTGAAACGTATTGTGGCACAAGCACATATTCCCCATCTGATTTTTTAAAGCGAAAAGCCAAGCTGAAATCTTGATGTGCTTTTGTTTTGCAGGTGTGTGGATTTAATTGATTCATAAATTAAACCTATGGTTAAAATGTGAAATACGAATTGAGTATTCATATTTAGTAATGCAAAAATCTCCGGAGCAAAGTGAATCGATTGATTCGCTTTTACTCAATTGCATTGTGCGGCATTTTTCGAGTTTAAGAAAAAGTTCTTTCCAAGTGCATTCGCATTTTACTAATTCAAGCTGATCTAGAATGCCTTCGCAGTAAGTGCGAATCTTTTGGTTGGTGTTCTTTGTTAATTTCATAACCTAAAACTAATTAAAGAAACCAGTGTGTCAATACAATCTCAAGCAAAGTGCAGAATTTAAACCGCTTTTATTAATGCGGAAAAAGCGGTTTAATCTTCTGCCGGGTTAATGATTTCAGTTCCAAGTGATTTGCACATTGCCGCGCAAACCATCTGCATTGCTTCGCAGTCATAAAAGTGATCATTGTTTTTGTCCCGATTAATCCAATCATAATAAACTGAGCCATCTGGCCTTTCCTTTGCGATCTTTACCCAAGCATTGATTTGCCGTTCATACATCTGCCCAGCATTGTCGGCATAAGTCCAAATCGGATTGCCCCGATGATCTTTTAGCGACCGCATTAAGCTAAGTCGATTCTTTGCTGATTGCTTTGAAAAGAAAAACTGCCCAACCCTTGCGCCTCTGCTCATTGCTGTGCCGTCATAAGCATCAACGGGTTTTAAGTCTGAGTAAATGCGCCGGAATCCATCTTGGTTCATATAATCCTTTGACGCATCACCACGGAAAACCATCCATCCATTTTCCAAAGCAATCCGATGCACTTGGTTTGTATTGTAATTGCCATCTAAAAAGACCCGGCAAGCTCCGCCGCTTCCAAGTTGATGTTGTGGGATTTTCCATTTGTCGCAAGCTTCCCGGATTTCTGCCGTTGTTATTACTTTGCGACAATCCAAAAGCCTTGACCGCAAAGTGCCATCAACAATTGCCCAAGACCGGATTAAATAATAGTAATGATCTTTTTGAACGTCCACAGTGCAGAAGATAAATTGCCCGGCTGCATCCCAAACTTCATTTAACTCATACCCACCCATTGCATTGGTTTGAACATCGGCAGACATATAATCATTAACCGCCCAACTTTCTGCAAGCCGCTTGCGTATAAAATTCTCTAAAGAATCAAGATTGCCCCGTTCCCGGTCAACTTGTGAAAGTTTAAATTGCTCAACTAACTTTGGCCAAGGAACATGCGCCATTGCGTTGTAATTAAAAAAGTCAATATTTTCATCCCCATCCGGATTTAAAGAAATATATTTGCCAGACAAGTTTCGCGCTTTCTGCTTCCCAATGTCTGAGCTAAGTTTTCCGCCACACAATTGACATTCATAATAAACAGAAGCGGCCAGCAAAACAAAATCAATCCTTCCATCTTCTTTTAAATAATCTTTTTTTGCTGCCCATCTCATTCCACCAACTGGGACTTCATCACCAATTGCAGGTTGCCGCCAGATATATGGAATCAACTCACCGCAACAATCACACTTAATGTGCCAAGTCTTTTGAGTTGATCTTTCCCACATCTCATCAAGTTCACTTCCTTTAGTTTGCCCGGAAGTTGGCAGAAACATTTGGCTACTCCAAGAATAAGAACTCATCCGGTCTTTGATCTGGTCAAGCCAATTATCCTTATAAGCCCAAGCTTCATCACAAGTAATTCGCTCAAGTGTCTTTGAATTTCTAGCAGCCAAGACATTTGCAGACAACAATCGGATTGCACCAAAATCACTTGAAGTAAAAAACTTAGTGCGCCTGTATGCTTGTTTTGGGATTAAGCCTAAAACTGATTCAGTTGAATCAATTAATGGTGTAAATTTATCATCTGAAAATTCTTTTAGTGCAGCCTCGGTCAAGTCATACATTGCCGCCCGTCCCGGCTCAATTTGCAAAGCGTAAAGATGCCACAACTGAGATAAAAGAGTTTTAATGTGCTGCACTGAGCCAATTAATCCAATTGTTTTTCCCCTTGCATTTACCAGTGACTGAAATGGCTCAACAATCAATGGATGATTGTCTGGATTAAATGAACCATAATCCAAAAGAATATTTTTTTTGCACCATTCAATTGGCTCAACTGTCTTATATTTATTAAGAACTTTCATCAATTAAATCAACCCCTTGCAAATAGTTTTCGCCCTCGCACTGGAAGCATTCCACCACCCAAATTGGAAGATTCATTTGACTGTCTGATTTAATTAAAACCTTTAACCCTTCAAATATCCGGCCGCCCAAGATTGCTGGAGACAATATTTGATATATTTTAGCTGGTGAATCTTCAGCAGCCAGCACTTCGGCAATCTCTTTAATTTGCGCCCGGATGCATGCATTGCCCCCATAAATTATTGCCCGAATAATCCGTTCAGCTTCTTCTCTTGCAATTGCTTCACCGCTTTCAATGTTAAGCTTTTTTTGATGCGCTTGAAGTTCACGCAAGCTTTTATCAGTTTTGAGCAACAGATCATTCCAATATTTAATTTGATTTTGATCATTTCGCTTTGCCGCTTTGCTTAACTTTTTAAAATAGAAGTCACGCAATTTTTCTTGGCTTTCAAATTCTTCCCCAATATCTTCATCAGTTGTTTTATCAATCTGAGTAAATCCTTTTTTAATTTGCCATTTTATAAATTCATTTGGAACAATCTTTTGATTTATCACCCAAAGATTTAATGCTTCATCATTATCTAATGGAGCGTTTGCTTTCTTCCATCTGTTAATTGTTTTGGTGCAAGTGTGATATTCTTTTGCCATCTGGGCAATAGTTCGCTTTTCACGCAATCCATTTGCTTTTGATTCTTCATCGTCAAGTGTCCTTTTTTCTGCTGCTGTTAAAGGCTTTCCGGCTTTAACCTTAGACAAAATGTTTGCAATGTTTCGTTTCCGAATAGCGTCAAATGGTATCTCTTGAGCCATAATTAATGGAGCGTATTGGTCAGAGTTGCACTGCCCTTTTCAGACTGGATGTCTGATGTGTCACTGGTTTCACTTAATACGCGCTTTGGATAAGGTTTTGAAAGTTTTGATACACTATTAACAATTGAGTTGTCAAGCGGCATCAAATACCTGTGTTTGCCTTTTGCAACCCTAGTTTTTGTATTTTTATTCATTTTGTAAAATGCTCCGCGCATGTGAACCCATCTGCCATCAATAAAAACTTCAGTTGTCTCAGTTGAAGTCCCGGAATAAATCCAATTGGTTGCTTGATAAATTCCACCATGATGCCCTTGGTTTTGATCAGCAAAAGAAACAATTAATTTTAAGCCTTTGCAATTTCTCTTTAAGAATTTAAAAGCAATTGCCATAATTCTGCTCACTGGCGTTTGATGTTTAGTTAGAGCAATGCGAACAAGCTCACAAACTTCACTTTGATTCAATCCAAATTTATTGCCAAGAAATGGTGATGCGCCTCGGCCAAAAATAACCGCGCCAATATATTGGCCATGTTCCCAAACCCCAACTTTAACTAATTTCCCAACTGGAAGGCATTTGCTGTAATGCCAATTAACACACGCATGCTTTGCCGCTTCATGTGTCGCCCAATCTATTTTCAAATCAGATTTTTTCATGGATTATGCTCATTATTTCTTGAGTCAAAAACATGATCGCAGCTTGGACATTTTACAAATTTGGGTTCAAGCTCATCGAGTTGTCCCTGTTCATCTTCATTCCCCGGATCAAAATCAGGTGTGTTTATATTAATTTCATCTTCAGAAAATCCAGTTAAATCCAAATCAAAATTGTCTTCAAGCAGCCTTTCAATTTCGGCCGCCAAAGCTTCTTCATCCCAGCCTGCATTTAAAGCAAGTTTGTTATCCGCAATCACATATGCCCTTCTTTGAGCATCGCTCAAATGGCCAAGCCTTATGCATGGCAAAATTTCCATGCCTAATTTCTGAGCGGCCAATAATCGGCCATGCCCGGCAATAACTCCATTGGCTGAGTCAATTAGAATTGGGTTTGTAAATCCAAATTCTTTAATGCTAGAAGCAATTTGCGCAACCTGTTTTTCGTTGTGCGTCCTAGTGTTTCCGGAGTAAGGAATAAACTTTTCAATTTTTAGTTCTTCAATTTTTTGGGACATAATATTAAATTTTAAATTTGCGTAGAAAAGTAAACGAAGTCCTCTTACCCGAATGGATGGATTTTTTAAAAGATTCCTTAGTGGGGGGTGCTGTTTTTTCCTCGGATTGCATCACAACGCCCAGCCTGCGACCCTTTGTTGCATCGCGCTTGCCTTTGCGTATTAGATGCTTGGATTGCATGTGCAAGCTATATATCGCGATTAACATGCTTGTTATGGTATTTAAACAAGTCCAACCCTTGCCTAAGCACTTCAGATTTACTCCGCCCGGTCTGTCTCGCTTGCTCAGCCAAAAGATTTATATATGATTCCGACATCCTAAAGGATATCATTTTGCTTTTAGATTTCTTTTTGTTAATTGTAATCATTCCTTTTATTTACCTAAATAAACGAATATGTAAATACTTATATAATATTAAAATATTTGCCTTATTGCTCCATCATCACTCTAAAGAGAATTATGTAATACGTTCTAGCAAGCTGAGTGTGGGTAATAAATTACCCCCACAGGCTTTCTGAGTGCTGTTTTAATCCGATATATCATTGCAATGCGTTATACGTAGAACCCCACTGTTAATAGGATAAATGCCCGCTATATCATATTATTTAACCGGTGTATCATCAAGTAATGATACACCTCAATTTTAGCAATTAAGGATCTGATTGAGCCCAGCCCGTTTAAATTATTTATTCGGCCGCTTATTATAATCATTAGCAATCAAAACTTTATTTTTTATTGATAATAAGCGTTTTCAATTCTCTTAGATTCATTAACCATCTTAATAACTTTAATTGATTCAATTTCTTTAATCCTTCTCCAGAAATGAACTTTTGAAATATCGATCTTTAACTCATTAAAGAATTTAGCATTTTCCTCACCCACTGGAATGTTTAGTAAAATAATATCATCGCATTTCTTCTTAATACCCGGCTTGGCTGCCCTGCTTGCGTCCAAATCTTCAGACAATACCCAATGTGGATAATCCCACCGCGCAACAAATGGCTGAGTTGGAGGAAAAGACCTAACAACAGAATCAATAATGTAGCATCCCTCATTCTCATGACTAATAATTGAGATTAGCCCGTCCATTTCGCCCACGATAGATGACGCGCCCCGGAATCGGTCAATAACATCCTTCCCGGCTTGCCCGCCTTTGCCAAAGTGATGAATTAAAATTGGTGTAATTCCGTGTTTAGAAATAATCTCATCCATCCAAGACCCGATTATTTTCATTGCTGAATTATCATTCTCATCATCCGCACTATTAAATTTGTAAAGGCAATCCAAAATAACAACATCAAATTGACTGGCTTGAATTGTATTAAGCACTTTCGTTAATTGCTTTGTATTTCTTACATTATAATGCTGGCGCAGGCTTAGCGTTGCCAAGTTGCTCGGAACGTCCCAGTTGCAAGCAGATGCGCAACGCTCATTTAATTCCCACTCATGTAATTCAAAGTCAACGTAAAGAACTTTTTGCGGAACTGGAGCTGCCCATTGTAAGAATGGTTTGCCCGCCGCCATACTCGATGCCAAAGACATCGCAAAATGCGATTTCCCGGCTTTAGCAACTCCGCCTATCAGCAGCTTTGATTTTGCGTAAAGCAAGCCGTCAATAATTATATCCGGCCGCCGCTCTTTAGCCTCATCCATTGATCTCGGCCGCCCTTCATTTCCAAAATTAACATTATAAAATTCCTTATTTTTACTATTTAAGATTAATTCCTCAAGCCCTTGGGTTGTCCATCCCTCTAAGACCGCGTCAGCCGCATCCCAGCCGTCTGGCTTGTCCAGTGGCGTCTCAATAATCTTGCCGCCTGCTAGCTCTTGCAATTGCTTAGCGGCCGCCCTGCCGGGCTTGTCATTGTCTGGCCAAATATATACATTGCGCCCATTTAATCCGCTCCAATCTGATTGATTAATTGCCTTGCTGCCGCCAGACCATGAAAGCACCACATAATCTGGCAATTTGGATGCCAATGTTTCTGCCGTCTTTTCACCCTCAACAATAATAACATCCGCGCTGGGCATCTTGTTAAGTAGTTCGCCCCGGTAAAGCGGCCTTGGATAATTAAATGCCTGCCATTTCCAAGTGCAACGGCCTGTTTTCAGATGGCGCATCCAGCTTATTTGACTAATTCGTTTACTGCCATTTGCCAAATCCCAGCGCATAATTGCCCCAACTGGCCTGCCGTTTAAATCTTCATATTTATAAATAACATCAGCTTTGCCGTTTTCCCAATGCTCCGGAATAGTGGTTTCTGGAGTTGTCAAAGCGTGTTCCCAATCCGATTTAGAAACAATTGGTTTGTTTTCCTTTGGCTTCGGATTAATCCTTAAAATGTTAACAGTCCCTTCCAATTCTTTTCCGGCTTCAATTTGAGATAAATTATATATTGCCGCATAAAGTGAAATAAGGTCACCGCCCTTGTCTTCGGTTGCATGGTCAAACCATTGGCCTGTGCTAAGGTTGACGGCCATTGAACTTCCCAATGAGCCATCGATTCCGCCAATTCTATAATTCCCGCCTTTAACCTTTCCGCCGGGCAACCATTCGTTGCAATAACTTTCCGCGCTTCCAATTAACTTAGCGTTGATCTCATTAAAATCAATTGGGTTTGTAATAATTTGTTGTGTGAGTTTTTCATCTTCTTTAGTGGCTATGTATTTGGTCATATTTGTTATTCTTCTTGTTCGGTATGTTGTTTGATTAATCCCAACCTTTCAAGGTTTGGGAATTTCTTTGCCCGGCAATCATCGAGCAGCTTTGCTTTCTTCCTATAATTCTCAAAATTGCCCATTGTTCGATCTTCTAATGATTCAAAATATCGCATAAGGCTTGAGGCTTCTCTCATTTCATTTTCCATAGTGTCAATGATATCAATTTTGGTTTTTTTAAAATCATCATGATGTTGAAATTCAAACATCAAAAGCCTTTTCGTTTGCCATATTCTGCAAGCAATGCGGCATCTATTAATCCATCATGCGGCTTGCTGCATCGGTCAGACTTCAACCAACTTTCCTCCGGCCAAATCTGCCGCGCTGCATTCAATGCCGCCGCCTTAGTGTTAAACTTTTGACCCTTTGGCATCTTTGGTTTGCTCCAAAATTCTTTTTGCCATTTTTGGCTCAAGACAATTTGATGCTTCAGAAAATTTGAAACCAACAATGTTTCAATTACCGCAAATGAATATGTCATTGATCGCAAGCCTGCTGCGCTTGGCGCATGGCCGCCCGGATTCTCAACAATGAATGTGTACTTCTCTGGATGCCTGCCAATCTCTTTAATCATGGCAGCCAAGCCACACAAATCAATCTTGCGACCTTTGCCGCTTGGAACAGTTGGCATGACTGATGTTTGCATCAGCTTCCCTTTCCAGTTAATCATTGTAATGCCGCCATCCAGACCGCAATCAATTCCAATGTAATATTTCAAACGCTGCCTTTCATTTTGTCAGCTAATTGAAGAATGCCAGATTTAGCAAGTGCCATATGAGCTTCCAATTCTTGAATGCGTTCATTGGCTTCATTTAATTCTTTTTCAAGCTTTCTGGCAAATTCAGCTTCAACCAATATGCCGTATTTAGTATGCCGGAAGCTGTTGCCACCAAATTGGCTTGGCCTGTAATCAAAGGCTTCAATATCTGTTCTTGGTGTTTTCATAGTTTGTAAATTGTTAGTTGTTAATCATCCAAAACAATGCCAGTGCCATTGCAGGCAGAGCAGGTTGGAAAGTCATTTGTGTTTGGGTTGCCGGGTAATTCGCCAAAGCCATCGCAGGCTGAACATTCTTCTGGTTCTTCTTCACTCATCATCAAGCCTTCCCATGCCAAACTTTTTGCGCCATTGAAAGTAAGTTGAAAAATGCAGACCAACTTCGTTGCATGCCTTTTTGGCCGCAACACCTAATCTGCGCAAATCATCAACCGCATCAATCATGCCGCGCTTCTGTTGATCTGTTAGACTGTGCGGCAAATGCGTTGATTCTTCCAACGCAACACATTTGCCTGTGCGCCTTTCAAAAGCTTCATTGGCTTCAACTTCTTCAGCAATGCGCTGTTCTGCCCATTTGATAAATGCAGAAATGCCCTGTGTTTGTGTTTCAATCATATTGCGCCCATCCTTTCCAGTTCTGCTTTTACTTTAACCCAATATTTTTCGGTTGCTTGCTTCTTGAAGCCGTTTAAACCGCCGTTGTGGATTCTTGCAATGTCCTCTGCCGTTGCCTTGTGTCCTAATCGCTTCTCAATAGCATATCGAGCCATGTAAGCTTTAGTTATTTCAATGGCGGTTGCCCGGTCAAATGCATCTTCATGCACCCAATCTTTTCCAGCGTATTCGGCCGCATCTTGAACGTATGCTGCATGGAGCTGGAGGCATCCATATGCTTTGCCGTTATCGCCAATGGCGTTGTCATTGCCAGATGACTCAACTTGAATCATGGCAAGAAGTAATGTGATTATTGATATTGTATTCATATTATTATTTTTAATGTGATGCAGTGTAGGATGCTGCGCCCCGT
>ENA-UOXV01002812-UOXV01002812.1-marine-metagenome-genome-assembly--contig:-NODE-2812-length-22213-cov-6.532765_pt1 | contig 22213 bp, 28 predicted proteins | sample MGYA00238165_ERZ766961 | MGnify/ENA primary metagenome ERZ766961 (study PRJEB28924, sample SAMN03173240) | marine metagenome | biome: Marine; feature: Water; material: Subsurface seawater | place: North...
CCTTTTACCATTTTAATTAATCTATTAACGTTCTCGATTGGAGTTGTGGGCAAAATTCCATGTCCCAAATTAAAAATAAACGGACCATTTGATAAACCGTTTAGTATTTTCATTACTTCAATATCAGTATTTTTATTACCTATCAGTAGTGATAGATTGTCTAAATTACCTTGAACAGCACATTCAGACTGTAGATGTTTGGCTGCCCAATTGATTGGAACACTTGGATCAATTGAAATACAATCTACACCAGTTTCAGTGACAAAATTTTTATATAAAATACCAGCACCACGCGGAAATCCAATTATTGGTATATTAGGATGTTTTTTCCTTACAGTATCAATAATTATTTTTGTTGGCTTAATTACCCAGTTAGTGAATTGACTTTCAGAAAGGACACCCGCCCAGCTATCGAATAGCTGTATAACTTCAACCCCATGTTCTATCTGCTGATTTAAATATTCTACAGTAGCATCTACTAAAATATCTATCAGCAATGAAAACTCTTTTGGTGATGAGTAACTCCATCTTTTCGTGTTCATATAATCTTTACTACTTCCACCTTCAATTACATACGTTGCAACCGTCCATGGTGAACCAGCAAAACCGATTAATGCTGTTGTTTTAAAATTATTATTGATAGCTTTTTTTACAGTGGAGACAGTTTTGTATATGTTTGAAAGCTTAACGTTAATATCGTTAATGTTTAATTTTTTAATTTCATTGATATTAGTGATTGGTTCTAGAACCGGACCACTGCCTGGTACAAAACTCACATTTTGTCCTAATGCATGAGGAATTACTAGTATATCAGAAAACAAAATCGCTGCGTCTACCCCATAACGACTTACTGGCTGCAGTGTAACTTTCGAAGCTAGTTCTGGGTTATAACAAAAATCTAGAAAATTATTTGTTGAAGAACGAACTTCTCGATATTCCGGCAAATGCCTTCCAGCTTGCCGCATTAACCATAACGGCACAGTGCTGGTTTTTTCTTTGTTTAAAGCTTGTAAAATGGGTTTTTTAATTTTTTGTAACATTTTATTCTGACTAGTCCATTTATTAACAATCTCACACATCTAATAATAAATATATAGCTATATAAGTTGTTGTAGTTGTTGTCATGATAATACTGGGGATTAAACTTTATAATTAAGTTATACCCCATATATTTAAAACATCATAACTATAGTATTTTTGAAAACAATTAAGATATTAAAACATTGATTGTTGGCAGTTTTTATAAAGCACTATAAAATATATAGTTTTTATGCACTTTGTTTGCGTTTAAATACGATAATAAAATGTATAACTTTATCATCTTTTTTACTCACATTCTTGTACTAAAAGAAGGTTGGTTGTATTATTAGGCTGATAAATTTTATTCAATAATGATAGTTTCTGTAATAAGTATGAAAATATATTTTTATTCACAATTAACACTAAAGTTGTTCATAGGGCTTATAATGAAACGATTAGTATTAAATGTCTGATTTTCATCTTTATTTAATTTCTGATGCAACGGGCGAAACCGTAGAGTCAGTTGCTCGAGCATGTTTGGTGCAATTTGAACATACACAACCAATAGAACATGTTTGGAATTTAGTTCGATCCGATACTCAAATTAATGATGTTATTGAAGATATCCAACAAAGACCAGGATTTGTTCTTTATACGCTAGTAAATAAGGATATTATCATTAAACTTCAAACAGCCTGCAGGAAATTAAAAGTGCCATGTGTTTCAGTGTTACAACCGATTATGACAACGTTTGGTAGTTTCTTAAACGAAAAAGGAAATGCTCATCCAGGTTTACAATATACGTTAGATGCGGATTATTTTGAGCGCATTGCTGCAATGGATTACGCTATGACCCACGATGATGGGCAAGCCATGTGGAACATAGGCGAGGCAGATGTGTTAATTCTAGGAGTTTCAAGAACTTCAAAAACCCCAACATGTGTTTACCTCGCAAACCGTGGCATAAAAGCAGCAAACATTCCAATTGTTTTGGGTCATACAATACCGGAGAATGTTTTTGAATTAAAAAACACTCTTATTGTAGGATTGATCAAAGACTCCAAAAGTTTGGTTCAAATACGTAAAAATCGATTGCGAATGTTAACTGAAAGTGAAGAAGCTGATTACGCAAATCCAGCTCAAGTAACTGAAGAGATTAATTTTGCCATGAGATTGTTCACAAGAAAAAACTTGAATGTAATTGATGTGTCGCGGCGTAGTATTGAAGAGACCGCTGCAGCAATTATAAAACTTCATACGCAATTTTTAGAAAACCCACCAAAAGATTTAGCATGAAAAATCAGGCCCCAGAGATCATATTGGCATCAGCGAGTAAGTCTCGCAAATTACTATTAAAGAATGCGGGCTTAAATTTCCGTGTTGAAACTTCCAATGTTGATGAAAAACAATTAAAAAAAGACATGAAAGGAACACCGGTTGAGAAACTTGTTTTAAAGCTTGCTAGCGCGAAGGCAGAGGTCGTCTATCAAGCCAATAAAAAAAGTTTAATTATTGGAGCAGACCAGATGCTAGAATGTGAAAACACCCTTTATGATAAACCAACTGATTACTCAGACGCCTTTGAGCACTTAAAAAAGCTACAAGGAAAAATGCATCGATTAATCACGGGAGTGTGTATAATATATCATGGAGAAGTTATTTGGACTTTTGTCGACCAAGTTAGTTTGGAGATGCGAAGTTTAAGTGATAAATTTATTAATGAGTATTTGGAGATTGTGGGACCAGAAATTTTTTCAACTGTTGGATCATATCGTTTAGAGGGACATGGAGCGCAACTATTTAATCACGTAACTGGTGATTTTTTCACTGTTCTGGGGTTACCAGTTCTACCGTTACTGACTTTTCTAAGAGCTAAAAACTTTATGGTTTCGTAATGAAAAAAAAACTTAGTGCTGGTGTGGTTGGCTGGCCAGTGAACCATTCAATTTCTCCTATTTTGCACCGCTTTTGGCTCGAGGAAAACAACGTAGATGGCGACTATGTTTTGTTTACGGTTATGCCCAATGATTTTGAGACATTCATGCGAAATTTGCCCAATGAAAATATTAAAGGTCTCAATATTACTCTGCCTTATAAACAAGAAGCACTAAAATTTTGCGATAGAATTGATACCGCCGCGAAAAGAGCTGGTGCTGTCAATACAATTGTAATAGACCATAATCGAAAATTATACGGAACGAATACAGATATTTATGGTTTTGTTCAAAACCTTAAGAGCCGTTTTCCCCGATGGTCCTCTAATTCAGCACCAGTTGCCGTCATAGGTTCTGGAGGAGCTGCGCGTGCCGTTATAATAGGACTTCAAGATCACCTGAATGTTAAAAATATAAAATTATTTAATAGGTCAAAAGATCGAGCCCGCAAACTTTCAACTGATTTAGGTGGGTCTATTACGGTTTGGAGTTTGGACCAACTACCTGCGGAGTTGTCTGATGTCTCAATGTTGATTAATACAACAAGTTTGGGTATGTCAGGACAAGATGATCTAGAGGTAGATATCACAGCTTTACCTCGAAAATGCGTTGTTTATGATATTGTCTATTCCCCATTAAAAACCAGATTGTTAGAGGCAGCTAAAGTTCAGGGGAATCCCACTGTCGATGGATTAGGAATGTTATTATATCAAGCGCAACCGGGATTCGAGTCTTGGTTTGGTGTTAAGCCAACCATAACGCAGTCTTTAAGGGAGCGTGTATTAAGTGCGCTGATGAAATAGTGTATATTCTCGGACTTACCGGCTCGATCGGAATGGGTAAAACGACAGCAGCCAGAGCGTTCAAAAATCTCGGTATTCCAGTATATGACGCAGACGCAACCATACATAGGATTATGAGAGAAAACAGTACTGTTGTTGCAGCGATAAAAAGTATATTTCCAGAAGCTGTTAAAAAAAATTCTATTGACAGAAATATTTTGGGCTCGATCGTCTTTGAGAACATATCTGCGTTAAAAGAGTTAGAAAAAATATTACATCCTTGCGCCAAGGCTCTGCAATATAAATTCATGCGCTGCGCCGCAAAAAATCGATATAATATGATAGTTTTAGATGTACCACTTCTGTATGAAACGAAAGGGGATCACTTTTGTGACGCGGTTATTGTTGTGTCAGCGCCAAGCTTTATCCAACGATCGCGTGTCTTTGCGCGCGATAATATGACCGAAAAAAAATTCATCGAAATTTGTAATCGCCAATTATCTGATGAAGAAAAAAGATTCAAAGCAAATTATATTATACCAACAGGCTTGGGAAAAGGTGTGAGTTTAGCGTATATAAAAAAAATTATTCAAGATGTGAAAACAAAAAATAGCTGCAAATGGTTACCTGGGAAAGGGATTTATATTGAGACAAATAGTACTTGATACTGAAACCACCGGTTTTCGATATTCCGATGGTGATAAAATAGTAGAAATTGGTTGCATTGAGCTGGAGAACTTTTTACCGACCGGTAATACCTTTCATCAATATATAAATCCAGAACGAGCGATGCCACTAGATGCTTTTAAAGTGCACGGTTTAAGCGATGAGTTTTTAGAAAAATTTCCAACTATAAGTGATATAATTAGCGATTTTCTTAAATTCATCGGAGATGACTCTGTACTTGTTATTCACAATGCCCAATTCGATATGGGATTTCTAAATGCGGAATTAAGAGCTTTAGGCAGGGCGCCAATCTCAATGTCACGATCTATTGATACTGTTAAATTAGCGCGGGAGAAGTTCCCCGGCGCGCCTGCAAGTTTGGACGCATTGTGTCGAAGGTTTAAAGTGGATAACTCAGGACGCGAACTCCATGGCGCGCTTTTGGACGCGGAATTACTCTCTGAAGTATATCTCGAATTAATAGGAGGTAGACAACCTGACTTTGAGCTATCTAATCAAGTGAAAACTTTAGATATTAAACAGCGAGAAGTTACATTACGAACTCCCAGGTCGTTTAAAGCTACTCATGCTGAAAAAATAGCTCACAAGGAGTTTTTAAGAAAATTAAAGGCACCAATTTGGTTTGATTAATCACCCAAATTTTTTATCAATTAGGTGGGGGGGGTGTCCTTGTCTTGATTTTGCAGAATCCGTTTTTGATAAAGTGATGCGAAATCAACGGGCGTTAGCATTAAGGGAGCAAATCCTCCGTCACTAGTTACATCGGCAACAATTCTCCTTAAAAAAGGAAACAATATTAATGGACAATCAATCAACAATACAGGTCCTATATTTTCAGCAGGCACACTTATTGTAAAGATACCAGCATAGGACAGTTCACAGATGTATGCTAACTCTTCTTTTACTTTCGCTTCCGCCCGGACTTTCAATACGACTTCAAAAACGTTTTGATCTTTAGCATTCCCTTGAACATCAATATCAACTTGTATATTTGGCATTTCGGATTGGAGTAGATTAAAAACCTCAGGTGTATTTGGCGCTTCAAACGATAGATCTTTTGTATACTGACCATTTATCACTAAGGACAGCGCCGGCGCCTCTTGCGTTACCTTGTCATTTGAGTCTTCTGTGAAACGCTCATTTTCATCTGTGTTATTTTCATCAATCATATTGCTTCCTTAAGAATGTTTTTTATTTTAGTTTTTTATTGTTTTTGTGAGGATTTTGAGTGTTAACCTCCTCAAATTCCCCGTCTATTGTTGTGTAATGGGCAGTCGCTGAACCGGAGTTATTGTTTTTCATATAAGCATCAAGGTTTACATTCGCAACCAATGATTTAGTAACGATGGCTTTAAATATATTTCTAAAGGATGGAACAAACAACAGAAATCCAAATAAATCTGTAATAAAACCTGGTGTTAATAAAAAGGCGGCAGATACAATTAAAAACATACCTTTATAAATTTCTTCGATAGGCAAAATATTTGTTTTAAGTTGATCTTGAGCTCTGTATAGAGTTTGTAGCCCCTTTTTTTTGATAATCGTTATACCTATAAACGCAGTAGCGAGTGTTATAGAAATTATTTGCCAGAAGGTAAAAAAATCGCCGAGTAAAATAAATACTGCTATTTCAATGACAGGAATTAAGATAAGGGCATAGATAATCAGTCGAACCATGCTATATTCTATGTTAATTTGGTTATAATGTATATGGTTTTAACCTAGTACCTTGTACTATAGTTTTAAAACGATTATCTAACTATCTGGACTGGTAATGAAAAATACATAGAATATAATTTAATATGAGCAGTTTTTAATAAAATTTAACTTTACAGTCGAAATATAGAAGATAGTTTTTTTTGGGATAAGCACACATGGGCGATAACTTTCAGTTTTTTGATATAATTTTATTTGGTATGATTGCTGCTTTTTTGGTATTGCGCTTGAGATCTGTGCTTGGCCGGCGCAAGGATGATGAGACACAGGGTAAAAATGATGAGAGGTTTACAACTGAAGCCCACGAAAATGATAATGAAAATGATAATATCGTATCCCTTCCCTCATCTGAGGAAAGAAAAGTGGAACAAGATCAAAAAGTCTTGGATCCTGAAGACAAGTTGCTTATGGAGGTTGTCAATCATATCCCAAATTTCGATAAAACCGAGTTTCTGATTGGTGCGAGAACAGCTTTTGAGATGATAGTTGAAGGGTTTGCTGCGGGCGATAGGAAACTATTGAGTAATTTGCTTAATAAAGAGGTATATGGAAATTTTGAACAATCCATAGCAGATCGTGAAAAAGATTCACTTATTCTAGAAAATACTTTAATAAGAATTGTTGATTGCCAAATTATTGAGGGGTCTGTTGATGGAAGTGATGTTTTTATTACAGTTAAAATAATTTCTGAGCAAATAAATGTTACCCGAAACAATGATGGAAACACGGTCGATGGTGACCCGGAGCATATTACGACAATCACCGATATTTGGACTTTTTCACGTAATACAAATGATAAAGACCCAAATTGGGAGCTAGTCGCTACACGAAGCGTAGAATGACATTGCGCCTGAATTTTTTACTACTAGTAATTTTTTTTATAGCTGGCTGTAGCCAACTTCCTAGTTTTCTTGATCAAAAACCTCCTGCTAAAGATCAAACTGTTAAATTCATAAAAATTGACTATAGCGAATTAGTTGGTTGGTCCTCAGATAACCATTCAAAGGCCTTAAGAACTTTTTTGAGGAGTTGCAGTAGAAAAAGAGTCAAACCCTCCATAAAGGGACTTGGAATTGAAGATTTCGTTGACTCTGTCAAGTCGTATCAAAGAGCTTGTGATGCTGCACAAATGTTAAATACAGGGATGTCTGATACGATCTCCAGAACTTTTTTTGAAAACTGGTTTGAACCTTTTAAGATTCAGAGTCTTGGATCTGAGTTTGGTTTGTTTACTGGATACTATGAACCAGAATTAAATGGCTCGCGTATTTTTTCTGAAAAGTTTAAATTTCCGATTTATAAGCGACCAAAGGATCTAATCTCGAGTAACTTGGGCTTGTTTAAAAAAAAATGGAAAGGTCGCCAAATTTCTGGACAGTTACAGGGTAACAAGGTCATACCCTTTGCGACGCGAGAGTCTATAGAAAGCGGAGCTTTGGCTGGAAGAGGATTAGAGTTATTATGGGTTGATAGTGGCATCGATGCTTTTTTCCTTCATATACAAGGGTCGGGTAGAATTCGACTTGATACTGGAGAAGTTATAAGGGTTGGTTTCTCAGGTCGTAACGGGCAACCTTATTTTGCGATAGGTCGTGAATTGGTAAAAATGGGAGAGTTAACGAAGTCAAATGTTTCCATGCAAACAATTAGGACATGGTTAGAGAGCCACCCCGATAAGGCAAGTGATTTAATGAACAAAAATAAATCATATGTTTTTTTTCGAGAGATAAAAAATAAGAAAACAGGCAATGACTCCGTCTCGGGGAAGGTGGGGCCAATTGGCGCTGCTGGAATCCCATTAACCGCTGGCAGAAGTCTCGCGATTGACAGAGCTTACTTTTCCATGGGTTTGTTGTTCTGGATAGATACCAGGCACCCTTTAACCCAAAAACCTTTGAGAAAACTAATGGTTTCTCAAGATACTGGAGGGGCAATAGTTGGTCCAATCAGGGGTGATTATTTTTGGGGCTCGGGTAAGAAAGCTTATGAAGCGGCGGGTCTTATGAAGGAGAAAGGTAAGTTCTTTATTTTGTTACCAAGAAACTGAATACAGGGATATAATGTCTATGGTATCTCATATGACCGAGCTTTTTGATAAATGAAAAAAAAATTAACGAATGCTTTTACTGTTAAAGACGCCGCTCTCTTAGAGTGGGCTTTGAAGGATGTAGAACCGCTTCCGGGTCGCAGTTTTCAGAGTTCAGTAGAGACACTACGAAATGAAAAAAATAACGTTAAACACCATAGTAAAAAGATCCAGCCACTAGACTCAACCTTGAAGATAAGAGACAAAAGAGAAATTATAAAACCTGAAAAATCTTTGTTGCACGGCACGTCCACTGGTTTAGATAAACGTTCAGCTCAACGTATGAGGCGTGGTAAATTGGGAATCGAAGCACGACTGGATTTACATGGTCGCAATCAAGATGAAGCTTATCGAGAATTAAAAGATTTTATTTTCAGAACACATGGCCAACAAAAAAGGCTTGTGTTGGTAATCACCGGAAAAGGAAACAAAGGTCTTGGGTTCGACACAAAAAAACGGGTGGGCGTTTTGCGGGAGATGGTTCCAAAGTGGTTAAATGAACAAACTATTAGAGATCGAATAATTTCGTTTGATTATGCGACGCAAAAAGATGGTGGTTATGGGGCCCTGTATGTTCTTTTGAAAAAAACAAGGTTTTAGAATGACTCCATTTGGACATCATATTAGAAAATTAAGGCGGGAGAGAAAAATAACTCTTAAAAAAATGGCACTTGATCTTCAGGTGTCCCCACCATATCTCTCTGCCTTGGAACATGGTAAAAGAGGTCGACCTGGCCCGGGGTTTGTTATGCAAATCGCAAATTATTTTGAACTTATTTGGGATGAAGTCGATGAAATTAAAGAGTTGGCTAATTTGTCTCATCCGCGAGTGCCTATTGAAACCGCCGGACTTCATTATAGGGCTACGTTATTGGCAAATTTGTTGGCTCGCCATATTCATGAATTAGACCTTGAAAACATTGATGCTATGCTCATAGAAATGGGCTTTGACGATAAAACGCCCTAATTTTTATAGAATAAATTTGGATAGGTCGCCACCTTTAACTAAGCTGCTCACCCTATCTGTTACCATCTGTGCATCAATTTCAATTGTCTCTCCGCCACGGTCTGTTGCAGAGAAGCTTATTTCTTCAAGAAGTTTTTCCATAACCGTATGAAGACGCCGAGCCCCTATATTTTCAACAACGGAGTTAATTTCTGCAGACAATCTTGCAATTTCTTGTATTGCACTGTCGTTGAAGGAGAGTTTGAGATCCTCTGTTCCCATTAACGCCACATACTGTTTAATTAAGCTTGCCTCTGGTTCGGTTAATATTTTAACAAAATCACCTTCAGTCAATGCCGTAAGTTCTACCCTGATAGGAAGCCTACCTTGGAGTTCAGGCAATAGATCAGATGGCTTCGCTAAGTGAAAGGCTCCAGAAGCAATAAACAGAATATGGTCTGTTTTAATTAGTCCGTGTTTTGTCGCAACAGTTGTTCCTTCAATTAAAGGCAACAAGTCCCTCTGAACACCTTCCCGACTAACATCACCGCCTCTTGAATCCGAGCGAGCTGTTATTTTGTCAAATTCATCGATAAAGACGATACCGTTATTTTCAACGTTATTTTTTGCTTCTTTAATTACACTGTCTTCATCTAGAAGTTTATCGCTTTCCTCTTTATTCAATATATCAAAAGAGTTAGCGACAGTCATCTTTTTGGGACTTTTTTGCTGACCAAAAGCTTTTCCCATCATCTCATTAATGTTTAGCATGCCCATTTGTGCGCCAGGCATTCCAGGTATTTCAAACGTTGGCATCCCTCCTGAATTACCCTCTAATACATTAATTTCGATTTCTTTTTCATCAAGCTGTCCTTCTCTCAACATTTTTCTAAATTTTTGTCTAGTATCGGCGCTGGACGATTCTCCAACTAATGCGTCTAAAACCCGCTCTTCGGCCAAAACAGATGCTTTTGCAACAACTTGTTTCCGAAGCCGCTCTCGAGTTTCATGAATCGCCGTGTCCATGAGGTCACGAATTATTGAGTCAACATCGCGCCCAACATAACCGACCTCTGTAAATTTAGTTGCTTCAAGCTTTATAAATGGCGCTTGTGCAAGTTTGGCTAAGCGGCGTGCAATTTCTGTTTTACCAACTCCTGTGGGCCCCATCATCAAGATATTTTTTGGAACCACTTCCTCTCTTAGGTCATCTGCAAGTTGTTGCCGTCGCCAGCGATTTCTTAGCGCTACCGCAACAGCGCGTTTAGCTTCAGTTTGACCAATAATAAATCTATCAAGTTCTGAAACAATTTCTCTAGGGGAAAAACTAGATGAAGCAGGCAAAGCCACTTTTGGTTGGTTTTCACTCATTTGTTCTTTATCTTTTCAGTAATTATATTTTTATTTGTATAAACACATATGTCTGCTGCTATCTCAATAGCACGTTTTGCAACCATCTCGGCGGTCATATCATCACGATCGATCATTGCCCGTGCGGCAGACAATGCATAGTTTCCTCCTGAGCCTATCCCTATCAAGCCATCCTCTGGCTCTAGCACATCACCAGTTCCGGATACAATGAGTGAGACTGTATCGTCAGCTACCGCCATCATTGCCTCTAATTTCCTGAGGTATCGATCCGTACGCCAGTCTTTAGCAAGCTCAACGCATGCGCGTGTTAACTGGCCAGGATGTTCATCTAATTTAGCTTCAAGCCGCTCGAAAAGTGTAAAAGCATCAGCTGTTGCCCCGGCAAATCCCGATATTACCGAGCCTTTATGTAGCTGACGAACTTTCATGGCATTAGACTTTATAACTGTATCGCCCATGCTGACTTGACCATCGCCCGCAATGACGACAAAACCATCCTTTCTAACACAGAGAATTGTTGTTGCGTGCCATCTTGAATGATTTTCACTGGTCATGGGTAAAACCTTTTATAAAACATTAACTACCTTGGATGTATGATTAAACTTACTAATAGTCAATAAAGCGTTTACCTTCCTTTTGCGAAAACTTAAATTAACTGGCAAAGATAGGTAGTTACTGTTACAAAAAATTATTTTAAAACTTTTGGAGTTGGGAGAATGGCCCGAGACAGTCGGAGAGCTAGCGTAGAGAGAAATACAAAGGAGACACAAATAAGTGTATCGATAAATTTGGATGGGACAGGGATTTGCAATGTCTCAACAGGTATAGGGTTTCTTGACCATATGTTAGAACAGTTATCGCGGCATAGTCTAGTTGACCTCGAAGTTAAAGCTATTGGTGATCTGCACATTGACTTCCATCACACGACAGAGGATACAGGAATTGCAATCGGTCAAGCTGTAAAAAAGGCACTTGGGTCAAGAGCAGGCATTCAAAGATTCGGATCGGCTTTGTGTCCTTTGGATGAAGCGCTGACGCGCGTTGTCGTGGACTGCTCTAACCGACCGTATCTAATTTGGAAGGTTAAATTTTCTCATCCTAAATTGGGTGATTTTGATACCGAGCTCTTCAGAGAATGGTTTCAGGCTTTTGCACAGGCCGCTGGTTTAACATTACATGTTGAGAATTTTTATGGTGAAAACAATCATCATATCATCGAGTCCAGCTATAAAGCTCTAGCTAAAGCGCTTCGAATGGCAATAGAGATGGATGTCAGGTCGTCAGTTAGTGTGCCATCTACAAAAGGGACATTGACCGATAACAAAGTTAAATAATCATAATGCACCCTCACATTGTATTTTTAAAAAAAGACACACCTGAAAAACTTATGGTTATTAAAGATGGCTTTAACTGGTTAGCATTCATAGCACCTCCTATTTGGGCTGCGTATAATAACCTTTGGAGTGCGCTTGTTGCTCTAATCGCTGGGCTTTTCTGCCTAGAGTGGCTTTTAGTTGTTATGGGATTTGATTTTAATGGATTGATGGTTTTATATTTTTCTGTGAGTATAATATTTGGTTGGATTGCAAACGATTTAAAAATGCGCCGGTTAAAAAAAGAGAAATATACGTTTAGCTCGATATTATATGGTGAGAGCAAAGACCACATAATCGCGCAATTTTATCGAAACAATACAAGTCATAAATCTAATGATAGTTATCGTGTTGAGTATTTATGATAGGTGAACCCGAGAAACAAACAAAAGCTGTCATTATAGACTATGGATCTGGTAATTTAAAATCAGTTTTTAATGCATTTAAACATGCTAGTTCCGGTGATGTGAGCGTAACCCACGATTTTCGTGATCTGTCTTTGTCTTCTCATATAATATTACCGGGTGTTGGATCATTTGCAGATTGTATGAAAGGATTAGTTTCGCTGCCTGGTGTGATCGAAACTTTGCAAGACGAGGTGATTAAAAACAAGAAGCCGTTTTTAGGGATTTGTGTTGGAATGCAGCTAATGGCATCTCTTGGAAAAGAGAATGGGACAACTAAGGGACTTGGTTGGATTAGTGGGGAAGTTGAGAAAATAACACCAAAAGACCCTATGTTGAAAATACCCCATATGGGATGGAATACCGTTAGCTTTAACAGTGAATCCCACCCAATTTGGAAAAAATTTATATCAGGATCACATGCGTATTTTGTTCACTCTTATCAATTCATACCGACCAATAAGGATGTAATTTTAGCAACCACCGAGTATGGTGAAAATATAACGGCCGTGGTCGGTAGTGACAATATGATTGGCACACAATTTCATCCAGAAAAAAGTCAAAGCTTCGGACAGGGTTTTATAAAAGAATTTTTAATGTGGGATGGAAATACATGATATTTTTGCCAGCGATTGATTTGAAAGACGGACAGTGTGTGCGTTTGATTAGAGGTGATATGGCTCAGGCAACGATTTTTGAGAATAGTCCAGCAGAGCAAGCAAAGATTTTTGAAAATGCCGGGTGTAGGTGGTTGCATGTTGTTGACCTTGACGGAGCCTTTGCTGGTGAGCCAATTAATAGCCCCGCTGTTGTTAGAATTATAGAGTCAACAAATTTAGAAATAGAACTTGGTGGTGGGATTAGAGAGCTCAAAACCATCGAATTTTGGTTATCTAAAGGTGTTTCCCGAGTAATTTTGGGTACAGCCGCATTAAAAAACCCAGAATTGGTTAGGCGCGCCTGCAGAGAGTTTCCTGGAAAGATTGTTGTTGGAGTTGATGCAAAAAAAGGTTTTGTGGCTGTAGAAGGTTGGTCAAAGGTTGAGAGAACTACGGCGATTGACTTGGCGCAAAGTTTTGAGGATGCTGGGGTTTCTGCAATAATTCATACGGACATTGATCGAGATGGTCTAATGAAGGGGCCTAATATTGAGTCAACAATTAGCCTAGCAAACCAAATAAGCACCCCAGTAATTGCTTCTGGTGGTGTTTCGTCGATGCACGATTTAAAAACCATAATGCGGTTGGGTGGAGATATACTAGAAGGTGTGATCTCTGGTCGAGCAATATACGATGGCATCATTGACCCAGAAAGTGCCGTTAATCTGTTACAGGAAAATTAAATGCTTAAAACTCGCATTATCCCCTGTCTCGACGTAAACAATGGTCGAGTCGTAAAGGGAGTAAATTTTGTGGATTTGATCGATGCGGGAGATCCCGTTGAGCAAGCCCAACTATATGATCAGGCGGGCGCTGACGAATTGTGTTTCTTAGATATAACGGCAAGTTCAGATAATAGAGATACCATATACGACGTTGTAACACGAACTGTTGAAAAATGCTTTATGCCTGTTACCGTTGGAGGCGGAATAAGATCAATCTCTGACATCCGCAAATTACTATTGGCGGGGGCTGATAAAGTGGCAATTAATACTGCGGCTATAAAGGACCCAGGTTTGGTCAAGAAGGCTGCTTTAAAATTTGGTAGTCAATGTATAGTTGTCTCGATGGATGTTAAGCAGAAGGATAATAACTTTGAACTTTTTACTCATGGTGGCAGAACTGAAACGGGCATTGATGCATTAACGTGGGCAAAAAAGATGGTAGAGTTTGGAGCAGGGGAAATTCTGTTAACATCGATGGATAAAGATGGCACACAACAAGGATTTGACCTTGAGATTACACGACAGATTGCTGATAACGTTAGCATACCGGTAATCGCTTCAGGCGGCGTTGGACATTTACAACATTTTGTCGATGGAGTAAAAAAAGGTCATGCTAATGGTGTGTTGGCGGCTTCAATATTCCATTTTGGGCTTTATACTATTCGGGAAGCAAAAAATTTCATGAATGCAGCCGGTGTTGCGGTTAGGATTGATTAAACAAATGTCAAAAAACCAAAAAAATAACCAGGAAACTGTAATAGAACGCTTATTTGAGATAATCCAATCAAGAAAAAATGTGAATGATGAGCAATCATATACATCTCAATTATTCAAATCTGGAGCCCCAGAGATTGCTAAAAAAGTTGGAGAAGAGGCGGTTGAAACTGTGATTGCAGCCTTGACAACCCCAAGCCAGCTCGCATCGGAAAGTGCAGATTTAATTTATCACCTACTTGTGCTATGGTCAGCATCTAATATTAAACCTTCGGATGTGTGGAAAGAATTAGAGAGACGCCAGGGAATATCGGGAATTAAAGAAAAATCGTTACGGAAATAGTACAAGGTTTATAAAATGCTGTATGATAATGAAAACATATTTGCAAAAATACTACGAAATGAGATCCCGTATAAATGTGTCTATGAAGATAATTATGCGCTGGCATTTGAAGATATTAATCCCCAGGCCCCAAACCATATTCTTGTTATTCCAAAAGGCAAATATATTTCTTTTGATGATTTTACAAATTTGGCAAGTGATATGGAAATAGCTGGTTTTTTCCGTGCTGTTGGAACAACTGCTCGGAAGTTAAAAATTGATAAACAAGGATACCGAGTTTTATCAAATATAGGTAAACATGGTGGACAGGAAGTTCCACACTTCCACATCCACCTTTTTGGTGGCAGGCGGCTGGGACCAATGATTGTTTCTGAATAAACGCAACGTTAATGAATTTATAACATCTAAAATATAAAGTGAAAATCAAATGAAGGTATAATTGAAAATTATAATGGAAATTTTATAAATGTCGGAAGAGAGAACGGAGCAATCTTCTGGAGAAGAAGTGGCAAATGAAACACCAGGTGATGCAATGGGCCATACTAAAAACGCAGCGGTCCTTGGGGTTGATGTTGATATTGTCGCTGTACTAGGAACGGCAAATTTAAAGATAAGCCAAATACTTCAATTGGGAAGAGGTGCCGTAGTTGAGCTAGATAGATTTGTTGGAGAACCTATTGACATTAGAGCAGAACGCAAACTCGTTGCACGTGGTGAAGTTGTTGTTGTTTCTGATAAACTGGCGGTACAAATAACCGAGGTTGTTGGTAGAGAAGAGGCTTAGAACTTTTTATTTGGCCGCTATTGAAACTTTAAAAGACGCTATTTTCACTTTATGACACTTTTGATTCTATAACATCCCATAAATCCCTCTCTATATTAACGTTGTCAAAATAATTAATTTCTTGAATGCAAGTTGGAGATGTTACATTTATCTCGGTAATATAGTTACCGATGACATCTATTCCCACAAAAATTAGACCTCGCTCTTCTAAAGTAGGGCCAATAGCATCGCAAATCTCCAGATCCCTCTTGGTAAGAGAGCTCTTTTTAGCGGTCCCACCGACATGAAGATTTGAGCGTGACTCGCCATCTGCGGGAACGCGGTTTACCGCACCCACTGGTTTTCCATCAATTAATATTATTCTTTTATCACCATTTCTTACTGCTGACTCGTACCTCTGCAAAATGTATGGCTCCCGATAGAAGGCCTCAAACATTTCTAACAGTGAATTAAAATTTTCATCATTAGGTTTAATACGAAAAATTCCAGAGCCACCATTTCCGTATAAAGGTTTAATTATTAAGTCTTTATATTCTGTACGAAAATGGACTGCTTCCTGCCGGTTACGTGTTATTAAAGTTGGTGGCATTAAATCTGGAAATTCTGTAACAAAAATTTTTTCCGGAGCATTCCGGACTTCCGCTGGATTATTTATCACCACGGTCTTTGGGTGTATTTTTTCTAGTAGATGTGTTGCTGTAATGTATGTCATATCGAATGGCGGGTCCTGACGCATCAGAATTACATCAAAATTAGCGAGTGTTATTATTTCTGGGTCTTTCAAAGTAAAATGATTGTTTTCTTGGTAACGAACATTTAGCTCGTTTGCTAATGCTGTAACTTTCCCGTTTTTAAAAGTTAAATTTTTTGCTAAATAGTGATAATTCTTGTACCCCCGAGCTTCAGCCTCAAGCGCCATTATAAATGTGCTATCTGATTTTATATCAATATGTTCTATTGAGTCCATTTGTATGGCTACGGAAAGGGTCATAAGTAACAGCCTTTTTTCGTTATAGATAAACACGTATTTTTTATAAAGTCATAACAAATAAAACATATAAGAATTTAAATTATGTCGGGACTCATTTTATTTTATTCTAACATGACTAATGACGCGGTTGACGAATTTAATCTGAGACGCATATTGTTTGACTATGTTATGTTCAGCTTCATCTTGAGCAATGCCAATTAGATAAACTGTTCCATTTACCGTCTCGATGGAATAGTTTATTGAGTAAACATTCATATCAAAAGTTAATCTCGAGCGCATCTGAGCGGTGATCCAAGAATCCTTTGAAAAATCAATTATGCTCGTTGAGTTGTGTGTTTGTATTTCGTTTATTACGTCTTTGACGCCATCTATTGTCCAAGATAATTTAACAGCCTTATCTGTTACACTATTATTTTTACTCGCCCCTGTAAGGAGGACACGACCTTCGTAAACTTCAACACCTATTGTCGCTGGCAGAAGCAACTCTTCTGAAATAAAACTCTCCAATATCATAGCTTCAATTTTTAAATCGTTTGCCCGGCCCTTTATTCCACGTTCTTGGAATGCCGTCACTCCCATAGTCGCCCCTGCTCCTACGATAGCTGTGCACCCTATTAACTGAGGCATTAAGAGCCCTAATAACCCTGTAAAAATGATCGCTTTTTTCATCGTTAATCAACCGAAGTAAATTACTACTAATTATTTAAATACTCTTATTTTACTAACGATATCCTAATTTTTGAGTTATTTGCTGTTGATAATTAATTTTTAGGTTTTGATAACGCCAGAGCTCTTGCGTAAACCAACTTCTTTGTTATCCCAGTCTCATCTGAAACTTCTATGGATGTGTCTCTTAGGGATTTGCTTTTAAGACGGGTAATAATTATTTGATCCAAATTATCATCAACAGCAGCAATTTTTTCCTCCATGCCGCCTACTATTAAGACAAGTTCACCTTTTGGGGGAGGAATACTCTTATAATAAAGAAAAAGATCATTTAGTTGCCCACGACGCACCTGCTCATGCCTCTTTGTAAGTTCTCGAGTAATTGCCGCCGGCCGGTTCCCTAGTTGTTTTATCATGGTTTGAAGAGTGCCAACTAATCTCTTTGGGGATTCATAAAATATTAAAGTTGTTGGGATGTTGACTAGCCCAGCTAATTCATTTGATTTTTTTTCTCTTTTTGAGCTCAGAAACCCAAAAAAAAGAAAACGGTTCGTTGGGATGCCCGAGAGAACTAAACCAGTAATAGCTGCACTAGCCCCAGGAATCGCAGAAATGTAATAGTTGTTTTTTATACATAGTTTAATCAACTTATAGCCGGGGTCAGAAATTGTAGGTGTGCCAGCATCTGATACAATTGCAACCGCTTTATCTTCAGAAATAGCTGATAATATTTTGTCTTTAACTCTCTTAGTACTGTGTTCATGATAAGCTTTCATAGGAGTCTTAATATTATATCGAAAAAGAAGTTTGCCAGTGACCCGTGTATCTTCACATGCAATAAAAAAAACATTTTCGAGAATCTCAATTGCTCTCGCACTTAGATCTTTCAAGTTACCAATTGGTGTAGACACAATATAGAGTCCACCCCTTAATTCGATTGTCATTGTATCTGCATCCTGTTTACTTATCAGAAGGTGTTCGCTAACTTAAATATATGAAATACTTTATAAATCACACTCCTAAGATCTTATCGATAAAATTTAATTTAATCATTACCTTTTTGTTTATATTATGGGTTTCTCCCTCTGGCGTCGAAGCATCTGACTTTAAAGCTATTTCCCGACAAAATGTCGCTCAAATAATTATTACATCAGAAAAAAACAATAAATATATTGGCGAGAACGAAAACCCAACAATTGTTTACCACAATACTATAATTTCCTCTAAGAATGTTGAAGTGCCGCGGGTGGCTATACTATTGCCACTATCTGGTAAATATAAGAAATTGGGGCAATCCATGTTAAATGCAGCACAATTAGCACTGTTTCACTTTGCCGGTAAAAATTTTGAGTTGTTGCCGCTAGACACCAAAGGGACAATTAACGGTGCCAGAGTTGCTGGGGCGACCGCCATTAGAGAAGGAGCAGAATTAATATTGGGTCCCGTTTTTAATACCGCGGTTAAGGCGATCGAGTCAATAACAAGTCAGAGTGGGATAACAGTTCTAGCTTTTTCAAGTGATTACACTGTCGCCGGAAATAATATTTTTACCATGGGATTTTTACCGAGTGAGCAGGTGCGAAGAATTGTTAAGTTTTCCATAGAAAGGGGGATACGCAGATTTGCTTTAATCGCCCCTAATAATAATTATGGTCAGGTTGTATATAACGCGCTTAGGTCGACAGTTAATTTGTACGGAGCTACGTTAACGTCTGAAGTGTTATATGATACTAATACCAAAAACTTTAGCCCAATTATTAGAGGTTTGGCTAATTTCGATATGCGACAGAGGATGCTAACTCAAGAAAAGTCTCAGCTTTTAAATCAAAACAACAATGCGGCTAAGAAAGCATTGTTAGCGCTTAATGGTGTTCAAACCATCGGAGAGTTGCCATTTGATGCCCTATTAATCGCCGATGGTGGTGAGAGGTTGCGTTCTATTGCCGCACTTCTCCCGCACTATGATCTAGACCCCAAAAAAGTAAAAATGTTAGGTACAGGGCAGTGGGATACAGGTGGATTAGGTTCAGAACCAGCATTATTAGGCGGTTGGTTCTCCTCTCCATCTAGTAAAGGTCGGCGAGAGTTCGTTATAAGGTATGAGAATATCTATGGTGAGACACCTCATCGGTTAGCCACCTTAGCCTATGATGCTACAGCTTTAGCAGCTGTTTTCGCTCAAAGTAATAAGGACGATCGACAGATTAATTCCCTCGCAAAGACCCAGTTCTTTCGAGATATGAACATTACTTCTCCAAGAGGTTTTTTAGGATTGGATGGAATCTTTAGATTTTCAAAGAAAGGTTATGTAGAGAGAGGCTTATCAGTATTTGAGATCAAAATGCGGGGGATCAAACTTATCAGCCCAGCCCCCCAAAATTTTTTTTCTCAGGATAAGGGGTAAGCTCAGGTCAATAAAAATTTAAGAACAGAATTTAGTGTCTCTCGCCCTTTGGTGGTTACTCTCAAATTATTACTACTATAAATAATGAAGTTTTCTTTTATTAATATATCCAATTTTTTATGATTTAAAAAATCTGATAGTTGTGTGTTGGTTAGGTTATAAAATGATGAGGACGATATACCTTTAGTAAGCCTTAAACCCATTAACAAAATTTCTTCGAATCTCTCAGAGGGTTTCAATGATAGCCTATCTTGCTCGCCATTTTGTTTCTTTAAGGCAGCGTTTAGCCATTTATTAGGATTCTTATAACTTTGAATAGACTGGGTAATATGATTTTGCGTTAATCGGCCATGAGCACCGGGACCAATACCTAAATAATCTAAACCATTCCAATATATTAAATTATGGCGGCATTTGAACTTTGGCTTAGAATAATTAGATATTTCATATGAGTCATATCCAGCCTGTTCCATTATTTTATTAGTAACTTGATACAACTTCGACCCTAAGTTTTCGTTCGCTGGCTTAACTCTATTTTTGTAAAATTCTGTTCCCGGTTCTATTGTTAGTTGATACATCGCCACATGATTTCGAGCAAATTTAAGTGCCCGGTCTAGTTCCTGCTCCCATTCAACACATGTTTGATCAGGCAAAGCATAAATTAGATCAAAGGTATAATTATCGAAGACTTTTGATGCAGCGATAACCGCCTTTTCTGATTCTTCTACGGTATGGTTTCGACCCAGAAACCGAAGGTTCTTTTCCTCGAAACTTTGCACGCCAATTGACAGCCTATTTATTCCTCCAGAACGGAAGTCCATAAACTTGGAGGTCTCTGATGAAGATGGGTTTGCTTCTGCTGTGATTTCTATGTTTGAATCACAACGCCATAATTTTTTTATTTGATTAATTATACTTTCAATAATGCAAGGGTCCATGAGGGATGGGGTGCCGCCCCCAAAGAATATACTTACTATATTTTTATCCGCAGTTTCAGAGTAATACCGCTTCAGTTCTGATAGGTATGCCCCCAACCATAAATCATGGTCGACATTAGCTTGTACATGACTATTGAAGTCGCAATAAGGACATTTTGTTGAACAGAATGGCCAATGGATATATATGCCTAATTCTTGACTAATGTTGCCACCAATTTTTATTAAAACATGCGGTCAATAATTGTTTAAAGGCATCGGCACGATGACTATTTTGGTGTTTTTCCTCTGGTTCGATCTCTCCGTACGTCAAACTCTGGCCGTTTGGAATAAAAATCGGATCATAGCCAAACCCCATGTTACCTTTTGATGGAAAGGTTAGTTTCCCGTGGACATAACCTTCGACAGTTTCCATATATCCGTCGGGCCAGCACATGGTTAATGCACAAACAAAATATGCATTCTGACCAGATGGTATTTCACCCAATGTCACTATTTTATTTTTGATCTTTTCAATTGCTAAATTAAAATTTTTATTACCAGACTTTGTAAGGGCCCAGCGAGCTGAATGTATGCCCGGTTCGTCATTTATCAACGGAACAACCAAACCGGAATCATCTGATATAGAGGGATACCCTGCCAATAATGCTGATGATCTTGCTTTTATTTCAGCATTTTCTTTAAATGAAAGCCCGTCTTCGACTGGTTCTGGAAAACCCAATTGACTAGCAGAGGTGATGTGGTAACCAGAATTAGCAAACAGTTCCTCGAACTCAAGTATTTTTCCAGAGTTGTGACTAGCAATAACTATGCTTTGGCCATTAAACTTTCGCGTCATTCTATACCAAGCGCACTTTTTTGTAGGGCAACTAATTCAGAAACCCCTTTTTTTGCGAGCTGTATCATCTCAAAAAAACGAGTTTCTGAGAATGCTCTATCCTCAGCTGTTACTTGGATTTCTATTATTTCCCCTTTCTCTGATAAAACAAAATTACTATCTGCAAGAGCTACACTATCTTCACTGTAATCTAAATCTAGAATTGAGGTATCTTTATAAATTCCGCATGACACAGCGGCCATGTTACCGACTAATGGTATTTCTGTTATTAAATCTTTTTTTATTAGGTTCTGGCAGGCCAGATGCAAGGCAACAAATCCACCGGTAATAGATGCAGTTCTCGTTCCCCCATCCGCTTGTATCACATCGCAGTCCACTCTGATTTGAATTTCTCCCAAAGCTTTTAAATCAGTGATTGCACGCAATGACCTTCCAATAAGCCGCTGGATTTCATGGGTCCGCCCCCCTTGACCGCCTCGGGCTGCCTCTCTATTTGTTCGTGAGCCGGTTGACCTCGGTAGCATTCCATACTCGGCTGTGATCCACCCTTGACCCTTGTCTCTTAACCAAGGTGGAATACGCTCCTCAACTGTTGCTGTGCAAATTACGTGCGTATCACCAAATTTGACTAAGCAAGATCCTTCAGCGTATTTGTTGAAATTTGGTTCAATTATTACGTTTCTTAATTGATTGTACTTTCTTCCTGATGGCCGCATATAAACTCTTCCAAACTAATCAAGTGTATATTTTTAATTAAAGAAAAAACTTTTTATTAGGATATTTGCTTCTATTGAGCAAACCTACCTTTTAATTTTTATATTATAGCCGTTGACGT
>ENA-UOXV01002814-UOXV01002814.1-marine-metagenome-genome-assembly--contig:-NODE-2814-length-22200-cov-6.082682_pt1 | contig 22200 bp, 14 predicted proteins | sample MGYA00238165_ERZ766961 | MGnify/ENA primary metagenome ERZ766961 (study PRJEB28924, sample SAMN03173240) | marine metagenome | biome: Marine; feature: Water; material: Subsurface seawater | place: North...
AGGCGCCGGGTTCGGGAGAGACCTGCGCCGGTTTTCGCTCCGCAGCATCTGCCTCATGTGAACTTGCGACCGGGGTGGCATGTGATTCATGGGAAGTAGTATGTCCGTTCGCTGTTGATGGAACAGCTGGATCGGGGGTCCCGTCGGCCACCGGGGGATTGTCCCCCGGAGGAGCGGCGGGAGCCGCCTCCATTCCCTCCCCAGCAATCGGGACCGCGAAAAACAGTTAATCAGCCAACTGTAGACTTTCGAAAGTCAATTGCGTTCGAAGGTAAATTTGATCAAAAGTCAACAACTTTTTTGGATTCTGTGAGGGGCGGGGGCGCGGCGGCAGTGCCCCCGGCCTCGGCCGCGGCTCTCCCGGGCATGGGCCCGGAGCTGGCTCCTCCGTCTTCGGTTGCGTTCGCGGCCCCGGTGGTGCAGGAGGTGTCGGTCTCGGCGGGCGGTGGGTCGTGTGCAGGCGTGCTGGGCGGTGCAGGGCTGGGTTGTGGTCTTTCTCCTGGTTTGGTCGTATGATACCCGGTCTGTACGAGGTTATTCAATACACACACACTCTCTCTCATTCTGTGCAGAGATCGCTAGTTTCACTTGACACGCACTCATTTTCCGCGCGGATGAAGCTCAGACCCGCATCTCCTACCTAGATATCGCTAGTCTCACTCGGCACGCAAGCGCACCAGCACGGTGAAGAGAGCGGCAGCAATCCAGCAAGATCCCGTGTGCGGCACGACGCTCGGTGATGATAGAGAAGAGATGCGCTGTCGTCCAAAGGCAGGGTATGCGTTTATCAGTATGGGCCGCGACTCGCCAGCAGCTTTTCTTCTATCAGGATTGCAGGATACGTACCGTGATAGTTCGCACAATGACCCGGGGGACAGTGATTGACGCGGCTTCGAGGCCGCTCTCCTGTGCGGCCGCCGGGTTTCACGTTGCAGAAATCAGTGGGGCAAATTTCCGAGCAAGATAGACGAACCTTGAGTGCGGCCATTAACGTTTCTTCCGAGATCGAATTCTTTACAGAGTTCACTGTCGAATCTTGGACCTTGACCTCGGTTTCAAGATCGATTGCGGTTGCAAGTAAGGCGCGGCGGCGGCTAGTGACATCTTTCTTGTCTACAATTGAGACGTCAGCCTCGGCGACACTCGCAGTTGTGGCAACACTCTTCACGTATGCTGCCTCTTTCTGCCGTCCACAGGTCGCTGTCAGGCCTCAGAGCGCCGACTCTCGTGGATTCTTTGCAGAAACAAACAAGGGCCCCACAGGGACGTTCGTTAGATACGGGTCGGGTACGCACTTGGGCAGTGAATTCCGCGAGGGGCAGGTTGAGCCGTACCGTGAAGGAAACGACCTGCAAATGAGGTGCCGTTGTGAGCTAAGCATTCTCGGCAGGCAAGACTTTGACGACAGCCTCTCGCATGCCTCTCGCTTAGATTTGGAAAGGGGCGCACACAGTCTGAGCAGCAGCCATCCCTGTGCCCCCTGCAGCTAATGCAGCGGTCGCGTCGGCCTCGGTGACAGACTGCATTTCACCGTTCGTGGCCTCTTCGCTGGCACCCTGAGTAACTGCAAGCTGGTCGGCAGAGGGCGCTGGTGTTTCGTAGGAACGAAAGACCGCCCCGCCACCCACAAGCATCGGCCCTGCACCATTCTCTGGTGGACCCCTGCAGTCCTGCACACTGATCTGGCAAGATGACTCGTCTGGCGAGTCACTCCATGTTAGGCTCTCCAGTAAAGCATTCTGGCCCGCCGGCTGGACCTGGGCAAAGAACGAGGCAAAGGCGGTGTGGCGATTTCCAGTCAGTGTATCAAGGCTTCTGAGATTTCGACGCCAGGATCGAAAGCGAGTTTTGGGCTTGAGCACATGGAGCACCGCAAGAGAGCGAGGGCAAAACCTTGACCATCTTGACGAAGGCAGCAGCAAAGTCGTTGATAAAGGCCTGATTATCCTCGACGTATTGGGCGACGTAAGTCGAGGTTGTCGATTCCCTCATGCACCCTTGCGGTCCTTTGTTGTCGTTGGGACAGGCCCTGTCCTCGCCCGAATCTTCTAGAGCGAGGACGTTATCCTGCGATGATAGACTCCGCGCGTCATTTGCCCCACAGTCATGAAATGAGAATAAGAGAAGAGGAAGCGCACAATTGCCATGTCGACGTTGAGCATGATCTGCTGCTGCTCGTCATTGCCCATGGGTTGGCCTCTCGGCGGCTGTGCGACGTGGGAAACATTCACCGCATGATTTAGATCTGAGTAACCAGTCTAACATCATCAGCCAGGGGGTCTTACGATCTTCAACCAAGAGTACTTCGAGGATCCACGCACTATCTCCTCCTGTTGTCTCCATGGCGGATCTGCAAGGATGCGTTGTCAAGCGCCGACGAAAGGGCAAAGCGTCGATGCGTCATTCTTCGAATCTGTGTCCCATCGCAAAGGGAATGGGCTGTTGCAGTACTGCGTAATTCCGTATAATACTCATTGTTCAACGTGTGCGATCGTCTCGTCCAGGGGCCATCAAATCCCTGTGCACAGATCAGATCAGACTGTCTCGTGTGTTTGATGAGCCAGGTGCTATTTAGCAGTGCTAAATATCACCGCTTTTTAGTCAGGGCACTCCATCAGGAGGACAGGGCGGGTCCCGATGGATCACCGACGCAGCGCGGTGGGCACGCCCGAGGGTGTGCGCCCCCAGGATTGCGACCGACTCCTTGTCGTTGAAGCCAAAGACGGTCTTGAAATACGCGGTGACCTGCAAGAGGCACGCTAAAACATGCTCAGATGCCATCGGAAAATATGCAAAAGATAGGCCCAGACACGTTCCTGGTCGAGACCACCGTGCGATCTCGGAAAGATAGCCTTGTTGTCCTCTTTCGCGTCAGGACGCCCAAACCTGATTGAGGCAAAAGTCACCAACCTCGCCAGAGAGCTGCCTTTCGTGCGGTCGAGGTGCACCAGAGCGACATCGTCGGCTGTGGAGCTTCGGCTCCACATTGGTTCCGCGCCGCCTTGAACACCGCCAGCGTGCCGGCGAGCGCGTAAAAGTCAGCACGAGTCATGCCCTGTCCGTGCGCTGCCCAGAGCGCATCCACGGTCGCCTTGGGCGTCGAGAGACCAGCGTTGTCTGGCTCGGTGAGCTCAATCCACCCATCGCATCCTCCTGCACGACGTCAGCATCATGCGGTCGGCCAGTCCTTCAAACGTTTGGGGTTCGAGCTGGTTCAGCCGAAAGGTGGGTGGGTGGCAGCTCGGGCGGTCGGACCGACGCAGTCGTGGAAGGCGAGGCGAACCACCTGCGCTCGGCCGCGGGTGGAGTTTGTTTGATCTGGGCTGCTCCCCAAAATGTGGAACGCTGCACCCCTGCAGATGGGGCTGAGGGCATGACCTGCGCCAGGAGGGGCTGTTCTACTCCTGGAATAGTGCTGCCGTCGATCGCTTCGTAGAGAGCACAGCGGATCTTGTCGATCTGACCAAGAGGGGGTGTCGCCCCATGGCAGACAGCCAATAGACCGGCTACGAGAAGTGCTCGCGCAGCTTGTGCGAGGCGTGGCTTGCGCATCACAGATAGAACGAGGCGCTGTCTGCCACTTCAGCGGATTTTCCCGTTTGATGCGACGACCCACAGCAGAGAAGACAAAGATACCTGCTTAATTAAAAGACTCTCTAAGAGATGGGACAGATCTACTTATTTTAATAGGGAACTCATTTGTTTTGTAAAGGGAGAGAAGATAAGATCTAATAAGACCCGTTTTTCTCGCTCGGCCCACGCCTGCTTGGCTTGGAACCTATCATAGCTCACGCCCTTATCGGGTTTTCTTCTCCTTGCCCGCTTTCCTAGCACCATTCCCCTTGTTTTTTCTCTTGGTTGTCATCAATCGTATCTTTCTCCCAGCACTGCAGCCCCTTTGCCCCGCTCCTTGGGCTGGTTACAGCTCCTCGCGCGCACTCTCGTGGACGGCCTGACAGGCACCGTGCATTCACGACCGCGGCTCGACGGGCTTGCCGTGCATTCACGACCGCGGCTCGACGGGCTTGCCATCCTGCCATGTGGCACCGTCTGCCCATACCTCCTGCTTCCATATCGGCACCTTCTTCTTGAGACGGTCCATGATTTCTGCTGTCGCTGCGAACGCCTCAACCCGGTGAGGCGAAAGCACCTACTCGCCCCCCACGCCCCGCCGCGTCATGGCGCTGGTCGGCAGCGGCCGGCGGCGCGGCGCTGCCGGCGCATGCGCGCACCTGGACGAGCACCGAGGCCTGGCCAACCGGGACCTCGCCGACCGAGTGCACCACCTGCGCCGCCCGTCCGCGCTCAGCGGCGCCCCCGAAGCGCCAAGGCACCGCACACGCGTGGCCTGGACCTAGCAGTACCCGCACGAAGACAAGGCCGTGGCGGCCGGCGGCATCCCGCGCTAGCTCCTCCAGCACCTTGAGCGCCATGGATGCCTTGGCCTCGTATCGCAGCGATCGCAGCGCGCCGTGAACTTCGTGGTCTTCTGCGCGGGTGCGCCCGAGGAAGGCGTTCTCGCCGCCACCGGTTTCTAGGAAAGGCGGGGGCTCGTACGGCACGGGACCATCCACCAGACGCAAATCGAGCTGAAGAGCAGGGGGGGTTGACATGCTGACCGGAGCTGGCTATCCGCCGCTGATGGGCGGGATCAGCGCGATGTCCGACTTGGCCGAAAGGGTCAGCAAGTCTTCGGGCTCAACGTAATTATCCTCTACAGCAAGGATTGCAGTGCCGCCAAGCTCTTTGAGCGCCGGGACCGCCGCAAAGAGGTACTGATTCAAGAACTTTTCGGCGGTGATGCTGGTGTCACCGGGGGCCAACCTGAGCAGATGCCCATCGATCAGCGCGGTCCCAGTGGAGCTAACGCAATCCCTACAGAAGGTAGTCGGATGGGGCCGCCCGAGTGGCCCGCAGCTTACTTGCACGTGACAATGGAAGCGTCGTTCGCGAGCTCCTTGGCCCGGGCGAACAGTTGCACACGGACTTCTGTCTCTGTCATGCAACTGTGTCCCACCAAACACCACCTGCAGCACGCACAGCCTCTGACACGTTCAGAAGCTGGCCAACCTCGCTGTTGAGAAGGTCGCTCGGCACACGAATCCCAAACCCGAAGATCTCTGTAAAGCCACCCAAAATTTCGCCTGGGGTAATAAAGGCGAGCTCGCGGGGAGCATCTGATCAAGCTGTCCCGCATCCTTCGCACCCCCTTGGCTTTTACGACCTCGGTGCTTCGAGTTGCAAAGCAGTGTCGTGCAACTTCTGACCTTGTGCAGGATACGTCTGCGCTGCATAAGTGTCCGCTTAGACTTTGCTCAGTGGCGGTCGTAGCCGGCGACCCGTGGAGCAGTGCCAGCGGGCTTACCGTCATGCCACGCGGCGTGAAAAAGGAGAATCTTCCGACTAAAGTGTGCGTCACATGCAATCGTCCATTCACGTGGCGCAAGAAGTGGGAGAAGTGTTGGGACGAGGTCACGACGTGCTCGAAATCATGCAACGCCGCTCGCAGGAAAGCCAAACAGGACGGCAAGAAAGACGACACAGATGCTGACAGCGACTCAGGAGAAGCCGAACTACCGACGAAGGGCAACGGAAAACGGCGCGCAAAGGGTGCGTCCAGGCTCGAGTTATCTGTCGAGAAGCTGGATTACAACGCCTGCTCTTCCACAGGGCGCGAGCTGTTTTCTCACGCTGCCAGCGAAGACAGGGGCCGGCCAAAAACGTCGAACCCGTGCGGAAAAGGCCCCGAGAAGCAGGGACGCCTGGAAAATCTACTGGGAAACCTCCGCCTATCATCGGGCGCGTCCCCGCTCGCAGGTGTCGCAGCGAAGGGGTCTGGCGAGCACGGAGACTCCGGCGAAGCGGAGCTTCCCAGGCGCGGCGCAGACTGGCAGGGAGGAGTGTCCCACCTTTTCTGCGGAATGTGTCCACACACGGATAACACCGGGATCCGGGGCCCATTCCTACAGAACCTCCTTACTGCTTCCTCGCTGCAGCTTGGCGCGACCTCCACATTCAGCAGGCCAGCACTACCTTGATGATCGAGAGACTTGTGGATTGTGCTCTATTCAGTCCTGTATGCGCGCGTAAGAGGGAAATGCAAGCTTCCTTGCGTGTGGCGCTGCAGGCAGTAAAGTAACGCATTGCGAAATTGTGACTTCACAACAGACAGGTCGCCGCTGCCCAAAATCCCTGGCTAGGTCACAGTGCCGGCTTGAGAGGCCGGCGCTGGCGGCACGCGGCCCGGAAGAGTACAGGAGCACGTACGGGGTCATCACGCAAAGCATACGACAGGCAGGCATCTGCCTCACTTGCGCGCTGGCGGGCCCCGGGAGCGGGCGGGAAATGCGCTCGTGCGCCCCTCACGGGAGGGAGCTGGAGCCCATGAGGAAGCGGTCTACCTCGCGCGCACACTCGCGCCCCTCGCGGATCGCCCAGACGACGAGCGACTGCCCACGGCGGCAGTCTCCCGCGGCAAACACCTTGTCAACCGACGTGACGTGGTTGCCGAAGTCGGCCTTGATGTTGCCACGCGGGTCGCATGCGAGCTTGAACTCGTCGATGAGCGTCTTCTCGGGGCCGAGGAAGCCCATCGAGAGCATGCAGAGGTCGCACTCGAACACCTGCTCGGACCCCGGGACCTCGGTCATGGTGAAGCGGCCGGACGCGTCCTTGGCCCACTCGACGCGGACGGTCTCGATGCCCGTGAGGTTGCCGTTTGCGTCGCCGATGAAGCGCTTTGAGTTGATCAGGAACTCGCGCGGGTCCTTGCCGTCGCGCGCCGCAACCTCCTGGTGCCCGTAGTCCACGCGGTAGATGCGCGGCCACTGCGGCCAGGGGTTGTCGTTGGCGCGCCCGGCGGGCGGCTGCGGGAGCAGCTCAAAATTGACCACCGACGCCGCGCCGTGGCGGATCGACGTGCCGATGCAGTCGTTGCCGGTGTCGCCGCCGCCGATCACCACCACCTTCTTGCCCTTGGCGTCGATCTTCTGGCCGTTGTTTTTGGCCATCCAGTTGTCGCCCACCGCGCCCGAGTCGAGCAGCGACTTGGTGTTCTTGTGCAGGAACTCCATGGCGAGGTGGATGCCGCTGAACTCGCGCCCGGGAATGTTCATGTCGCGCGCCGAGGTGGCGCCGGTGGCGCACACGATGGCGTCGAAGTCCGCGGCGATCTGGGCGCAGGTGGGCGGCGCCTCGGCGCCGACGACGAGCTCCTTGTCGAGGGGGTGGTCCTTGCCACCGATGTTGCCCGCGGAGCCGGTCTTGAACACGATGCCCTCCTTGACCATGAGGTCCACGCGGCGCTGCACAACCTTCTCCTTGTCCGCCTTCATGTTGGGCACGCCGTACATCATCAGGCCGCCGACACGGTCAGCGCGCTCGTACACCGTCACGAGGTGGCCGGCCTTGTTCAGCTGGTCGGCCGCGGCCATACCCGCCGGCCCGGAGCCGATCACCGCGATCTTCTTGCCGGTGCGCGTGACTGGCGGGCGCGGGACGATCCAGCCCTCGTCAAACGCCTTGTCGATGATAGCGCACTCGATGTTCTTGATCGTCACGGGCTGCTCGATGATGCCGAGCACGCACGCCCCCTCGCACGGCGCGGGGCACACGCGGCCGGTGAACTCGGGGAAGTTGTTGGTCATGAGGAGACGCTGGAGGGCATCCTTCCAGCGGCCCTGGTAGACCAGCTCGTTCCACTCCGGGATCTTGTTGCCGAGCGGGCACCCGGTCTCCTTCTGGTGGCAGAACGGTACGCCACAGTCCATGCAGCGCGCGCCCTGGGTGGCGAGCTTCTTCTCGTCGCGCGCCGAGTAGATCTCCTCAAAGTGCTTGGAGCGGCCCTCCTCGGGGATGTATTTGGCGGCGCCGCGCTCGTACTCGATGAAGCCGCGGCGCTTCTTGGGGTTGTCGACAACAATCGGGCGCGCCATGTCCTCGACGTCCTTGAGCTGCACCTTGGGGTCCGGGTTCGGATTGTCGTTGATGAGCTCCTTCTCCTCCGCCGTGAGCTTCGCCGTCGGGTCCTTGGCCGGCGCGGCCTGCGCGGCGTCGAGCGCCTTCTTAAAGTCGAGCGGGAAGGCCTCGAAGAACTTGGGGAGCTCGGTGGCCCAGTTGGCCAGGATGTTCTTGGCGACGCCCGAGCCCGTGGCGGCCACGTGCTCCTCCAACATCCCGCGCAGCTCCTCCTCGTGTGCCTTGGCCGACACCGGGCCGTACTGCTTCGCGGGGTCCGCCTCCTCCGACACCTTCTTGCGCTCCGCGCCGGTCGGGTCGTACAAGTACGCGCGCCCACCCGACATGCCCGCGCCGAAGTTGATGCCGATCGGGCCGAGCACCACGACGCGGCCACCCGTCATGTACTCGCAGCCGTGGTCGCCGCAGCCCTCTACCACCGCCCAGGCTCCCGAGTTGCGCACCGCAAAGCGCTCCGCGGCGATGCCGCGCACAAAGAGCTTGCCGCCAGTCGCGCCGTAGAGCGCGACGTTTCCGACGGCGATGTTATTCTCGGGGGTGAAGGGGGACGAGGCCGAGGGGTACACGGCAATCTTGGCGCCGCAGAGGCCCTTGCCGATGTAGTCGTTGGTGTCGCCCTCCAGGTCGAGCTCGAGGCCCGCCGCGCCGAAGGCGCCAAACGACTGTCCCGCGGAGCCGACGCACTTCACGACAATCGTAGACGGTGCCAGCGGGGCCGGGCCGAAGGGCGTCGCGTCCTCGCCAAGCGACTTTGCGAGCTCGTTGGACAAGATCGTGCCCATGGACCGGTTGAGGTTGGTGACCGTCGTCGCGATCTCGACGGCCCCACCCGTCGCGCGTAGGTGCGCGATGGCGTCGGCAAACGACGACACCGGCTTGGTCGAGCCCTTGGTGAGCTTCTGGCCGCTGAGGTTGTGCTTGTGGTACTCTCCGACCGAGGTGTGGGTCCCGCCCTTGACGGCCGCGACGACCGACGCGAGGAGGTGGTGGTCGATCACGCGCAGGCCCTCCGGCTGGTCATCGCCCACACCGTGGTCCTGATCCTGGATCTTGTGGTTCTCCTTGAGCCACGCGTCGCAGTCCTTCTGGTTGAGCACCGTCGAACGCAGCTCGTACGAGGGCGTCGTCAGGGGTTTCAGGTTCAGGCCCGCCAACTTGGGGTTGCGCTTGACCATGTCCGCCTTGGGACGCAGGAGCTCGGCGTGACCGACGAGCTCGGCGATGGAACGGTAGCCGAGCTTGGCCATGATCTCGCGGCACTCCTCGGCGACCATGAAGAGGTAGTTCACCACGTGCTCCGGCTGGCCCTTGAACTTGGCGCGCAGCTCAGGATCCTGCGTCGCAATGCCCACCGGGCAGGTGTTGAGGTGGCACTTGCGCATCATGATGCAGCCCATTGCGATGAGTGGCGCAGTCGCGAAACCGAACATCTCGGCACCGAAGAGCGCCGCCATCGCGACGTCGCGCCCATTGCGAAGGCAGCCGTCGGTCTCGAGCGACACGCGGCCGCGGAGGCCGTTGAGCACAAGCGTCTGGTGGGTCTCAGCGATGCCGAGCTCGAAGGGCAGCCCCGCGTGCTTGATGCCCGTCCAGCGCGACGCGCCGGTGCCACCATCATGCCCCGCGATGAGGATGTGATCGGCCTTGCCCTTGGCGACTCCTGTTGCGACGACACCGACGCCGACCTCAGAAACGAGCTTCACCGACACGTCGGCGGCGCGGTTTGCGTTCTTGAGGTCGTAGATGAGCTGCGAGAGGTCCTCAATGGAGTAGATGTCGTGGTGCGGCGGCGGCGAGATCAGCCCGACGCCGATGGTCGAGTTGCGGCACTTGGCAATCGTCGCGTTGACCTTATTGCCGGGAAGCTCGCCGCCCTCTCCGGGCTTCGCGCCCTGCGCCATCTTAATCTGCAGCTCGTCAGCATTGGTGAGGTAGTTGATGGTGACGCCAAAGCGGCCCGACGCAACCTGCTTGATCGACGAGCGCTCCGAGTCGTCGGCGCCAGTCTTGGCCGCCTGCTCCCAGCGCACCGGGTCCTCACCGCCCTCGCCGGTGTTGGACTTGGCCTTCATGCGGTTCATCGCAACGGCGAGAGTCGAGTGTGACTCCATGGAGATCGATCCGTAAGACATGGCGCCCGTGCGGAAGCGCTTCACAATGTCTGCCGCCGGCTCCACCTCCTCGAGCGGGATCGCCGTGGCCTTGTCGAAGGCGAATTCGAGCTGTCCGCGCAGGGTGCACCGCTCGGTCGCCTCGTCGTGCAGGCGCGAGAAAGTGGCAAATGCAGCCTTGCTCCCGGAGCGAGCCGCGTCCTGCATCGCCGCAATCGCAGCGGGGTCGTTGATGTGTGCCTCCGAGCCCGGGGTCGCGCGGTAGTGGTACTCGCCCGGGTTCTCGAGCGCCTCGGTGGTCACATCCGTGACGGGACGCGGCAGGAATCCCTTGGCGTGCTGGTTGATGTAATCCTGTCCAAGGTCCTTGAGCGAGAGCCCGCCGATCCGGGAGGCGACGTCGACAAAGCAAAGATTCACCACGTCATCGCCGAGTCCGAGAGCCTCGAACACCTGTGCGCCCTTGTACGACATGAGGGTCGACACTCCCATTTTGGCAAAGACCTTGAGCATACCCTTGCCGAGCGCCTTCTTATAGTTGGCCACCGCCTTTTCATAGGTGATCCCCTTGAGCTTCGGGTCCTCTTGCAGAGCGCGCTCGATGGCGACATACGCCATGTACGGGTTCACAGCATCAGCGCCGAAGCCCGCCATGACGCAGAAATGGTGCACCTCACGCGGCTCGCCGGACTCAACGACAAGGGCGACACGCGTGCGCTGCAGGTTGTTCACGAGGTGGTGGTGCACCGCGCCGCATATCATGGGCGCAGGGATCGCGACACGCGAGACCGAGGTGGCGCGGTCCGACAGAACAATGATCGCGGCGCCGTCCTTGGCCGCCTTGGATGCCTCAGCGCAGACGCGGCGGATCGAAACCTCAAGATCAGCAGCATCAGCGGCGGAGTAAGTGCAGTCAAGGGTCACGGACCGGTACCCCTTCACATTGATCGCCTTAAGGGCAGCAAGCTCCTCGTTGGAGATCATCGGGTGATCCAGGTAGATGCGGTTGACGTGTTCCGCGGAATTCGCGAGGATGTTGCGCTCGGGGCCGATCCAGCATTCTAGAGTCATGACGACCGACTCACGAATCGGGTCGATAGGCGGATTCGTGACCTGTGCAAAGAGCTGCTTGAAAAACTCGAACACAGTGCGCGAGCGCTTCGAAAGGCAGGCAAGCGGAACGTCGTTGCCCATCGAGCCGAGACCCTCCATGCCATCGGCTGCCATCGGGAGCAGCACGTAATCAAGCGTCTCCTGCGTGTATCCGAAGGCTCGCAGAAGCGGCAGCTTGTCCGCCTCAGAAATCGCTGCAGGCGCTGCCTTCGGGATGGTCGCCAACGTGAGCTCGTTGGTCTTGATCCAGTCCTGATACGGATTCGCGGCGGCGAGCTGGCCCTTGTACTCGGCGTCTGAAATCATCTTCCCCTGCTTGAAGTCGAGCAGGAACATCTTGCCAGGCATCAGACGGCCCTTCTCGACGATGTCCTCAGGTTTGATTGAGAGCACGCCAACCTCCGAGCCACCAATGACACGGCGGTCTTTGGTCACGTAGTAGCGGCACGGGCGGAGGCCGTTGCGATCAAGGGTGGCACCAAGGTAGTTGCCGTCCGTGAAGCAGACGAGTGCAGGCCCGTCCCACGGCTCCATGAGCGCAGCATGGTACTTGTAGTAGGCCTTCTTGGACGGCTCCATCAGGGGGTTGTTCTGCCAAGCCTCGGGCATCATCATGAGGACAGCCTCAGGAAGCGTGCGTCCAGCGTTGATGAGAAGCTCAACGACGTTGTCAAAAGCCTGAGAGTCAGATCCATGCGGCTGCACGATGGGGCAGCAATCCTCGAGGGCCGGCATCAAGGGCGACGAGATGACGCCCTCGCGCGCGCGCTGCCAGTTCTTGTTCCCGCGCACGGTGTTGATCTCGCCGTTGTGGCAGATGTAGCGGTAGGGATGTGCGCGCGACCAACCGGGAAAGGTGTTTGTCGCAAAACTGCGCACGACGGGAGCATGGTACGTTAGCCAGGTGGCCCACAACATTTTCGGAGATGACGCAATATCAGTGGAAGTCTTGGATATCTTGGGCGGGTGTCCCACGGCTGGCTACATACCGCGAGTGCACCATGGCACAGTGGGACTCGAAGTCCGCATCCTCCAGGTCCTGGTAGTACTCCATCACCTGCAAGCGCCGCGATTGCAATAAGTCTGCATGTCCTGGCTGGTACCAATCAGGCGGTGAGGGGGGTCGTAACCTGCTCCGACTTGAGCATGCCCTTGTAGGTGAGGACGTTTGCGGAGAGGGAGCAGATGTACAGCCCGCGATCTTCACCGGCAACCTTTTCGGTGGCATACTGCGCCTTCTGGCGCACCTCGAAGAGAAGCGGGTTGAACTTCTCGACGTCGAGTGAATCTGGTGCTGCGACATAGATCTGCTCCTGGTAGGGCTCGCACGCTGCAGCGGTGGCGCCGAGGCCCTTTCCATACCCCGGCCGTACAGGAACCTTGCGCCAGGCAAGCACAGTGAGCCCAAAGGACTCAACGACTTCGGTGAAGGTTTTCTTCTGCGCCGCCACGATCTTGTCATCCTTCACGAAGAAAACGTTGCCGACCGCGTAGCGTCCCTTGGGCGGGAGGTCCACACCGCAGTCCGCCTTTACGATCTTGCGAAGGAATTTATCCGGCATGCCGACGATGATGCCGGCACCGTCACCAGTCTCGGTCTCGCAGCCGCACGCGCCGCGATGCGTGAGGTGGTTGAGAACGTGGAGCGCATCCGTGACCGTGGCACGCGTGTGTGTGCCCGTGAGGTCTGCGACAAAGCCGACGCCGCAGGCATCGCGCTCCTGGTCGGGGTTGTAGAGACCCTGCTTCGGAGTTTCTTGCTGGAAGTGGATGAGCTCCGCCGAACCAGCCATTGCGGAGGCCCACGAGGACTCTGCCCTGTCAGAATCGGGAAAATCCAGCGTGATGGGGCGGAAGGAATCTGGAGTGTGCTGGGCACACTCACTTAGCTACCGCCGTTCCGGGCAATTCCTCTTTTGTTTCACCCCAATTGGGTCATGTCCGGCTCCCCTACCAGTCGCGTCTCTCTCAGTACGGATTAAATGTCGACTTCTAGCAGCTTCCGCAGGGGGAACATTCCACAAAGCCCCGTGTCTCGTCCGATCTGCCCCGTGTCTCGTCCGATCTGCCTCTCGCGTGTTCCGCGTGCGGTGCCTTGGAAAGTAGAAGATACACGTAAACTTTTCGAAGCAAGGGCCTTGCTTCGATCGCAAGATAGTTCACGGGGAAGCCTCTTGCGTAGTGGACGCCGGACGCAGCGCATGGACTCAGCGCGGGGAGTAACATCCGCCCGGTCCGTTCGCAAGAGTCGCACCGATCTGCGGCTGCCCGGTTCGGAGCAATGCAGCGTACAGATATGCATTCCATCAGCACACCCGCACCGCCATACCAGCGGGGGACTGCTATCGAAACGGGAGCAGCTCTGAGCCCTGCCGGAATACACCGCCGCCAGCCCCAGGCACATCTCCTGTGTCAGCACCAGAGCCGCCTATCTTGCTGTATGACTGGCTATTCCTTGTCGCTTGGCCGACAGGCGCCTCTCTGCAAAGCCTGCGAGACGTACACTTTTCAGGCAAACGCGGCGCCAACAAATCCACGTGTAGGTTTACAGTGTACCTAGTGACGTGGCGAGAGAGTGCAAGGGAAACAGCAAGGGATGGAATCAGCTCCGAGAGCAGCCAATTCGCCGCCACAGCCAGCGACACTTCCTGTGTGCCGCGGGGCAATTGTAAGCGAATCAGGCCCCGCCAGTCCCCCCCTGCAACTGACAAGCCTCGCGTCAGTAGTCTCAAGCGAGACGTACCTCCGGAGTGGACTGAATCAGCTGATCGGAATGGAGAGCGGAGAAGACGTTGAACAATGTCCACCAGCAGAAAGAGAACGCGCACAGCAGCGCAGAACTTTGGATGGCTCCTGCTTCTTCTACGAGCGGGACGAACGCCCGCCCCCCAAACACCCCGGGATTCGCGGCATCGCCGAATCCTATTTTTGCGGCATTCCCAGGGGAAGCTGGCTCCTCGCCGGGCGCGGCGTCCCGATGGATCATCGTGCCGCCCCCGGACTGATTGGGGCGTGGATGCATCTTCCAACGCCCCCGCAGCGTTGTAGCGACCATGGCCATTGCGCCAACTGTCGTGAAGACGGAGATGAGAACCAGCACATGATGGAAAGCTGCATACCTGCTTCGGCAGCTGCGCGCATCAGAAACCTGCAGACCGCGAGCCGGGGGGAAACACAGGAGCACAAGGAGGCGAGCCTGCCCCTCGACTCGTACCAGCTCTGGCGTTGCTTGCAAGACGTCACGTCGTGTGTTTGCAGGCACAGCGCTCCATATTGCAGCGAGAGCGTCACCGTGACGGCGAGGCTGCGCAAGTGGATGGACAGCGTGTCAGAACGGGTTAACAGTCCGACCTTGCAATCGCTGGTAGCTGTATGCCGAGAGAGAATGACCCAAAACTTTGGCACTTGTGTGCGGCGCCTTCATTCGGATGGGGCCACGAAAGTGCAGCGCGCATGGATGCCAGAGTGAGATTCACAACAAGCACCTGAGTGCCATCAACAACGAGAGGGCGGCAGTGCCGATCATAAATCGCCCCCAGTGCGGGCCAGGCCCACGCCAGCATGCTGCCCATGTGGAGATTGTACATAGCTGCGCGCCAAAAGTGCATGGGGTACTCAGAAAGGTCAACCAAAAGTTCCAAACTCATTTGAGGGAATGCCGCGCATTTCAGGCTCCCTGATGCTGCCATATGTGCACGCTGAAGATTCACGACATAAAACCCCGAGGGCGCACCTTCATTGTATAGAAAAGCCAGGCAGAAGCGGCGTCAAAGAAGGAAGATGCTTGGAAGAGGAAGGAGATCTGTGCGGGGGAGGATCCATCCGCCTGGATGGTTGATCGGACACCGTGAGCAAAATGAGGTTGATCGTACGTGCTTAAAAGTCATGGTTTGCTTATGGGTGGCCAGTACACCTTGGCAGCAAGATCTGAAAGCAGGAGAAGTAGTGCTGAGGCTCTTGCCACCGACGCTGGCACCAGCATTAGGATCCACTGCGCCTTTCCTCTAGCCCAGTTTCCCCCGATAGGCCCGTAGGCATGCCCGAGCGCAGGCGCATACCGGAAGAGCACTTTCGCGGAGAGCGATATCTGAACGACTGCCAAGAGTGCGAAGACGGCGCTGACGCCTCCCGAGTACTCCTCCATCTCGTTGACGGACGAGGCGACAGAGCGATAAATCTTGCTGGCGCGATGCACACCGCCTTCTCCTCCTGCTGGGCCGCTCGAGAAGGGGTCCACAATAGTCCCGCCACTGCCTCCTGCTGCGTACCTGCCCGCAGGAAGGTGCTCCTGGTGCACGTTTGGCGCCAGGTGGTGCGGCATGGCATCCTTCTAATCTCAGACCCCTGAGGCGGGCTCGTACGAGGCCTGCAGGTGCAGAGCTTGAAAGGGGGCTTCGAAGCAAGCAGGGTCGCGGCGGCGGAGCGCAGTCGATTGAGATTCGGCAGCATGGAGAAGCTTCTGCAGGGCTTGAAGAAAGGCCGCCAGCTCAGTGGATCAGCTTCTCCTGCCGCGCCAATATCGACAATGGAAGCGGCGGTTGGTCCCAACCGATCCTAGCCCATTGCACCAATTCATGGGCCGCTGTCCGACCGCCCAATGGTCCGTTGCCACCCTTGCTTACCCCTTCAAATCGGTCAGAGACGGGCACTCGAGCGAGAAGCGGAGTTGATCAAGAAAGCTGGGACGATTCTAGGCCTCAACAGCTCGAAATCTGACAGGGAAGATTCCCCTGCGGTCAATAAAAACTTTTTGCACAAGATGCTCAAGGGCACCGTTGGCGTGAACCGGTATGGCACCCGCCAGACTCCCGAAGTGACCTCTGCCCCCTGGACCGTACAAGTTCCGCACCGCCTCAAGGCTGCCAACGCGACGCACTGCAGGATGGTGGAAGAGAAGAAGTACGAGAAGTGGGCAGTGCATGAGCGCCACCGCATCGCCGAGGAGCGACGTGACCGAGGCGCGCCGTCACATAGATCGCGCGACCGCAGTAGGGAGCGTGACGTTGACTCTGGGAGACGCGGCAGTAGTCGAAGGGACTGTTCCCGCGAGCGCTGCCGGGATCGCGAAGTTCGCAATCCGCGCCAGGAAAGTGACAGGGACGACGATGCGCGCAGTGACGAGCTGCGCGCAAAGGACCATGCGCCGCTCGAGTTCAAATCGAAAAAACGGCTGCGGGATGAGGTGGGCGCTGCCAATTCGCCCGGCACCAAGATTGCAACCAGGCGCGTCCGCGCAGGAGACGCCGAGAACTCTCCTCCGGAGAGATCTGACGAGGTCCCTGCATTGAGGCCTGCAGCCGGGGACAGCGGAGATTCCGATACAGATGGGGGAACCGTGCTCGAGATCATGGGAGTGCGAGGGGGTGACTCAAAAGATAACCCCCGGGAAGCGCTTCCGGCAAGCGGGTCGGACACTGACGGGAATGCCGCAAGTCCGAGAAGGGGCGGCGTGGTTTGCAGTGAAGAGGATGAGAGCAGTGATGGTGAGGCGCAGACAGATATGGAAGGAACGACGCAGAAGAGCAAAAACGACAAGAAAGACAAGAAAGACAAGAAAGAGCGCAAGCGCGAAAAGAAACTCAAGAAGGTTCCTTACCCCATCAATCGTGGGCGTCATCGCGGTAGCCGCTACAGTGCGAGGTCCTGATGGCGCGCCCGGGCGTGCAGGAGGCCAAGAAGAAGCGGCGGCGAGAGAAAGACAAGGCGCGAAGACGGGGGTCCCCGCAGCTGTCTCTGGGTCTTCGCAGGCAGCGAGAGGACACGCCGCCGCTCCCGCCCCCATGCAGACCCGAGGTTTGTTTCCCGGCGACACCGCAGCAGGGGGACGTGCATTATGGCACAACTCTGCGCGTACCGGGGCACACCGGAGGGCTAAAGCGCCTCCCGCCTCGGTAGGAGCGCTGGGGCAACGACGGCTTCCTCCAGCTCCTGCAGGAACCCGAGCGCCCGCGGGGCCGCGGGCGCCCGCGAGGGCGCGGAGGTGATGTTCAGCGAAACGACTCCGGGGATGCACGCAGTGATGGAGAGGACAGCGCGGCCAAGGAACGTGAATTACGCGCCATGTTGCTGCAGGTGGCGTGCCGCCCTCCATCCACCCTGTACCGTTGCTTTGCGCGCGTTTCCCTACTGCTGCGAGGCTTTATTGCCGCACGCCCGACACACATGTGCGGTCCTGGGCCTTTAACGTAAAATGCTCGCTCTCTTTACGCTACACTAGCTACCGGGCCGAAGCTCCAGCCCGTCGCGACAGATGCGGCGATGACGCCCGTGCGTGTCGCATGCACAGGCAAAAACGACGGCAAGCGGCAAGCAGCCGTCTCGGAAGGATGAGAAGGGGTCGAAAGCGCAGACGAATCGCCTCTCATTCGAAATGGAAGAGATTGGCGAGGGCGCGGAAACTGGGCATTTTGATTGGTGAATGAATGGTGGACAGAGTTCGTATTTGTAGCGCCCATAGCTGCGGCCGATATGTATGCCTAACATGCAACACACAGCACGCACCACGGGTGCGTCGTCACATGTTTCTGATGCAGATTCCCCTCGTGTCGCTCTCTTGTGCGTATCCGTCTCACTCGCACGCAACTGCACTACGGAACATCGCGACCACACCGACATGCCGGGGGATCATGACCGGGCACTGCACCTCGGTTTTTCGAATCCTGATGGATACGTGGGGAGAAGCCCTTCGCCGGGCTCGAGTGGTGGCTCGACTGAGTACCTGCAGTGGTCGGACGCAAGAGACGATTCATCTACGAACGTGGAAATGGATTCAGAAATCGCGGAAAAGACAAAACAGAATCGCTAAATGCCTTCGGTTACGAGGCCTACAAGGCCTGTAACGTACTTTGCTTGCCCGAAGGCAAGATGGTGTGAAGAGAGGGTGTTGCTCTCTGTGCCTGATCCCCAGCTTCTGGAGTGGCCACACAGCGTCGCAGCCATCAAATAGCGTCTTGAAACTTGTGTGGAGCCCCGCTCTAGCGTTTCCCCCACACACGCAATGACCTTGGTGTGCGAATAGGGGTGCCGATGTGCATGCATTCCAATGTGCACAGAGTACACCTCCCAGTTGTGCTGTGCATCAGCAGCGTCGTGCTTGACCTCTTTGGAAATGACCTCTAATTCCACGTGGTGCCAATCTAGGTTTGCATGGCACCGTGAACTGTTGACTTTGCTGCCCTCCAGCCAAGAGGCCGCAGCGTCCTGGCGGAAACAAGCCGAAGATCCTCGCCCTGCCTCCGGGCCAAAAGCCTGGGGTTCCCGACGGAAATCTGCGCGTGCGAGAGTTCCTGCATCAGAAAATCTAGATGGAGGAAACCGAGAAAGCGGTCCTGTGCCTTTACAGCCAGGCGTCGGACCCTGGGATTCGGAAACAAGCCAACCAATACTGCGAATCGCTGCGCCAGCAGGCACGGCCATCCCGTTCCGTTCGAAGGCCACTAGGGACTGCCGGCGCGCTCTGGGAGTGCCTGTCATTCGCTGACACCGTCCCGGTCTTGATCCACTTTTTGTCGCTTTGAAATGGGGACATGTAGCAGCGTCACAGCCTTGGCGTCGCGTTGCGTGCATGGCCCAGCCCACCGAGAGATCATGACTCAGCTTCTTCCCATGCAGGAGGGGTCATGGAGGCACGTTTGCGGGCTGTTTTTGCACACAAAGATCCCAGAGGTCCAGTTCTGGTGCCTACAGACTCTGCACGAGGTGATGCAGTACCGAGTCGCAGTGCTTGCGCCGGAGGACCTCGCCGAGCTGCGGGGCTTCCTCGTTGCGCTCGTCACGGAGAAGCTTCCGACCGCGCAGTTTCCGGTCTTCATCGTCAACAAGATTGCGCAGATCTACGCGGCACTCTTGCGGAACGAGTACCCAGAGACGTGGCCAGACGCAGTGACTGTCATCCTCGGCGCATTGAACTCGGGGCTCGCGATGATTGATGTTTTCCTCCGTATCCTTGAAGCAATGGATACAGATATCATCAGTGCCGAGTTCCACCGCTCACCTGCAGACGCAGCAGTGAGCATGCGGGTCAAGGACGCGCTCCGTGAACAGTGTATCGCCGATGTGGTGTCCGCGTGCTTCACAATCCTCGAGAGCTATCACGCGTCCCAACCTGCCCTCGGACAGATGTGTCTGAGCGTGCTGGCGCGCTATATCCCGTGGATGGACATTGGACTGGTGATGAACGACAAGTTTGTGCCGGCCTTCTACGCGCTGCTCGGACGGGATGACATGGTTGTGCAGGCGGCGGGCTGCCTGACAGAGATGGTACTCAAGAAGATGGAGCCCGCGCCGAAGGTGCTCCTTCTGAGCAACCTTGTCAACAAGGGGATCGTGGAGGAGACTCTCCGCGCGCAGCAGCAGAGAGGGCAGGTCGGGTCGGAGGGGATGGCCGCAATGGCTGCGCTAGTGGCGGCTGTCTGCAAGGAGCTTTTGGTTGCTGGCGAGAAGCTTGCAGGGTCAGGAGGTGCAGAGGAGGCCAGTGCGAGCGCTCTTCTGGGAGAGATGATGCCACTGCTGTTGTCGTGCGCGTCGAGTGACCAAGACGGGGTATCAATCGCGACCATGGACTTTTTGACCTCGTACGTCAACATGCTCAAGCGCGCGACACGTGTCGCGCCCGAGCAGGTCGCGCAGCTCGCGCCGATCCTTGGTGTGCTGCAGCTGAAGCTTACGTACCCTGCGGAATTCGACTTTGAAAACCCTGGGGAGGCCGAGGAGGAGTTTCTTGAGTTCCGCCGCGACCTTTCCGTGCTGCTCAAGAACATCGCCCGCATCTCGCCCGACGCCGCCATCGCGTATGTGCAGAGAGCGATTGGCACTGTTCTTGCGCGCCTCTGGGAGCCGCAGACACCTTTTGGGGAGGTTGAGTGTGTCTTGACAATGCTCTACGAGCTAGGCGAGGTGATTCGTCTCGATGAGGCGCCGGCGAATCCTGAGGTCTCAATGGCAGCGGCCCTCGCTATGGTGATGTCGTCAAACCTCGGACAATACCGCCACCATTCTGTGCAACGTGCATACCTCGAGATAGCGCACCGCTATGCCAAGTTTTTGCAGATGCAGCAGCAACACATCCCGGGAGTTCTTCAGAGTTTCGTGCAGGTCGTGACCTCAGGCTCGAAGTTGGTGCGCTCAAAGTCATGCTACAACTTTCTGAAGGTGCTCCGCGCAATCCGCGGAAACCTTGCAGTGCACGTCGATGCGCTGATGGAGGCGCTTCTTCCGCATCTTGTAAGCACCTCACTCGGGGACCTGGAACACCAGGATAGGTTATATCTCTTTGAAGCGGCAGGCAACATCCTGGCTGCAGATGGCCTCCCGCCCCAGGACTCGGCACGGCACCTTGCTCGGGTTGTCACACCTCTAGTTGAGCGCATGGAAGCTGTCGCAGAGCGATACGTTGCTTCTGGACAAAGTCAAGGGGGTGCGGGCGCCGTGGCCCTTGATGGCCTCGGCAGCGACGACTTTCTCAATGCCAATATCGGGGTGAGCCTCGAGTGCATTGGCTGGCTCTCCAAGGGCTGCCCGAGCCTGTGGCAGGTCCCGAGCAGCTCCGAGCAGCTTCACCGCGTGCTCTGCGTCTCGACCGGCGTTCTCTCGCTCCTCCCTTCCAGCGGGCGCCTCCGCTCTAGCGCGCTGGTGTACCTTCACCGCATGGTAGACTGCCTGGGGACGGGAATGCTCCCGGCGCTGCCGCCTGCGCTCTCGCACATGCTTACGTCGTCGGGCGACGACCCGAAAGGGATCACAGAAGTCGTCACTCTCGTCAACCAGATGCTCTCCAAGTTCAAGGCTGGGTGTGAGGGTCTGATGCTCGCCATTATGCCGCAGCTTGCACGCGCAGTACTGCACAATGTCAACTCGAACACGGCACTCCTGCGCAACCAGATGAGCCAGGTTCGCCGTGCGCCCATGCCCTTCTGTCTGTGGCCGCACCTGCCCTCCCGCAGTCTGGCCGGCTCACGTGCGCCATGCCGGCACAGGAGGGGCGGGAGTACCGGGAGCTGTACAAAATCTGGCTGCAACTCCTGCAGACAGCGGGGATCGTGTCTATGCTCCACGTCCTCGCCGCCGCTGACAACGGTCTGCCCCGGAGCCTCCACTACTCATCCGCGGCAGCCTGCCGGTGCGCTGCTTTGAGTACTTGGCGCCGGGGTGCAGGCAGCATGCTGCAGCCGACGGTTGAGAGCGCGGTGGACGGGATGGTCTTGCTCGATGAGGCGTCAGCATGCAAGGTGGCGGTCGGCATCGTCGTTCGCATGGCCAACAAATGGGCCGTGGACGGCGAGGGCGCGCTGCCAGGCTTCCGCGCGTTCCTTCTGCCAATCGTCGTGCGGTCCATGTTTCAGTGCGCGCTGGCTCCGAATGTGAATCCCAACGACGCGCAGAGCCACTCGCTGCTCTCGGACATCGCCGCGATGCAGGCCTCCCTGCGACAGGTCCTGCGCCACCCTGAGCTCACGCATTTCCCGTGCGCCGACCCTCCGCGCCGCCCTCTGCATGGAGCGCACCACGTGACAAGGGGGGGGCAGGCGTGTGGCAAGGAGTGGGACGCGACGCTCTCGAAGCACCTCATCGATACGCTAGCGCTCGAGCCACACATAGTGCAGGCCTACCTCTACGCGCTTGCCAACGCCTCGGAACGCGAATTCCGCGAAGTCTTCATTGCGCAGGTATCTCAGCTGCGATAGCGCGCCGAGGCAGCAGAATCGCGTGCGCGCCGCTGGTCGGACGGATGCGACATGCACTGGCGGCGCCTAGTTTAGGTTTATTGGGGACAGTCAACAAAAGTGCTTTAGAGTCGTGCCTGCTGCGGTCTCCCGGCCCCTGCTCTAAACTGCTGTAAAGATCCCGCATAACAAAAAATCCCAGGCCCGCACCACTAACGGGACGCGAGCACATGGGCGGTGGGAGCCGGGGCAAAAGCCCCGACCCCGCACCGGGCCCGTGCTCGAGATCTCGGGAGCAGTGAGGAGGCATAGGGCGCAGCCCAGTGCTTCCCAGTGAG
>ENA-UOXV01002815-UOXV01002815.1-marine-metagenome-genome-assembly--contig:-NODE-2815-length-22197-cov-6.503207_pt1 | contig 22197 bp, 18 predicted proteins | sample MGYA00238165_ERZ766961 | MGnify/ENA primary metagenome ERZ766961 (study PRJEB28924, sample SAMN03173240) | marine metagenome | biome: Marine; feature: Water; material: Subsurface seawater | place: North...
ATCATGCACAGGTCCCACCACAAGTTACCACGTATACTCAAGAATCTGGCAACTTTTCAGAATTTGGCGCATCTAAGTTGCGGCGATCCTCCTGACGGCCCAGAGAGGCGGCTGTCGCGGTGGGTTGTGTCCCTATTCCTTCAGGGCGTGGCGCGGTCTCTTATCAGCCGGATTGTCCATCCGCCGTGATTCGCCATGATTCGCGCCCTCTTCTGCTCTCTACTCTTGACGGCACATGCCGCCGGATTCCAGGGATTTGTTGCACCGCTGTTGCAGGGCACCTCGTATCAGATCAGGAGCCAATTTCAGGGTACAGCGCCATTCCGGCCGAGACCAGCACGAGTCTCCATGCCGTCTGTTTTCATGCTACTCCCAGGGCACACGACCCAGCCGCAGGACGCGTGGGAGGCGCAGGAGATGCGAGTGGGCTGGGGGGCGAGAGCAGGGCGTCGAGGGATCCGCACTTCGAGTGAACGCAGGGTAAAGTGGGCGCCCCTCACGCCGCCCTGCTAAGAGTCGCGTTGCTCTCTTTATCTTAGGCGCGGCCAGTTTTGCACTGCTGCGGGCCCATGCCGGCGAAAGCATTTAGGGTGGGTACTACCCAAGGCGCCACGAGGACCGCACGAGTCTACACGCAAGTGCCCGTGGCAAAGTAGACCAAGCAGACACCGTTGAGAGGCGATGCGCCAAATTAGCCAAGTTCATTTGGTGGGGCCAAACAGACCAGTGCACAGTGGATAATTTCATGGGTTTTCGCGAGTGATTTCATCACGTTGCCCGCAGGACGGATGGGAGCGGATTGGACTGGGGAGCGGCGACGGGCGCAGCAACACAAGTCGCGGTCGAGGGCGATCCTGCGCTGCGGGCGCTTTCAGGAACCCCTGCAGTCGTAACAGCCCTCCGCGAAAAGTACGTGCAGAATCGCAAGGTGATTCGCATCCCTGCCTCCCTGCGCCACTGCGTTCTCTCGTGTTGATCGCGGAGATGTGAAGCGCGGGTGTGCACAGCTCGAGCCGGCGGACGTCGCCTCCGCATTCGGGTTCCCACTAGACGAGTTCCAGATGGATGCGCTGACAGCGCTTGCTGAGCGGCGCAACGTGATCGTCTCCGCTCCGACAGGCTCTGGCAAGACGGTTTGTGGCGAGGCCGCTGTGTACCTCGGTTCTGCCCTCGGAAAGCGCGTGATCTACACGACACCGCTCAAGGCTTTGTCCAATCAGAAGTACAACGACTTTTGCGCACAGTTTGGTGAAGAGCGAGTGGGGCTTCTCACGGGCGACACTTCGATCAACCGCGAGCAGGCCTCTATCCTGGTCGTGACAACAGAGGTGTACCGCAACATGCTGTACGATGTCGAGTCGATTCCAGATGTACACTCGGTCGTGCTCGATGAGTTCCACTACATGAACGACCGCGATCGTGGCACGGTACCACCCACCTGCTGGGACACCCTCAGTTGCGCTGACTGGGCCTAAGCCTTTCCAGTGCAGGTGTGGGAAGAAAGCGTGATCCATACACCCCGCGACACGTTGATCGTGGCGCTTTCGGCAACCATGCGCAACTGCAAGGACATCCGTGACTGGTTTGTAAACGTTCAGGGACCTACGGACCTGATCATGTCGGACTTTCGTCCCGTGCCCTTGCTCTTCAAGTATGCGGACCGCACAGGGATCTCCAACCTGTTCGACAAGCTGCCGAACAAGCGCGGGCAACCGCGCCTGAATCGTCGACTCCTCCCGGGGTTTGAGGATGAGCAACGCGATGGAAGCGGCTTCAAAGAGCGCCGCAGCTATGAGAGCGGGCGCGGACGGCGCGGTCGTGGTGGTGGTCGAGGGAGGCGGGACAGTACGGACGGGGAGTTTGATCGAGGAGGCGGACGCGAGCGCAGGTTCGGCGGGGGAGGGCGCGGGGGAGGAGGGCGCGGGGGAGGAATGCAGGAAGTACCGAGCTTCGGGTTCACTGTGCGGCAACTGGGCAATCGGGACATGCTTCCGGCCATCTTTTTCATCTTTTCGCGAGCGGGTTGCGACAAAGCCGCGGAGGAGGCCGCCATGGAAAAGACGGCACTGGTAAACGAGGAAGAGAAGGCCGAGCTGCGCCGGCGCCTGACTGTCTTCGCGACAAATCACAAGGAGGTTGCAGCAGAGGATCGCATCCGGCTCGCGCTGAAAGGAATCGCGTCCCACCATGCGGGGTTGATGCCGCTTTGGAAGTCGCTGGTCGAGGAGCTTTTTCAAGACAACCTCATCAAGGTCGTGTTCGCGACTGAAACGCTCGCCGCGGGCATCAACATGCCTGCACGAACCACTGTGATTACTGCGCTCTCGAAAAGAACCAACGATGGCATCACTTCGCTGACGGCAAATGAGCTGCGTCAGATGTGCGGACGCGCAGGGCGGCGAGGAAAGGACACTGTTGGGCACTCAGTGATCATGAAATCGCGCTGGGAGGGCGCACCAGAGGGTTTCACGCTCGTCACGATGCCTGCGGACCCACTTGTATCGAAATTCTCACCCAATTATGGGATGGTGCTCAACCTGCTTGAGCAGCGGCCGATCGCGGAGTGCAAGCAGATTGTTGAGCGCTCTTTCGGTTCGTTCATGGCGCAGCGCCGCAAGGGCGCCGCAGCTGCGGAGGAGGGTGATCTCGAAGCTGAAGTTGAGGAGGCAGAATTGCTGCTGCAAACAGTTGATGTGGAGGAACTCAAGGCTCTTTCCAAGCAGGCCGAGCGCCTCAAATCCGAGGAACGTGTGCTAAAGTTCTTGCGCATACAAGCAGCCAAAAATGCGCAGGCCATCTTCGAAGACACCTTGCCGTACGCCGCGCCCGGCACACCGCTCCTGTTGCGCCCTGTCGTCGGCTCGGCGGAGGGCGAGGATATGGGTCCTGAGAGCGCAGTGCTTCTTGACTTTGCCCTGTCAGCGTCAGACTCGCCCCTAGCCTTTTTCGCTGCCCTAACGCAGCGCAACAAGTTCCGCATCGTCACCCACCAGGCATTCGCCGTCCCCACGCACACATCCACCGTGCGCACTTACATTTTGGCGTGAATTCCAACATGTTGACGGTGTGCCGCGCGGGTGCAGGACGTGCTCGACATGGCTCTGGACGCGGACCTGGTTTCCCTCGCGCTCCCTGACAGTGGTGCTGGTGCGGATGGAGCGAGTGCCGTACAGCGCGTGATGGACAAGATTCCGCCGAAGCAAGAGTGGCTCAAGGATGGGCCGGAGGCCTACGTGGCCGAAGGCGATGTGGATACGGCGTTTGTTTCTGCTCGCATCCCAACGGTCCCCGAGCCAGGACCGGCCCCGGAGGTTGAGGCGCAGCGCAAACGCGTGGAGTTTGTGCGCGCGGCAGTGGAGAGCAGCCCTATTGCGGCTTTATCGAAACTTAGCGACCTTCTCAAGGCTCTACGTACTGTCACGCAGGCTCGCGTGCGCCGCGCACCACAGAAAGCCGGGAAGATCAGACCGAAACAGATTGAAGATGGCGCCGCGTCGGACGGTGCGTGGCGGGAGTTCGAGGCCTGTGCGCGCTGTCTGGAGGACTTTGGTATGATCAAGGATGGTAACGTGACTTCGATCGGCAAGCTTGTAGGCGCTATCAATGCGGACAACGCGCTTTGGATGGGCGTTAACCTGCTCTATTCAGAGGAGCTGCAGACGCTTGGGCCGCACGAACTGGCGGCCGCGATGAGCTGCCTGGTGTCTGAGTCGGGGCGACCGGACATCTTTGTGGGATACGAAGCATCGCCCAATGTCCAATCCTTTGCGGAGCAATCGCTTGACATGCAGGCTCGTCTTCTAAGTGTGCAGCTCTCCCATGGCGTTGACGCGGCAATTCCGCTGGACATCACATATGCAGGCCTCGTTGAGGCATGGGCACTCGGTGCCTCGTGGAACGAGCTTGTCGCCATGACCTCGATGCAGGAGGGGGACATCATTCGCGTGCTGCGCCGCGTGCTTGACGCACTCCGCCAGATCCCTCGCCTGCCCTTTGTCGCAGATGGCATGGGCGTTGACGCAGAATTCCGTGTGAATGCGCGGCGTGCGCTGACGTTGATGGACCGCTTCCCAGTGAGCGACGACGTCACGTACATGGTGGACGAGGACGAGACACTCGACCAAGGCCTCGCAGGCTCCCTCAAGGTGCCGCCTACCACCCCGGGAGCGCGCGCTCACGCACGCCGTACCATTGCTGCTGCGCGCGTGCTAACGCGGGGACTGGACAGAAGGAGATGGCACAGAGGTTGGCAGAAAAGCAGATCGGCAGCTCTGCGTATACAGCGGAGCGGATGGGCTGGACTGAGGATGAGGTGGCGGGACCTGTTGGCTCTGCGATGCAGGACGAAGTGTGGTTTGCACCCACGCTCGACGAGGGCGATGATGGGCTGGGGACACCCTCGTCTGGATCGACAACGCTGTTCTTGGATAGCCAGGTTGACTTTCTGGAAGGTCGGGACGAGGATACACTTGAGAATGAGGAGGACCCAGAGGCCGAGGGAAGAGAGGAGAGTGGGGACGACGACGAGGCCCCGGAGACGCAGGGCGGGAGGCGTGTGCCGCGCAAGGTGGGGCCAAAGGGAAGAAGTAACCAGAATGCGGAGGATGAGGAGTGGATTCGCTCCCTCGGACTGGGCAAGCTGCCCGAGGTTCTCCCCGGCGACATCAGCATCTAGGGACAGGAAAGGTGGGTGCTGTGTACTTGGGACTTCGATGCAGCAAGATTTGTGTGCAAGCGTGTACGGTGGCAACAGCCGCTGTAGTTGAGATCGGCATGCGGGTTTCGGGCAAAGATGATCAGTTCAAGCTGGGGCTCCAGTATCAGCTCGACAAGCTCAAGCTTTCTTTCTTGCATCTCTAAGCCCCAAGCCTAGAGTGAAGAGTGGCCTTCGTCGTTTCCCAACCAAAACCTCCACCCAAGCCATACACCCCTGGTACTGTAGTACTTTTCGGGGTCAGCCGGTACATAAGGGTGGTCGGGCCATCGTTTCTTCCAGTCATCCCAACTCTCCTCGTCAAACCATGCTTGGGTCATTCGAGCCCATCGCACAGCAACGTCAAGGGGCATGTATTGCCGTTCTTCCGCCTGTCTTTCAGCCCGATTCCTGATCATGCATGCGTATTAGAGATTCTCAGTCCCGTTTGTTTTCGGGCGACGCCTTGAGCAACTGCCTGCGAAGGGATTTTTTGGACCCACCTTGATATCATCATGCGCATGGCAAGTTCATCGCCCCCAGTAAACATGTCATTTTCACCATTCTGGTCCCTACATCCACTGATTTCACTTCCGTCCATCACCAAGTGGGCCATTCGACGTGCACCTCTTCGCGGCCCGCATTGTCCCAGTCGCAGTGAGACATAGCCGGGCAGGCAAACAGAGGAGCCTACACAAAGATTGGTAGCTGATTGAAGAAATTGGCAGGAATAGCCATCTGTCTTGCGATATGCGATCAATGCCAAGAAGACAAAGAGCCGGGCAGCCCGTCGCGTGCATTCCATGATCAGCCGATCATGCGTCCGCACCGCCGGGCGCTGGTTCTGGTGCAACAACGTGAGAAAAGTAGAAAAGTCATTTCAGTTGGCTGAAAACTCTCTCCAAAACGGGAATGGCTGGGGAGGTCGCCGAGATGGCAGCCGTGCGCCCACAAGCGTTCGAGAAAATGGGTACAGCAAGGCGCTTCAGAATAGCTGCAGTTGTGTGTGCATGTCTCCTCACGGCCGCAGTTGTTTTGGTGGCGAGTCAGAACGAGGAGAGAAATGGGACCGCTTTGCTGAGTGGCATGCTGTGGGAGAGCGACGACTCGCCGAACCACGACCCGTACTACAACATCTTTGACGGGGCTTACAGTAGTTCTGTCAGGAGCGGACATGCTCATTGGAGCCGTGCGCAGGTAAAAGTCTTGCATGAATCTTTCCCTGCCCAGGGCGCCCTGGGCATTGGCGTGGCTCGCCGGTGAGCCGTTCGTTCGCCAGCCGAGAGCTGCCAGTCGCAAATTGTCGTGTGTGGTTTCTCTTCCCCCCAATGTACATGCCCTCACTCGGCTCACTTGGGCGTTGCTGGCAGGTGCGGGAGCGTGTTTGGCAGTCGCTCAAGGACGTGAAGGCGATGGAGCAGCACGTCCGCGAGCAGAACCAGCTGAACCTCAAGCTCAAGGGGCAGGTGGAGAAACTGACCGGAGAGGCGGCTGAAGAAAAGGCGGAGATTCGGCGCCTGATCGATTCGGGTATCAACGACGTGACGAATCGGATCTTGGTGCTTAAGCATGTTGCCATGGGCAATGTCACAGCAGTCAAGGAACTGTTGGAGAAGATTGAGCGAGAGCAAGAGAGCAAGCAGAATGAGCAGGACGAAGCGCTCGACCTTCTCGAAAAACGGCAGCAAGAACTTGTGTCGCTGACTAAGTCGAAGTTTGATTCGGAGAGCAAGACGATCGCGTCGGCTCAGGAGGCCCTCTTGGCCGCGGAGGACAAGGTGGCCAAGGAGCGCAAGGACGTCAAGACGCTGATCATGCAGAAGATCGAAGGGGAAGTCGATGGGCTCGGTGATAATATGAAAAAGCAGTTGAACAATGAGAAGGCAGCGATTCAGGCGAAGGTCGACGGCAGGGCCAAAGGGCTGGAGGATCGCATCATGGACTACTCGCACACGACGGGCTTGAAAGTGTCGGGACTTGTGAACCAGGTGAACAACCTGGAGAAGCAGCAGAAGGAACAGATTGCAACACAAGAGGTCAAGGTAGCAGCAGTCAAAGAGGATCAGCTGTCACTCAAGCAGCAGACTATGGCGGACCTTTCGGCTCTGCGCTCGCAGGTGGAACGCACGCGTGCCAAGCTTTCTGAGGCAGAGGACACGCTTCAGGCAGAACAAACTGTGCATGCAACTGCAGCTTCGAGTAAGAACAGCTGAGGCTTGGTGGCGAGAATACACGCTTTCTCGTGCTTCAGTTGGGTGCTGCGATAGAAAGCTTGCAGCAAAGACAGAACGTTGCGTACGCTCTGGAGACATTGCGGTACATCTTGCGTTTGATCTCACTAGAACTGGCGCTCTTTCAACTTTTGATCTCACGCAGCTTGCCAAGAACACCTAGGGCCGTAGGACGGGCGCTCGCAGCAGCCTCGGTGCAGGCTTTGTAGAGAGCCTGCAGGGAGTGCTGCGCTGTGATTGGCGCACCGGGTCGGTTGCCGCCTGTGACAGCCGCCTTTATGTCCGTCAGCTCCATGCCACCGAATGGGTACTCCTCCGCCAGTGCTTCCCAGAGGCTCATACCTGCGGGGCCGAGAGTGCTTCAGCGGCGAGCGCCAATGACAGACCTGGGCGGGCAGGGACGCACCGATAGCGTAAACGTCCGACTCCAGAGAGCAACACTCGCCACGGTACAATTCCGGCGCCATGTACTGCGGGGTACCTGCATCTGAGCGCGTGCTAGCCACTTCCGAGTTCCGGATCGCTAGTCCAAAGTCACATAGCTTTGCCACCGTTCGCGTGCCGTCGACCAGAACGTTTGCAGGCTTGATGTCGCGGTGGATGATGGCCGGAGACGAGGTGTGAAGCCAGGCAACGGCAGCCGCGAGACCCGCGAGAAGACCAACCTTTTCTATTTTTGCAAGCGGTGCATCGCGGGGATGGTGGATCAATTCGTGCAGATTTCCTCCGTTGCACCACTCGAGCACGAGGCAGAGGTTCGCTCCCTGCAGTGACGCGCCGAGAAGGAGCACCACGTTCGGGTGCCTCACCTCGCTCAGGATCGCCGCCTCACGACGAAAATCTTCTTTCAGGTCAGCATCCATCACTGCTCGAGGGTCCACCGGCCGCTTCACCGCGACTGCACAGCCGCGCCATGTGCCCTTGTAGAGCACACCTAGACCGCCTTGAGCCACCTTGTCCTGGTCCTCCATCTCGATCTCGCGAAAATCCACCTCTGGCACCATCGTAGTAGCGCTGCTAACTACGGCTCCGCCCGACAACCCCGAATCACTCGTCGCGCAAGCCCCGCGCCGCCTCCCGGCCTGCCCAAACGTCAACCTCATCTTGCACAACGAACAGGGGGTGTTCATCACATGCGGGGCGTTGCAACATTCGTACCTCGCCGCTCGTCAAAGAATTATCATCTTCAAGCGATAAGGTTGCGATGCCATTTTCCCCGCATCCGTTGTCTCCTCCCTCACGTGCAGCCCGGGCAGCCTGCGGCATTGCAGCGTAGGGAGTCAAGGAAACAGCCGCTGTAGCAACAATTACGATGCACAGGTCACTCAAATCGTATCCTTCCGGCAGAGTAGACCATACGAATCGGTCAGTCATCCTCTTTGAGTCAAGCGGGCGGTGCTAAAACCTTCTTCTTGGCGAGGATCTCAGCGAGCTTGTCTCCCATCTGTCCCGCAGACCTGCACTCCGGGATCCCCGCTGCATGAGTGCGCCCGACCAAGCACAGGGCAAACTTCAAGTCACTTTCATTGAGCACCTTGTCTGAAACCAGAGGGGTTGTATGTGGAAACCCAGGCAGTCAAGAGGGCACGACAAGGGGTGGGTGACCTCGGATGGATGGACAACTCCGCCGTTTGAACTTACGTTTCCAGGTCGGTTCGAGGGGTGAAACCCCGACGCAGTCAAATGGCGTCGTCGATTCACGGCCGGTTACGCAGCCCCAAACGTTCTCACGTGTTCGTTGCCGTTGCGGAAGCATGCTTGCATCCCTGTATTGTGTTGGTCTCGAAGAATTCAGAGCACTAGCTCCTGAATCCTGTTGGCCAGCTCATGCCCGATGTTGCCAAGACAGATTGCTTGGGAGAACGAAGACGCATGTATGCAGCAGTGCAAACAAGTTTCAGTGCTTCCCAAATTAGCCTTTGATTCTGGCGTGGAGCGCAGGGCGGGCGACATTCACTGTCAGACGGCGTGAGATCTGTTTGAAGAAGTGCAGCACAGGTGACCTGGCCAGAATCCAGTATGGAGGACGATTTATTGGATGGAGAAAGTGGGTATGGCGAATACGCGTCAAGCGGGGAGGTAAGCTCGCTGTTTATTCGCGTTTTTGCCTGCAAATCTCCGTCTCCGGCTTTCCCAAACGCTGTGCTTCTCACACTCATGGGCTTCCAGGAATCGGGCTACTTCGGCAACCTCCGCCGCGGAATCTCAGGGCGCCTCCGGAAAGAAGATGAAGAGCATGGTGGAACGCGTAGACTTGTGGCACTGCGTGTACTGAGTAGGGCCTCCACCGACTCGATGATTTCGCAGCTTGAAATGGTGCAGGCGCGCCTAAACGCAGCCGGAAACTTCGCAGAGGACTGGATTTTTCGTCTTATCTACGTCACGGTGCCCCCCCCCCGCATTTTCTTATTGTTTGCTCCCATTACCCGCCTTCTGCCTCTCGTGAAGGGTACCGACGCCATCGTGGCTGCGCAGGTGGGGTGCGTTTGTCTACGTGCAATCATCTGGCATGCTCGCGACTTCTGCCCTGGCAAGGCTGGAGACCCTGGAAACCCCTTCGCAGGAGAGAGCGGGCGCGTGGTCACATGGCTCAAAGTGGAGGCGGTCGCTGCCTTGGGCCTCCCGACCTTCAACATGATGGTCCGCATGTCTGGCCTGACGCGTGACGTCACAGCGTGGTGCGTCCTCTACCTCCTCGCGCTGTTCCAGACAGCATGGTTTCTCCTAGGCTCCGTCTGGTCGCTCTCTTCTGCAGTCCCGACGGCTTGCAGGTTCTTCACTGGCCCTCTAGCCATGCCCCACGCTCGTTGTCTCGAGCACTGTGCACGATGTGACTCTTGCCGCACGGAGGAAGGCTCGGAGGTGACTCGACGGCCTTCGAAACAATGTGGTGGATCAGCGCACTGTGGCTGCTCGCGGTACTCTGCACCGGCGTCGTCTCCTCGTTTGTCGGGTGCTACCAGCTCTATCAGACGCGTAGTTTGTGGATCGCCGCAAGTACGCCCACGCCAACAAACCCGCCGTAACTTGGCGTTTGTTGAGCCTAGGGATTTGTGAGCGCCGCCCCAGCTGACGAGCAATTTTGCTGCAGGGGAGTGGCGACGGACAGGACAAGAAGCGGCTCTGCGCGGCACAGAACGAAATGCGGATGAGATGACTGATTCTGGGGATGAGGATGGGGCGGACGAGACAGGGCGTCTTCTGCGTTGTGTTGCGCCGTGACAAGGCGTGTGGGCTGTGTGCTATTTTTGTTAGGATCGTGCGCACGGCTCTGGTGTCTGGTGTTTTTGTGAATAGGTTGTGTTTGCCAGCATCAGATGCGTTTGCATCCTATCGTTGAAGCTCAGCACTTTGCCACAGCTTTCCACAGCCGACGTGGCTGACTGACAGGGACTTGAAGCTCGAGGGCCATATGTGTGAGGCTCTGATGGAACAGGGCCCTGCCCTTTGCTCACCATATAACACCCCTGCATACTGTCCATCAGTACACTGCGTTGGCACATTGTGCTGAGGTGAAGCCCCTCCGTTCATCGCTCAAGCACGCAGCGTTGGCCTGGGCATCAGCACCCCGTCCCCGCCCTCTCTCCACCCTCAGCTCTCGTCTTCGTCCCCGACACTCTCCTCGCGAGGAAGGTAGTCGTCCTCACTGGGCTCCGCGCTGCGCCCGGTGTCATCTACGGCCCTGCTTACGCCTGCTGTCGGCAATGACCGCCGGACGGGCTTCAGAAAGGGCAACTCTACAAAAACCCCTGGCGCCTCCTCGCCCCGTGCCTCGCCCTGGCTGTGAAGGCCAGAGCTATGCCGGCGCGCTGCTGCGAAAAGTAGAGCCTCGAGCACTGCGCGTTTGGCCGCCTCCGACGCCGATGCATCCCAGTCCCAGTACGGCACCGACACGGCCGTCACGCCCGCCGCGCGCAGCTGCCGCCGCTTCATCAGTGTGCGCCCCAGCGGTAGGCGCGAGCCGCGGGCAAAGTGAGTCGGCCCGTCGACCTCCACCGCCAGCGCGTGTGATCCCACTTGGGGTACGGCTGCAGACACAGCGATCGCCATATCGAGCGAGTATCCTGTGAGAGGCTCCGTTGCCTCCTCCACCACCTCTACCACTGCGGCGGGGCCATCCTCGTCGCCAACCAGCAGTCGCAGAAGTCTCGATCGCTCTCCCATCGCCTCGCGCTCAACTTCTTTGGCCAGCACTGCTTGCAGTGTACGGGCCACGTCCGCCTGCAGCATTGATACGGCGCATTTGCTGGTCTGCGCGCCCCTTCCAGCCGCAGAATGCACCATACGCGTGTCCTCCCCATCCACCGCTGCCTCCATGAATGCCATTTGTTCCAGGTCGGCCGGCCGCAAAACGCCTTTGGAGACACCCTCGCGCTGTGCGCCTCGAAACGCCTTCTCGAGACGTTTTCGATGCACGAGGATGCGCGGGAGAGCCTGGACCTTGTCAGCAGGCACGAGACCCTCCAGCTCGATAGCAACGATGTATTGGTGCACCTGCGGTAGGCATGCCGCGTCCATCGAAGGCAGGGCGTCTGCCACCGATTTGGCGATCCAATTGTGCAGCGGGAGATCATCCAGTGCGAGCGCGGCAGCTGCCCACGCAAGGTTGGCGACGGACTGCGCATTGAGGTCCTGCGCGTTGAACGATGCCTGCCGCGTGCGCAGAAGCGCGGATGCGAGGTGGTCGAGCAGCGGGCGATCGCGCTCGCCAAGCAGGGCGAGCGCGTGGAACACGTTAGATACGGCCTGCGCATCGAAGGCCGAAGGCTCCATGTCGCGTGCAACTGATGAGAGACGTGCCAGCAACCGATGGTCGCGCACTCGCAAACGAGCAAGCGCATTGAGGATCACGCCAATCGCCGCGCCGTCGCCTTCAAAGGCCATCGCACCGAACTCCTGCGTCACGCGCGACATGTGCGCAAGCAATGCCGCATCAGCATCGCCTGCTTTGGCAAAAGCATTCAGGATGTTGGCCACGTCCTGAAGCTCGCACGGCAGCTCAAAGTTGCGCGTCCCAAAGCGTTGTGCCACCTCCGAGAGGTGCGCAAAGAGTGCCTCATCGCGCAGACCGAATTTAGCGAAGGCGTTGAGTACGAGCGCAACGCCCTGTGAGGAAAAGGCAGTCTTGCGGTTGTCCACACAGGTCTTGGCCAACTTTTGGAACAAGGCGACAAGCTTCCCCCAAACTTCCGGCGCAGCCGCCGCGTGACGAGCCCATGCCTGCGAGTGCTTGGCAAAGGCATTGAGCAGATTGGCGACTGACTGCTCGTCCCAGTCCTCGGGCGGGAGCGTGAGGCCGACGTCCGCGAGGCGCCGGAACAGTGCGTGGTCGCGAACCCCTGCTTTGGCGTACGCGTTTGCGAGCATGGCCAGAGACTGCGGCGTAAAGTCACCAGCAGGGATGCGTGCGGCGGCTTGAGCGCTCTCGCGGAACAGCGCCGGGTCTGCGCCAGGGTCACTCCGCGCGACGGCGTTGAGCAGCAGCGCGAGCGGGAGAGGCCCTTCGCGGGAGAGCGCGCCTGCCCGCGCAGCCCCCGCGAGTGCACCTGCAAGTGGAGGGTCGAGGCGGCCGAGGCGCACTAGCGCGTTGGCAGCACACGCGATATGCTGCAGTGACGTGCCTGGCGGGAAGCCAGCAGCCTCATGTGAGAGCGCATCGAGGAGAGCAGGGTCTCGGAACCCGCCGTTGGCGCACGCGTTCAAGATGGAGGAAACCGCTTGTGGAGACATTTCCGTAGACGGTGAGGGATGTTCTACCAGGTATTTTTGCACCACGCTCGACATTGCCCGGAATAGGGGTGGATCATGCATCCCCGCGCGCGAAAATGCATTCAGGATGAGCGCCACAGCCTGCGGCGAAGGCAGATCCGGAGCAATCTCGGCAGTTGGCGTGAGTCGCCTGGTGAGGTGGTTGGCGAGCGCAGCAAACAACTCCGGTGCTGGAATGGCAAGACGAACGTGCGCGTTGAGGATCGTCGCAATGTGCTGAGACTCAAACTGCGCAGGCGGGAGGTCGCGCGCGGCCGCGCCGAGGCGGCGAACCAGCGCCTCGTCCCGGACACCAGCTTTGGCAAGGGCGTTCAAGATGTTCGCCACTGCTTGCGCGTCGTAACTGCTCGGCTTCCCGGCTTGCGCAGGGTGCGGTGGAAGGAGGCGCCCCAGCGCCATGAAGAGCGAGCGCTGACGGATGCCAACCTTGGAGAGAGCGTTCATGATGAGCGCGACCGAGCGGGTGGTAGCGACGCTTTCAGGGTGCTTCTCCTTGGCGATGCGGCGAACGACAACCGTCAGACCCTCAAGGACATCCACGTCAGCCTGGCTGACGTCCCAAGCCGAGGTGATACCCGCTGCGAGCCCTGGGGAGTCGAGCATGCGAGCGTATGAGTTAAGCACCATAGCTGCGCTCTGTAGTGAAAAGCCCGACTCCGGCGCGCGGATCGCCGCGCGTGCAAGGTAACGAAAGAGCGACACTTCAAAAACACCACGAGCAGCCAGCGCATTGAGCGTCGTTGCGACAGATTGTGCGTCGAAGCGTGTTTCTGGCATCTGCATCAGCGCGGCCGTCGCAGCTGAGAATAGCTGCGCCTCTTCGGTGGCAAAGCTTTCCCTGCCACGTGCGCTTGCAGGTGGAAGCGCCGATATCGCGTTGAGTAGCATTGCAATCGCCTGCGCAGAGATCTCGGCCTGGCCGTTTCCGCCACCTCCTTTGTTTCCCGTGCTCACCCCAGGTGCGAGCAGCTTGACCGCGTGAGAGCAGCCAGCCTCAGCGAGTCGCAGCGTGGCGCGCCGCGGCGCACCCTTGGCGCCATTCAGTGCCAAGGCAACGTGCTTCAGCTCCATCTCAGACATCCTCGCAACAGCAGCGTCGACCAGCCGCTCCTGCGCCGCCTGTGGTACCCGCTTTCGTGACCAAGGGCGCTTGCGTGCATGAGCTAGCAAGTGCGGGGTGCACCTGGTGTCCGCCGTTCACACGCAGACGCTTCAGCCGATTGAGTGCATAGGCAGCGTTGCGCCTGTCACCCGCAAGACGGATATGTGTCAGTATGCAGTCAGTCCACTTGAACGGCACATCCCCCGCCGCCTCCCGCAGCTTGGATACCGCCTGTAAGCATGCCCAACGTTTCCTCAGGCCGATGCACGTGATTCATCAGGTATAGACTCACCCTGTGATGGGGAAGCGCCCCTTCTCGTCAGGCGTGAGAAATGGTGAGATCGCCTCAAGCATATTCCCCGCGTCGTCGAACTGCAGCAGCTGCGGGAAGCTTCCCGCAGCTACAACTGCTCCACTTGAGTGAAGCCCCTGATTGACCAAGCCCCCAGCTCGCGCGACATACGGTTGTTGAACCCTGTTGTTCAAACTGTCTGGCGCGCGACCAGGATTAACGCCTTTGGCTCGCACGACGGAGCGCGACAGGTCACGCGCTCGGCGATGTTTCTCCTCGCCAAGCACCATCTCCCACAAATGGCACCGCGCTCCCGTCCCAAGGTGCGTTTTTCTCCCACTTGAAACCAACTTACTTCCCCACCCCCTCGGGTCTATCGCTGATGAACCCTTAGCGCCCTCACCAGACCGCCATATCCGACGCGCTCCCAGGTTCAGGACCTGCCCTGTCGAGACCCAGGCTTCCGCGTCGCGGAGAGCGAGCACCGCCACGAAGAAGGCCCGCATGATCGCACTTCTGATCAGGTCAGAAACGCGCAGCCGTGTTGCGGGCTGCCGCATGACGGACACGAACCGTGGTGGCGGCGTTGCCCCGGCCCCCCAAATGGAGATCCAATGGAGATTTGTTGACGAAGCACTTGGGAGAGAGCCGCATCAGAGAAGCGAGAAATACTGTAAGGGTCTATTGTGTGTCGACAGTAGGGCAATAGGGAGCGAGTAGTCGCTTTGCTCGACAACGCTCCGTGCTCGTAGCACGTCGAGCATGCAACGCCCTGTAGTGCACTGCTTCAGGGCATCTAGCAACCCCAGCGCCTCTCATTCGAAGGCATGGAGTAGGTTAGTGCATGGCATTCGAAGAAGCATTCCTTTCATCAGTTTCCGGGAAGTACACGTTGGCATGTCGCTTGCTTTCTTCTCGCAGATCGTGGGCGCGGCAGGATTGTGTGTCAAAGAATGCGCATTCGCAGGTCAAGCACGACAGTGGGCTATATCATCCGAATCGTCGAATCGACTGAAGCTAAGGGGTGGGGGGAAATGTCAGCCTGAGCCAGTGGGTGGCAGAGATGGGGCTGGCTTTGGAAAACAAGTTCACTACTGTCGTCAGGTGAGCAAAGACCGTGCAAGACCGCGATGACCACAACACGTCACGGGCGGCTGACCATTCTGGCATAGACCCAGCCGAATGGATTTTCTGTGTGTTTCAGTGTTTGTGATGTTAACCATATTTTCGCAAGCAGTGCGGCGTCCCTCCGGAGTACTGTGAGGCAGTCCGCTGTCCGCGCATCGGTGTGCAGAAGGAGCCGTCCTCGGCGACTGCACTAGGCTCTAGATCAGCGCTGTCTGCAAGCAATGCGACTGAAGGGCTCGATCTGAAGGTGCGACCCTCCTTCAACTGCGCTCACCCTCCAATCTTGGTCGCAAGCCGTGTTTTGAGAAACCTTGAAGGATCCGTGCTGCTGTGCTCTGACTCCCTCCTGCTTGGATGCTTGCAGGATTTGCAGACAGCATTGGAGATGACTAGCAACAGCCTGTCGGGAGATGGGGATGGAGTGTGCCGTGGGTCTCCCATGGCTGTCGAAAACGGGAAGAGCTGCACAGCTAAGCTGCGGAAACAAGACAGGAAACAATCTCGGGACTCTAGAACTAATGTCGTGGTTAAGTTGGCGAAGCGAGGGCGCCGAAAACATGTCACGACTATCACAGGTCTGGACGTTCACCTGCCACTTGCCGTGGATACCAGGGGTGTCGTGGGAACGGGGGAAACACTCAAGGACATTGCGAAGCTGATGGCCAACAAGTAAAACCCACTCCGCGCGGCGGCCATTCTTGCTCCCAGAGCTGACAGAAGAGCGACTGATCCCCACCCGCCTACGATGGCAGATTCGCGCTCGGTGCGTCGGTGGTGCAAACCCCTGACGGTTCCGCAGCCATCTCGCTGCAGGGTGACGTGGTCCAGGTCTGTGCGCGCCGCTCGCGCCGTCGCTCCGCGACTGGCACTAACAGTATGTTTTCTCACTGACACGGGCGACTTCTTGGCAGCACGTGTGCACACTACTCCAGGACCTGGGCGTCCCTGCAGCGATCATCTCAGCGCCGTTTGAGAAGGATTAAGATGGGTGCTCGAAACATGCCAGGCGGGCGTGCACGCTGTGCACCCGGATTGAGCGAAGCGAATACAGCATGTGAACTCGCTCCATATGCCAAGAACTGTTCTTTAGACGGCCTCCTCTTGTCGTGGGCGTCTTCTAATTTCACGTCTACCGCCGTCTACCACTTGCACCTGTTGCGCTTGCAGTTTGCGCTGGCGCATGCTGCTGCGCCTGGCCAGGCGCAGGAGGTAACAAGCCCGCGAAGCACTCTGGGCAGTTGGGGACCTTGTGCGGCATGCACACGGGCGGCTTGGGCGCAAAAATTTGGCGCCAGCCCCACCAACCACCCAGCAGGATGGCGATGCTCTGATCGAGCGCCTGGTATAGTGTCAGCACCGCGAGGATGTAGGTCAGCTTCTTGCCGTTCTCCGCCCAGTACTCGCGCGGCGGAAGCGCCTTCCAAGCGTCGACATAGCCGACCCATAGTAGCTTGGGCGCAAAGATCGCTACACAGAGGCGGTCCCACACCATGGAGCCAAATACGGAGACGAAGAGAGAGGTGAGCATTTGATTCCGGAATTCGTCCGAGGGGAGAGGAACCAGCTTCAGTAGGTCGTTGAGCCATGGGAACACCTACGTAGGGTTCGTCAGCATGTCGGTCGGAAAGGAGTCAGGATCGAGGTTCTAGGTAGGACAAGTATGGACCTCGAAGGCGCAAATGAAAACGCCCGCGGTTGTCGCGACAAGAGAGGCTCCCATAGCAGCATTTTCAGTTGCAGCGAGCATGAAGGGGCGCCCTTTGTAGTTGACGAGCATAACAGCAGCCTGCTGTGCGGTCTGGACGAGGAATACGACCGTATTGAGGAGCGAAGGCTTGAAGGGCCGCGTGAACCCTTCGCTGTCCGGCGGCGGGCCGCCTGGAAGGTCCAATGGCGGCGGCGGTGGCGGCGCAACCTCATCCAACTCCACAACATCTCCGTCGAGCACTGAGAGCTCGTGCTGTGTGAGAATACTGCGAGCAAGGTTGATGATGTACATCATTGAGCCCAGGTGGATCGCGAGCTGTCCGGCAATCGAAACCCAGATGGCCGGATGGAACAGTGACGTTATGGGCCGCACAGGCGACAAGCGCTGCACAGGGCGCGCGTACGAAAAGGCTAGTGAGGCGACCATTAGAAGCAAACCGGTGGCAACCAGCTGATTTTCCGCCTTGGATACACCGTCGAGGTAGAGCGCCGACATCGAATAGGCCGAAATGAGACATTCAAGCGCGAGAACCTGCTGCATCTGGATGGTAGAGACGAGCGTGCAGCGACCCTGGCGGATTATGTCGAGCGTCGAGCGGATGGAGGGCAGTTTTGACGTGAAGGGTGCTGCTATCGACGCGTCCCCAAGCTTGACCATCGGAAGCTCGCCTGTGTCAGAAGGGTCTCCTGCGAGATCGGTCGCCAACTGCGCTGCTTGTGCAGTGAACGCATTGCTCCCTGCGCCCGCCGTGACGGCGCTTAGACCCGCAAGATACCCGGGCGCAACTGCCATCTACGGCAACAAAGGATTGTATGCTGCAGCTAAGGATTGTAGGCAGATGCTAGCGCCTGGAAGGGCTATCTTTGCCCTACCCTGCAATCTCACCCTGCCCCTACCCTTTTCCAGTCTCGATCCTCCCGTTCTTATGCATAACGTCCTTTGTAGCAGGAGCAGCGCTGCTGGACCACCAGCAGCGCCGGACAAAAGCTCAGAACAGAGAATTGAGGTAGAAGAGCTGGCAGAAAATTATTTTGATTTCGGGCGTTCTCGGCAGGCCACAGCCGGAGCTCTAGGCTGGGTCTTGGCACCGCCCGCGGAAGGAGGCCAGCATGGCGATGGACAGGGTCAGGCCGACACGCTTTTCAGCCTGAAAGACTTGGGACAGGCACTTACCGCCCAGGCGCCGCATTGCTTCCTCGTTGCGGCGTTTGACCTGCCGTCGCGCAAAACACGTAAACGTACGCGGGGCAGAAACACTCTCTAGGCAGACTAGTCGTGCAGTGCTTTGCGCGTCGCCACCTCGGCCGAGCCTTCCGCAACTGACTGCTTGAGTGCCTTGAAGGTGGCCCATTTGTCGCCCTGGCGCGTGTACTCCTCCACTAGCTGGTTGTACCGGTCCATTTGCCATTTCTTCATTTCATCGGCGTTCTTTTTCCGCTCTGCTGCCATCAGGGCGGCCTTCTCCCGCGCTTTGCGCATCTCCTCGATGCCCCGTTTCCACTTTTCTTCTGCTGTTTCCTGAACAGTATTCTTTTCCCCCTCCTTCGCTGTGTTTGCGCCACCAAAGCCCGAGAGTAACGCAAGTCCCACGTGCGCTTGCTTTAGCGCTCCCACGTCGTTTGCACCATCGCCACACATGAGGGTGTGCATGCCGCGCTCCTTGAGAGCACGAAGAACAGCTTCCTTGTCCTCAGGCGCCATTCGCGCCCATACCTTGACTTCTCCCACCACATCCCACATCGCAGCGTCCTGCTCCACCGCCGCGCGAAGACCCGAACCCGTCACGCACAAATCGTACCCGTCTCTACTCAGTTCGCGAACCGACGCGGGTGAAAATCGCAGCGGTTCCCGCAATTTTTCGAGCGCAGCGCGGGCAGGGACCCATGTTAAAGTTCCCGTGTCGCTAATGCGCAGTATGAGCTCCTTCTCTGCCACACCCGCAGTGATGCCAACGTCGCGAGCAACATGCAGCGCAGTGAGCGCAGCGTCACCAGTCGCCATCGCGACCGCGTGTGAAGATGCACGCAGCTCCTTCACCACCTCTGCGGAGTCACGGCGCACGAGGCAAGAGAATGCGACAAGACCGACAAGTTCAAGTCCTCGCTCGATCTCTTCACGCGGCGGCGGCTTGGCACCAGCAGCCGCCTGCCTCGCCTGCTGCTCCTCCGTTTCATTCAGCGGCCGCCAAGCGAGCGCCAGCACGCGCATCCCCTGCTCTGCAAGCGAACGATACGCCGCCTCGAAGCCGGGGGGGGGCACGGTAGCAAGCAGCTTTGAAACCGCTTCGGGTGATCCCTTCACAAGCGCATATGGTCGTGCGTTCCCACCGGCTTCGCTGATGGCCGCCAGCACGGCCATGCGCTGCAACTTGGACGAAAAGTGGTAGCGGTGTAGCACCCGCGCGTAGGTGCCTGTGCCTTTACAAACTGCTGCCTGTTCGCCTGGAGTTGCAAGTTGCTTCTCCGGATCGTAGCGCCAGCCGAGAGCTGAGAGGCCCGCGGTCTCCACTGGATCGCCCAGCACGCGCCCACCTACCTGCACAAGCGAGTGGCATGCGGCAAGCACGTACGCGCACGGCTTGGGTGTCCTATTGAGTGGTGCAGGAGGCGAATCTGGCGCCGCGCCCTCTGACCAGGTGCCCACACACACGAGCTTGTCCGTGGTGAGGGTACCAGTCTTGTCAAAAAGTGCATGCGTCACCTTGCCGGCAAAGGGCACACGGAACGGCTCCGTGCAGAACACAGCGGCACGGAAGAGTGTAAAAACTGCCGCGTTGACTGCAACAGCCGTCTGCATCGGGAGTTCGGGAGGAACAACAGACGTGAGAATGAGAACACAGCGCAGCACGAGCTCGTACTGAGAACGCTTGCCCTCTCTGAGACCCTTGTCGAGCACGTGCCACGATGCAATGATAGCAAATATGAGAAGGAGGAAGAGCAGCGCGAGCACTTCTTTGGCATCAGAAAGCACAGCCTCCTGTGAATATTCAATCATCCGCACGAGCTTGCCCTCTGAAGATGAGAAGCCCGTGCGAACGCAGTAGCACACACAGCCGCCGTCCGGTGACTGCAGTGCGCCCTGCACAGCCACGCTCGGTGGGGTATGCTGCATCACGATGGTGCCACCGTAAAGCATATGAACACGGTGGGCCTTTTCCACCTCGAGCGGCTCCTTGGCCGCAATTCCTTCGCCTGAAAACGCTTCCTTCATCATTGGGCAGCTCTCGCCAGTCAGGGCCGCCTCGTTCACTACTGCCGTGCCGCTCAGCAACAGTGCATCGCACGGAACAGACAGCTCACTCTCGCCTTTCTTGAGCGAAAGTAGATCCCCTGGCAACAATTCCTCTGTCGTGATCTCAACCCACTTCCCGAGCCGATACACCTTGATCGGCTGCGCAGGCTTCTTCATGCCTCGAAGTGCCTGCATGTTCTTGATCTTGCCGAAGACTGTCGAAGACTCGTACATGCCAATCGAAAAAATCTGAAACAGCGCGTATTTCCAGTATTCATCCATGAGCCAGAGTGATGCGCAAAAGAACTGAAAGACCGGCACCGGTCCGAGGATTTGTTTCTTGAAGGCGAACGTGAAAGATGGCAACTCGATGTGCAACGAGTTGCTCCCATACTTGATCCGCGCCTCTTTGATCTCCTGGTCTGATACAAAGCCACGATGCGCCGCATAGTGCCCCATAGGGCGTCCCTCTGGCATCGAAAGTTCTGTTACCTGCCATGATTACCTATGCTTGAGCCCTGGCGCGGTGTGGCAGGAAGCAGCAACGGTGAGGTCCTCACCACAGTGCCAGAAGCGTCAATCTCGTATTTTTGACGCTGAAAGAAAAAGAAAGCATGTTGCTGTCCAGAAGGGCCTGTAGGTGCGGACTCGACCCTGACAATCTCTGCTGCTCCCTGCCGCGCGACAATGCGTATTACGTGTTGCGGCTTCAATATGGGTTGAGGCTGAAGGAGAAAGAGGAGGAGAAGAAGGATGAACTCCCGTCATGAAATTGCACGGACTGGACCTGATGCGCATGAGGTGTGACGTGCGCGTACTGCCCCGACTCCAGACGCGGGTGCTTGGTATACTGCACCCTCGCCCGAACGTGGATGCTCCATCGCTGAATGAACCAGACCAGAGCATGTAGCGTGACAACTACTGCGAGCGCCAGGACAGCCCAGAAATCTGGGAGAAGAGGATTGGGTAGCGAACGCTCTGCTGTGTGCATCTTATCAGCGATTTCAGTGGCGTTGTACCCCGCAGGAGCGCCCGAAACTGCACCGGCTGTGAACCCTGGTACTGCTGCACCCGTTTCTGGCGTGTATACCACGACCTCACGATCAGCTGGGTCTCATTTTTGCTGACACCAGCTGCATCTATTTTGTTGAAATCATGCACAAGATGACAATGAGAGCGGGGAGGACTGTACCGTGGTCCTCGTCCTCATCATCATCCTCAATCTCCGCCATTGCGAAGCCCACATTGCTTGAGTTGAAAACCTGCCGCACTGTGCGTCAGAGCGCCTCAAGCTGAACCGCGATGACGCGAAATCAAAATTCGAACGCGGTGCAGTTTTTAGAGGTCCTACCTGCGATGCAGCGTTGCGTGCAGCCTCAAAAGCGATGGCTTTGGCGTACGGATTTCCCGACGTACGGTAGCACCTGAGAAGCAAGATTCACCTGAATGCTTTCAAGCACTCCAGGGATCGCGAGGGTACTCCGGGCAGCGATTGACACATACCACTCGAGAGCAATTGCGTAAAGGATCATGATTGGCGCGTACTCTAAACCAGCCCCGAGAAAGTTCCAAGTCCGCCTGGAGCGGGTTCTTGCCTTTCAGCGGCAGTTTTGCACGGACCAGACAGGATACTGCGGAATACCCAGGATAGATTCGCAGTCCTGGTTGAAATGGGTGGATGTGCAAGCTTTCCCTGAGTACAGAAGTGGCACTGGCTGGCCGAACTATCATGCGCATTGGCTTTGTGCGGGTTCGACTGCCATCTACTGCTCTGATGAGAGTGTTTTGCAGATCATCTATGCACCTACAACAGTTTTTGCAAGTGCCTGAAACCATGTCTGGACCAGATGAGGGGTTATACCGCCGCAGCGGTCCGATGGACTTGATTGTGTCAGGGCAGGAGCAGCGCGAAGTCATCGGCATGCTCCCAGCACAGGTATACATTTACAAGCGATGTGCACTTTTACAGAATTGGTTAACTAATGTTTTTAAAATTGAATTCAGCGCGACATTTTGAGTGGACGGAGTTCACCTCTCTGAAGC
>ENA-UOXV01002816-UOXV01002816.1-marine-metagenome-genome-assembly--contig:-NODE-2816-length-22182-cov-5.900619_pt1 | contig 22182 bp, 19 predicted proteins | sample MGYA00238165_ERZ766961 | MGnify/ENA primary metagenome ERZ766961 (study PRJEB28924, sample SAMN03173240) | marine metagenome | biome: Marine; feature: Water; material: Subsurface seawater | place: North...
AACACGACGGTGTCACCGACATCAAAATCTTCAAAATCCAGGTTTTGTTTGTTCATTTTGGTAACTAAATCACGCCGATTTGACGCTGCTTAGTTTCCGCAACAACAGGGACGGACGACGGGTATGCCGGAGTGCGACGGTTTCGTATTGATCACCAAAAACTTCCAGAAACTCTCGTACAGCAACGGTTTCGCCTGGGTATTCCTCTTCGTTCCACTGATCAAAGGCGATCATGCCACCGACCGACAAACGGGGATGAATGGCTTCCAAAACGACTTTCGTTCCCTCGTACAAATCGAGATCACAATAAACCAGAGAAAACGAGAGCGATGGATCATCTGCCAAAACCTGTGACACTGTTTGCTCCACCAATCCTTGATGGATGACCACATCATCCTGCATCTCATAAAGTTCGAGAACGGCCATCAATTCATCTAGCGACCCTCGATACATGCCGTGGTTTGCCGCAGCAGCACCGTCCTCTCCCGAAAAGGCCGAAAGTCCATCAAAACTATCGAAACAGTGGACCAGTTTCGGTCCGAAATTATCGTATATTTTCAGAAGTTTGGCGAAAAGAAGAAGGTTGGCGCCGCGCCAGGATCCGAATTCCGCAATATGGCCCGGCACATCTAGTGTGTCCCGCAGAATATCTGCATTCGCCATATAGCGCGCCAAGTTCCCTAGGCCCGCATATAGTGGCCAATGATCAATGACGGACCACAGTTCTGCCGCCCCCTTCGTCTCTGAGAATGTCTTTCTACGCTCTAAATATCGCGCGTCCGAAGTTTGGTTTTTCATTGGTTCACTTGTGTTGACTGGAAATGAGAGACGTTTGGAAAAACGTGAAGCACCCTTTCTTTCCTCGCTGCCGCCATCACGGTGAAATTCACCGCGCTCAGAATGGGTCTCCTAAAGTCGCGAGGGTCAAAGCGTTGAGTCAAAGAGCAGACCCGGCCCCGGCAACATATCGAATCGCCTTGAGAGTTGCAGACGCCGACATCCATGCATACGTTCGGATGAAGCGCCCCGAAAGGCGAAGCATGCCGATCAATCATTTTAAACATGCCTTTTTTTAATAGATGTTCACGCGATGAACGTCAATTTATTTTTCATCAATCAGGCCGTGTGCGACCCAGGATAAAGAGGTGATAATACATTTACTTGGACTAATTTTTCTGTTCTCCTTTGGGCCACAGAAACCTTATGATAGATCGATTTGGGCTGCTTTTCTGAAGGTCCATCAACGTCCGAAAGAGAGTGGCATTTGCGTCTTCTGTTTTGCGCTACAGACCCAGGTGGATCCGCCTGCCTAGCGCCGGTGGTCAAGCTAGCACTCAAGAACCATGATATCGTTGTTCTGGCGTCTGAGATCACCAAAAGATTATTCCATCAAGGCGGCATCGACAGTGAGATTATAGATTGCGAAACTGTTGATGAGGCTGCCGAACTTCTAAAACGACTGCAACCGGACGCCGCAATCCTCGGCACCGCGGCACCAGAGCGCGCCGAGTCGAAACTGACCATCGCAGCGCGTAATTTGGGTATCTGGACAGTTGCAGTCCTTGACGAATGGTATCGTTATCAAATTCGTTTCGGCCAAGAAGATGGAACGATGACTCACGTTCCGGACGTTATTTGCATGCAGGACGATCTCGCCGTTACCGAAGCTATTGCAGAGGGCGTTCCGGCATCGGCAATCCGCATCACAGGCAGCCCATCTCTTGCCATTTATGCCGACACCGCCGAAAATCTACTTTTGCAAGCTGTGCCAAGTATCCTCACTGATGATGGGCAAAGCATTAGGCTTTTATTTATTTCCGAGCGGATTGCCAAAGGGCATGGTCGTTCACCTGGCGAAAGCGGTTTCATCGGACCCTATTGCGGCTTTACAGAGGAAACCGTGCGAAATGACATCGCCGACGCCCTGGGTAAGATCGACGTCAATGTACGTGTGCTGGAAAAATTGCATCCACACGAGAGCAATATTCCCCCGCCGCCAGATAATATCCAATCGAATACAACTTGGCAGTCGATCACGGACGAAGAGCCACTTGGTATGATTTTAGCGCATAGTGATGTTGTCGTTGGCATGCAATCAGTCGCGCTTTTGGAAGCGACCCTTTTCGGCCATCGTCCGATTTCTTATCAACCGGGGTTGATCGGCATCGACACATGCACAGCCGCGCGAACTGGGCTTGCTGTGGCGGTCAGAGATTTTGACTGCCTGCGTGAAAACCTGGAAATTGTTATCAAATCTGGGCAAGGAACCCGTGTGCCAATTTCATTGCGCCCCGGCTTCGCCTGTCCTACAGCATCTGAGCGTGTCCTGCAGGCTGCGCTGGAGCGCGCAGACGAAGTTGCCGAATAAGGATAAACGAATGCCGAAAATCATTGCTGCAGCCGTCGTTCGAATGGGGTCGTCTCGGCTGCCTGGCAAAACACTCATGGAAGTTGCGGGGAAGCCCTTGTTGGGGCATTTGCTTGACCGGCTAAAGCAATGCGAAACATTGGACGGCATTGTCGTTGCAACCACCATCAAAGAAGCCGATGATGCCATCGCCTACTTTTGCCAGAATAATAGTATGCCATGCTTTCGTGGCAGCGAAGATGACGTCTTAGAGCGGATGGTCGGCGCCTACCAAATGCTGGGCGCAGAAATAGGGGTCGAGGCGTTTGGCGACGGGCCGTTGATTGACCCTGCCGTGGTTGATCGGATCGTCAATGCGTATCTTAATGCCGATGGCGCTTATCACCTCGTTGGTAATGATATGAAAACAACCTATCCACCAGGGATGGATGTCGAGGCTTTCGATATTGACGCACTTGAAGACGCTGATCGTCGCGCCACTGCCCCATCAATCCGCGAACACGGCACCGGATACATCCGGCAAAACCCAGACATCTATCGTTTGCTAAACCTCGAAGCCTCCGGCTTGGAGCGACGGCCTGATCTGACGATTGAGGTAGATACAGATGAGGATTTTGAGGTCATCCGCGCCATCATTGAGCACTTTCATCCGCGAAACAATTATAGCTTGGCAGAAATCATCTCATTTCTAGACGCCAACCCTGACATCGCCACCATAAATAAAGATGTTCATCGACGCTGGAAGCAATACCGTCAAGACGATGACTGATCGTAAACCCCTGCGTGCCGCAATAATCGGTCCTGGCCGAATAGCCGGTCGGCATGGGCGCCTTGACGCAGCGGCGTCTCTGCCGATCACAACACACGCCCACGCCATTTCGTCGGATGGGCGATTTGCGCTTACCGCCGTCGTCGGCCCGGACCGGTGTGAGACTGAAGCACTTGCTAATAATTGGGGCGTCGAAACCGTTTTCGATGATCTGGGCACATTTCTCGATGATTTCAAATGTGACTTAATAACCATCGCGTCGCCCGATCACACCCATGCGGATATCATCTGCCGGATCCTTGCATCGCCTCGGCCGCCGGCGCTCATCGTTGTCGAAAAACCTGTCTGCATAAATGAAGCCGAGCTTAAACTGATCACCAAGGCCATCACTGAAGCACCCGCTACGCGCGTCGTTGTGAATCAGTCGCTGCGCTTCAGTCCGCCCTTTGAAACCGTAAAGGATATTCTCAGCAGCGGAAACCTCGGCCCGGTATTGCAAGCCAGATGGGTCTATTATGGCGGCTGGATACACAACGGCATTCACATGCTTGATATCCAATCACGTATTTTCAGCGGCACGCTGCAATTGGCACAGGCAGAGATCGGGCATCAAGGTCCAGCTAACGATCCATGTTTGGACGTCACTTTACTAAGCGAGACATACCCGGATGCTAAAATTTTCATCGAGAGCTTCCCAGAGCATGCGTATCAACTATGTGAAGGCGAGATACGCTGCCGCGATGGTCGCATCCGCATGCTGGATTTTTGCAGCGAAGTCCATATAGACCGACCGATCCAAAACGACATAGGTGAGGTAGAGCTCAAGCTCGCCGTGCCGATCGAGATTCCGACCCATAAAACACCAATGCAATCATTGTACGACTGCTGTGGATATTACTTGGTTCATGGGGACGAAACGGCTATTAAATGTGTAACATTCGACAGCGTCGTGCCCGCCATGCGGTTGCTTTTTTCCGCTGTCCGCCTGGCAAATTGAGACACAACATGAACGATCTAGCAATAAACGGCGGCATGCCGATCCGCAGTAAACCGTGGCTGGATAATTTCACGACCGGCGAAGAAGAGAAGCGCGCCGTCCTTGAGGTTCTCGACGGCGGGTACATGTCGTTGTTCGAAGGCTCGCACTTTCCGACGCCCCCATTTAGGGCCGATGGCGGACCCTGGGTTCGCAGGTTCGAAGCCCTGGCTGCGGAAATGATTCCTTCTGAACATGTGGTCTCGGTGAACAGTGCTTCATCTGGATTGACCGCGGCGGCGGGTGCCATCGGCATAGGGTTTGGCGATGAAATGATCCTGCCGTGCTCCACCATGTCGGCATGCCCAATGGCCGCGATGACCTATGGTGCCGTGCCCATTTTCGCAGATGTCGATCCAGACACCTTTGGCATTTCCCCTGCATCCATCCGCGAGAAGATTAGCCCGCGGACCAAGGCCATTATGGTCGTCCATCTGTTCGGTATTCCATGTGACATGGACGAGATTATGGCGATTGCACAAGAGCATGATCTGAAAGTCATTGAAGATTGCGCGCAGGCCTGGGGAGCAACATACAAAGGCAAACCGGTTGGCACCTTTGGGGACATTGGCGTCTTTAGCTTCAACGTCAATAAAACCATACAGAGCGGCGAAGGTGGATTCTGCGTGACGCCGGACTCGGATCTGGCCTATCGCATGCAGCTTATCCGAAATCACGCCGAGGCTGTCGCCGACGGCGCGCGATACGACAATCTGGTCAACATGGTCGGTTTCAATTTCCGGATGACCGAACTGGTAGCAGCAGTCGCGTACGAACAGCTCAAGAAACTGGGGGCGCTGAATGAAAAGCGAATGGAATTGGTCGGTCGCTTATCAGATGGTCTGGCCAAGTTCGACTGCATCGATGGTCCGCTGCAACGAAATGACCGTGAGTCCACATACTACGTTTACCCGTTCAAGTTTAAGTCCGACAAATTGAATAACAAATCCGTTCAGGATTTCGTTGCAGCCATCAATGCCGAGGGGATGGACTTTGTTTGCGGTTACGGTCGTCCTTTGTATCTGCAATCTGTGTATCAGACACGAACGGTATTCAAGCATGGCTACCCCTGGGCCGCTCCAGAAAACAAGGACAGCGAGGCTGACTACTCACCAGGTGCCTGCCCAGTTGCCGAACGTATGTCTAGCAGCGAGATCGTAATCAATGAACGTGTCCGCCCGCCCCATGATACTGATGACATTGATGATATGATACGTGCGGTCGAGAAAGTCGTCTGCGCATACAGCGTTTAAAAGGGGGGCCTGTGTCAGACCAAGCATCTCGAAAAGCCACGGTCGACGCACTTTTTCAAAAGCTGTTTCCGATCTGCCGCAGCCTGACCGGCGACGGCAATAGACAGACGTTTGATATCATCGGTGAATTGGCACCATTTGATGTTCACGAAATGCCGTCGGGTACAAAAGTTTTCGATTGGACCGTGCCCGACGAATGGTCGATCAGAGATGCCTATATCGCTGACGACGCTGGAAATCGAATCATCGATTTTGCCAACAGTAACATTCATGTTGCTAGTTACAGCATTCCGGTTGATGCGGTCATGACATTGGATGAACTGTCACCGCATCTGCATTCACTACCGGATCAGCCAACAGCGATCCCCTATCGAACTCTTTATTACAAACGCGATTGGGCATTCTGCATCACCGAAGAACAGCGTGCATTGATCCCCTCCGATGAGAACCTGCGTGTGGTGATTGATTCAGACTTGTCCCCTGGTTCCATGACCTATGGCGACAAAGTGTTACCAGGGACGTCGGGCCAAGAGTTTGTATTTTCGAGCTATTGCTGCCATCCATCTCTCGGCAATGATAACCTGTCTGGGATCGTTTTGCTGACGATGCTGCTACGCGAACTGTCTTCCCGAACGCTCAATCACACGTACAGATTTATTTTGGCTCCGGAAACGATTGGAACCATCGCGTATCTGCATGAACATCAGGATGCCATGCGCCAAGTCACGGGGTCATTCGTGCTGACGGGTGTCGCCGGCCGGGGGCAATACGCCTACAAACAAAGCCTGCAATCCGATGCGCTAGTGGACCGTATCGCACGTCGGGTAATGCGCGGTCGCAATATCACATTTGCCGAGCGCACATTCGATCCACACGGCAGTGACGAACGGCAATACTCGTCGCCAGGCTTTCGCATTCCAACAGGCATTATCACTCGTGACGGATATTATGATTATCCTGAATATCATACGTCTTTGGATAACTTGGACTTCATCTCATGCGATGCGTTATTGGAGACACTGGACATCTACCTTTGCATTGTCGACACGCTTGAAAACCGAAAACCATTGCGGTCGCTGGCCCCGAATGGGGAGCCACATTTGGGGCCGCGAGGCCTGTATCCAACTGTCGGCGGTGCCATGCACACATCAGGTAGCACCAACGTCGAGAAAGAATTAGATGCAATTTTGTGGACTTTAACCTTGGCCGATGGAATCAAAGATCGCACCGATATAGCAGAACAGTCCGGTATTGATATCGGGCTTATTGATGCGATCGCCACCCGATTAATTGATGGCGGCCTGATAGAAGAAGTGCAATAGACCATGCAACGTGTGGTTATCTTTTTGATATCCAGTGCGATACTGGTTGTTATGGTCTCGTATTTCTCCACGTATGTGCCACCAAATGACCCCTTTAACGAAACCAATTCGTCGTCAACATTTTCCGTAAGCGGTATATCACAGTCAAAATTCGCCAAGATGAAACTGCGCCACGCGGCCCTGTCACCTACGCCCTACGACGTAGGCATTTTTGGTAATAGCCGCGCGCTGAATATCTCAGCCAAAGATATTGACCGTGGCGCCTGTCGATTTTTCAATTTCTCCATAGGTGGTGAGTCGTTGCGCGCGAGTGCTGCATTGATTGAACAATTGAGTGCTATCAAAAAAGTGCCACGAGTCATTATCGTGAGTGTCGATCATTTTGAACTGCAGATGTACAATAACCCATTTTTTATCTCTGCTTGGGCAAGGCTTTTACATTTCTTTGATGATTTAGGTGCCGGACTCTCATCAGGCGCAAGCTTACGAGAAATCACGACAGTCGTTTGGCGAACGGTTTGGACACAAATATTGTCCTTTCAGCGAATGTTCGAGTACGCGTTTCTGGCTAACACGTTTAGAAGCATGTTTGGCTTTGCAACTGACCAAACGGAGGCTGCCAAAGTATACCTCTCGGATGGAAGCCGTCGGTCAAATATTGCGAGCACAAACATTCCGCCAGTGTTGTCGGCAACCAATGCTCAAATTCTGCCGTGGCAGTTGAAACATGATCTTGGACGCATCGCCGCAGCGAAGTCTGCCGGGGTCGAAACCATTATCCTTTATGAGTCCTTTCTCCACCCAACCAGCAGCAAGTACTTTGACGACAATCCCTCCGCTCATGCGACCCGATCACGCGAGGCATTATTGAGCACCTGCGAAGAGTTGGGAATGAAGTGTATTACCTCTAAGCCAAAGATGGATCCTGAAATGTCCTGGTCGGATGCGTCCCACCCACCCCGTTCATTTTTGGGTCCATATATTAGTGAATTGATCGCTCCTTATACGCCGGTTTGCCGGTCATGATATTTAACGATTTCGGCTTTTTGTTTGCGTTTCTACCGTTAGTCTTTGTGCTGTTTTACTTTCCAGGGGTGACCGTATTACGCCCATATTTGCTGATTGCCGCGTCGCTTATTTTTTATAGTTTTGCTGGCATTGAACACGCAATCGTCTTGGTCGCCGATATCGTGTGGGTTTATTTCATCGTCACACGCGGGTCCTTTCGGCGCTCTGATGCGATGTTATATGCGGCGATTATTCCGCCTGCTATTGCGCTGGCATATTACAAGTATGCAGGGTTCTTGATTACCTCCGCTTTTGATATAGCAGTCCCTGAAACACGGGCCCAGTTCAGCCTGTTTTTGGATGTTTTGCTTCCAGCGGGAATTTCATTTTTCACGTTTCAAGTAATTTCTTTTGCGATTGACCGTCATCGCGGCGAGATCGACGTGTTACCGTCGCTTCCTACGTTCGCCACGTTCATCAGTTTTTTTCCGCAGTTAGTCGCGGGCCCTATTCTCAGATACCACGATGTATCAGGTACGCTGTTAACGTTAAAATCACTTCGGATGGACGGCGACAAAATTGCGCGCGGGGTCGGTTACATCTGCATTGGGTTGGCGGCCAAGGTCTTAATAGCAGATACACTGAGTCATTACATTGAACCCTATCGCAACGCGCCAGAATTAGTCTCGCAATTCACAGCAGTCTATGTTGTCTTTGCTTATAGTTTTCAGATTTACTTTGATTTTTACGGCTATTCGATGATCGCCATTGGGTTGGGGGCATTATTTGGCTTCTCATTTCCCCATAACTTTAACCGCCCCTACGAAGCAAAGAGCCCACAAGATTTCTGGCGGCGTTGGCACATGACGCTGTCATTTTGGATCAAAGATTATCTGTACATTCCGCTTGGGGGCAATAAGGCTTACGTTCGTAATATTGTGATCGTGATGGCAGCGTGCGGCCTTTGGCATGGCGCGGGTTGGACTTTTATCTTTTGGGGGCTATATCACGCTGCTCTGGTAGTGACCTATCATTTCACGCGCAATTTCTGGGATAACTTACCCACGCTATTCCAAGTGGCGATAACGTTTGTGCTCGTTTCGATCGGATGGATTTTGTTCCTGTATGATTTTGATGGTGTCTATACATTTATTTTGCACGCTGCCAATTCGGCGGATAGCCAAGCTTCTTTGCCGAGTCTGGAGATGTGGATCGCACTGGGCGTTGCAGCTGCTATCTGTTTCTTCGTGAACTTTGAAAAATTTGCCGAGAATAAATCAAACAATCTTACCGGCAGTTTTATATTGAACGTTACGTTGGCCGTTTTGTTTGTCGTAACTCTGATTTTCCTGGATCGCTCGGAAACGTTTATCTATTTCCGGTTTTAGATTAGGCGCTAGAATGCGCCCTGAACTTCAGAAGGTCGAACATGTGCGCGGACCGTGCGCCCCAAAAAATTGAGCAGAACAAACACTCGGTCACGATCATCCTGCTGCTCGAAAATACCGCAAAGATCACCGAGTCCGGGTTTCGTAATGCGAACTTGGTCTCCGGCTTTGTGGCCTTCGGGATCCGGAAGACGGACCAGCCCGTCGTCACCCTCTCGTCCGCGAATCTCTTCAATGACCGTATCGTCAACGGTCGCCGGTTTATTTCCCATATACACCAGATCGCTGACGCCGACTGTTGAACGGATCTTGCGCCATAAACTGCCATCGGTCAGATGAACAAACACATAGCGCGGGAATAGCGGTTTTTTATGCCAGGTTATCTGCCGTGCATGGTTGCGACGTTTGAGGTAAAGCGGCATGTAGACGTTGAACTTCTGACGCTCTAGGTGATGTACAGCCAAAGCCTCGGCACCAGCCTGTGTGTATACAGCCACCCACATCATAATGAAGCGGCTTCTGACTTGGTGCTAGGTGCGCGCTTATCCTCATCTTCATTTTCGTCGATCACATCAAGGATGGATGGCACCAGAACGCGCTCTGGCGGGAAAATTTTGAGCGCATCTTCATAGGCTGCCGGCGCGTCCGTGTAATCACAGATAATCGCAGCATCGAAATCAGTCGCCGCATTTTTCAACTCAAAAATAACGGGCGCACCACAAAAAGATGTCATTCCAGAGTTCTTGCGATCAAATACGGCCACATCCAGGCTCGCATCCTGAACACCGAAAATTGCAATCTCGGAAAAGTCAGATGCACCAATCAATACGATCCGTTCCCACCCCTGATCATTACAATGCTGATAAAGCCGTGCCGTCTCCTCACGGGCATATCGGAACAAATTGAACGACTGGGTCAGAAACTCTGCCGTCAGTCGACTTTTTTCCATAAAGCCCTGGGGCGTCAGATAATATTTTAAACGATTGGCTGGCGCCTGACCGACCTTGATCAGACCTTTTTTGATACACCGTTTCAGATACGCATTGGTCAAACCAAGGGCGATACCAAGCTCTCCGGCGATGGTGCGCTGCGTCGCATCCGCGTCGTCCCGGAGGGTGTTCAGGAGTTTTAAAGTAACCTCGTCCTGATCAGTGAGGTCAGCCATAAATCAGGTTCCAGCGTTCAAATTGGCACTGTTCATAAATTGAACACTCGCAACCTAATGTATTGATTTTAATTCGTCAATTATTTGTTCAAAACGTGAACGCTGAGCTCAGTTAGTGTCTTTAACGTACACAACCCAGCCGCCACAGGTTTCTGGTCGCAGGTGATAACCCGACAACGACGCCCCATCGAATTCATCGATCGGGTTTTCCAATACCAAAGAATTGAAATAGCCCTGATTGATCAGGCCCCCGACACCGTCGGCCTCAAACGAGCGCCCAGCTGCACGGTCTGAATGATAATAAAACGACAGCAAGAAATGCTGATCGGATGACGAGATCCACGGTAGCGCCAGAAACATGTCATTGATAAATACAGGTGCGGGCAGCTCCCGAAGGCACGGGGCCATCTGCATCGCGCGCTCATGCATCGGGCGTTGCGAAATCACGCCATTGATTCCCGAAATAACCGAGGCCGTGGCCGCCCCCGTCAGCAGCCAGCCACCAATCAACGCCAACCCGACAAGCCTAATACCCGTATCGGAAATCAGGTCCCGGATACCCGCCATCGACCACGCCTTGTAGAAAAGCAAAGCGAGAACAAGCGAAGGTGTGAAGAAGTAATTCTCTGCGCCGCCGACTTTAAAACTACCGAGGAGGCTGACCGTCATACTGCAAATTGTGGCGATGATCAGAAATTGCAGTTCCCAGTCTTTGGAAATTTTTGATCGCAATGCGGATTGACGAAAACACAACCAGACCAGTGCCAGTATCGGCAACAAAACCGGCAGCATCTTGATCGTGAAGTTGGCAACATTCCGCAGCCCCTGATCAATGGCGAATACGATGCTCTGATGCGCGCCCAACATGCTGAACTGATAGGCGTCCGTCCCCAGTCCATATGTCGCGACCCATGACCCCAGTGTCCCAAAGGCAAGAACCCCTGCGGCAAGCCAATGGCGACCCCACAACAAAAACACACCAACACCCATCGCAACGGTGATATCGACCGTTTTGAACGCCCAAGCACCATAACCCAAGATCAGTGCCCACAGCGTTGCTTTCATGGCCGACGCAGGATAAAGCCGCAAAAATCCGATGATCAGCAACGCTTCGATAGCTGTGCTCCAGATATCGGGACGGGTCGTCATCGCCCAGAACCCGGCTAGCGGTCCGAAAAACACCAAAACCGACAGGCCCAGCGCCAGTACATCGACCCTGGATACATCCGTCCGTTGAACTGCTGCCAGCCCGATCATAGTCCTGTAGGCGATCAACGCACCGACGGCGGCCCCCAGCACCGTTATCAGACGCGTTATAGTCGGCAACCATGCATCCGCCAGCCCAAAAACATCCAGAATCAGGCCGGTGATTGACCCATAAAACACGTAGTAGAACCAATTAAAGTTGCTGAACGTATAGGGAATTTCGTGGGTAAAAGTGTAAACGTCGCGGCCGTTGATGTACTTCCAGATCGCATATAAGGATTCCTGCTCAAACCCGCTGGTCTGCAACTGCAATGGTTCGAACAAAGATACGTTGGACATCAGCCGCATCGCAAAAAGCCCGAGAACGATTAACGTCCCGACCCCACTCGCCACCACTACCCACCCAGATACTTTCTTCAACACTGATGTCCCGATCACACCGTTCGACGATTCCGCGAACCATATCAACCCAAACGGTTGACCGCCACAGCATCATTGCGACTGCTGCATGTCCACGATAGAAAGTGACTGGATTTAGGGGACGAGATGATAAATATCGCTATCATTGGTGCAGGACATGGTGTCAGAGTATTGGCCCCTGCCATTGATATGGTTCCCGGCGCACGCCTGGTGGCACTGGCGACACGATCCGAAAGTTCCCTAGACGACGCGCGTAAAACACTTGATGTGGATACGTTTACCACAGATTGGCAAGATTTGATCCAAGCTGACAACATTGATGCCGTCGCCATTGCCGTCCCGGCCGCGGCCCAGTTAGACATCGCCGTAGCCGCATTTGAAGCTGGGAAACTGGTTTTTCTGGAAAAGCCCCTATCCACAGCATTGGCAGATGCTGAAACGATTGCCGCTGCCGCAGACCGCAGCCATCAAAGCCCCGTTATGGATTTCATTTTCCCTATGCTGGAACCTTGGCGCGCACTGCATACCGCACTTCAGGGACATGACATTGGCGATATCACAGACTTCAAGCTGGAATGGCGGACTGAGACCTATGCCAACAAGCACAAGCTAGATAATTGGAAAACCCGACAAGCCGAAGGCGGTGGAACGCTTTTGAACTTTGCATCACATTCGTTCCACTACTTGTCTTGGTTGTTTGGTAAAACCGCATCTCTTCAGATGTCACTTTCAAAACCTGATGATGACCCCCGTGATGGAGACACACGGGTAGAGGGTGAAGTGACATTTACGAGCGGCGCAAAAGGCACTATTGAAATTGATGCCGCATATATGGGCGCACCCTGCCATCGCATCACCGTCCATGGTAACCAAGGATCACTTATTCTTGAGAACACAACTCGGGATTATGTCCGCGGGTTTTCTCTGGTCAGTGCAACGGCATCTGATGATCGCGTTGTAGATACCGAGATCGAGAGCTATGCAGGCGATGGGCGCATCATCGCGACGGCGCGTATACTGGATACATTTTTGCGCACCAAGTCATTCCCCCCTGGATTGGGCGTCCATGACGCGCTAAAAACCCAGCGTCTATTGGATGCGGCACGTCAATCACATCTATCTGGTCGGCAGTTTGTTGCCGGGCGCGATTATCAAGATTAATCACGAGGATTCACGAACACTGTGAAAAAACATCTGGTTACCGGCGGCTCTGGGTTTATCGGAGCAGGCCTGGTTCAACGATTGGTACAGAATGGCGATGCGGTCCGCGTACTCGACAATGGATCACGGGGTGCATTGCGGCGACTGGAATCCATCGATGGCCAATATGAATATCATGAGGTTGATATTCGCGATGCAGAAACCGTCCGCAAGGCCGTCAGCGGTGTCGATGTCGTCTGGCATCTGGCCTATGTGAACGGGACCGAATTCTTTTATTCAAAGCCTGACCTCGTTCTGGATGTCGGGGTCAAAGGCATGATCAATGTGATCGACGCCTGCCGGGCTGAAGACGTTGGCGAATTGATTCTGGCATCCAGCTCCGAGGTGTATCAAACGCCCCCAGTGACACCGACATCAGAAAACGTGCCGCTGATCGTTCCAGACCCACACAACCCACGTTATTCGTATGGCGGTGGGAAAATCATTTCCGAGTTGCTGACCCTGAACAACGCGCACCACTTCGACCGGGTTCAAGTTTTTCGCCCGCACAACGTATATGGCCCGGATATGGGATGGGAACATGTGCTGCCACAGTTCGCCCTCAGGGTCCGGTCATTGATTGCAGAATATCCCGAAGGGCCGCTGCCGTTCCCCATTCAAGGTGACGGATCTGAAACACGCGCATTCTGCTATATCGAAGACCTAGTCGATGGCTTGATGCACATGGCATCTTCGGGCGAACATCGAGGCGTTTATCACGTTGGCACACAGGAAGAAGTTGCAGTCCGCGACATCGCCGTTCATGTCGGCGCTTGTTTTGATCGCGAACTCAGCATCGAGCCCGGTCCCTTGTTAAAGGGCAGCACCCTGCGGCGGTGCCCCGATATTTCAAAACTGGCCGGCTTAGGATATCAGCCCAAGGTTTCACTAAAGGATGGGATCTCGCGACTCTGCGCGTGGTACGACGAAAACGCCGAGCTGGCCCCTAAATCGAAGGACGCAAAATGACCGACGCGCTGACAGCAGGCACGCAATCCAGCCAACCCGTTACCCACTGCCAGGTTTGCGGATCAACAGATTTGGAATCACAATTGTTCCTGGGGTATTTGCCACCGGTGAACACCATGCATCCGATCGGTTCCGTATTATCCGAACAACCCGCGTACCCGGCCCAGCTTATGCACTGCGGGAATTGTGATTTGACCCAACTGGGCCTGATTGTAGATCCGGAAATTCTGTTCCCACCAGACTATCCGTACACCAGTGGAACGACAAAAATTCTGCATGAGAATTTCGCTGAAATGGCGGCTGAGGCGACCGAATTATTGGGGCTGACATCTGATGACTTGATCGTGGATATTGGATCAAACGACGGCACATTGTTATCTAAATACAAAGACCTGGGTTATCCCGTTCATGGCATCGAACCAACAGACGCCTACAAACTGGCGGTCGCTGCAGACATTCCGACGACCAACGATTTCTTTACCGCTGACGTCGCCAAACGCGTCGTTGGCGAGGTCGGAAATGCCAGCGTTATCACCGCGTGCAACTGCTTCGCACACATCGAAAACATCGGCAATATCGTCGATGGCATTTTGGAATTCATTGGTGATGACGGTGTGTTCATTTCCGAATCGCACTATCTGATCAGCCTGCTTGAGACGCTGCAATACGACACGGTCTATCATGAACACTTGCGTTACTATTCGCTAAAAAGCATCAGCTACTTATTGGAGAGCAAAGGTCTGGAGGTTTTCCACGCCAAACGTATTCCAACGCACGGCGGATCGATCCGTGTATATGCGGCACGCAAGGGCACTCAAACCATTCGTCCATCCGTCGCTGAAATGATGACTGCCGAAGATGCCCGCGGCCCCATGCGCGATCAACTGGCCGCGTTCCGCGACCAGGTCGTGAACAGCAAACTCGAGCTCAACAAATTGTTAGCCGACGTCAAAAAAGACGGCAGCCGCGTATTTGGAATCAGCGCCCCGTCGCGCGGCAGTACGTTGTTCAACTACTGCGGAATGGATGATCAGATCATCGACTGCATCGTCGAAATCAAAGGATCGAAAAAAATCGGTAAATATTTACCGGGCACATTAATCCCGGTTGAGGACGAAGCACGGCTGTTCAACGAGCAACCCGAATATGCGTTGCTGTTGGCATGGCATATCGCCGATGACCTGATCCCGAAACTGAAGAAATTCGGCTACAAAGGTAAATTCATCGTGCCGTTGCCGACACCACGTATTGTCTAGGGTTTGGATTTCAATCTGACGGTATCTGGACCACGAAACAGATACGTGGTCGCGAACGCATAGAAGAACCATTCCAGGTAAGCGGGTAGCCAGTTCAACACACGAAACCGGCTTTGGCCTTCACCCTCACCGCGCTCATACCAGTGCACAGCGACCTCGGTAATCGGCCAGCGTAATCGATGGGCTTTGACCAACAATTCAATCCCGTAGGTAAATCCAATAGATGACTCAATTGGGATTTCATCTAGCACACGACGCGAGAACAGTCGGAACCCGTTCGATGGATCATGGGTGGGTAAACAGGCCAGGTGCTTCAAGACAAACGCTGAAGCGCGGACTAAAAATGCTTTCAGCCACGGACAATTGACCATCTTACCACCCGAAATAAATCGACTGGGACAAACGATATCGTGGCCCGCCCGCATCGCATCAACCATGGCATCCAAGCGAGGTGGGTTGTAGTCATCATCGGCGGGAAACATCAGGACCATCGGCGCCGTCGAGTATTCGAAGCCCGAAACCACCGCACCATGCGCACCCTTGCGCGTGTTTTTGACCAGCGTAATATTCAGGCCGTCTTTAGATAAACCATCCAAATGCGGCAGCGTGTCGTCCTCGTCAAAATCGTAGCAAATCAGAATGCGAAAGGGCGTGGAGACATGCGCGTCCAATGCCTTTAGCACACGAACAATATTGGCGCCTTCGTTGTAGACCGGAATGACAATGTCGAGTTCCAGCTGATCATCGTTGCGATTATTTATTGAAAAAATTCCAGACATCGATCACTGGTTTTCCCTGTAAATCGAGACCTTTATACGCCTTGTGCGGCGTGCACAAAACCAGCACATCACTTTGGGCAATCACATCATCAAGCGGCAACAGGTCTGGATCGTTTTTGACGAACGGGTCTGTTGTCAGCGTCCCCTTGGCATGAACGATCAACGCTTTTTTCATTTTATAGCTCAGCGATGACCGCACATCATCAACCTCAGCCTTAAACGCCATGCCAATCAAACCAACGGTCGTGTTCTGAAGATCATATTCGGAACGCAGTTGATCCACCACATAGAGCGCGAGGCCTTCGTTGACCAACATCGCCGAATGCCCCAAGTGGAACTGATTGTTCGCAAACGCGGCCAGTTGCATGGTGTCTTTCAGCAAACACGGCCCCGCCGCAAACCCAGCGCCCGGCACATCGCTAGCACGCGGATAATTGTGGGTCATGCCTTCTAAAATTTTATAATAATCGACGCCTGCTGAATCAGCGATCATGTAGAACTGGTTGGTTATGGCAAACTGCACGTAGCGGTACGCGTTGTTAAACAGCTTCGCGAACTCGGCTTCCATCGGCTTCATTCCGACGATTTCAGGGGCCACCCGTGCGAATAATTCTTTGGCGCGTTCGGCGGATGCTTCATCCGTACCCCCAACGATTTGCGGCATACCATGAAGTTCGCGAATGGTGTAGCCCTGTACAACGCGTTCAGGGCAGAAAGCCACATCCATCTTACAATCGTTCGACATCAGGTAGTTTTTCACCCAATCGGACGTGCCCGGATATAGCGTGGAACGCAGAATCAGCAACTGATCATCGCGGAAATAAGGCCGCAAATCATCCATGCATTGCTTTACCGCACGGTGAACCGGGTTCATGTATTCATCAACAGGTGTGCCGATGGTGACGATGATCATGTCCGCCTTTCCGACGTCTTTATGATCTGAACTCAGAACCAGATTGCCGTTGGCGAGGGTTTTTTTCAAAAGCGGGTCGGCATCGTATTCAAGCGCCGGCAACTCACCGCGACCGATCTGTTCCAAGGCAGCTTCGTTAATATCATAGACCAGGGTCCGCAGGCCTGTATTCGCGAATGCAATCGCCAATGGCAGACCCACATGACCGGCACCACCGACCACACAAAGGTCAACTTTTTCAAGATCATCGATATTATGAGGGGACAAATGACTAACCTTTAACGCCGTAGGTGAACACAAATGCACTGAATCTATTCATGAACCGGGGCCGGAACATGATGCTATCAATGGCGTTGTAAACTGGCAGTAACCAGCGAACAAGTCCGGACTCCACATACGTATAGCTGAGGCCCGACAGATATGTGGTGCCGACGTCAAATCCAACATCTGAAAATGTTTTGGCGATTTCTTCGGAAAGGACCGGGCGTTCGTTTTCTGTCACCCCCTTGGATGAATACATCGGCGATGTGCGATCCCGATACAAATACATAAAGGGGTTTCGTCGGTTCGGGTCGAACGCAACAAATCGGCCACCCGGCTTTAAGATTCGAAAAACCTCGGCAGCACATCGCGATGGGTCCGGCAAATGATGAACTAGGCCGCTCAACACAACTAAATCAAAGGTATCATCAGCAAACGGCAGGGTTTCAACATCACCATTCACAAAATGCGTGTTTGAATAAGTTTCAGCCCCCACCCGAACTAAATTAAATGACAGATCAAGCCCGACACACTTCAATCCACGGTCATGCAATTTATCGGAGAAAACCCCAGATCCACAGCCAAGGTCTGCGGTCTGCATGCCAGGCTTTGCACTACCCAGTTCCATAATCGTATCGATTATTTTAGCGGTGGATGCAGGCGTAAACACATCATACCCATCGCCATCTAATACGACATCGAAGAAGGCGCGCTCTTTTGCTTTATCTTGTTGGCTGGACGTACTCGACATCAATTCATACTAATCGTCTGTCCGGCCATAAACATCATCAAGACGCTCTATGTCATCTTCACCTAGATAATCGCCGGTCTGCACTTCGATCAAATGAAGTTCATCTGTTCCATTATTTGCCAACCGATGATTGGTTCCAACTGGGATGTATACGGATTGATTGGGAAGGAGTTCTAATGTTTCATCACCGCGTTCAATGGTGGCAATCCCCTGCACAATAACCCAATGTTCAGCCCTGTGCTGGTGACGTTGCAGCGACAATTGCCCGCCCGAGCGCACGACAATGCGCTTTACTTTAAAACCGTCTCCGACGTCGATGTTCCGATAATGCCCCCAGGGTCGATATCCAGTCCGCGATGTTGCCACTTCTTCACGACCTGATGCGCGGAGTTTATCAACTAAAGTTCGGAGTTCTTGCGAACGTTCGCGGGGCATCACCAAGACTCCATCGTCACTGGCGACGACAACCAAATTTTTAACACCCATCAGCGCGACCAGTTGGTCGTCAGAATATACGACGCAGTCACGCGTATCTTCAGCAATAAACTCACCAGAAGAGGCATTGCCCGCAGCATCCTTGGGCAAATGCTCCCACAAAGCATCCCATGACCCGATATCGCTCCAATCCATATAGACTGGAACGACAGCGCCTTGGTCTGTTTTTTCCATCACCACGCGATCAAAGGAGTCGCGTGGCACTTCACTGTAGGACGCTTCATCCAATCGCAAAAAATCGAGATCTTTTCGGGCCGCTGACACAGCGTTTTCTGCACTTTTGCGAAAACCAGGGACTGCCACGTCGAACATCTGCAGCGCGGTCTCAGCGCCAATCAGGAACATTCCGCTGTTCCAGAAATAATCCCCGGTGTCGAAGATTTCCTCAGCAATCTCGGGGGATGGCTTCTCAACAAACCGTGCGATGGCGTTCACGCCCGGTGCATCCGCAAGGGGTTCTGCAATTTCTATATAACCATAACCCGAATGCGGACTGGTTGGTTTGATACCAAAGGTTACCACACGGCCCGCATGTGCCGCAGGCACGCCGCGCCCAACCGCTGCATGCAATGCGTCGGTATTGGCGATGACATGATCGGAAGGCACCACGAGCATCATCGCATCTGGGTTTTCAGTGACAATCTGTGCCGCTGCTGATGCGATGGCTGCTGCGGTGTTCCGGGATTCGGGTTCGAGCAGAATACCCGCTACATCAATGTCCGCCTCACGAAGTTGCTCGGCGACAATAAATCGATGATCGTTGTGTGCGATGATCCATGGTCGATCATAGGCCTGCGTATCAAAAAACCGTGCGGCAGTCGAAACAATTAAACTGTCATCACCAACCAAGCTAAGGAACTGTTTAGGGCGTGCTTCACGGGACAGTGGCCATAAGCGCACCCCCATGCCACCGGACAGAATCACCGGAACAACGGTCATATGATCAATCAATCGAATTAGCTATGTCGCAATACATACGTATGGGTAGAACAAACACAAGGAACCATCAAGGCATTCAATCACTTACCCTCGTTTTGGCCAAGGCCAGGATACGATAATTGTTGCGCTGCCATCCGCATTTGATCGCACAAGGTAAGTCGAATTATCGTCAAATGACTGCCCAAGAGCTTCATTAACTTCAGGCGTTACAGAATGGATAAGCACAAGCGTGCCAACCGTTTGCTTCCAGAAGTTAAGGATACCCTGTATAGAATGATCGTGAAAGCTCGACAGATATGGGTAAGAGACATTAAGTGAAGATGTCTCAAACTGCGAAAACAATGCTGACTCACCACTGCCCTCTGGATCAATCAAATATACTTTCTGTCCCCGGTCAACGTGCTCCAGCATTGCCCGTCCGACTGCGCGATAATGATAATACGTTGGATCTACATCAAACCGTAGTTTGTGCGCAGCAAAGAATGGCGCCAAAATCAGCAAAACAAGCGGCAGATAGGACAACCGCTGAAGTTTCAATGGTTCACCATAAGTGCTCAGAATATTGGCTACGCCCATAACAAGAACCAACACAGCCAAGCCACCAAGTTGTTGATTGTAACGCCAGAATGATGCCGCAGTCCGTGCCTCGTAAACGCCAAACACCGCTACATAACACAAGAACAAAAAGGTGATATGCCCAGCGAAAATCAAAGCTGCCGCCATCATGAATCTGTTTGCCTGTGTGCGCTGGCGGAAAACCATCAATCCCCACCCAATGGCAATGAGAACGGCCAATAAATAGGCACTCTTCTTCAACAGCACATAACCCATCGTCGTCAAAATCGTAGGGATGAGATCAATATTCCATTCTTCAAATGGCAGGAATGATAATTCTTCACCCGTCAGATTGGCAGAAACATAGGCACGCCAAATTACGTATAAAACAATTCCTGGTGCAGCGATCGCCAATGTCGCTGCGATAACACGCGGGATATGCTTTACACCCGCCGAAACGCCATACGCCCCCAGTCCAATTATGGCTAGCAGGAAAAGTTCCAGCGTCGATTGCTTAAGAGTAACCAGAATTGATAACGTCAATGCGCTGATCATCGCCGCCCGGATGCCGCCTCGAATGTCACCAGCCTCTAACTTACGTAGCGACATGATTCCAAGCACAAAGCCCAACGCTAAGCTGGATGACGTTGCGCTATCGGCATAAGCCGTCAAAATAACCTTTTGCACAAAAGTCGGGTTGATCAAAATCACGGACAAGCCAGCAAGGCCAGCCAGCACCCAGGCGTTCAATGAAATATCCGATATCGTTTTTGATTGAGCCCGCAACGCCCAGCCCAAGGCGACGCGACCAAGTGTCAAAAGCAACAGCACATTAATTAGTGATGATGCTGCCTCAAGATGGAAACCTGCAATACGTGATGCCAGATACCCCAATATCTGCCATCCATATGGATATGCCGGGAAACTGGCTGATGACGGTGGTCGTCCATCGCCCGGGAACATGTCCGTCCGCAAAAGATAAACCTGGCCCGTCAACCAATGTGAAAATTCATCCCACTGCGAACCTTGCATCGCCGAAATCAAAACCAAAAGTGGCGCTGCAAGTATGATCATTCGAAACCAAAGCGGATCGAACAACATGACGCCGCGACGAATGGCGTAGATACTTGATAGCAGCGCAACTGCAGCCAGACCCAAAGCGATGGTCGTAAAGGATAACATCGTGACTGTACCAAGAACGGTATAAGTCGTGACAATGACAGCCCAGCCAATCACGGGGGCGAATACTGTTTCTTCATCCTCTCGAACGAAAAGGTGACCTATCGCTGTCATGCCAATCCATAACAGTGCGACAGCACCCAATGTCCAAAGTTGGCGAGGATCTTCGATGAAATATGAAATGTATTCAGCCATGGGCCGCTGGATGCTCCATTTAAAACGGGTTGCGAATGCTAATTATCAAGACTGTTTAACAAATTTTCGCGCTGTATCAACTACTTGGGGCAGGGCCTTTGGCTTGACGCACGCCGATCAGCAGTATTCCGCCAACGATGAAGAAAATCACGATGGCCGACATGCCCGCGCGCTGACTATCGAATGCGTAAGTCAAGAACCCCACTGCAAGCGGGCCTAGAAACGCCGTCGCCTTGCCGGACAATGCATAAAGGCCAAACATTTCGGTGCGGATATCTTCGGGAGCAATGCGGGCCATCAGGGATCGGCTGGCCGATTGTGCGGGGCCAACAAATATCCCCAGGATGAGCCCAAAAATCCAAAATAGGGTCACGTCCTCAACGATCAAAATTGCCGTGCTCAGCATGATCAGCGCCACCAGCGATATATAAATGACGCGTTTCGATCCCCAACGGTCATCGAAGCATGCGAACGCCAACGCGCCCAAACCCGCTGTCACGTTCATACCAATCCCAAATATGATCAGATCTTCAAACGACATTCCAAATGTGCCTGCCGCATAAATACCGCCGAACGCAAACAGCGTATTCAAGCCGTCGGTGTAGAACATCCGGGCGATCAGAAATTTAAAAATATTTTTGTGCTGACGGGCTTGGGCAAACGTCTGGCTGATTTCGCTAAGACCACGACGCACCGCATTCCCCATGGGAATTTTCGTGGCTGGTTTGTCTGGTGTAAAAATAAAAAGCGGCAAC
>ENA-UOXV01002817-UOXV01002817.1-marine-metagenome-genome-assembly--contig:-NODE-2817-length-22177-cov-92.357517_pt1 | contig 22177 bp, 21 predicted proteins | sample MGYA00238165_ERZ766961 | MGnify/ENA primary metagenome ERZ766961 (study PRJEB28924, sample SAMN03173240) | marine metagenome | biome: Marine; feature: Water; material: Subsurface seawater | place: North...
TTATCCAATCGCTCTATGTCCGACAGGTAACTGTGGAGAACCACAATTTTTTTATCAAAAAAACGATTTTGGAATCTTTCTTCCAATTGAGGTGTTAGATTAATTTCTGGGACTAGAACTAACGCTTGGCTTTGGGAATTCTCTAAGAACTCCGCTATCAAATTCATATAAACTTCAGTCTTACCGCTTGCAGTAACCCCATGGATCAACCAAGGCTTAAATGATTTATTATTTTTGATTGCATCGACTACTTTTCTTTGTTCTTTATTTAAAATTGGCTGATCTTGTTGGGATCTACTAATTTCTTGGATGAATACTTCTGAGGATATTAACCCCATTTTTTCAAGCCTTCCAACACACTCAGATCCATTTGAGACAAGTTTACTTAAATCCTTCTGTCTTAAGTCTTTTTCCAAAATTGCCTGGGCTACTTTTTTCAAACGAAGCTGCCTAGAGGGAAAATTATCAATTACTTCACTGGTAAGACATTTATCTGCCTTGAATATTAGCTCTTTCTTTTTTAAAGTTAATGAATTTTTTTTTATTCTGCTTGGTACAACAGACATAATTGTTTGGCCGATAGGATGATGATAGTAATCAGATACAAAATACAAAAGTTTAAGCATGGATTCATCAAAAACAATTTCATTTTCTGTGCTGATAATGAGTTTTAATTTTTCAACAGGGATCTCTGATTCGATAGATGTTTCACAACAAATTCCAATTAAATTTCTTTTACCAAAGGGGACTTTTACATATTGGCCAATTTTAATACTCATATCATCAGAAATATAGTCAAAGAACTTATTGACGGGAACATCTAAAGCAATTTTAAATATTTTTTGATCTTTACTCAATTTTAGAAAATTCCTCAATCACACAACAACAACAATAGATAGGGTAAAATGTTTGTTTATATTTATATTGTAACCTTGTGAAAGATTATCTAACCAATTTACTTAATAATGCGCTTAAAGATTTAGTTGAAAGTTTTGATAAAGACATTATTCAGGTTAGTAGGCCAAAACAAATTCAACATGGTGATTTTTCTACCAATGTTAGCTTGCCGTTAGCAAAAATTCTAAAAAAGGCACCTATTGAAATAGCAAAGGGAATAGTTGAGCGCATTCCTTCATCAACCTTAATAGAAAAAGTTGAAATAGCTGGGCCTGGCTATATTAATTTTTTCTTAAGCTCTGAAGCGCGCGTTGAGTTAATTAACAAAATTCTGGCTGAAAAAGAAGATTTTGGTAAATCTACTTTTGGAAAAAATCAAAAAGTACAAGTTGAATTTGTTTCGGCTAATCCAACGGGACCCCTTCATGTTGGTCATGGAAGAGGTGCTGCTATCGGAGACTCTATCGCTCGACTTTTAGAAGCTACAGGCTGGGATGTAACAAAAGAATTTTATTACAATGATGCCGGCGCTCAAATTAATTCTTTAGGTTTGTCCGTCCAAGCAAGGGCAAAAAAAATTAGTCCAGGTGATAAAGAATTCCCTAAAGATGGCTATCAAGGCGAATACATTAACGATATTGCAGATGGATTTTTGAGTGCATCAGAATTTAATTTTAACGGTAATATAATCCGCCCATCAGGGGATGCTGAAAATTTTCAAGCGCTCAAAGAATTCAGTGTAGCCTATCTTCGCCATGAACAGGATCTAGACCTTGAAGCATTCAATGTCAATTTTGATATTTTTAGCCTTGAATCTTCATTATACAAAAACGGGCAGGTCGAGCATATAGTAAATATGCTAATAAAAAATGGTCATACTTATGAAAAAGATGATGCCTTATGGCTTAAAACAACCTCATTTGGTGATGATAAAGATAGAGTAATGAGGAAATCAGATGGTGAGTACACATATTTTGTACCTGATATTGCTTACCATCTTGATAAATGGGAGAGAGGTTTCAAAAGGGTAATTAACGAACAAGGAGCTGACCATCACAGCACGATTAATCGTGTAAGAGGTGGATTACAAGCACTAGATATGGAGATACCTCTGAAATGGCCTGAATATATTCTGCATCAAATGATCACAGTCATGAAGAATAAAAAAGAAGTTAAGATTTCGAAAAGAGCAGGAAGCTATGTCACCTTAAGAGACCTTATTGATGAAGTTGGCTGTGATGCAACGAGATACTTTTTAACCGCAAGAAGACCTGATTCACAGCTAATTTTTGATATTGACCTTGCCAAAACTAAAAATAATGAAAATCCGGTTTATTATATACAATATGCACACGCGAGAATCTCAAGAGTGCTTGAACAATGGAATGGCAATCAAGAGAGACTTTCTGTCAAAAATGGAGATACCATAAAAAATTTAAATGAGCTAAAGCTTATCAAAAGCATAAGTGAATTTCCAGAAGCAGTCATACAAGCTGCGGAAGAATTAGCACCTCACCAAATTGCAAACTATCTTAAAGAATGCGCTGCGGAATTTCACAGCTACTATAATGATACAAAATTTCTTATTGATGATAAAAATATCATGGAGGACAGACTTGCTCTAATTCGGGCAACGCAGTTTATATTAAAAAATGGATTGAATTTGCTGGGTATTAGTGCTCCAAATAAAATGTAAAAAGGAAAGCCAATGATTGATAACAAAGAAGCGAGAGAACAAAAAAAATATAAAGGAACACCTTTTGCAAACGGCTTATTTTTTGGTGTCTTTCTTGGCATAGTCATGGCTATCGTCATTACCCTATTGGTCACAAGTGGGAAAAGCCCCTTTATTTCAAAAAAAACTGAAGGATCTTGCATAGAAGTTAACTCAGCCTTGGGTGATGAGGATGTTATCAATATTGATGAAGATGCAAATATAGAGGCTTATGCGGAGCCTTCTGAAGTGGCCGAACCAAGAAATGACCGAGATATCCTTTACTATATTCAAGTTGGTGCATTTTCAGAAAAAAGAGCTGCCATCAATTTAAAAGCCCGTTTGGCACTGATGGGTTACGAGTCTGTTGTAATGACAGCTGAAATCGGAGTCAATACTTTTCATAGGGTAAGTGTTGGTCCCTATAAAAATTATGACGATGCAAAAGACAACCGAGAAAAACTCTTTCTTGAGGGATTTAAAGCGAACTTAATTAAATTAACTACACCTAAAGAATAATTAATAAGAGGATTTAAAAACTATGAAGAAATATATTTTATTACTGGTTTTATTATTATCAAACACAACTTTTGCTGTTGAACCAAAATTCAATGATAATTTTAAACAAACCAAAAATGAAATTGAAACTTCATCCCCAGGAAAAATAGAAGTTCTCGAATTATTTTGGTATGGCTGTATTCATTGCTACTCCATGGATCCCTACCTTGATAAATGGGCCGACTCTCTGCCTGATGACGTTGTATTTAAAAGAGTACCCGCTATACCGAGAAAGAGTTGGGTTCCAGGAGCGAAGGCCTACTTCGCACTTGAAACACTTGGTTTAGAAGGAAAGTTACATGAAAAATTATTTGATGCCATCCACAAAGAAAAGGATGTAGACCCAAATAATGAAGCTGCTTTAATTAATTGGGTAACTCTAAATGGGAAACTTGATGAAAAGGAAGTTAAGGCTGCCTTTAATAGTTTTTCGATTGATACAAAATTAAAAAAATCATACAAGATTTTTAAAGAAGCTGGCGCGACAGGCGTTCCAACAATTATTATTGATGGTAACTATATGACTTCAAGCACGATGGCTGGGGGAGAGAAAAATGCTATTGATATCACAAATTATATTATTGAGAACATTAGAAACGACCGAAAGAAATCTAACTGATAGTTTTTACTCGCTAAAGGATATCAATTAATTTAAAATATGATCTTTATATAGGTCAATTGATGAATCAGCACCGTACTCCAGAAAATATTAGCGATCACGTCGCTTTAATTATCACTAAATTTCTACGTTTTTTTGCAGACACATTTTTCGCAAAACGTTATGGCCATAGAGCTGTTGTTCTAGAAACTGTGGCCGCCGTTCCAGGAATGGTTGGGGGGATGTGGATTCATTTGACTTGTTTAAGAAAGATGCAAAGTGATCGAGGTTGGATAAAGATACTGCTTGATGAGGCTGAAAATGAAAGGATGCATCTGATGACGTTTATCGAGATTGCCCAACCGAAGTGGTATGAAAGACTCATTATTCTTGCTGCACAAGCAATCTTTTGGAATTTTTACTTTTTATTGTATGTATTTTTCCCAAGGACCGCCCATAGGCTCGTTGGATATTTTGAGAATGAAGCTGTGATTAGTTATACCGCTTACTATGACCAAGTTTCTGCAGACTTAACTTTAAATGTCGACGCACCACAAATTGCAAAAGATTATTGGAATTTAGCAGACGATGCAAAGTTGCTTGATGTTATTAAGGTGGTTAGGGCTGATGAACAAAACCACGCAGATGTAAATCATGGTCGTGCTGATTCATTGGATAAGCCTGATGATCAAAGGACAACAAAAAAAGAGCCTAACTTTACCAAGATTAGTTCTGTGAATATTCAGTCATACAAAGATGCAAACTATCATATTTACGATAAGCCGCTATTTGTTATAAATATTGGTTCAGAGTGTTCAGGCCTACATAAATTATATGAAAAATATGGTGTAAATGAAGCTGCCGTTTTAACTGCTTATAATCCGATGAGCCAAGAAACAAACGATCACGATAATAAACAAAATAATCAACAGTTAGAGCTTATTTTAAAAGACAAAAAACTACCGTTTATTCATGCAGAAGGCATCTGTCCAGATAATAAATGGCCTGGGGAAGAAAGTTTCCTCATTCTTGGGATGACATTAAATGCTGCCAAAGAACTAGGTAAGAAATTCAATCAAAATGCGATTGTTTGGTCAGATCAATCCGCCATTTCTCAATTAATTTTATTAAGATAAGTTATGAATTTCCGTAAAGCAATATTAAATTTTTTTACACTTCTTAACACCGTTTATCTTGGACTCGTTATTTACATTGAGTTTTTTATGGAGAATCTTACAAAAGATCCTTACGAAATTTACTATGATTTATGGATGTATGTTTTTGTTGGTTACTGTGCAATTTTAATTTTCAATTTTGCAATGTTTGGTAAGGTAACCTTATGGAACTTAAGATCAAAAAAATAAGTCATATTATTTTTATGAATGAAAATAATAATGATTCGCAATAACATAACAAATTTAAAATACTCATATAATCTGAAATATGAATATTTTAATCGCTTATCTAATACATATATCTATAGCAATAAGTCTATTGCTCTCATATTGCTTGTTGCTAGTTTTAGCAATTTAAGCGTAACGCTTTATTAGAGATGTCAAAAGTTAACTCCGATTTCTCTGAGGAAGATATTTCTCGCATAATTGAAATGGCTTGGGAAGATCGCACACCATTTGAGGCTATTTTAAAAAATTACGGATTAGATGAGCCTAAACTCATGCGCCTCATGCAGTCTAATTTAAAAAAATCATCATACAAATTATGGCGGAAAAGAGTAAAAGAAAAATCTATCAAGCATTTGAAATTACGTTCATCCGAAGTGACAAGGGCATATTGTCCTTCGCAATACAAAATTTCTCGATAAGTAAATATTCCTAAAAGAGGCTTCACAAGCTAAGGGAGGAGTAAGCTTATGAAGCCAGGTAAGCAATAAGAATAGCCTACTTATTTAATAGAGAGTCTGATTTAAATAAAATTCAATTTATTTATCTTGATCTTTCAAATCTAAATCAACCCCCTTCACTCTTTTTAAAAACTCTTTGCTATATTTTATTTTAGGTTCTTTTGATGGTTTTTTTGTTGGCTTTATCTTTTTACTAATTTCTGGCTTGCTATCAACTGGTGTCATAACTATATGAAAAATAGACATTACAACAACAATGATTGAAATGATCAGAATTGCCACAATAAATTCTGATAGATATAAATCAGTTAAATGTTCAAATGCCTCATACATAGCTTAATTGTCGTATATTTTCCTTCATTATAATGTGCTAACATGTTTTTACATTTAATATTTATTAGGATTAATTATGTTAAAAAATATTATCATCTTAGTCGTTATTATTATAGGTGGCTATATGGTTTATACAAATTATATGCAAAATGAAGAAATTGCTGCCCTTGATGGAGTTGTCAATGAAGAACATCCTGGAGAATTAAATCCTGATGATGTTGTTAGTGATTAATTATTACCTTCATTATTTTAAATTTATTTAGGAGTCTAAAATGTTAAAGAAAATTATCTTATTAGTAATTATTGGGGCCATCGGTTGGTATGTATACAATAATTATATGAAATCAGAAGTTGACCAAGCAATCGATGCCACAGAGGAAGTTGTTGAAGAGGTTGTTGAAGATGTAGAGGATGCTGTAGATGATATGTAGCATGTAAGCTTTTAAAAGGGCCTTTGAGGCCCTTTTTTATATCTGCTTTACTAAATCTTCTACTACTTTCTTCGCGTCTCCAAATAACATCATTGTCTTATCGGAATAAAAGAGCTCGTTATCCAAACCTGCATAACCAGGTGACATAGACCTTTTATTAACGATAATCATTTTTGCTTTGTCTGCTTCTAGAATTGGCATGCCATAGATTGCACTCCCAGGTGTTTTTGCAGCAGGATTGACGACATCATTTGCCCCGATAACAAGAACTAAATCGGTTTGACTAAATTCACTATTAATATCCTCCATTTCAACAACCTGTTCATATGGCACATCGGCCTCAGCTAATAGAACATTCATATGCCCCGGCATTCTTCCAGCTACAGGGTGAATCGCATATCTCACCGATACCCCTTTTTCAATTAACTTTTCTGTAAGCTCTTGAAGAGCGTGTTGCGCTCTGGCCACAGCCAAACCATAACCTGGAATTATAATAATCGAGTCCGCATTTGACATTAAAAATGAAACATCGTCTGCTGAACCAGATTTAACATTTCTTTCTTTATCATCCGTTTGAAGTGAGCTTTGCTCGCCCCCAAACCCGCCCAGCATGACTGAGATGATTGAGCGATTCATTGCTTTACACATAATGTATGAGAGGATTGCACCAGAAGACCCGACACACGCACCTGCAATAATAAGTACTGAATTATTTAAGGTAAAGCCTATCCCAGCGGCTGCCCAACCAGAATAACTATTAAGCATTGAAACCACAACTGGCATATCGGCGCCTCCAATTGGGATGATCAGCATAACACCCAAAACTAAAGCAATTGAAAGCATGACGAAGAATGCAAATAGTGATTCTGTTTGAAAGAATATTACGCCCGCACCAACCATAATTATAGCTAATACTAAATTAAGTAAATGTTGGCCCTTAAATATGGAGGGATTTGCCCCAAACTTTCCTGACAGCTTTCCAAAAGCGATGACAGATGCTGAAAATGTAATTGCCCCGATGAATGCACCAATGAATAATTCAAACCTTTGAACTACCGAATGAATTTCTGAAACATTGAGCACTGCAGCTGTCGCGATTAGCACAGCGGCTAAACCTACAAACGAATGCATTAACGCTACTAATTCTGGCATCTTGGTCATCTCTACTTTTTTAGCTACGTAAATTCCAATAAATGCTCCAGATATTAGAGGTACGGCTATTAATAAAGAAATTAAATTTGTGCCAATCATTAAAGTAGTGATAATGGCTATCCCCATCCCCACCATACCAAATATGTTTCCTAATCTTGAGGAGGTTGGAGATGACAGTCCCCTCAAAGCCAATATAAAAAATATTGCCGCAATTAAGTAGCTAATCATTGCAAATGCTTCATTTTTCATTTTTTAGCCTCCTCTTTTTTCTCTTTTTTCTTGAACATCTCTAACATCCTTTGAGTAACATAAAACCCGCCAAAAATGTTAATAGCTGCAAAAAATATAGCAAAAGCTCCTAAAATGCTGCTAAATGTTATTATTTCTCCGTTAATTTCAACAACTTGCAATATCGCGCCTACGATGACTATCCCAGAAATTGCATTTGTCACTGACATGAGAGGTGTATGTAGTGCTGAAGTTACGTTCCAGACAACGTGATATCCAACAAATATTGCTAGAACGAATATAGTTATGTTTTGAACTGTTAATAAATCCGTCATCTTTATCCCTTTTTATTATTTTTCGATATTAATGTTTCTGTCACCAATTCGTCATTCTCATTTATATGTAATTGCCCCGATTCATTGATTAGTAATTTTGTAAATTCTAAGATATTTCTAGAATATAGAGCAGAGGCATCCGTACTCAACATGCTTGGTAAATTATTAAAACCAATTATGGTGACGTTTTCCACCTGACAAACTTTGTTATTCTGTGTTAGTGGACAGTTACCAGATCCATCAGAACCGCTACCTGCCGCCATATCAACTATCACTGATCCAAATTTCATTTTCTTTACTGTTTCTTCAGATAGAAGTTGTGGAGGTGATTTACCAGGAATTAAAGCAGAAGTGATAATAATATCTGCTGAAATAGCTTTCTCAGCCACTATTTTTGATTGTCTTGTTAACCACGATTTAGGCATTGGTTTTGCGTAACCCCCTTGACCGATTGCGCATTCTTTTTCTTCTTCTGTTTCAAAAGGCACCTCTATAAATTTACCTCCTAAGGATTCAATTTGTTCCTGCACTGATGGTCTGACATCAGAGGCTTCAACAACTGCGCCTAGCCTTTTAGCTGTTGCAACTGCTTGAAGCCCTGCGACACCTGCGCCTAAAACTATTACTTTAGCTGCTTTGACAGTTCCCGCTGCGGTCATCAACATAGGCATAAATTTTTTATAGTAATCAGCGGCAAGTATTACCGCTTTGTAACCTGCAATATTTGCCTGAGACGATAAAACATCCATGGACTGTGCTCTTGTATTTCTAGGTAAGGCTTCTAAGGCAAAAGCTGATACTCCTTGTTTTTTTAGTAAATTTTGCAATTCATTGTTAAAAGGCTCTAACATTCCCACTAAAAACTGAGTTGGTTTTAATGTGGTTATCTCCTTTTCACTTAAAGGCCTGACCATTAATAACAAATCTGATTTAAGGGCCTGGTCTCTTGAGACAATATCAGCGCCATTATTTTGATAATCTTCATCTGATATCGAAGCTTGTATGCCGGCACCCGCTTCTATTGAAACAGAATGGCTTAAGGCAATCATTTTTTTTACTGTTTCCGGAGTAGCTGCGACTCTTGATTCGCCACTGACTGTTTCTTTTAAAACACCTATCTTCATTATTGCTCCTTACCAAAATTTAAACCAAGATATCCTTTACTCATTCAAATAATACAAATGAGTAGAATTGATATCTAACTTGCTATTATTTTTTCTTTAACGCTCGTTATTGATTTTACTATCTTAACAAGAGATGACTGTTTTGACGACCCCCGCCTAAATGCCATAGCAACACGGCGAAATGGTATTGGACTTTCAAAAGGCAGAATGTTTATTAAGTCATTTGAATAATTATTAGCAGTTGCACTTTGCGGTAATATAGAAATCCCTAAATTTGAAGCAACCATATTTCTTATTGTCTCGAGAGAGGTGCCAGCTTGAACCTCGGCCTTATCTGATATACCTGGACATGCCTCCCTTACCTGCATGCTAAAACAGTGAGTATTGTCTAACAATAAAATCTTTTCATTTTTTAACTCTTTAGCATTAATTTTTTGTTTATTGTTCCAAGGGTGCTTTGTTGGTATTAAAACCTTAAAGGGTTCGTCATATAAAGGCTGTGTTTCAATACCAGGAACAACAAATGGTAGGGCAATTATTGCAGCATCAATTGATCCCTCCTCTAGCTTTTTAATTAGGTTTGTGGTGATATCTTCCTCAGCTTCAAGGATTATTTCTGGGGATGAGTTTTTTACTAATGGAATTATTGAAGGTAACAAATATGGAGCTATCGAGTATATTAAACCTATTTTGACTTCAACTTGTTGGGTATTTCTTTCAACTACTGAAATTGCTTTAATCTTATCAACTTCTTCTAGAACTATTTGTGCTTGATTGACAATTTTTTCACCAACGGTTGTTAGCGAAATTCCCATACGGTTTCTTTCAAAAATCAACACACCTAATTCATTTTCTATTTTTTTTATTGCTAAACTTAGGGCTGGTTGGCTTACGAAACTTTTTGCAGCCGCCCGCCTGAAATTTTTTTCTTGAGCAACTGAGACGACAAACCTTAGCTCACTGAGTGTCATTTACAAATTTATATATCTAAGTTACTAACTGCAAGCGCATTACTTTCAATAAACTTACGTCGTGGTTCAACATTATCGCCCATAAGCTCAGTAAAAGTTTCCTCTACTATCTGTGTATCTTCTATTGTTACCTTAAGTAATCTTCTAACACTAGGGTCCATTGTAGTTTCCCATAGCTGTTCAGGATTCATCTCCCCTAAACCTTTGTACCTTTGAACATTTAAGGTATTTCTTGCTTCTTGTAGCATCCATTCTATGGCTTCCTGGAATGATTCTATATTTTTAGATTTTTCACCTCTACTTATAATAGCCCCAGGTCCAATTAAGCCTTTAATTAAAAGGGATGTTTTTATGATTTGCTTATATTCACCGCTTAATAAAAACTCAGAGTCAATATTACTTGTATTTAAATTGCCATGGACAAATTGATTTATTTCTATTGAATATTTCTTATTTTCTTCATCATGTTTTAATTCGAAATTAATATTATCTTGATTCATGAAAGTCTTAAGTTGTTCTAAGTAATTTTTAGTAGAATCTTCACTATCTAAATTAATATCCCCGATATGATGAATGGCTCTTAGCAATGATTCATCATAACGACTTGATAATCGCCTGATAATAGATTCTGTTATTAACATTTCTTTCGAGATATTTCTAAGACTTTTATCGTCCAACGCATCCCCTTTTTCTTTAGTAATCAATGATGCATCATTTAGAGCAGATTCAATTAAATACTGTTCTAATTCTTCCTCATCTTTTAAATACCTTTCGTCTTTACCTTGTTTTACTTTAAACAAAGGGGGTTGTGCGATGTAAATATGTCCTTTTTCAACTAACGCATGCATTTGTCTGAAGAAAAATGTGAGCAAGAGTGTTCGAATGTGAGCGCCATCCACATCAGCATCTGTCATAATTATAATTCGATGGTATCTTAATTTTTCGACATCAAATTCTGCCCCTATATTTGTTCCAAGCGCTGTGATGAGTGTGGTTATTTCTTGGGAAGATAAAATCTTATCAATTCTTGCTTTTTCTACATTAAGAATTTTACCTTTTAAAGGAAGAATAGCTTGATTTTTTCTGTCTCTACCTTGTTTGGCAGACCCTCCCGCTGAGTCTCCCTCCACTAAGTATATTTCGCATTCTTCTGGGTTTTTTTCTTGGCAATCAGCTAGCTTACCTGGCAATCCCATTGAGTCCATTACCCCTTTTCTTCTTGTCATATCCCTAGCTTTTCTAGCAGCATCTCTAGCTCTTGCTGCATCTACAATTTTATTACATATAACTTTGGCGTCTTGGGGGTGTTCTAATAAAAACTCTGTCAGTCTCTTGCCTACAACATCTGATACAACAGGTTGTACTTCGCTAGACACAAGTTTATCCTTGGTTTGTGATGAAAACTTTGGTTCCGGAACCTTAATGGATAAAACACAAGTTAAGCCTTCCCTCATATCATCACCCGATGTTTCTACTTTTGCCTTTTTTGCAATTTCATTACTTTCAATATATGCATTGATAGTTCTTGTCATGGCCGCTTTCAAGCCTGTTAGGTGAGTACCGCCATCCCTTTGGGGAATATTATTTGTAAAACAAAGGGTATTTTCTGCATATGAATCATTCCATTGCATACTCACCTCAATCGTCATGCCATCTTTTTCTGTCTCTGCATAAAATGAGTTTTTATGTAAAACATTTTTTGCTCTATTCATGTAATCAACAAAACCCCTTATTCCACCAGACAAAGCAAAGTCTTCTGACTTACCTGTTCTATGATCGATTAATTCAATCTTTACACCATTATTTAAAAAAGAAAGTTCACGAATACGCTTAGCCAATAAATCAAAGTGAAAATTTACATCTGTAAATGTTTCTTTAGATGCAAGGAAAGTTATTTCTGATCCTGTTTTATCTGTTTTGCCAGTAACCTTCAAAGGCTCAACAATATTGCCTTTTTGAAACTCTGCTTCATGTATCTTCCCGCCCTTACTTATCTTAAGCTTTAGCCAATCTGACAGGGCATTGACAACTGAAACTCCAACGCCATGAAGACCTCCAGACACTTTATAAGAGTTTTGATCAAATTTTCCACCTGCATGAAGCTCAGTCATTACAATTTCAGCCGCACTTCTTTTTAGCTCATCTCCCTCTTTGATATCTGTAGGAATTCCCCGGCCATTATCACTTATAGATACAGAGTTGTCTGGATGAATTATGACCTTTATGTCATCACAGTGACCAGCTAGCGCCTCATCAATCGCATTATCAAGAACCTCAAATACCATGTGATGCAGACCACTTCCATCGGATGTATCACCAATATACATCCCCGGTCTTTTTCTAACAGCATCTAAGCCTTTAAGGACTTTAATACTACTTGAATCGTAGTCTACGTTATCATTATCTGCGGGCATCTATTAATCCTTTATATTCTCATTGGCATTACTACATACTTATAATCTTCATTGTTTGGGATGGTTACTAAACAACTACTTGATGAATCTTTAAAGGCAAAATTTAATTTATCGTATTGGATGTTGTTCAATACATCTATTAGGTATGTAACATTAAAACCAACATCAATATCTTCACCTTGATACTTTATTTCCATTTCTTCTTCTGCCTGCTCCTGTTCACTGTTGGTACTTATCATTTTTAAATTATTTTTTGTTATCACAACCCTTATACCTCTATATTTTTCATTTGATAAAATAGAAGCTCTTTGCATGGCAGTTAAAAGGGTTTGTCGGTCTATCTCAAAAATATTTGGATGCCCAACTGGAATCACTCTAGAGTAGTCAGGGAATTTACCATCGATTACTTTAGTAATTAAGTCTATGTTGTTAAAATGAAAATGAGCTTGGGTTTTGCTAATATTAATTTCTATATCATCGTCTCCATCACCTAATAGTTTTACTAGTTCCAAAATTGTTTTTCTTGGGATTATGGTTTGAATTTTGCCAAAATCTTTCTGGAGTTTGATTGAGGTAAAGCTTAATCGATGACCATCAGTACCCACAATATTTAATTTTTGGTTGTCCACCTCAAATAACAATCCGTTCAAATAATATCTTATGTCCTGTTGGGCCATAGAAAAATCAACTTGCTTTAAGATGGCTTTGAAATCTTTTTGTTTAAGCTTAACAAAAGTATTCTCTTCTTCATCCTTTTTCATAACAGGATAATCTTGGGCAGCTAGTGTTTGAAGATTAAATTTACTCTTTAGCGCCTTTACCAAAACTGTTGTATCGTTTATTTGGATATTTAATTTAGATTTTTCAGGTAACGCTCTCGTAATATCAAGAATCTTTCTTGCTGAAATAGTTGTTTCAAAAGAATCTTCAAGTTTTGTCTCAACAGAAAGAGAAATTTGCATTTCTAAGTCTGTGGCTGTAAATCTTAAATTACCTTGAGATCCTTCAAGTAGGATATTTGATAAAATAGGAAGGCTTAATTTTCTTTCAACAATTCCTGCAACATTACTTAAGGGGTCTAAAAGAGTATCTCTATCTATTTCTATATTCATAATATTTTCTTTATATATTTAATAATAATAATAATAGGACGGTTTTACAAAATAAACTTAATATAACCTTTATAAATCATTTACTTAAGGTGTTATAAAACCTATGATTTACAATAGTTTTAATTGTGAACAAATTGTGCATTAAAATAAAACCAACGTTGAGTTTTTGTTAACTCTAATATTATTCACAACCAATCCACAGTTTATCATTTTTAACCTCGCAATACTTGCGTTAAAAAACCTAAGTCTTGACCAATGTTTTGGTCTTTAAGTCTTAATGCTTCAATTTCTTCACATGCGTGCATAATTGTTGTGTGGTGCCTCCCACCATAAGCAGCGCCAATGTCAGGAAAACTTAAATTAGTAAGTTCTCTTGTAAGTGTCATAGCTATTTGTCTAGGGCGTGAAAAATTTCTAGATCTTTTTTTACTTAATATGTCGCTAATCTTTATTTTATAAAATTCTGCTACAGTCTTCTGTATATTTTCTACACTTACTTGTCTACCTCGAACAGCAATTAAGTCCTTTAATGATTCTTTGGCTAGGTTTGTATTAATAGGTACATTCATAAAGTTTGACATAGCGACTATGCGGTTCAATGCTCCCTCTAACTCTCTTACATTTGACCGAATCTGTTTGGCCACAAAGAATGCTACGTCTTCAGGTAAATTAATTTTATTTTGTTCTGCTTTCTTTAAAAGAATGGCAACCCTCATTTCAAGTTCGGGGGGGTCAATAGAGACTGTTAACCCCCAGCTAAATCTTGTTCTTAGTCTGTCATCAACACCGATTATTTCTTTAGGATAAGAGTCACAAGTAATAATTATTTGTTTTTTATTTTCAATTAAATGATTAAATGCATAAAAGAATTCTTCTTGTGTTCTGTTTTTCTTTGCAATAAATTGAATATCATCAATTAATAGAAGATCTAAATTGTGGAAAGTTTTCTTAAAGCTATCAAACGATTTATTTTCATATGCTTTTACAACAGCATGTACATACCTTTCAGCATGTAAATATTTAATTTTTGAATCAGGTTTTAATAGCTTAACGTGGTTGCCAATTGCATGCATCAAATGGGTTTTGCCAAGCCCAACGCCTCCATATATAAAAAGTGGGTTATAAGTTTCTCCAGGATTCTCAGCAACCTGTTTACCAGCAGCAGTTGCCAGTTGGTTTGCTTTTCCTGTTATAAAATTATCAAAATCAAAGCTTTTACTGAGTCCGTTTGCTGTTGTATTTGAGGGACCCTTTTTTGGAATTTTGTTTGGGGGCGGTGCTTGAAGTAAGGGGTCTTTTTTCTTACCTTTTTTGGTTACTAAATATTCTATATTTTCAGTATTTAAATATTCTTTAGCCAGAAGTGATATTTCTTTATCGAATCTGTCTTTTACCCATTCAAGAACAAATTGATTGGGAGCATGGATAGTAGATTGATTTTTACTAGCCTTGAACGAAAGGGGCTTTATCCACGTATTAATTTGTTGGTTGGTAAGTTTCTTTGAAAACTTATCAAGACATAACTCCCAAAATTCAGTCTCTTCCATCATTCTCTATATATCATCCATTATTTCTATTGTTTCTAAACCAACAAATTTGTTCAAATATTTACACTGATGTTATCTTAAATTCTAAAAGTTATCCACAACCTTTTTTAATCTATTTAAGGCACATTTCGTTGACAAAATACACTACATGACGTAATGTTCTGATTCAAAAATTATTGTAAGTAACTAGGAGTTAAAATGAAACGCACTTATCAACCATCAAAAATAAAGCGTGCAAGAACTCATGGATTTTTGGTGCGAATGAAGACTCGTGGCGGTCGTTCTGTAATAGCATCACGTCGAGCTAAAGGAAGGGCTCGCTTAGGTTTATAATTTCCATCATGAAACTAGTAAATTCAGATGAATTTACAGCGGTATTTAATCATAAAAAAAGGTTATCCTCAGAAAACTTGTTTCTTTACTACCGTCCAAATGAGATGGGTAAAAATAGATTGGGATTTGTTGTTCCTAAAAGAATTGAAAAGCTTGCCGTTAAACGAAATTATATGAGGAGATCGCTAAGGGAAATCTTCAAGAGTATTTTTAAATCAAACCATCATTATTCTTTTGATTTTATTGTCAGCATTAAAAAAACTTTTTACAAAGATGATTTTCATTCGCTTAAAGCACAGGTAGATTCCCTCTTTTTAAAGTTACCTCACTAAAAAAAATGAGAAAAATTATTATTTTATTAATAAGATTTTACCAGGCGTGCATTAGCTCATTTATTTTGCCTAGATGTAGGTTTACTCCTACATGCTCAGAATATACAATTGAGGTTTTAAAAAATCACGGAATCCTTAAGGGCTCATGGTTTGCTTTCAAAAGAATTTTAAGGTGTCATCCATTTTGTAAAGGTGGGTATGACCCCGAACCAAAATAATACTTGAGGTAAATATGGAAACTAAAAATCTAATTATATTTGTCGTTTTATCATTTTTAATACTGGCTTTCTTTGGGCCTCAACCTGATAAGCCAAATGAAGACATTAGTAATGATACAAATGTAGTTGAAGATAAATCATTACCAAGTGATATAAAAAACAAAGAGATTTCAACAGGCTTTAGTTTAGATAAATCAAATTATGTACAAGTCGAAACTAATATGTACAAAGTCTCTATTAGTAAAGAGGGCGGAGATATTAGAAATTTATATTTAAAAAAATATAAGGACAAAAATTCTAATGATTCTTATCAATTAATGAGTGATGCTGCGGACCCACTTTTATATATAGCTCAATCAGGCTTGTTGGGTAAATCACTACCGACTCATAGGTCTGTTTATGAATCACCTGTAAATAATTACAAAATGGAGGGGGAAGACCTGCAGGTACCGTTAATTTTTGAAAATGACGATTTTCTTGTGAAGAAGGTATACACATTTAGGGCAGATTCATACGAAATTGGTACGACCTTTGAAATTATGAATAAATCTAAAAGTAATATCACCCCCACTGCTTACTATCAGTTTATTCATGATGGAGAATCAAATCAGGGCTCCACTTTTATGCCAACTTACACTGGCACGGCTTACTATACTGATACTGAGAATTTTCAAAAGGTTAGTTTTGGTGATGTAGAAAGCGCTCCATTTACATTAAACGCTAACAATGGGTGGATTGGCATAATTCAAAGATACTTTGCATCATCATGGATCATTTCTTCAAAAGCAAAGAGAGAATTTTTTTCTAAAGAAGTTACATCCAATACTTATGCCTCTGGTTTAAAAACAGGGCTTTCAGAAATCTTACCTGGAGAATCATTATCATTTAACGCTACTTTATATAGCGGACCTCAAGCTAAAGAATTGTTAGAAAAAGCAGCGCCTGGAATGGAACTTACGGTTGATTATGGTTGGCTGACTATACTAGCAGCGCCACTATTTTCTGTATTATCTGGCATTCAAAAGGTTGTCGTAAATTGGGGAGTCTCAATCATATTGCTTACTGTACTAATTAAGCTTTTATTTTATCCATTATCGGCAGCTAGTTACAAATCTATGGCACAGATGCGTGAACTTGCACCTCGTCTTCAAAGTATGAAAGAAAAATTTGGTGATGATAAGCAAAAAATGCAAAAGGCAATGATGGAATTATATAAAACTGAAAAAATTAATCCTCTGGGAGGGTGTTTACCTATTCTAGTTCAGATTCCAGTATTTATTGCTCTATATTGGGTGTTGTTGGGTTCGGTTGAATTGAGAAATGCACCGTTTTTGTATATTTCAGATTTATCTTCAAAAGACCCTTATTATTTGTTGCCAATTTTAATGGCAGCTTCTATGTTTGTTCAAACAAAGTTAAACCCAAAGCCTACAGACCCAATGCAGGCAAGATTAATGATGATGATGCCAATAATATTTAGCATATTCTTTTTCTTTTTCCCAGCAGGTCTAGTTTTATATTGGCTTGTAAATAATTTACTCTCCATGGCGCAACAATGGCATATCAACAGAAAAATACATGCGGCGGCATTGAAAAAGAAAGGCCATGCTTAACGAAAGCTCTACAATTGCTGCAATATCAACAGCAAAAGGTGTCGGTGGTATTGGCGTAGTTCGAGTTTCTGGTAAACGTGCACTCGAAATTGCAAAAAATATATGTAAAGCTGACCTATCTCCTCGAAAAGTAGAATTTACCTCTTTTAAAGATAAAAAAAATGTCACCTTAGATCAGGGCATCGTTATATATTTTCCATCTCCTAGTTCTTTTACGGGTGAAGATATCGTTGAATTTCAAGGCCATGGTGGCGTTATGGTTCTAAATTTAATCTTAAATGCCTGTTTATCTTTTGGCGCAATTTTAGCCGAACCTGGTGAATTCACTAAAAGGGCCTTCTTAAATAATAAATTGGATCTCTCCCAAGCAGAGTCTGTTGCTGACCTTATTAATGCATCTACGGAAGCAGCCGCTAAAAGCGCTATAAATTCTTTACGTGGAGTTTTTTCTAATAAAATCAATAACTTACTGAAAAATCTTACTGAGCTAAGAATATTTGTTGAAGCCTGCCTAGATTTCCCTGAAGAAGATATTAACTTTATTGATCAAGGCAAAGTAGATGAAAAGCTGATAATTTTAGAAAAAAATGTGAGTAAAATTCTAAACGCTGCTCGTCATGGCCAATTATTAAGGGATGGATTAAAGGTAGCTTTAATAGGACAACCTAATGTAGGCAAATCAAGCTTATTGAATCAACTAGCAAAAGAAAGTAAGGCAATTGTGACAGAAATTCCAGGCACTACAAGAGATCCAATAAAAAGTGACATTAATATTCAAGGTATTCCAATTCACTTAACTGATACTGCAGGTTTAAGAGAAACCGGGGATATTGTCGAGAAACTAGGGATTGAAAAAACCTGGGAATCAATTAAAGAGGCTGATATCACATTAATAATTGTTGACGTTACAGATAATAATTTTGATTATGAAAATAAATTAAAAAACGAACTACCTAAGGACAACGAAATAATTATTATAAGAAATAAAATAGACTTACTTAAACAACAATCTAGGGTTGATGAGCAAAATAATGTAACAGAGATATTTATATCAGCAAAAAAAGGAAATGGTATAAAGTTAGTTGAAAAAGAAATCATCAAAATTGCCCAAAGAGACGAGAATTCAAGCGATAAAGAAGATTTATTTATGGCAAGGACAAGGCATATAGAAGCGCTTGAAAAAGTAAAAAGCGCCTTAACAAAAGCCCTCTTAAACCTTCAATCACCAGAGCTGGTAGCAGAGGAGCTGATGATCGCTCAAAAATTCTTAAGTAAAATTACGGGTGAATTTTCATCCGATGACCTGTTAGGCCATATATTTGGCCAATTCTGTATAGGTAAATAGGTTTCACGTGAAACAATTTAAAAAAAGAAGAGATAATGGTTTCACGTGAAACATCGACATATCAATATCCAATTAAATCCAGTAAAATTAAATCCTAAAAAAATTAAATAAAAAACTATGGATTTTCCTAATAATTTTGACGTTATTGTAATTGGTGGCGGGCATGCTGGTACTGAAGCATCACTTGCATCTGCACGTCTGGGCAAAAAAACCCTCTTGTTAACTCATAATATTGAAACACTTGGCCAAATGTCATGCAATCCGTCAATTGGAGGCATTGGTAAAGGACATTTAGTCAAAGAGATTGATGCAATGGGAGGCATCATGGGTCGAGCTGCAGATTATGCAGGTATCCAGTTTAGAACACTTAATTCAAGTAAGGGACCAGCAGTTAGAGCTACAAGAGCTCAATCAGACCGCTTACTATATAAATCATATGTAAGAAAAAGTTTAGAGAATCAAGATAATTTATGGATTTTTCAACAATCAGTCGATGATGTCATTTTAAAAAATCAAGAAATTAAGGGCGTTGAAACCCAAATGGGACTGAAGTTTTTCGCAAAAAACGTAATTTTAACTGCCGGGACCTTTTTGGGGGGTTTAATTCATGTAGGTTTAGAAAATTATAATGCAGGTAGAGCAGGTGACCCATCTTCAACAAAGTTAGCAGCCAAACTTAAAGAATTAAATCTTCCAGTAGGAAGATTAAAAACCGGGACACCACCAAGAATTGACGGTAAAACTATAGATAAATCAAAAATGATAGAGCAACCGGGGGATAGTCCCACCCCTCATTTTTCTTTCATCACGCCAAAAATTGAACATCCTGAACAAATCTCCTGTTGGATCACCCATACAAATAATAAAACACACGATATTATAAAGAGTGGAATTGATAGATCTCCAATGTATACCGGGGTTATTGAGGGAATAGGTCCAAGGTATTGCCCATCAATTGAAGATAAAATTCATCGATTTGCTGATAAAGATTCTCATCAGATATTTATAGAGCCAGAAGGTTTAACAACGAATGAAATATATCCTAACGGCATATCTACAAGCCTTCCTTTTGATGTCCAGATAGATTTAGTAAGATCTATCAAAGGATTAGAAAATGCACATATTTTAAGACCGGGTTATGCCATTGAGTATGATTATTACGATCCACGCGCCTTAAAAATGAGCTTAGAGACAAAAGATATTAAAGGTTTATTTTTTGCTGGACAAATTAATGGGACTACAGGCTATGAGGAGGCAGCAGCTCAAGGACTAATAGCAGGTATGAATGCGGCTTTGAGGGCAGATGGCAAAAATTATTGGACGCCATCAAGAGAAGAATCTTATATCGGCGTTATGATAGACGACCTAATAACAAGGGGTGTCACAGAACCTTACAGAATGTTTACAAGCAGGGCTGAATACCGTCTTTTATTAAGAGAGGATAATGCTGATGAAAGGTTGACACAAAAAGCAAGAGGGGTTGGTTTGGTATGTGATAATCAATGGCAAAACTTCTCTGAGAAGCAGGCTATCATTAACGATGAAGAAAAACGACTAAAGAAATTAGTTGTTAAGCCAAATGATTTAAAAAAAGATGATCAAATAAAAATGTTCGGCCATCACCTCGATAAAGACTACAAAGCATTTGATTTATTGAAAAGACCGAATTTAAAATACGATGATCTCATGGAATCACTCAATGAAGATAACAACATAAGGCGGGATGCGGCAGATCAAATTGATATCTTAGCAAAATATTCTGGATATATCATAAGACAAAAAGAGGAAATCGCCAGAATTAAAGGGCAACTCAACGTACTTATACCAGAGGATATTAAATTTGATGAAATTCACGGCATCAGCACTGAAGCTAGACAACTTCTAAATTTACATCGACCAGAATCAGTTGACCAGGCATCAAGGATATCTGGCATTACACCCTCAGCAATATCAATCTTATTAGTTTTTATTAAAAAAAATAGAGATAAGCTAACAATTAAGAGGAAAGAAAAAATTGCTTGATGATAAAGCACAACTAGAAAAAGGAATGCAAATATTAGGCTTTGAAAATACCCCTCAAATTATTAGTAAGCTATTGATTTATAAGGAATTATTGATAAAATGGAATAATTCATTTAACTTAACCTCAGTTAAAAATACAGAAATTGTGACACATCATTTCTTAGATTGTCTCGCGGTTATTCCTTTTATTAAGTCTTCAACACTTTTAGATGTTGGAACAGGTGCAGGTTTACCAGGAATAGTCATTGCCATTGTAAATCCAGATATTAAGGTAAGTTTGATAGATAAAGTTGGCAAAAAAATCACTTTCATTAAAAGGATTATTGCCGAATTAGAAATTAAAAATATTGAGACATACCATGACAGAGTGGAGTTATTAACCTCTGAAGAAAAATATGATGGCATTATATCTAGAGCTTTTTCAAATATGGAGGTTTTTATAAAATCTACAAAACACCTTATAAAAAGCCAAGGAGTTTGGTATGGCATGAAAAGTAAAAAGATTTTGGATGATGAGATGATTAATATAAATGATCCTTGGGCCTTAGAAAAACTTGATGTCCCATTTTTACAGGCTGAAAGATATTTAGTTAAGGTATCAAGCTCATGAAAATAATAGCAATATCAAATCAAAAAGGCGGAGTAGGTAAAACTACAACGACAGTAAACTTAGCTGCATCCCTTGTTAGCATGAATAGAAAGGTATTATTAATTGACCTCGATCCACAGGGCAACGCAACGTCAGGTGGAGGAATAAATAAAAGCCAGATCCAACACTCCATATACGATGTCCTAATAGGTGAGGTTCCCTTAGTCGATACAATTTTACACTCCAAAGAAAGTTTGTTTGATATCTCACCAGCCAATCAAGATTTAGCAGGTGCAGAAATAGATTTAGTTGGTATTGAAAATAGAGAATATATGCTTAAAAACGCAATTGGGGCATTAAAAAAAACCTACGATTTTATTTTAATTGATTGCCCTCCAACACTAAATTTACTTACTGTTAACGCGTTAGTTGCAGCAACGGCTGTACTGA
>ENA-UOXV01002823-UOXV01002823.1-marine-metagenome-genome-assembly--contig:-NODE-2823-length-22133-cov-9.602138_pt1 | contig 22133 bp, 19 predicted proteins | sample MGYA00238165_ERZ766961 | MGnify/ENA primary metagenome ERZ766961 (study PRJEB28924, sample SAMN03173240) | marine metagenome | biome: Marine; feature: Water; material: Subsurface seawater | place: North...
ATATTTAAAAGTCTTCAGCGCCTTGTTATAGACACTGAGAATCCACTCGAAAATGCTAAAAAATATCTTCCTTTTTATGTTTTTTATGTTGGCTTTGTTCTCTCTTTAGTCACGTTATTAAAAGGTCTAAAACATGTTGATTCATTAAAGCATCTTGGTAAGGATCTTCCAACAAGTATGTTGATTGCAGTTGGTGTTGGAATATTGGCGTCTATTATTGCGGCAATTATTCTTAGACGTATTAAAACAGATCCTGCAGACGATAGTGATTTCTCATATGCTAATATGGAAAAGTTATTTGGTGGGTTGATGGTTATCACCGCTTGTTCAATGGCCTTTGCACATGGTTCTAATGACGTTGCAAATGCTATTGGCCCCTTGGCTGCTGTCTATAGTATTGTTGCATCGGGAGGTGAAATTGTTTCCAAAAGCGTACTACCCTCTTGGATTCTTTTAGTTGGTGGTGGAGGAATCGTTTTTGGACTTGCAACCTTTGGCTTTAGAGTAATGAGAACTATAGGTAAAAACATTACAGAGCTAACACCAAGCAGGGGCTTTTCTGCTGAACTTGCTGCCGCAACAACTGTTGTTTTTGCCTCTTATACGGGTCTTCCAGTTTCAACAACTCAGGTTCTTGTTGGAGCAGTTTTAGGAGTAGGTATTGCAAGAGGACTTGCCTCACTAAATCTAAGGGTCATTAATAAAATCTTTCTTTCATGGATTATCACTTTGCCAGCTGGAGCATTAATGTCGATTTTATTTTTCTTTGCACTCAAGGGCTTCTTTGGTACATCTTAATTGTTTTAAATTAAGTAAAATGATTGAATTAACTGGTAATTTATCGGAGGCTTATTGTGACATTAGAAGAGGTGCAAAAAAAACTTGAGTCAGGAATTGAGCTGTCTGAAGTTACTATGGAGGGTGATGGATGTAACTGCTCAGCAGTAATTGTGTCACCATTATTCGAAGGACTATCACTTTTGCAAAGGCAAAGAGCAGTTCTTGCAGTTGTTAAAGAAGAAATCAAAAGTGGTGAGCTTCATGCATTGAGTGTTAAAACATTTACCCCTGAAGAGAGATAGTATATAATTCGATTCCTTTAAATCTTTAAGATTATAGTTATGCAAAAAGATATTCATCCAGCTTATGAAAACATTAAAGTAGTTTGCAGTTGCGGTAACACCTTTGAAACTCGTTCAACTTCTGGTAAAGAAGAACTTCATCTTGATGTATGTTCAAGTTGCCATCCTTTTTACACAGGTAAACAAAAAATTATGGACACAGCGGGCCGTGTTGAGAAGTTTAAGTCTCGTTATGGTGCGTACAAGCGATAAATAATAACTTATTTGCTCTTAAAGCCACAACTGTGGCTTTTTTTGTGTCAGAAGTAAACATAAAAAAGACCTTTAAGAATGACTATAATCAATCTTTTATAGAGAAAATATAATGGCATTTGACTACATTAATGCACTTCTAAAAAAAGAAGTCTCAAGAACTCCAATTTGGGTAATGCGACAAGCTGGTCGTTACTTGCCAGAGTATCGTGCTACAAGAAAAAGAGCGGGGGATTTTTTAACGTTATGCAAGTCTAGTGATCTAGCTTGTGAGGTTACCCTTCAGCCCCTTGAACGATTTGACTTAGATGCGGCAATTCTATTTTCAGATATATTAACTATTCCAGATGCTATGGGTCTTGGTCTTCATTTTGTTGAAGGAGAAGGACCTAAATTTTCTAAACCGCTTAATACGCTCAGTGATATTGATCATTTATATAAGCCAGATGTTGGAAGTGAGCTTGCATATGTAAGTGATGCAGTCTCAGTAATAAAGTCAAACCTTAATGGAAAAGTCCCACTTATTGGCTTTACAGGAAGTCCTTGGACTCTTGCAACTTATATGGTTGAAGGTGGAACAAGTAAAGCATTTTCAAAGGTCAAGGGTCTTCTGTATGAAAATCCAAAGCATATGCATAAACTTCTAGATGTTCTAGCTGACACGATTATCGATTACTTGAATTCACAAATTGAGGCGGGAGCAGATTCATTAATGATTTTTGATACTTGGGGTGGCCTTTTAAATAAAAATAGTTATGAAAACTTCTCGCTTAGATATATGTCAAAAATTGTTGATGGAATTCATAGGACCTATGAGGGAAAAAGAATTCCAGTAACTCTTTTTACTAAAGGAGGTGCGGCATGGCTTGAACAAATTGCAGCTACCGGCTGTGATGGTGTTGGTTTAGACTGGACAATTGAAATTGGTGATGCTCAAAGAAGAATTGGTTCAAAGGTATCTCTTCAGGGTAATCTTGATCCTTCAGTTCTATATGCTTCACCTGAGGTTATTATCTCTGAGGCTCATAAAGTACTAGATCAATTTAAAGGAAAAACTGGACATGTATTTAATCTTGGGCATGGTATTACTCCTGATGTTAATCCAGATAGTATGAAAGTATTAGTCGATGCAGTTCACTCTTATACAAAATAAAACTAAATCACTTAAAAAGACTTTAGGCTTCACTATGTTAAAATTTAGTTAAAACAATTTAATTTATATATATGTCAAGAATTTTTAATATTTTTAAAAAACTCAATGCTGATGATAGAACAGCTTTTATTCCCTTTATTACTGCTGGTGATGGTGGTCTAGATAATTGTGAAGCGCTAGTTTTCACATTAGCAGAAAGTGGAGCAGATATCATTGAACTTGGGATGCCTTTCTCTGATCCTATGGCTGATGGACCTGTAATTGCAAAATCTCATGAAAGAGCAGTAGCTGATGGCATTAATTTAAATGATGTTTTTGCACTTGTTGATAGATTTAGAGAACATAATCAATCTACTGGCATTGTTCTAATGGGTTATACAAACCCAATTGAAGTTTATGGCTATAAGGACTTTGCAATTAGGGCAGATGAAGCTGGTGTTGATGGAATTTTAGTTGTTGATATGCCTCCAGAAGAAGCTATGGATCTTAAAAAAGAACTTGATAATTTTGAGATTGATTTAATCTTTTTAGTAGCACCAACAACAACAGATGAGCGCTTGGAACAGATTTCAAAATTAGCAAGTGGCTATATTTACTATGTTTCCCTAAAGGGCGTTACAGGTGCAGCAAATCTTGATGTTGATTCAGTTAATTACCATCTTGAAAGAATGAGAAATTATATCCATCTTCCAGTTGGTGTTGGTTTTGGTATAAAAAATGCAGAAATTGCAAAGCAAATTGGTGAAAATGCAGATGCAGTAATTGTTGGAAGTGCCCTTGTTTCAATTGTAGAAGAATTATCTAGTGATAAAGATAAGTTAGTGACGAAGGTTGGAAATTTAGCAAAAGAGATCTCAAATGCGATTACTTGATTAGGGAATAGTATGAGTTGGTTGGAGAAAATATTACCATCGATTGGTAAAAATGCTAAAAAGAATATCCCTGAAGGTCTTTGGAGTAAGTGTCCTGAATGCAGTCGGGTCCTTTATCAAGAGGAGCTTGAGCGTTTAAGTTATGTGTGTCCGAAATGTAGTCATCATTTAAGAATTTCAGCAAGAAAGCGCCTTGAGATTTTTCTTGATAGCGATAATCAGTTAGAAATTGCTGCTAATATTAAGTCTGTAGATCCACTTAAATTTAAGGATCAAAAAAAATATAAAGATCGCTATAGTGATGCTCAAAAAAGAACGAAAGAGAATGATGCATTGCTTGCTAAATCAGGTTTATTAAACGGAATGCCAATAGTTGCTGCAGCTTTTGATTTTAATTTCATGGGCGGCTCTATGGGTTCAGCAGTTGGAGAAAAATTTGTTCGTGCTACAGATGCTGCTATTGAAAATAAACAGCCCTTTGTATGCTTTTCAGCTAGTGGGGGAGCAAGAATGCAAGAAGGCCTTTTTTCGCTGATGCAAATGTCTAAAACATCACTTGCAGTTAAACTATTAGCCGATAAGAAAATTCCATTTATTTCTGTTTTAACAGATCCTACTATGGGTGGTGTTTCAGCAAGTTTGGCAATGTTAGGTGATGTACAAATTGCAGAACCTAATGCAAGAATTGGTTTTGCAGGCGCTAGAGTTGTTGAACAAACTGTTCGAGAAGAGTTGCCAGAAGGATTTCAAAGAAGTGAGTTTTTACTCGAGAAGGGAGCAATTGATATGATTGTTCATCGATCAGAATTGCGACAAAAAGTTTTCCAGATACTTTCTGCGCTTAATCATAAAAATTAAATCATATATTAATATATGAAAAAAATGAATCAATTGTGAAAGTATTTTTGGCCAATCCAAGAGGTTTCTGTGCAGGCGTTGATCGTGCAATTGAGATAGTTGAAAGGGCTCTTGATAAACATGGCGCACCTATCTATGTTCGGCACGAAGTTGTGCATAATAAATTCGTTGTTGCAAACCTTAAAAAAAAGGGAGCAATTTTCATAGATGAAATTGACCAAGTTCCTGAGGGAAGCGTTGTAATTTTTAGTGCTCATGGAGTCTCACAAGTGGTAAGAAAAGATGCTGCATCAATTTCTGCTACCATCTATGATGCAACTTGCCCCTTAGTAACAAAAGTTCATAAAGAAGTTATTCGTCGCCAAAAACAAAACCATCAAGTTATCCTTATTGGCCATGCTGGGCATCCAGAAGTTGAAGGAACATTAGGCCAGTCAAGTGACCCTAAAAAAATTACTCTGGTGGAATCAATTGATGACATCAATGGTTTAAATTTTTCAGCAGATATGGATATTTCCTACACAACGCAGACTACATTATCAGTTGATGATACCAAGCAAATAGTTAGCAGTTTAAAGAGTAAGTTTCCTCAAATTCAGGCGCCTAAAAAGAGTGATATTTGTTATGCAACACAAAATCGTCAAGATTCTGTCAAAGCCATGATAAAGAGTTCAGAAATGCTTCTTGTTATCGGCTCAAAAAATTCTTCTAACTCTAATCGCTTAAAAGAAATAGCAGAAAATGCAAATAAGCCAGCATATCTAATTGATGGCATAAGTGATATTGATCCAAGTTGGTTGGATGGAATTAATTCAATTGGCGTAACAGCTGGGGCATCTGCACCAGAAGTTTTGGTGCAAGAAGTTGTAGCCTTTCTTATAGAAAGTGGCGCAGATGAAGTGGTTGAAGTTACTGGTGCTGAAGAGTTTGTTAATTTTCCAGTTCCAGCGACTTTGAGAGTTTAAAAGTAGAGTAATTTTTTAGATAAGGGTGTTATGAAAAAATATAATATATACGGGATAGGCGCAGCTATTGTAGATACTGAGGTAATAGTATCTGATTCATTTTTGAATCAAAATAAAATTGATAAGGGATTAATGACCCTTGTTGATGAAGAGCGTCAGCGTTATTTAATTAATACGTTAACCTCCCAGCGTATACCCGTTAAAAGAAGCTGCGGAGGTTCAGCTTGTAATTCGGTTGTAGCTGCAAGTAGATTTGGTTCTGAAGCTTTCTTTTCTGGGACGGTTGCTAATGATGATGAAGGTAAATTCTTTGTTAAAGATTTAAAACGAGCTGGAGTAGATTTTCATCAAGAAGAGCCATCAAATAGCATTACTGGAAAGTGTCTAGTGATGGTTAGCCCAGATGCTGAACGCACAATGAATACATACTTAGGAGCTAGTCTCGAACTATCATATCGTGAGATTGATGAGGAGTCATTAGCAAATTCTAATTGGTTATATATTGAAGGTTATGTAGTTACTGATGAGCAAAGAACATCTGTTGCATCTGATGCCATGGACTTTGCAAAGCAAAGTGGTACTAAAACTTCTATTAGTCTATCTGATCCATTTATTGTTGAGGTTTTTTCAGATAATATAAAAAAAATTATTGGTGAAAGTGGTGTTGATCTTTTATTCTGTAATGGTGATGAGGCAAGAAGCTTTACAGGAACTCATACTGTTGAGGCAGCTGCTGAATCTCTTAAAAAATATGCAAAGACATTTGCTATAACAAGGGGGCCTGGAGGATCATTAGTATATGATGGTAATAAGTTCATTCATACACCAGGTGTTATGTCGAATGCAATAGATACCAATGGTGCTGGGGATATGTTTGCAGGTTCTTTCCTATATGCACTAGAGCAAGGAAAAGATTTTTCATGGGCTGCGAAGTTTGCAAATGCTTCTTCAGCTCGAGTTGTAAGCCAATTTGGCCCAAGAATTAAGGTTATTGAGTATATAAGTCTTAAGCAGCAATTTAATATCCACGACTGAGACTTTCTAAGATTTATAATTTAATCTAGTCTTTTCTGGCCTATAATTGTGACTTCACTGGTCCTATAGTTGTTTAAATTTAAAGTTAATTGTAGGTATTATTAATATTTTTTAAATTTTGGGGTATTAGATGAACAAAGCAGTAAGTAGATTGTTCCAACTCAGAAAAGCATTAGATGAATGTGAAAAAGATTTTGGATTGACTGAGTATTCTGAAGTTGAAAGAGCGGTATTCTCTTATATAACTTCAAATACTAATGTAACTATTACTTCAATTAAGAATGATCCATATTTTTCGAAGTATTCATTATCAACTATTAAAAGGGCAGTGCTTTTTTTAACTACCAATAATATAGTTACAGCAGTTCAGTCTTCTGTTGACAAAAGGGAAATGATCTTAAGATTTGAAAATTAATTTATAAATTGTATGAGTATATTAGGCCTCTGACTACTGTAAAAAGCCTGAACAATCGCATTCAAAACCTTAGAGCTGCGATTAATAAATTACAAAAAAGGTTTGTATCCTCCCTTTAGAGGTTGCCGATGTCGTTAGGTAGCTTATACCAGTGATATAAAACTATATAACAAAGGGGGTTTTTTTGTTAATTGAAAGTTTAAATCAACAAAAGCTATTTAGTTTTTTTTCAGATAATATTATGGCTTTTCTTGTTGTAGTATTTATCACCTTTATAAATGGCCAGTCCTATCCATTTGTTGGAAATCTTGTTTGGCTTCCTATTGGTGCAGTTTCTCTATGTTATCTTTTATTTGGCTTTAGGATTTTTATAGCAGTTTTTTTAGCTATTACCGCTTCATCTATTTGGTTTCATGACTCAACATTTGATGGTATCAATATTCTTCATTTAGTGGGAACATTTGCACCCCTTTTGGCTATTGCCAGCATGAAGTTTTTCAAATTATCAAATTTTTTTGATGGTGGAAAGGTTGTTTTTCAGCACTTACTTTTTTTAGCAATTCTTACCGCTTTATATAATACATTGATGAAATTTTTTGTGTATTCATACCTCTCATCATTGGGTGAAGGCTCCCAATCAATTGACGCTATGCAATTCATTAAAAATTATCTAATTGGAGATGTTCTTGGTTGTTTGAGTGTTCTATTGTTTGCAGCCCTTGTAATAGTTCCTGGTATTCGATATTTTGCCCCTTCTCATGTCCCTCCTAAATAGTGGTTTTATATAATATCTTTAATTTGACCTTCTAAAAAAAATCCCTTAAACAATACTACCTAGTAATTTGCTTATTTTTTCTATACGGGAATAATCTGCATCCATTGTCTCCTTATATATCAGAGTATTTTGATTTTTTAATTGAAATATTTGAGAATTCGATTGAATTAAATTAATAATCTTAGAGGCATCAACTGAATTTTTTTCTTTTAAGGTGATTTCTGACTTATCATCATAGATGGTAATTTTGTCAATTCCAATTTCTTTTGAGTAAAGCTTTAATGAGGTAGACTCAAATAGATTTTTAGTAGAGTCAGGTAGTAAACCGAAACGATCAATCATTTCAATCTTTAATTCTTTTAACTCATCATCATCACTCGCACTAGCAATCCTTTTATAAAGTATCAGTCGCTCATGAACATCAGATAAATAAGTTTCAGGAATAATGCAGGCAATTCCTGTATTTATTTCAACCTCTTCAACTAATGCATCTTTAATATCAAATTTTTCATTATTCTTAATTGCTTGAATTGTTCTTTTTAATAAATCATGATATAAATTAAATCCAATTTCAGATATTTTTCCACTTTGATTTTCACCTAATAAATCACCAGCACCACGGATCTCTAAGTCATGGTTGGCAAGCATGAATCCTGCTCCAAGCTCTTCTAGAGAAGCTAGAGCATCAAGTCGTTTTTTTGCATCTAAAGTTATTGATTGATGAGATTTAATTACAAGATACGCATACGCTTTATGATGCGATCGACCAACTCTACCCCGAAGTTGATGAAGTTGAGCAAGCCCAAAATTTTGTGCATTATTAATAATAATTGTATTAGCACTAGGTATATCTATACCAGTTTCAATAATAGTTGTGCAAACAAGAAGCTGGAAGCGTTGATGATAAAAATCAGCCATAATTTGTTCAAGTTCTTTAGTGGGCATTTGTCCATGAGCAACTCTTACATTAATATTTGGCATTAAGCTGCTCAAAGATTCAGCCATATTATCAATAGTATCTATATCATTATGAACAACAAATATTTGACCACCTCTGTGAAGTTCCCTAGAGCAAGCCTCTTTTATTGATTCATCATCCCACTCATCTACAAATGTTTGAATGGCCGTTCTTTTTGCTGGCGGTGAGGCGATAATTGATAGTTCTTTCAGTGCTCCAAGTGCCATATTTAATGATCTAGGGATTGGTGTTGCAGTCATGGTAAGTATGTCACTCTGCCCTCGAATCTTTTTTAGTGATTCTTTTTGTTTAACACCAAAACGATGTTCTTCATCAATAATTATTAATCCTAAATTTTTATACTCAATTGTTCCTTGTATCAACTTATGGGTGCCAATGATAATATCAATTTTTCCTTCCTTAAGCTCTGATTTAATTTGAATTTGTTCCTTGGTATTTTGAAATCTTGAAAGAGATTTAATCATTATTGGGAACTTTGAGAAGCGATCATTAAAAGTTTGGCGGTGTTGAGATGCTAATAAAGTTGTTGGCACAAGGATTGCAACTTGCTTGCCAGCTTCAACAGCTAAGAATGCAGCTCGCATTGCTATTTCAGTCTTTCCAAAGCCCACATCTCCACATACTAAACGATCCATTGGTTTATCAGATTGCATATCTAGAAGAACGTCATCCATCGTTTTAAGTTGGTCTGGGGTCTCTTCAAAAGCAAAACTTGAAACAAAAGAGCTATAAGAGTCACTAGGTGCTGGATAAGCAAACCCCTTTTGAGACTGTCGCTTAGCATAAATCTCTAGAAGTTCTGCTGCAACATCATAGAGAGCTTCAGATGCTTTTCTTTTTGCTTTTGTCCACTGTTGACTTCCCAGTTTATGAAGAGGCGCATTATCAGAGCTTGCCCCTGAATATCTAGAAATTAGATTAAGTGCAGCTACTGGAACCATAAGTATTGAGCCATTAGCATATTCTAATGATAAAAAATCTTGTTGATTATCATCAAAGGTTTTACTTTTAAGACCTAAATAACGACCAACACCATAATGCTCATGAACAATTGGATCACCTAATTGAATTTCAACAAGGCTTTTAATTGCCTCATCAAAATCTTTATGTTTTGCTCGTCTTCTTCTTTTTTGATTAACAGCGTCTTGGCCAAAGAGGTTATTTTCAGTAATAATTGCAATTTGATTACATAATATCCCTTCATTTAAACTAGCATTAGTTATGCATAGCTTATTATTTTGCTTTATGAAATCTATCCAGCTTAAACAATCTAATGCTTTCAAATTGTAACTCGATAAAAGATCATTAAGAACACTTTGGCGACCTTCAGACTCACAAACAATTAAGACTTTACCATCAAAATTTTCAATAAAATTAATTAGTTTATTTAAAGGTTTTTTAGTTTGAGCTTCTATTTTTAAGGGAGGAAGTATAGAAGAAGAAAAATTTAATGCAGCTTTTTGTTCTAATTTTGAAGCTTGTATTTGAACTTGTTTTTTATCTTTAAGTTCTCTAAAAAATTGTTCATGATTTAAGAATACTTTATTAACTTCTAAAGGAAGTCTTTCTAGAGAATTTTGACAATGTTCAAAGCGTTCTAATAATTCATTACTCTGGATTTTCATTTCCTCATCAAGGCCCTTACGATAAGCAATAATTGGCTCATTATTAAAAAAGTCAAAAAGTGAACTTGTTTGCTCAAAAAATAATGGTAGATAAAATTCGATTCCACCAGGAAAACGACCTTCATTTACTTCGTCATAAATGAAGCCATTAATATTTCCAAATTCAGATAAATAATTACTCTTAAAAGTTGAAATACTTTCATGATCTGATGCAAATTCACGAGCAGGAAGGAGATAAATAGAATTTATTACTTCAATTGATCTTTGTGAGTTGGCATCAAAGGTTCTGATTGAGTCAATTTCATTATCAAATAAGTCAATGCGGTAGGGTAATTTGGTCCCCATAGGATATAGATCTATTAATGCCCCTTTAATACTAAATTCACCTTGCTCCATAACAGTAGCTACTCTTCGATAGCCTATCTTAATAAGCTTTGTAATAAAAGTCTCTATTTCAAGAGTTTGGCCTTTTATTAAGTTAAGGCTATATTTATCAATGTAGTCAGTGGGACATAATCTTTGAGACACCGTCTCAAGGGTAGTTATTACTATTCCAGATTTAAGTGTTGATAAGCGTGCAAGGGTTTTGAGTCTTGATGAAACTATATCTGGATGTGGTGAAAAGTGATCAAATGCAAGGACTTCCCAACTTGAAAATTCTAAGATCTCTAGTGATGAATTAAAAAAGTTTAGCGCTTTTCTAATTTCATCATAATGAGCAATATCTTTAGCAATATAAATAACAACTTGATTATTGGATTCAGCAAATTCTATAAGTGCTAATGCTTCAGATGAGCCAAATAGTGCTCCCCAGTTATCGGTTAGACCAGCAGAAAAAGGCCTAAAGTCGTTAGGATAAATAATGCTCATAAGATATGAACATTTTCCTTAGCAAGCATTTGGATTAGTTTGATTGTTGGAAGTCCAATGAGACTATTAGGATCATTACCCTCCATTTTGCTAAATAATGCAATTCCTAAACCTTCTGACTTAAAACTTCCTGCACAGTTAAGAACATTTTCACTCTCTAAATAGGACAAAATTTGATTATCAGATAGAGGTTTAAGGGTAACTCTGTAAAATTCAACATGTGATTGTATATTTAAGGTTTCAGTATTCATTAATACAATACCCGTTAGAAAGGTAACAGTTCTTCCAGAGCTTTGTTTCAGTTGCAAAAAGGCATTATCTTGAGTAAGTGGTTTATTAAATATCTTATCAGTTTCTTTATTTCCAGTATCTAAAGTAGCTACCTGATCTGATGCAATGATAAGACCAGAGTGAGTTTTTGAAGCTTTTAGAGCTTTCTCCTCAGATAGACGAGTGACCAGATTATATGGGGACTCTGATGAATTTCGGCTTTCATCTATATCTGGAGACGTGGTAACAAATGGCACACCAAGTTTCATTAAAATGTCTTTTCTAAAAGGCGATGATGAGGCTAGAATGAGTGACACTATTAGTTCAAAAATTGTAAAATAATCTAATATTTTACTTTATTAAAACAAAACTTTATGCGCTTATCAATAGTCGTTGCAATGGATGACAATCGCTTGATTGGTAAAGATAATAAGTTGCCATGGCATCTTCCAGCTGATCTAGCTTATTTTAAGAAAATTACAATTGGTAAATCCATCCTGATGGGTCGAAAAACATACGACTCTATTGGAAGGCCTTTACCTAATCGTCGAAATATTGTAATTACAAGAAATACTAACATTGTAATTCCTGGATGTGAGGTGGTCTCTAATATTGAACAAGCACTTTCAATTACAAAGGATGAGCCTGAAGTAATGGTTATTGGGGGAGCTAGCCTATGTGAACAATTATTACCAGATGTATCTAGACTCTATATTACAAAAATTGAGGGATCATTTGATGGCGATGTGTATTTTCCTAATTATGATAAATCGGAGTGGCATGAAGTAAGCTGCGAAACGCATCAGGCAGATTCTCTTAATTCTTATGAACATCACTTTATTGTCTTAGAGCGCTCTCAATGAAAAAGTTGATAATATTGAGTTTAATAATATTTTATGTATCTGGTTGCGTTTTTACTAAGGTAGTGACTGTTCCAATGAGAGTTACAGGGGCAGTTTTCTCAGTGATACCTGTTGTAGGTGATGGTGTGGATGAAGTTATAGGAGCTAGCGCTGATCTGATTGATGCAATACCAATCTAACTGGCTTGTAAAAGTAATTTATTTTTAGCAGCCAAAACCTCTTTTAGTGCTTTAGGCATTATCTTAACAAAGTGAAGTATTTCATGATCCCAATTATTTAATATTTGTTCAGCAATCACAGAGTTAGTTAATTTAAAGTGTTTTTCAATTAGTGAAAATAACTCATCGCTTGATTCTTTATCTAGTGGATCAAAATCTATTGTGGAGGAATTTGACCTACCTTTAAGAGTCAATTTAGGATTATATACATAAGCAATTCCGCCACTCATTCCAGCACCAAAGTTACGACCTACTTCACCTAAGATTACTGCCCGACCACCTGTCATATATTCACAACCATGGTCACCAATTCCTTCAACTACAGCAATCAATCCAGAATTTCTAACACAGAAGCGTTCTGAAACTTGACCAGAAAGATACATTTCACCTCCAGTAGCCCCATAGCCACAGACATTACCAGCAATGATTTCATTGTGTGCAAGGTAGGTAGAATTTTTTGGAGGATAAATAACAATTCGACCACCAGACAAGCCTTTTCCAACATAGTCATTAGCATCACCTTCAATGGATAAAGTAATACCATTTGCAAGAAATGCACCAAAAGATTGACCTGCAGAACCTTTAAAATTAATATTTATTGAACCATCCTTTAAATTATTACCTTTTCTGGTTTTGACAATATGTGATGATAGCATCGCTCCAACTGCACGATCAGTATTAGAAATATGAGATTCAAATTTAACTTTACCATTTCCTTCGATAGCATTTTTTGACTTAGCGATTAAATCATGATCAAGCTGCTCATTGAGTTGATGATCTTGTTTTATTGATTGATAAGTTCCAGCATCCCTATATTGATTATCAGCAGGAGTTAGTATCTTGCTAAGATCAATTGAGTCTTGTTTCCAATGGTTTATTGCTTTATTCATTTCAAGCATATCAACACGGCCAACCATATCAGTAAGCTTTTCAAATCCAAGTTCTGCCATAATAATTCGTAAATCCTCTGCCACCATAAACAAGTAATTAACAACATGTTCAGGCTTACCAGTGAATTTTTTTCGAAGAACTTTGTCTTGTGTCGCAATTCCAACTGGACAAGTATTTAGATGACATTTACGCATCATGATGCAACCAAGTGTTATCAATGGAGCAGTAGAAAATCCGAACTCTTCGGCTCCTAATAATGCAGCAATAGCAACATCTCTTCCAGTTTTAAGTTGGCCATCTGTCTGAATAACTACTCTTGATCGAAGATCATTCATCACTAATGTTTGATGAGTTTCTGCAACACCAAGTTCCCAAGGTAGGCCTGCATGTTTAATAGAAGTTAATGGTGATGCACCAGTTCCTCCATCATGCCCAGCAATAACTATATGATCTGATTTTGCTTTAGTAACTCCAGCAGCCACAGTTCCAACACCAACTTCAGAAACCAGCTTGACACTAATTCGAGCCTCAGGATTAGATCTTTTAAGATCAAAGATAAGTTGTGATAAATCTTCTATAGAATAAATATCATGATGAGGTGGCGGACTAATTAAACCAACACCAGCTGTTGAACAACGTATCTTAGCAATAAAATCATCCACTTTTCCACCAGGTAATTCTCCACCCTCACCAGGTTTAGCACCCTGTGAAACTTTAATTTGAAGTTCATCAGCATTATTAAGGTAATCAATAGTAACACCAAATCTGCCAGAGGCAACTTGCTTTATAGAGCTACGGCGAGAGTCACCATTTTTGTCAGGAGTCCAGCGATTTGGATCTTCTCCACCCTCTCCAGTATTCGATTTACCACCGATTCGATTCATAGCAATAGCGAGTGATTCATGAGATTCTGGAGATATTGAACCAAGACTCATTGCACCAGTAACAAATCTTTTGACAATTTCTTTTGCTGGCTCAACTTTATCAATATTAATTGGAGTGACTGATTTAAATGCCATTAATCCTCTAAGAGTACAATTTCTAGTTCCTTCGTCATTAGATTTTTGAGCAAATTCCCAGTATGCATTTTGATCATTACTTCTAGCAGCCTGTTGTAAGCTTGTTATTGTTTCTGGCTCCCACATATGTTTTTCACCACCACTACGCCAAGCATAATGCCCAAGATTATTGAGCGAGTTTGATAGAAAAGCTTTTTTGTGTTGAGCTTCAGATTCTTTTTGAATTACATCAAAGCCAACACCACTAATTCGACTGGCTGTTTCAAAGAAACACTTATTCATTACTTCTGCAGAGAGTCCAACGGCCTCAAAAATTTGTGCACCTTTATAAGATGCCAGAGTAGAAATACCCATTTTTGCCATGACTTTAAGCATACCTTTGGCAATAGCTTTTCGATATGATGTAACAATAGCTTGATCATCCTCAAGATCAAGTAGCTTATCTCTTCTTGCTTGCCATAAAGCTTCAAAAGCAAGATATGGATTTACTGCATCTGCCCCAAAACCAGATAAAAGACAGAAATGATGAACCTCTCTTGCTTCTCCAGTCTCTACAATTATTCCTACTTGAGTTCGCTTATGAATAGCCACTAAGTGTCGATGAACTGCTGAGGACGCTAGTAGGGCACTTATGGCATTGCGATTTGCACTAATTTTGCGATCCGAGAGAATTACTAAGCTATGGCCATCATTAATTGCTTGAGTGCTTTGCTGGCATATAGAGTCAAGCATTAAGTCTAGACTATGCCCTTCATTGATATCATAAGTGATATCAATTGTTTTACTAGTCCATCCTCGATGATTGCATTGAATTAGTGAGGACATCTCTTCATTTGTCAAAATAGGATGATCAATTATTAATCGATTAGCATTTTCAGCTTTATTAGTTAATAAATTTCCCTCTGGACCAATTGAACAGCTCAGTGACATAACAACCTCTTCACGAATTGAATCGATTGCTGGATTAGTAACCTGAGCAAAAAGCTGTTTAAAGTAGTCATAGATTATTCTTGACTGATCTGAGAGACAGGCTAATGCAGAGTCATTTCCCATTGAACCAACAGGATCTCTCAATTCAGTTACAAGTGGCAAAAGCATAAACTTTAAAGTTTCAGTACTGTAGCCAAAAGCTTGTAAACGGTTGACAAGAGTTTCTGGAAAAAACCCATGGGTATCATCATATTTTTTTAAATCAGAAAGAAGTATTTGTTGTTCCTTTAACCATATTTCATATGGATTCTTTGAGGCGAAGTCCTCTTTAATCTCATCATCATCAACCAACTCTCCTTTGTCGAAGTCAATGAGAAACATTTTCCCTGGCCTTAGTCGACCTTTTGTTTTGACGTTATTAGTTTCGACATCAACAACTCCAACTTCAGACGCCATAATAACTCGATCATCATGAGTAATATAATAACGAGAAGGCCTAAGACCATTCCTATCAAGAACGGCTCCAATGTATCGACCATCAGTAAATGCAATCGAGGCTGGACCATCCCAAGGCTCCATTACGTTTGAAAAATACTCATAGAAAGCCTTTTTACTTTTGCTCATTTCTTTGTCATTTTGCCAAGCCTCAGGAACCATCATTAATACAGCTTCTTGAAGAGACCTTCCATTCATAAGAAGAAATTCCAGAACATTATCAAAGCTTCCTGAGTCAGAAACTTCAGTTTCTATAACTGGTAAAGTTTTATTTAAGTTATCACCAAAAACATCACTTTCCAGAACGCCTTCGCGAGCCCTCATCCAGTTAAAATTTCCTTGACGAGTATTAATTTCACCATTATGAGCCATAAAACGGCAAGGTTGTGCACGGTCCCAGGATGGGAAAGTATTTGTTGAGAAGCGAGAGTGCACCATTGCTAAATAAGTGATAAATTTCTTGTTATTAAGGTCTGTATAAAATTCCAGCAATTGAGATCCCATTAGCATACCTTTATAAATAATTACTCTAGTAGATAAACTACAAATATAAAATAAGAGCGCTTGAGTAAGAGATTCATTTGTTCGGATAACTTTAGAAACATGTTTTCGAATAATATAAAGACTGGTTTCAAAAGAATCTGAATCTAGACCTTTCGAGTTTCCAATTATGACCTGTTTAATTACTGGTTGCGAATCTCGAGCGGTATCTCCAACATCAGCCTTGAGGGCGTCAAAGGGTACATCACGCCAGCCAATTAAAGTTTGACCTTCATCTTTAATGGTTTTTTCAATAATTGAAATACAGTGAGACCTTTCAGCATCATCTTGAGGTAAAAATACATTACCTACACCATAATTTCCTTTTTCAATTTCGATACCAAATAGTGATTTGATCTCATCATAAAAAAACTCATGGGGGATGTCGGTTAATATCCCAGCACCATCGCCAGTATTTGCTTCACAGCCACAGGCTCCACGATGATCCATTCGCGAAAGCATTTCAAGTGCATCTTGAGTTATCTTATGAGAAGATTTCTTTTTAATATTAGCAATAAATCCCACACCACAATTTTCCTTTTCATTGTTTGGGTGATAGAGTCCATGAGGCTTCGGCAAGTGTAATTGCTTATTTTTCATAAAAAACTGAAATTAAAAAAAGAATGAAACTTATATATATTGTCTACATTATATCAGTTTTTTATTGAATACCAAGTTTAGCCATAAGTATTGTCATAATAGGGATTCTAAGGTAGAATTGTTTCATTTTGTTCACTATATGTTAGCTATCATTTCCCCTTCGAAAACCCAAGATTTTTCATCTTGTGATATTGAATCTCATACCCAGACGCGACAACTAAATGACTCAAATGAGTTAGTTGGGATTCTAAAAAATAAATCTCAAGAGCAAATTTCTAAACTAATGTCAGTCAGTGAGAAGTTATCAAAACTAAATTTTGAACGTTTTCAAAAATTTAAAACACCATTTACATTAGATAATGCAAAGCAAGCATTATTGGCTTTTAAGGGCGATGTATATAGTGGCATTGATGCACCGTCGCTCTCAAATAAAGATCTTGACTTTGCTCAAGAAAATGTTCGTATGCTCTCAGGGCTCTATGGAGTTCTTAGGCCTCTTGACTTAATTCAACCCTACCGCTTAGAAATGGGAACAAAGCTTAATAATCATAAGGGTAAAAATCTTTATGAATATTGGGGATCCGAGATTAGTGAAGTTCTAAATGAAGATGAGTCTGAACTTATAGTAAATCTTGCTTCTAATGAATACTCTAAAGCTATTGATAAGAAAACTTTAAAAGCAGATATTTTAGACGTCGTTTTTAAAGACAAAAAGGCTGATACTTATAAAGTTATAGGCATCTATGCAAAACGAGCTAGGGGGTTAATGGTTAATTATATTATTCGTAACCGTTTGACAAATGCGGAATCTCTTAAAAACTTTTCAGATGAAGGCTATCGTTTCGATGAGAAGCTTTCAAGTGAATCAATTTGGGTTTATCTACGTGACTAGAGCTTTTATAATTGAATAGATCTGAAAAATATCTCATTACTGGTATATTGTTGTCACTTTTTTTACTAACCTAATCTTTTATAAATTATGATAAAAGTCTATACCTCTCATTCATGTTTTTACTGCACCCGAGCTAAAAATTATCTAGATAATCTTGATATCGATTATGAGACATTGAATATTCAAGAGGATAGTGCTGCAAGAGATTTTTTTATGAAATCAGGATTTAGAACTGTTCCACAGATATTTGTAGATGACCAACTTTTATGTGAGGGTGGTTCTGATGGCTTGGTTAAAATGAGTAAAAAAGATATTCAGGATAAAGTTATAGAGTTGTCTGGAGCCCGTTCTTAAATATCTCTAATTCCTGCAATACCTTGAGCGCCAATTCCTAAAGCTTTTTTTATTAGCCCTCTATTCATTCCGCCTAATAAAAATACTGGTAAGTCACATTGCTCAATTATGCTACTAGCAATCTCCCAGCCTAAAGGTAATATATTTGGATGACTTTGAGTTTCCTGTATTGGAGATAAACTTATATAGTCCGCAGAAATTTTTTCAGCATGTCTTACCTCCTCTTCATTGTGTGTAGAGGCGCCAAAGAGTTTTGTTTCTGTAAATGGTCTTTTATCAAGACTTAAAAACTCTGAACTAGTTAAATGCCAGCCATCACAATTCTCTTTATAGGTTTTGTTTGGAGTATTAAGAATTAGTTTAGCTTGATAGTCTTTGCATAGCTTATAAATGTCATTAATATAAGAACTATCAAGGGAAGTTTTGCTTCGAAGCTGGATAATCTTAGTGCCAGTTGCTAAGTGATTTTTACATTCATTAACAATTAAATTAGATTGATGATTATCAGGGGTAATCCAGTAACTATTTGGTAGGTTAAACGTATTAATTATTTTCCACATTGTAGGCAGTAATTCTAAGTTTTTAAATTTCTCAATACTAACCCAAGCTATTTCTTGACCCTCTTTACTAAAAGGTTTACCAGAGAAATGCTCAACATTATAGACCCAGAGCTGCACAGTTTTATCAACGTAATGATGATTTAATTTTTGTATTAGTTTGCATTCAGTAATAGTGACTCCTACCTCTTCAAAAAACTCTCTTTTAAGAGCACTAATATTATCTTCTTCAGATTCAATTTTTCCTCCTGGAAGTTCCCAGTAGCCTGGCATAAATTGATCTTTTTTACGCTTAGTAATTAGCAACTCATTGTCGCTATTAGAGATAATTCCTACAACAACCTTAATAATTAAATTTTTATTTGACAAAGCCTTTTTTAAGATAAATGTTTAATAGATTTTTTCTATTATCACCGTTAACTTGAGTCCGAGGTAAAATAAGTCCTTTTATTCGTAGGGATTTAAGTGAGTCTTCAAAATAAAATTGAATCATTAATACCTATTAAGGATAGTCTGAACCAAAACCTTATTGGAATTGAAAAGGAAGGTTTGCGTGTATCTGAAGATGGAAGTATATCTCAATCTAAACATCCCGAATATTATGGCTCAGCATTAACAAATCCATCTATCACAACTGACTTTAGTGAGGCTTTGATTGAGTTAGTGACAAAACCCATAATGGGAGCCGATAAAGTTATTGATGAACTCAATAAAATTCATCATTATGTGCATAATAATTTACCTAAAAATGAGCGTTTTTGGCCAGCAAGTATGCCTTGTATTCTAAGAGGAAAAACCAATATTCCAATTGCTAATTATGGGAGTTCAAATCTTGGAATGATGAAGACAGTTTATCGTCGTGGGCTAGCAAATCGTTATGGAAGTGTCATGCAGGCAATTGCCGGTATCCACTTTAACTATTCATTCTCAGCCGAGTTTTGGAAATCTTATCAGCAAGTAATGCAGTCAGATATTAATCCTATAGATTTTATGAATCTTCATTACATGGGTCTGACAAGAAATTTTCTAAGATATGGTTGGTTAATTACTTACCTATTTGGAGCTTCATCTTCGGTATGTAAATCATTTATGAAGGACAATTATGATCATGACTTGGAAGAGTTTGATGATTCAACTTTATATTTACCTTATGCGACTTCCTTAAGAATGGGAGATATTGGCTATCAGAATTCACAAGAGGATGAAAAAGGAGTTAAGGCGAATTACAACAGTTTACAGCACTATATATATAGCCTCAGAGCTGCAATGAAAACCAGTTGTGATGATTTTGAGAAGATCGGTTTAAAAAAGGATGGAGAGTACCTTCAACTTAATACCAATATTCTCCAGATTGCAAATGAATACTATTCATCAGTTCGACCAAAACCTATTCTTTATGGAAATGACAGGCCTTTAAGGGCTCTTAAAAATCAAGGAATAGGCTATATAGAAATACGATCATTGGATATTAACCCCTTAACTAATATAGGAATTGACAAGCAGCAAATCCAGTTTTTAGAGGCTTTTTTATTGTATTGTCTTTTAGAGGAGTCACCTCCTCTTTCTACTTCAGCATTATATGATATTGATAAAAATGCCAGTCTCATTGCTCATCAAGGAAGGCAACCAGGTTTAAATTTATATAATAATCAAGACAAAATTAGTAGGGATGAATGGGCAGATAAAATTTTTATTGGAATAAATAAATGCTCGTCTCTTCTGAGTATTGAGCACCAGAATGCGGTAAAGGCAATTTCTCTGCGTGTCCATAATCCTGACTTAACTCCTTCAGCAATAATGCTTAATGAAATGCAAAATCAAGAAAAAGGATTCTTTGAATATACTGATCAATTTAGTCATATAAATAAAGAACACTATAAAAATCTAGTTGTTGATAAGAACTATTTTGATGAGCTTTATGAGTTATCACAATCTTCTCAAAAAAAGCAAAAGCAAATAGAAGCTAGTGATCAAATTAATTTTGATCAATTTTTAGAAAAGTATATGGCTTATGACGACTAGTATTGCAACCATATGTTCTTTGGCAACAGCAATAGGTCAGAGTGGAATTGGAATTGTTCGTGTCTCGGGGCCACTGGCTTTAGATATAGCAAAAAAAATACTTCTTACTGAGCTTAAACCAAGATACTCATTCTATGGTGCCTTTAACGATGCTAACAAAAATACTATTGATAAGGGCGTAGCTATTTATTTTCCTGGACCAAATTCTTATACTGGTGAGGATGTTGTTGAGTTCCATGGCCATGGTGGAATGAGTGTCCTTAAAAGTCTTATTGAAGTCATTGTGTTTTTTGGTGCTAGGCTTGCTGAACCTGGTGAGTTTACTAAAAGGGCCTTTTTAAATGGCAAGATGGATCTAGTTCAGGCTGAGGCAGTTCAAGATCTTATTCAATCCAGCTCAGAACAGTCAGCTTTAAGTGCGGTAAGGTCTCTAACAGGGGAATTTTCAGAAAAAATTAATCTTTTACTAGCAGACTTAATCGCTTTAAGAGTTTTTATTGAGGCAACAATTGATTTCTCTGATGAGGAAATTGACTTTTTAGAATCCCATGAAGTTTCAACTAAATTGGCAACCTTAAAAGATCTACTCACTAATATTCTTGAGAATGCTACACAAGGAGCAATTCTCAGAGATGGCTTGCATGTCGCTATTGCTGGAAAGCCAAACGCAGGAAAATCGAGTTTACTAAATGCCCTCACAAAACAACCTAGTGCAATCGTTACAGATATTGCAGGGACTACTAGGGATATTTTGAAGGAAACTATTCATATTAATGGAATGCCTCTTCACATAATAGATACAGCTGGACTTCACAATAGCGATGATATTATTGAGCAAGAAGGCATCAGAAGAGCGCATATTGAAATCAATAATGCTGATGTTGTACTTTTAGTTTACGATGCAATTGATAAATCACCAGATTTATCAATATTGCCTAGTGAAATCCAAACCAAGCCAGTTATTTGTATTAAGAATAAGATTGATCTTGTCAAAGAAAAATCCAAAATAACAAAATTTGACTCATATTCAGATATTAGTTTGTCAGCTAAAACTAATGCTGGAATAGATATGTTGAAAAAATTATTATCAGAGTTTGCAGGTTTTAAGCCTGATAGTGATAGTGTTTTTCTTGCTCGAAAAAGGCACATTTTGGCAATCGAGCGAACTCTTGAGTATATCAATAGTGCCGAAGATCAGCTGAAGGGTGGTGCAAGTGAACTTGTGGCTGAAGATTTGCGCCAAGCAGGGATGTCTCTTGGCACAATTACTGGAGAATTTTCTTCTGATGATTTGCTGGGTGAAATCTTCTCATCATTTTGTATAGGTAAATAGAGTATAGTTAATTCTTTTCGAAAGAAAAATTAAGGAAATTTTAAGCCGGATAAATGATCTCTATGTCATTGATTCTAATTACTATTTTTATGTGAAATAAACTTAGAGATATGATGCTTTAAAGTTTATTTAGTAAATATTGTTAATATAGCTTGACGCGACCACTCCAGCCTGTATAATTTCCCGCTTTCACCGCCTCTTAAGATCCATTTACTGGGTGGTAGTTCTTTAACAATTTATCAAGCAACTTGTGTGGGCACTCGTGCAA
>ENA-UOXV01002825-UOXV01002825.1-marine-metagenome-genome-assembly--contig:-NODE-2825-length-22119-cov-7.027919_pt1 | contig 22119 bp, 21 predicted proteins | sample MGYA00238165_ERZ766961 | MGnify/ENA primary metagenome ERZ766961 (study PRJEB28924, sample SAMN03173240) | marine metagenome | biome: Marine; feature: Water; material: Subsurface seawater | place: North...
GCGACAATAATTCAGAACGCAAAAAAGCCGCCTCAATTGTGAGACGGCTAAGTATATGATATATATTTATAATATTTGGTTGCGGGGGCGCGCAACCGCCGTTACTTGCACCTTGATTTTGCAATGATGTGAGGGCTTGTTAACTGCAAAATAACATTTCCTGAAGACCTGCAATCGGCATTTAGGGGTATGTTTTTTCGGATGGGGCAAAAACGCTCCAAGCACAGGCTACATTTTTTAGATTGAACCAAAACGGCAAAGTCTTCGGGCGCAAATTATCGTTTCAACCGCTATCTCAGATCTTTTCACCACGGCGAAGGCGCAGCGCGCCCGGCATGCTTGTCACCAGAATACCGCTGGCAACAATCAGACCCATACCCATCCAAGAAATGGTGTCCGGCACAGTGCCAAACAAGACCAAGCCAATGATGACCGCCGCAACAATTTCAAAATAGGTGAAGGGAGCAATTCTTTCTGCTGGCGCCAATGACATCGCCACAATCATCAATGTCTGGCTAACGGCGGTCATCACCGCAAGACCGGCGATCAGCATCATCTCTGAATGTGTTGGCATGTCCCAGAAAAAAGGAAGTGTAAAGCCCGACAAGACAGTAGCCGTCAAAGACCCCCATACAGCGACCATGATAGGGTCCATGATGACGCCCAGCTTTCGATTGAGAAGCATCTGTATGGCAACCATCAAACCAGTAAAAACGATAAACAGGCCGTTCAAATCAATCCCGGAAACATCCGGCCGCATCACAAGAACAACGCCGCAAAATCCACCAAAAACCCCAAGCCAGGCCTTTGGTGATACGGATTCATTCAAGACCCAGATTGACAAGATAATCATGATGAAGGGATAGACATAAACAATGGCAACGGCGTTGGCGTAATCAACATGCTGAACGCCATACATAAATGCCATGTTTCCCAAGGCCAGAGTCAGCCCTCGAATAATCTGAACAACGGGCCGCTGCGGTCTGAGCACTCGCCATCCATGCCGAATAAAGGCAAGCGGCAGCAACAGCAGAAAATAACCGGCAAAGCGAAAAAAGCTGATGAGCGGCGGCGACATGGTATCTGCCAGAAGCTTCATAAAGGCCGCACTCAAAGCCGCCAGACAAAGCGCAAAAACCATGACCAGCACGGCTTTATGCTGTCTTGGGACCGGCACGTCCATCTGTTGGTTATCTGATGACAAAATGAGCCCGGATGATGGCTTGATGTTCGCAGGCGAGTCTTCGCTGCAAAAAACACCTGATCTTCTCTTGGACTTTGGACGACAGGTGTCGACCAAAGTCCCTTTGCCTCTCAGAATTATACATCTTCATAGCCGAAACGAAAACTTTCATCAGCAGGATGAAAGAGGGCACCATCTGAACCATAACAGCTGTGGCGATGCCATGGGTGAGCAGTTGCATCCGCCAGCTTCGAAATTTTCTCGAGATAACCGAGACCCCCGTTAGCAAGCCCCTCGACGACTTGATTCCAATCAGGATAAGCCGCAAAAGCATCCTGCCATATCGCACGACCAGCGAGAAAACCCGAGGCACCGGCCTTGAAGGCATGTGAGAGAATATCAAGGAAAGAATCTTTTCCAGCGCCCGCAGACAACATGACCCAGGGTCGTCCAGCAAGCCGGCCCATCTCATCGAATAATGCCTGCACATTGGATGAGCCATCAATCGCATCGGCATTCAATGGGCTTTCCAACTTGAACATATCCACGCCGTATTCAGGACGAGCAAATTCCTCAACAGAGGCCAACACCTGATCACTTGCTTTTGCCCTCATCTCTATATAGCCACGAGATGAGGCCTTTTCGCCAGCCAAAGGATAGAGCAACAATTCGAGAAGAAACGGAATGTCAAAGCAGGCGCATTCATCGCCGATCCGTTTTACATAGTCCTTTTGAAAAGCAACATTTTTAGGTGATGCGTCTGGTCGATACCATGCAAGAACCTTAACAGCATCACCGCCGAGCCGCTTGATTTTGCCGACTGACCATTCATCAATATTCGCTGAAAAGCGCCCCTCATCACTTTCCTTAACGACTGAGTCCTCAAGCGTCACGACAAGCCCCTTGTTCCCGCCAAGAACATCAAAAGCAGCCGGAATTCCGTAATGCGGATCCAACAAAACAGCCGAGCTTGGCCCCTGAAGCTGACGAACAATTTCCATTTTAAATCTGGCCACTTCCGACCAGGGGGCCTCTGGCAGGCCAAGCTTTTTGGCAATCGGATCCTTGATCGGTGGCCGCTGGTCGGCAGCGACCATTTTAAACAATCCGTTTTCATCAGCCATCCGGCGCATGCCCATAAGCTTTCCGGGAGTTAATTGCATATCGACTGTTCCTCCATGAAGGCATCACAACTTTTCCTGTCAGGAGATGCCGTTATTCCACCAAATTGTCTGCACTTCATCGCCGCCGCGGCATTCGCCGATTTGATCGCGTCAATTTCAACCTGCCCTTCCCCAAGACATAGCGTGAAAATACCGTGCCAGACATCACCGGCCCCAATGGTATCTATCGCATCAACTTTGAAGGCCGGGATATTTTCTATGGCTTTACCCTGCAAATACCAGACACCGTTCTCGCCATCGGTCACACACACCCAGCATCCGGTTTCTTCACGCGCCTGCCTTAAACCAGACTCAATGCTTTGCCCCGGCAAAAAGGACTCAAGTCCCTGTCTTGAAAATGCAAGATGAGTTGCGCCGCGAGCATGGTCTGCGGCAAACGGCGCTTCGGCATCAATCACAGTTGGAACGCCATAAAGGTGTCCAAGGTCAATCGCCCAACCTGTCAATTCTGGATGGCGATTGTCGGCCAGAACAGCACATGGGGCATCAGCGGTTGCAACGGCCGGAGATAGCGGCTCAAACCCCTGCCCGGCAAAGTTTATTGTCTGGCGCTCACCCTCTTTGTTGACAAATGCCGCCGAAACCGATGAACGCGCATCTGCAGTTGGCGGACTCATTGACATGTCAACCGACTCATCGATGAGTGTCTGATAGATGAATTGCCCCATCATATCATCGCCAATGTAGCTCACGAGTGCGGGCTGACCACCAAAACGTGCGATGGCGATGCTTGCATTTGCCCCGGGGCCACCAACCACGAAACGTGAGTCATGCGCATGCATTTTTTCACCTCGCACAGAGAATTGGTCAATTTCCATAATCAAATCAACAGTGGCTCGACCAGCCACGATTATTTTTGACAACTCACCCATTTGCGAAAGTCGGGGCACCAAACCCATGGATCCTGACATTAATACAAGCCGGTTTGCCGCTTGCAAGGGCACGCTCGAACGCTGGGCCAATCTCTGTCAGATTTGTCACAAATTCGCCATGTCCACCAAGAGCGGCTGCCACTTGATCATACCGGGCATCACTCAAACCACAGGCAAACACGCGGTCCGGCCCATAGTCACGTTCCTGTATTTTCACCTCTGCGTTCCACTGCATGTCATTGCCAATGACTGCAACAACAGGCAGGTTTTCGCGCACCGCTGTCTCGAATTCAGCCAAATGAAAGCCAACGGTTCCATCACCCATGAAGGCCAACACATGTTTATTGGGTAACGCCTGTTTGATTGCCATAGCATAACTTAAGCTGCCGCCAATCGCACCCGACACGCCGTTTATCATCACCAGATAACGAGTCAGAACAGACTGAATCCACTGACCAATTTCACCACCGTCAGACACGGCGACAACGTTATCATGCAAGTCCAAAACATCACTTACAGCAGTGCTGAACGACAGAGAGTTCAATTCATCAACATCACGGTTTCTATCAAAAGCAGAAAAATCACGGCTGGTAATGGCACTCTGCACCGAGTCAGCCCAAGTCGAATCAGCGCTTACAGGTGACAATTTTGTGAGCATGGCGATAGCCTCCACAGGCGATATCACAACCCCATCATGCAAACGATCACCGAGGTTTCTGCGTGCCTGTGAAACAAGCTGTTCTTCTCCGAGGAAGGCAAACCATTTGGCATCAGCATGAAATGGTCCGACAGCACCATAGGCCATCGAAAAATCCACAGGCTTACCGACTGGTATGATCAAATCAGCAAGGCGCGCTATTGACTTGAAGTTTCCAAGGCGGGGATCGTTTAAACCACGTGGGCTGTCCATTGGCACCACAGGCACACCCAATCTCGTTTCAAGCACGCGCAACATAGCCGCATGATGCGGCATGCAAAGCGACGGTCCAACAATTATCAATGGTCTTTGCGACGACTTCAAAGCCTCCACAAAACCTACCGAAGCCTCACTAGGTTCGGTGTTTGTCGAGAGAGCCTGCTTTTCAAACTGCGGTGAATCCTCAAGTTCATTTGTCAGCATATCTGCTGCAAGCGCAAGATGTACAGGACCCGAAGTGCCTGTCGTCACCGCCTCTATTGCAGCATTCATTGCGCCCTCAAGTTCAGATGTTTGGCAAATCCGCCGAGAAAATTTTGTCACTGCACTGGTGATCTGGACCTGGTCCATTTCTTGAAAGCTGCCCATGTTATCGAGGCTTGCCTCAGAGTCACCGCTAAGCAAAAGAACCGGAGTTTGTGATTGGGTCGCCGTGAACAACGGGGCAATGGCATTGCAAAGGCCAGCACCAGCGGTAACCATGGCGACTCCCATGCCACCCGTAATGCGGGCATGTGCCTCAGCCATGTAGAGCGCTGCGGCTTCGTGGCGGACGTGAACGACGCGGATGCCCTCATCGAGGCAGGCATCAAAGAGTGGCATAATCTGATTGCCGGACAGAGCAAAGATTGTCTCTACACCCGATCCCTTCAATATCTTTATCAAACCAACTGATGCTCTCACAGCGCTACCTTTCAATGTTTACAAACATTCCCAGCGATGGCCTAAAACCCAAAAACTTCACGTTAACCAATGGAATACCCCCCATCCACGACAAGAGTTTGCCCGGTAACGAACGCCGCCTGCTGACTGGCCAGAAACAGGGCCGGGCCAGCAATGTCATCTGGTTTCCCCCAGCGGGCAAATGGTGTGCGGGCGATTACCGCTTCATAATGCAGGGCGTCGGCGCGGCCTCGTTCAGTTTGTTCGGTAACAACAAACCCTGGGGCAATCGCGTTAACCCTTACCCCTTGTAGTGCATATTTAAGCGCCAGAGATCTCGTCAGCTGGTGGATCGCAGCTTTGCTTGCCCCATAAGCAGGCACTTTTGGACTGCCAAAAAAACTGTACATGGACGCGATATTGATAATCGTACCTTTAGCTGCAATCAGCGCTGTTTCAAATTTCCTCACCACGTCAAAATTGCCGATGAGGTTGACGTCTATAACTTGGCGAAACACCTCAAGATCGTCTTCAAGGTCCCGCCTTGAAATTGCTGCACAATTAACAAGCACATCAAGACGGGAAAACTGACTTGCAAGCGAGGCAATTGCCGATGTGTCACATACATCAAGCTGGTGATATTCAGAGACCCCTTCCGGCATAGAAAGTGGTTCAGCTTCAGCGCCTGTGATCACCACCCGGTCACCCTGCGCGGCCGCGGCTCTGGCAATGGCAGCACCAATGCCGTCTCGGCTTGCACCAATCACGAGCCAGTCACGCTGATCAATCTCACTCATCACTTCACCCCGCCATTCAAATCACAAAACCGCCGCCACCGAAATTCAGTAGTGATCCACTTGCATAGTTGAATTTTCCAGATATCAGTTCGATCACTGGCGCAGCAATATCCACTGGTTCAGCCACCTTGCCACAGGCAATTGATGCCTCAATTGCTGCCTTTGTTGCCGGATCAGCAAGAGCATCACCGGTCATGTCGGTACGGGTTACACCCGGGCGCACCGAAAACACCGAAATGCCATATGGTGCAAGTTCCTTTGCAGCACCGATGGTGAATACATCTACTGCTCCCTTGCTGGCCGCATATACAGTTTTATGTGCCCGGCCACCGACGGTGGCTGCCATTGATGATATATTGACAACGACCCCACCCTCGCTTTGCTTTATCGCGCGGGCGGCAAATTCCCGACAACAAAGAATCAAGCCAACGACATTTACCGTCATTGTCGAGTGGACAAAGTCATGATCAAACTCGGCAATGGACCGCGGGCCTTTATCAATGCCGGCGGCCGTGACCAGTGCACGCGGCAAGCCCATTTCGGCCTCAATGCTGGCGAAAAACTTCGTGACGCTGTCGGGGTTGGCAACATCCAGCGCAAAAGCCCTTATTTTGCCATTTGAACCGGCAACCATCTCGTCCGCCAATTGTCGGTTTCGGCCAAAACTTATGGCAACCCGCCACCCGGCATCCACAGCGGACAGGGCAATTTGTCCACCGATACCCCTATTGCCACCTGTAACAACAAGAAGATTGTCTTTTATCATAGTGCATCCTTCAATCTAGGTAACATGAATTGCCCTTCGCCAATCGCCTCTGACGCTGTCTCAGCTCCGTTGAAAACCATATTCATCTTCGAAAGTACCGCTATTTGTGCGCCAACACGGTCAAGTTCGCCGGTGAAATAGCCATCCAATTCAACGTCAATATCATCACCCCAATGACGCAATGTTTGTGGATTGCCACAAATTTTAATTATGGGGCACAACGGGTTTCCAGAGGGGTTGAATACACCCATTGCAAATAGTCCAAGGTTACAGCCAGCCATCATCATGCCGGTAAGCGAAACGGGGCTGAAGAAGGGGGTGTCCATGAAATGCAGACCGGGTGCGTTTGCTGACATTCCAAACTCAAGTGCGGAAATGAAGTCCGTTGTACCCGTTTTACTCACAGCTCCCATTGATTTCTCAATGAGCGTGGTCAGGCCACCGGCAATATTTTCTTGTGTAGGGTTGGTGCCACGATAGTCCTTGCCGCTGTCTTGCTCCATCAAAATTGCGCGATAGCCGATGAAATCCAACGTCGCTTTTCTTGTCATCGGATTGGGGCATCGATCATCAAAAACAGCCTCGGCACCGATAAATTCCGTGGTCTCCGAAACCACTGCCAACCCACCGGCGGCAACAACGAAATCAAATATATCACCAATGACTGGATTGCTGCAGATGCTGCTGGAAATATCGCTGCCACCGCATTCAAGTGCCATCGAGACAGCGCGGGGACCAACTACAGTCCTTTTCTGTTCCAGTGCATCTTGTCGGTCAGCCAACATCTGCAATTTCTCACAGCCAGCGGCAACAGCCTTTTCACGGCCCTCGCACTCCATGAATGCCATATATTCAACAGGGATTGTCGCCTTGACAATTTCGGCAAGATGATCTGCCGATGCCCCATCATGCGTGATCACCAAAGCCGCACCCACATTGGGATGGGTCAGCACGCTCTGGATGAACCTCTCAACCATATGCTCATCGGTTTTCTGCAAACCGCGGGAAAATGCTCCCGTGACGCAAAGAGAATCCCGATCCATGGACGCGATGCTGGCTGCAAGCCTATCTGTCAATGCCACGGTAGACAGCACGATCCTGTGATTACGAATGCCCACTCTGCCATCAGCGCGGGAATATCCGCGCCACTCCAGACTGCTGGCATAATCAAGAAGATCGGAACTATTGGCAGTTGTGGACATGTACATGCTCGCCCTGTTCGATAGCCTGTGTGGCAGAACCGATCTCCACGCCATATTTGACAATTGCCTCGCCAGACGCAATTGGACGCAAACTCACCTTATGACCAAAGGGCACATGCTCGGCGATACGCATACCATCGCTGAGCCGATCTAATTCGGTTTCCTCGTCCAGCAAGGTTGCCACATTGTCAGACGGGTCCAGCACCAAAAACCGCCTGCCACCCCCCACGTCTAACTGCATATAATACCCCCATCCACATTGATCACCTGACCAGTGATATATGCCGAGTCAGGACCTAACAGGAACTGAATCACGCTTGCCACTTCATCGGCAGAACCAAGACGCTTCATGGGTATCTCCCCAAGCACCGCGTCTATTCCCCGCTTGGCAATAATTTTCTGTGGCATCGTGGTATCGATGAAGCCGGGCGCAACAACATTAATCAGAATATTTGGCGCTTCCTTTCTGGCCAGTGAGCGCGCCATCCCAACCAGAGCGCCCTTTGCCGCGCTATAGGCCGTATGACCGGGCGCCCCACGGCGGAAGGCCAGAGAACTGACAAGCACGACACGGGCAGAGGTCTCTTTCAACAACGCCTTACGGATACTTGTATAAAGTCCGTACACATTTCGGACATTTGCCGACATGACCGGATCATACACCGCCTCGGTGTCACCAGAGGCCATATCATCAGGCACGAAAATACCTGCCAAATGAACAAGTCCGTATATGTGGCTCTCCTGTTCCAAGAGGGCGCTGCATGACGCCTCATCCTCAAGTCCGGAACAGTGATAAATCAGCTTACTGGTGTCCAAATTCGGAGACCCCAGAATGTCTGCCCCATCCGGGTTAACATCAATGGCGATCACCCGCGCACCAAGATTTGTCAACCGCCGCACAAGCGGAACGCCGATCCCGCCTGACGCACCTGTAACGATTATTGTTTTTCCTTCAAACATGCCAAATCACCAACAAGCAGGTTTACAATAGAAAAAAGAAAAGCGGGCCTATGGATCCACAGGCCCGCCGACAAACAATCTTCACGATTCTTCTTGGATGATTAGCGGCCTATGACACGATTATTTCGGTCGGCAACGTCTGCATCAGCATCGGCAACGGCCTTTTCGAATTTCTTCAGCCATTTGTCACCATATTTGTCTGCAAACCAGACTTTCATCTTGTCACGCGCCTCTACGAATGTTGCCTTTTCTTCGGGAGTTGGAACATAGATCTCGCCGCCGAACCCAACAAACTCCTTCAACGCACGTGCATCATACTCCTTGTTCCAATCAGACTGGATCATTGAAGCTTGCTGAACACCATCGATTACCAGATCCTGGAGATCAGTCGGCAGGCTCTGCAACCACGCATCCGACATCCACCAGAACGCAAACAGATATGCGTGCTCATCCAGTGTCACATATTTTACGGCCTCATACATCTTTGTTGGGACGATATCGGTCGCAGCATTTTTTGTGCCTTCAACAACGCCTGTCTGTAGCGATGTATAAAGCTCACCCCAGGCAACAGGTGTCGGGTTGCCACCAAGCGACTTGATAAACTCAATCTGCAAAGGCGAATTGATGGTTCTCATCTTCACGCCCTTCATGTCTGCAGCAGATTTGATTAGCTTGTTCGTGGTGAAGAAGTTCCGCCAGCGACCAGTGTTACCAACGGCGACAAGACGCACATTTCCAGTTGTCTTCAAAATCTCTTCGCGCACCTCATCGAAGAACGAGCTCTGCGAAATACGCTCGGCGATCGAGTCACCATTCATCATGTAGGGGATGTCTGTCACCTGAAGTTCAGGCCAGAAGCTGGCAATACCACCAACTGTCGTATGAGTTAATTCAAGCGTGTTCAACTGAACTTGCTCAATTTGATCCCTGAAATTACCAAGCTGAGCACCTGGGTAAATTTCAACAGCGATGCGACCATTTGAACGGCTCTCAAGAAATGACTTAAGGAACTCACCTGGCACCTGATCGTCCGACGTCACCGGACCAACATGTCCATATTTCAGGGTAAATTCAGCCGCAAAAGACGCCGCTGGCAGACAAACAGCCATTAAACCTGCCATGAGGACTTTACGAATAAGAGATTTCATTTTACTTCCTCCCACTAAGTTATTTGTTGAAATTATGACATCGGTATCATTATTTGTAAATGCATTTCGCGCTTTATCTGCAGACCAAGCTAAACCCAAATATTTTAGCCAAATCCAAGCAATCTTGGCACCGTCATTGAGACGGCGGGCACATAAGTGACAAGAACGATGATCGCGATATGTACGAGATAAAAAGGCAACATCTCAGACACCACGGACTCGATTCTCTCCCGGCTAACCGCCGACGCCACAAACAGAATCAGGCCCATCGGGGGTGTTGCAAGACCAATTGTCAGGTTAACGCACATAATGATAGCAAAATGCAAAGGGTCCACCCCAACGGCGAGCGCTGTCGGTGTCAGGATTGGCCCAAGAATAAGAATCGCCGGACCGGCATCGAGAAACATGCCTATGACCACCAAAAACAGATTGATCAGCAGAAGCACAACATATTTGTTGTCCGTATATTCGAACAAAAAGGCGGACAAAAGTTTTGGCACACCTGAAAGCGTGGCGATCCAAGCAAAAACACTGGCCATACCAACTGCCAACAAAATTACGCTGGAGGAGACCGCGGTGCGGAACAACATGTTCTTAACTCGCATCAAGGGTAGGCTTTTCATGCAAGCGCATAATATCAGCGCATACACTACGGCAGCGCCTGCAGCCTCTGTCGGGGTAAAAACCCCAGAGAGGATTCCACCCATGATGATAATGGGCGTCAGCAGCGGCCAGAATGCATCAAGGCCTGCGCGCGCCGCTGCACGCATTCCCGGGAATTTGTCAGCAACAGGGTATTTCCGCCGCCGGGCAATAATCGAGACCACCGCCATCAAGCCAACACCGGTAAGCAGCCCCGGAACAATGCCAGCAAGGAACAGCGCGGCGACGGATATCTCCATGATATATGCGTAGACAACCATGATGATACTTGGCGGAATGATCGGTCCAATCACTGACGATGCAGCCGTCACAGCAGCAGAAAATTTGCGAGAATAGCCCTGCTTTTCCATTGCAGGAATAAGCATAGAGCCAAGCGCCGAAGTGTCTGCAACGGCTGAACCGCTGAGGCCGGCAAAGAAAATCGAAGAGATGATATTTACATGCGCAAGGCCGCCACGCAGATGCCCGACCAGAACTTTGGCAAAATAGACAAGACGTTCTGTAATACCGCCTACATTCATGATTTCGCCGGCAAGAATGAACATCGGTATCGCAAGAAGCGGAAACTGGTTGATCCCGATATAGAGCTTTTGCGCGATAATCGCCAAAAAGACTTCTTTGTCGGCAAAAACCAACCCAAGCATTGGCGCCGCACCAAGGGCGAATACGATCGGCATTCCTACCCCGATCAGGCCCAACATGATCCATATAAAGGTAACAGGTATCATCTAACGTCCCCCAGTCATGGTCAAAACAGCCACGATCTAAAACTCGTCCATAGCCGGCCGATATTTGGTCACGAACCTGTCCTGCTCCGTTGGCTTATCAGAGAACAGACCAGAAGCGTCTTCCAAAAATTGTTGGAGTGAGACAAGCGCCATACTGGCCATACCAAGAGGAATCGAGACAAAGAACCAATACATCGACACGTCACCTACCGAGATCGCGACTTGCCTTCTGCCATTCCATGCAAAATCATGGCTTTTCAGAGCCAGAAAAGCACAAAAGACAAATACCGCTAAATGCATGATCGCAAGAATTACCCTCGTTAACTTTGACGGAAACCGCGAAATGACAATTTCGATGTTCGGATGAGCGCCGAGACGAAGAGCAATGGGAGCACCAAGGAAAACCAGCCACAGCATCGCGTATTTAGCAAGTTCCTCAGACCATGACAGGCTGTCATTCAGCGCATATCGAAAAAACACACCTGCCGCAACAATGGCAGCAATCGCTAGCACAAGAAACATCGCGCCCCAGCGGAATGCGCCAAGTTGTATCGCGTTGATTACTGACAGAAGCCTAATCGCCATAGTCATGACTGTGTACCCCCCTACCTAATCCTTATCCCGACATTATCGTGACGTCCACACCATGTTCCTTCATCAGTGCTATATCCGGAACAATTCCAATGCCATCACCCGAGGGAAGATTTATTCGCCCCTCCCCGCATGGCTTCAGATTCCAATCCGCCAAACTTTCCCTGATCGGGTTTTCATTTACATCAACCTCCAGCAAACCAGCGTCGCCAACCACAGTCAACAGATGTGCGGATGCTGCCAACCCGACCATGCCACCCAACCAGTGCGGGCAGTACACGCGCCGCGCTAATGATTCATCAGTGTCACGATTTCCAAAAATACGAAGCAACCCGGTGAAACCACCAATTTTTCCAATATCCGGTTGCATGAAAGAAAAGAGGCTCTTTTGCCAATAAGTATCAACAGCATCCAGCGTTGGCAAATTTTCGCCCACTGCAAGAGGCGCGTCTATCATCCCTCGCAATGTCTGCCAGTCTGTCTCGGCAACATTTGCCCTAAGCGGCTCTTCAACCCAGCTCAAATCAAAACGACTTAACGCGTTGATGTTTTCAGCCGCTTCCTGTGGCGATATCCACGCCTGATTTGCATCGATCATTAATTGATGCCTGTTACCAATTATATCGCGGGCACTGACCAGTCCTGCCTTGTCGATTTCCGCACCAAACCCAACTTTCACCTTGAAAGATGTAAAGCCGTGATCATGCGCGACCTGAACGCGCTCACTTGCCTCCTCTGGGTGAATTCCACTGGCATAGGCCTTGACCGAATTCCCCTGCACACCAAACAATGCACAAAGCTTTTCTCCCTGCCGATGCGCCACCAAATCCCACAGCGCTTGATCCACACCGGCGATCACTTGCAAAAATGTTCCCGGATCAGCAGTCTGAAGGCCAAGCACAGCAAAGGCAGCAGTCAGCCCATCAAAAATCTCTGCTGGTAAACTAAAGCGGCGCCCTTGGAGCCAAAAAGCAAATTCATTGACCAGAAGGCTAGCTTTATATTCGGCGCCGCGTGACGGAAAATTACACCATATCTCGCCATATCCGACACAACCATCGGCATCGGTAATTCGGACAAGCAAAGCAGGACGGTCATACATCGTGCCAAACGAAGTTTGCACTGGCACACTTATTTTTGCACGGAGGAGGATAGCCTCAACATGCCGTATTTCGTGCATTTGCCCGGCTAGTCGTTGCTCTGCAATGCCCAACGCGCCAAGCTGTCCAACATTGCGTTCAAGTGGCTTCATATTTGACACGATGTCTCAAAAAATTAATGACATCGGTATCATTCCAGCGTATTTTTTAAAAGTCAACGTCAAGAGTTATTAATTTCGAAGATGAAAAACATGGAAAAATTATATGACTTTATCATTGTGGGCGCGGGATCTGCAGGATGTCTGCTTGCCAACCGATTATCAGCAAACCCTGCCCATAAAGTACTTTTGGTGGAGGCTGGCAGTTCTGATCGTCGCTTTTGGTCACGACTCCCCATTGGCTATTATAAAACGATATATAATAAGACATTTTCACGCGTATTTGAGACTGAACCTTGTGAAGGCAGCGGTGGTCGCGCAATAAAATGGCCGCGCGGGCGGATCATTGGTGGGTCAAGCAGCATAAACGGCCTGATCTTTATACGCGGTCAGAAAGATGATTTTGATGATTGGCAGACCCTGGGTGCAACAGGGTGGGATTTTCAAACCGTACTGCCATTTTTTAGAAAGCTGGAGGGATACAAGGGAGGCGAAAGCCAGTTCCGCGGGAGCTTTGGCGAACTTAAAGTTGATGATCTTCGCTTGCGACACCCTGCCTGTGAAGCGTGGTTGAAGGCGGCGATTGAATGGGGCCTGCCACCAATCGACGATTTCAATGGCAGCGAGTCGTTTGGATCTGGCAGGTACCAACTTACACTTGACGGACGATGGCGTTCAAGTTCGGCTCGGGCGTTCCTGCACCCTATCGCACATCGCGAAAATCTGACGGTTGTTTCAGACACGCTTGTTGAAAAAATCACTTTTTCGAGCAAGCGCGCAACCGGTATTGTTGCTCGGCGCAACGGCGTCCAGGAGACATATCAAGCAAAGAAAATTGTTATGAGTGCAGGCGCGCTGCAATCACCGCAAATTCTGCAATTATCAGGCATTGGCCCGGCGGCGTTGCTGCAAGAGCACAATATTCCAGTCGTCCACCAATCCGATGAGGTGGGTCAGAATCTGCAAGACCATTATCAAATGCGGACAATTGTCCAGATGCGAAACAGGATGTCCCTTAATATCGACAGCCGCAATCCACTAAAAATGGCGATTCAGGGTCTGAAATGGCTGAAGGACGGATCTGGCATTTTATCAGTAGGTGCAGGGCAGGTTGGTGCAGGCGCCTGCACAAAATATGCTGAAGACGGTCGTCCTGATGTGCAACTATTGGTGATGCCGCTGTCTGTAGATAAGCCGGGTGAACCATTACACGACTATCCCGGGTTCACCGCAACTGTCTGGCAATGTCACCCAAAATCCAGAGGCTCTGTCGAAATCCGGTCAACCGATCCAGCAGAAGATCCGAAAATACATCCAAACTACATGTCCGATGAGCATGATCAAAAAGTCATGGTTGAAGGCGTTAAAATGATGCGGGAAATTTATCACATGGATGCCTTCCGAGATTTGTGGGACACCGAAATTGTCCCCGGCAGCAATGTAAATAGTGATGCTGCCATACTCGATTATATTCGTCACAACGGTGGCACAGTTTTCCATCCCGTGGGAACATGCCGCATGGGAGCGGATCACAGTGCGGTTGTTGATCCTGAATTGCGTGTCAATGGCGTTGAGGGATTGTATGTCGCCGACGCCTCAGTCATGCCCAAGATCACGTCAGCCAATACAAATGCACCATCCCTTATGATTGGTGAAAAGGCCGCCCATCATATTCTGCAACACCAAGCGCAATAGAGTGATATTCATCTGAGGCGGCCTTCAGGCCTGTTTTTGATGCTGATGTAGTCTTCACATCATCACCAGCTATGGTATCTTTTGCTTTCATATGCATCTGACCCATGATGACAAATGGACAGCATTTGATCGGATCACAGGCTGGCACGATCTGTTTTTAAAAGCTTCTTGGTCAGAGAAGGCGAGGAAAAATATGTCAACAAACCCGGATCACAAACCGGTCACAATTCGTGATGTGGCGCGGCTCGCGGGCGTTTCACCTATCACCGCATCACGCGCCTTGAGTAAATCGCATTTGGTCAAGGCGGCCACAAGAAAAAAAGTAGAGGCAGCTGCCAATGAGCTGAAATTCATTAGCAACAGTGCAGCTGGCAGCCTCTCTAACAGGCGCAGCAATATGGTTGGCATCATTGTGCCAACGTTATCCAACGCAATCTTTGCTGATACGATCCAATCTATCACCAGCAGCCTGATGCCCGAAGGTTTTCAAGCTTTGGTTGGCAGCAATGAATATTGTCCGCAACGCGAGGAAGACATTATCCGCACATTCATCTCGCACCGTGCCGATGCGCTGATATTGACTGGTCACACACACACTCAAGCGGCCGAGGAAATGATTGCGCAATACATGATACCAACAGTTGAAATCTGGAACATATCGGACAAAAGCAAACATATCTGTGTAGGCATGTCGAATTACCAGGCGGCATTTGAAATGACGTCATTTCTGATTTCCAGAGGGTACAAGAACATCGGGTATATCGGCGGCATTTTGGAAAACAATGACAGGTCCCAAGACCGCATGCGTGGCTATCAAAAGGCAATTGAGAGGTGTGGCTGGTCCGTGGATCCATCAATGATGCGCGAGTCTGCCTATGAGTTTGCGAGCGGTGCCGCAGCGATGCAAAGCTTGTTGACCAAGAGCCGCAATCTTGATTGCGTTTTTGCATCTTCTGATATCCTCGCCTTTGGGGCGCTTATGGAATGCCAGCGTAACGATATAAGAATTCCACATGACATAGCATTGGCGGGTTTTGACAACACATCCATAGGCGCAATTCACAAGCCCGCCCTGACAACGATTTCAGTTCCATGGCAACGTATAGGTCTCAAGGCCGCCGAGATAGCTCTGCGTTTGATAAGAGGTGAGGCCGGGATCAATAAAATCAATGACCTTGGGTTTGACTTGAAAGTTCGCGATACAGCTTGAATGACCAGAACATGAGAATTAGGCGCCACGCAGTTAAAAAGCCACCTAACTCTCATCTCACAACTTCTACCCTGTCACCTAAGCCATAGACAATATGCTTGTGTTAAAATATGATACCGGTATCATTGTGACTGGCGTTTCCTCTCGTGTGAATGACCAAGAGATGGTTCAAGCCGTGGGCATGAGACAAAGAAAAAATGGGGCCTGAAGCCACATGAAGGCAGGTAACAGAACAAACATAAGCCAATTGCAAGCCATGGCTAAAACCATTCGCATGGATGTGATCCGCATGGTTGCACGTCATGGCCAAGGCTATATTCAGCAAGGCCTTGGAGCGGCAGACCTGTTTACCCAACTCTATTTTCAGGAACTTCGTTTCGACAGCGACAATCCCAACTGGCAGGACCGCGACCGGTTCATCCTGTCAACGGCACATAACACAGCAGTCTTCTACTCAACCCTCGCCAGAGCCGGGTTGATTGACCTGGAGATGCTGGAAGATTACTGCCTAGACGGATCAGCTCTTGAGATCAACGCCTCCGAGCGGTTGGCACCATTGGTTGAATGCACCTGTGGCTCACTTGGGCAAGGCTTATCAGTTGCCGCAGGACTAGCCATGGGTGCGAAACTTCAAAAGAGAAATTCAAACATCTATTTGATGCTTGGTGACGGAGAGTTGGAAGAAGGCCAAGTTTGGGAAGCGGCAATGTTTGCAGCTACGCACAAGCTTTCGAATCTTATCATGATCATCGATCTGAACTACATGCAGGTTGAGGGCGACGCGCGCGATGTTGCCGCAATAGATCCGGTTGATTCCAAACTCGAAAATTTCGGCTGGCAGACGATGGTCATCGATGGTCATGATTTTGATGCAATATTTGCCGGTTTTGAGGCGGCCAAGGCCGAAACAGAACGTCCATCTTGCATCATTGCGCAGACTATACCGGGAAAAGGCGTGCCCTTTCTTGAAGGGCAGAAGAGCCACAATATGGTGTTACCTTCGCAGGTTGCTGTCGATGCCCTTGACTGGCTGGGAAACAAACCATGACCGGGTCATGCAATGACACATCAAAAGCTAACGCCCTGCACCTTGATGATTTCTCTGTTAAGCAAAAAGCAGGGCAGCAGTCAGTTCCCAAATATTATGGCGAAGCGCTTCTTGCCGCCGCAATTGCCAACAAATCAATCTTGGCACTTACCGCGGACCTTACAGCACCGACAGAAACCGATCTTGTCCGTGATCAACTGCCCGACCAATTTATCATGGCAGGCATCGCCGAGGCCAATATGGTTGGCGTTGGAGCTGGTCTCGCGAGGGCAGGTTTCATTCCCTTCGTGCACTCCTTTTCAGTTTTCTTGTCGAGACGCAGCTTTGATCAAATCGCAATGCAGGTGGCCTATCCCAAAACAAATGTAAAACTGGTCGGTTTTATGCCCGGAATCGACTCGCTTCTTGGAGTTTCACATCAGGCGATTGACGACATTGCCCTAATGCGGACATTGCCAAATATGACTGTGCTGGAACCTGCCAGCCCTGCCGATTATGAAGACGCAGTGGTGGCAGCACTGGCACATGACGGGCCGGTCTATCTGCGCTTATATCGAGCGACAAAACAGGAGTTACGTCCGGACAACGACCCTCCTCTGAAGATCGGCATAGCCAGAAATCTTCACGAGGGAACAGACGCCGCAATTTTTGCCACAGGACTGATGGTTGAACAGGCGTTGCTCGCCGCAAAGAATTTGAAACAGCAAGGTATCAACGCCGCCGTTATTGATTGTGCGAGCATAAAGCCGCTGGATATCAACGGTATTCTTAAAGTCATCAAGCATAGCAAAATCATTCTTACTGCAGAAAACCACACCGTTTTAGGTGGGCTGGGATCAGCCATTGCCGAAGTGATGGCAGGCAGCAATATCGCTAGACCGTTCTTTCGCATTGGCGTGCAGGACTGTTTTGCAGAAGGCGGTAGTCGGGATTTTCTATTTAAAAAATATGGCCTTACCGCGGACGCCATTACTGCGAAGATCAAACAGGCCATAACATCATGAAAACCCGAAAAGACAAGATTGGCTTTATCGGGCTTGGCACAATGGGTGCACCTATTGCCACATATCTTATCAAGACGGGTTGGGATGTTATTGCCTTCGACATCGACAAGGCAAAATGCTCATCCTTAAGAGAAAGCACAAATTGTGTGATTGCCCGCTCACCAGAAGAAGTCATGAATCTTGCCTCCCGCCTTATCACCATACTGCCGACCAGTGATCATGTTGAAGAGGTGCTGTTTGGTAAGCATGGCGCTAGTGCAGAAATACAATCTGGAGACATTGTGATCGAAATGTCGACCGGCCAGATTGACCAGTTTGAGCGGCAGGCAAAACAGATAAAGGGCTTGGGCGCTATCTTGATTGATGCACCTGTTTGCCTATCACCAGCTGAAGCTGCAACAGGCAATTTGATTAGCCTTGTTGGTGGCGGTAAGGACGATGTTGAACGTATCTTGGACTTGCTTGACGCAATATCACAACGTGTAGTTTACGCAGGACCTGCCAGCTATGGTCTACGGTTAAAACTTGTGAACAACTATATGAGTATGATCAATCATGTGTTGACCGCTGAGGTGCTTGCACTTGCTACAACTGTAGGGCTGAACCGTCAATTAACCGTTGATTTATTGCAGAACACAGCGGCTGGACGCGGTCAATTACTGACCAATTTTCCGAAAAAGGTCCTTCGCGGTGATGTCACTGCCGACTTTCCAATCAACATGGGCATCAAGGATTTATCCATGGCGATCTCCATGTTCGGCAATATGAAAAGCAATGCCGCTTTTGGTTCACTTGCCAGACAATATTTTGATCACGCGGCCGAAGCTGGATTTGGCAGCAAGGATTGCACCGCCGTGCTTGAATATTTAGATGAAAAATTTGCAAAAAAATTCTCTAAAAACATAAATTTAGAGTAATGCTGTCCTCTAGCATGGTTCAATTTAGAGAGTTAATATCCCAGGTAAAATAACGCTTTACACTTAATGAAACCCATGGATTTTAAATTGAGGCGTAAAAGTCAGGCGCGTGATTTATACCCAAGAATATTCAAAATAAAATCAAATATTTAAAAATTTTTAGTGTCTCCAACCAGTTTAAGCCTATCAAGTAGAGGTCCACTTGATACCAAAGTGAAAAGACAAAAACCGGCGATAAGGTCAAGCCAATGCTTTCATATGCTATTGCTGTCATAATTCTTATGACAATTCCTGGACCGGCCTTGCTCACTATTTTTGGTATTGGAGCGGCATTTGGCTATCGAGCTGGAATACAATATGTAATCGGTGTTTACATCGGCGCAAACCTGCTAACACTTATCGTCTTTAGCGGACTGAGTACGCTCCAACTTGAATTTCCTGGATTGCGTTCGATACTCTTGTTGTTATCGCTTGCTTATTTTACTTTTCTTGCATTCCGTATTGGGCTTGCTAGCACGGGGCTAGGCATAGTTAGTCAAAGCCCACCCGGGTGTTGGGCGGGGGTCTTGCTACAGCTACTTAACCCAAAAGCTTACATGACTATATCTGCACTATATCTGGGCTTTCCCATCTTTGCAAACACCCCAATGAGCGAGGCCATCCTCAAGGTTATCATCGCCAATATTATCTGGATACCAGGTCATCTTCTCTGGCTCTATGCCGGTGTCAGGGTCAACTGTCTAAATCTCTCGGAACGCACCACGCGATTGCTTAACATCTCGCTGGCTTCAGCCATGTTGCTTATCGTTTTTGTGTCCGCAATTCTGTCAATTTTTGAATGACAGAAAGGCTTATTTAGATCATGAAAATCTCTCGTGTCCAATATCTCCAAACAAGTAGCTGCTGTCATCTGCCTACCCAAGTTTTGATGTGAAATATTCAGCCCTACAGCATTATTTTTATAGTTATCTGATTAAAATCAGGATCCAGAAAACATCCAGAAAGCTGGACAGATCTAGCTGTAAATCTCACTGGAATATTTGGTGGCGAGGAACACTTCAAGCCCCTCTATACCTCCCTCATAGCCGTAGCCACTAAATTTAAGTCCGCCAAATGGCGTTTCTACCGAGTGAACATGAAGTGAATTAATCGCCAGCATTCCGGTTTCAATTTCAGTCTTTAACACGCCAGCTGTTTTTGGACTGCTGGTAAAGGCATAAGCCGCAAGGCCAAAAGGTAAACTATTTGCTCGGTTAATGACCTCATCAATGGATGAAAAACTTGCGGTAGGGGCAATCGGACCAAATGGCTCCTCAGTCATTATCTTCGCGGTGTCAGGCACATTTTGCAAAAGGGTTGGGGTGAAGAAGGAGCCTGAGCTTTGAATGCGTGAACCGCCGACTAGTAACTCAGCGCCTTTATTAATGGCGTCAGTAACGAACCCATCCATGATGTCGATACGGCGTTCGGCTATAAGAGGCCCCATATTCATTTTTTCATCAAGGCCATCACCCACCTTCACCGCCTCAACATGTCTCTTGAATAACTTGAGAAACTTATCGTGGATACTGTCTTGAATAAAAAACCTTGTTGGTGAAACACAGACTTGACCAGCATTACGGAATTTCCCCGCCGCGCAAAGCTGCGCCGCACTCTCAATGTCGCAATCATCAAATACCATTACCGGTGAATGACCGCCAAGCTCCATTGTACAACGGATCATGTTTTTTGCCGCAAGCTGTTGCAGATGGATGCCCACCGGAACACTGCCTGTAAAGCTGAGTTTCCGGGGAATTCTCGAAGCAAGAAGGTGTTCAGAGACCTCTGGCGGAACGCCGAATACAATGTTTAGCACTCCCGCTGGCAAGCCTGCATCGGTCAAAGCCTTGCCAATTGCGATTGCTGTGGCTGGGGTTTCCTCACTGGGCTTGATGGTGATTGAACAGCCTGCAGCAAGCGCCCCTGCAACCTTGCGCATCGTGTTAGTCGCAGGAAAGTTCCACGCGATGAAGGCCACAACCGGCCCAATTGGGGCTTTGCGCGCTTCATGCTGCATGTTTGGAAAGCGGGATGGGATAATACGGCCATAAAGACGTTTTCCTTCTTCCGCATACCATTTAAGAAGATCAATCGCAACGCGCATTTCCACCCGCGCCTCAGCAATAGGCTTACCCATTTCTTGGGTAAGATTAGAGCTGATGTCTTCAAAACGATCCTCAAGCAAACGCGCCGCCTTTTCCAGAATATCCTGACGACTGTGCGGCGTCATTTTGCGCCACACATTGAACCCTTCCAGACTGCTCTCCAAAGCGGCATCAAGGTCAGCCGGGCTAGCATGAGGCAAATGACCAAGTGTGCTTCCATCAGCTGGACAAATGACCTTTTCAGTTTTACCCGAACTGCCATTCGTCCAGTCACCAGCTATAAGCATTTTTAACTCTGGATAGGCCATTCAAAACTCCTCTGTTTCTCGACTAGGTCTAATTTAATAAAACATAAAATGAGGCAATATCGAAGCAAAGTTTCCTGTGAGTTATCTGAAAATTAAAGATTATGTTGTTACCCAATTCTTGGGTTACTGAGGCTTATGCCACGAAGCTAGAATCATCGATAAGTCGACACCCCATCTAACAATTAGTCCATCAAAAGTAGTTTGAAAATTCATATATCCAATTTAGTTGCTTATAGTTTACACATGGTCTCAATTTCAAACATGAGCAAATCGCCGTATTATGACACTGCGCCAATAGAGACGGCATTTGAAGAGAGCTGTTCTGAAAATCTCCAAATCACTCAACGTCTTGAACTAAGGCGGCTAGCAACATCTCTCTGGTATGATACAGAGATGAATAAACAGGGTGCAATTCAGCAAAATCACAATGAGTTACTCAAAGCCCTAACAAACTTCAAAGCCAACCTTCAGCGGCGAAAGAACGCTTCAGATACATTGACTAGCTCAAGGTTGATGGAAGTGCCCGAACCTGCCCGTGCGATACTCATTGCCGACATAGCTTACACGTTCCGGGACGAAATCGACGACTATACGCAAATCGATTTTGGCAATGATAAACATGTAAAATTACTTAAAGTCGCTGTTGATAGCAGCATTTCAAAAATTGCCGACAAACAGGGGCGTCCTGTTAATGAACCGCTTGACGAGTTCTTCATTGGGCTAAGAGACCTCTATGAAGCGGCAACTGGTAAAAAAGCCACTGCTGAAGCGCGTTACAGTAACAAGCCTAAGACTGACTTTGAACAACTAATCTACCTTGGATATCAAATCATAAGACCCGCGCAAAATTATGATGCAGCAT
>ENA-UOXV01002831-UOXV01002831.1-marine-metagenome-genome-assembly--contig:-NODE-2831-length-22092-cov-7.020874_pt1 | contig 22092 bp, 28 predicted proteins | sample MGYA00238165_ERZ766961 | MGnify/ENA primary metagenome ERZ766961 (study PRJEB28924, sample SAMN03173240) | marine metagenome | biome: Marine; feature: Water; material: Subsurface seawater | place: North...
CACACACACACACACACACACACACACACGAATGTACTATCACAGTTGCGAAAGGTCGAGCACATCTGGGTCGTCGTCTTCGTCGTCGCGACCCTCGTCCACGCGTGGGTGCACCTCAAATACAGCGACCTCGGTAATCGCCCATCCCTGCAGCAGAGCCCGGGGTCAGCACGCGGCCCTCAAGCATCGAGCATCGTAAGAGACCCGAGCGGGCGAGCGCTTTCACGCCGGCACGAATGCCCGCGCCGGCGACCACTCTCTCTGGCCCTTGTTCCCCCTCAAGGCTTTTGTTTTTTGGACGCGCTGCAGGATCCAGCGCGGGGTGCGGCCAGCACCGTAAACGACCCCGCGAGAAAGGCGCGCTCGTTGGCGCCGGGGGGGCACCCGAAAGTGCCGCCAATCATCGAGCGGGACCTGTTTGGGGCTTGTCACTTTGACAAAAGTGACCGATGAACGGTGCAAACCATGGGTGAACCGTTTGCAATACGAAAAATGCAATGAAGCCCGTGTGCGACAGGAGTGCCGCGAGCGCGCTGAACTGACGTGACCATCGATAGGTAGGAATTGGCAGACTCCTATCGGGGTGCGGGAGAACTATCGGCAGGTCCGAATGAGCGGGCGCACACTTGTGCGGCTGATCGAGGTCGAGGGAGAGATCCGTCCCTTGATCCCCAAAGGCAGGGCCGGCGCTCCCACGCATGCGCAGCGCATTCTCTCCCGAGGCCTGCGCGAAAAGCGGCTGCCTCAGTGGCCAAGACCCCAGCCTCCATGAGCCGCGTACCAGTGACAGATCAGCGCTGGTGACGGATCGGCACGTCCCGGCAGCGCCCATACAAAATTGGTGAATGATATCTCGGGCGCGCCGGCACCTCGACCAAAGGGCACTTGGAAGGTTCGCCCGGCTCCAGCCTGAAGAGAAAAGCGCGAGGGTCCGTCACAGAAACGGCCGTGGAGCCAGACAGCCGCGCTCTCGCGAGGTCGGGCAGCCGCCCCGGCGCCTGTGTTCCGGCCAAGTCTTGCGACCACGGGGTCGTTGAGAATGCTCCGAAAAGGAAGCGGCTCGCGGTGCGGATCTGCGCCGGAAGGCAAGTGCGACTGATTACATGAGCCTCGCACCTCCGTGTGGACTCTGCGGTACAGAGGGGCTACGCGGGGGAGGAGGGGAGAGAGGGTGAACCATGATGAGGACGGCAGGGAGCACCCCGTCCACACGCGCGTGGAATGCAGCGTTGGAAAAGCCTGATAGGGGAAACCGATTGAGGCTTAATCACAGCAACATCGCAGCGCACTGTTGGGCGCAAAGCTGATCTGTAACGCAAAAATTTGCCGCTACTGGAAACCTCAATTCGCATCTATGAGCGGGGGGAGGGGGCCGAACCGTCGCGCGAAGCCAGGTAGAGCAGCTTGGAGAGGCGGACCGGGGGGGCGTTGGTCCACGAGCAGAGCGCACTCACAGCTGACTTCGAGAGAGTAATGTGTTGCGAGATTGTGAGCGGCTTTTCGAGTACAGCGTGTCCAAGGCGCTTCATGCGCACACCGACCTAGCCGCGCAAGCACGCTTAGCACCGCAGGGCACACGCACAGTGCCTGAGTGGATCAGCAGCACTGAAGCAATGGAGGCACCTCTTGATCGTCTAGCCATCCCCCGATATCATGCAGGCGCTGAGACGACGTGTGCAGGCGCTCCTGTCGCGGGTAGTCAGATGGAGCATGCGATCATGAGCGCAGCGCCACGCGGAGCAATTCTCTCTTTGCGACCGAGTCATTTGATTCCCTTCTCGAAAATCCAGGCACGCGCAAGGAAATGCGAGCAAAATTTGCATCAAGGCTGGGAGTTGCCTGTCGCAGGCGCTGCTCCTCAAGCCTGTTACGCTCCGCAGAAAAGTCGACCATGTGAAACACCTGCCAGGACGGTCAAATCAGAGATTTTGAATGCATCATACAAGACTTTGATGCTTCTTCAGCGTTTCAGATAAAGCGGTCTCAGTGTTCGAATACATGGCAGCTTGAAGACATGAGAGCCGGTGCAGCTACACTAAATGCTTTTCAAATGGGTCTCCCAACACAATCATTGTCAGGCGGACAGAAGAGCCAACCGCCACGTCAAGAGCTGCAAACGGCGACTCTCCAGTCAGCCAGGTTGGCGACGAGTGCTCGCCAGCACTGTCAGGGACCTGAAGAGGTTCCATCATTCAGTTGACTCCAGAGCACTGACCGGTGCTCAACAGCTCAGCGACCGGCAGTGCTGAGCAGCAGTTCAGGGGTTCCAAGGAACCGGATGCCCGCACCGCGTAGGTCGAGCCTATCTGGGAGACGCAGCGTTCTGGAGCGTTGAGGTCTAGATGCAGGTCAGGTCCACGCCCGAAGAGCAGCCCCGGGTGGTAGTACTGGCCGTCGAGTTCGAGCATCATCATGCGGTGAGCAACCGCAAAACCGCGGTGCTTCACCTGGCGCGGCAAAGGCATCAGCTGCAAGCCTACAGTTCTGCATTCTCACGTGCTACAGCGATTGCACATCGCATCCGATGTAAAATGAGCATTAAGAGGGGTCGGCGCAACAAAGTACGAGGAATTGTCTGCCTGCTCGCAGCGTGTCGGCTCGAACAGCGGCGAGGAGGGGTTACGCAAAGAGAGTAGGAATGCCGCAGGGTCGCGAAGAATGTCACCGCTGGAGGGGCAGACTCAGCGGTCAGCCCGCAGTCTGGCACGCCAGACGCCGCCTCTGCAGGCCGAGTTTTCGGTGTAATGGCCGTTTGCGTGTCCAGGTCCAAGACGCCAGATGGAGAGGTGGGGGGGTGCGTGGTCCCAAACAGGATTGGTCCTGCTCGGAGGCAAAACTACATTCGCGGATCGGAATCATGCGCAAATTCGTTGCCGAGCAGAACCGGGTGTCACTGAAAGCAACGGGACGATCGGTTCCGTCTATGCGGCAACAAACCTACGAGCGCTTTGGGGGCCAAGACAGCGGCAGAGGCATGATCTCTGCGAAAGTTCAGTCGCCGGAACGGGCTCGGGGCATTCCTGCGACCGACGGTTGCCTCCGAAAAGGCGCCAAAGAGATGGGTCGGCCCCCACGGCGCGTCTGGCTCGACAAACGCCTCGGCGCGGCTCGACGCGAGAACTAGCAGCTTCTCCTTGCCCTCGCAGGCGTGGAAAAACTCCTCGGCGCCCCAGCCGTCGCGCGACGCGAGGTACACGAGGTTCTCGGCTGGAGGCGGGGACGCGGCGCGGCTGTCAGCTGGCGTCCGCACGGGACGCGTCCCGCAGGGCGAAGTGCCGTTCGAGCCGTTTGTGAGCTGGCAGTTTCCGCAGGCGAGGAGACGCAATCTTCGCTAGTGGCGCAACCCGGGATTTGGGGCTGGCCTGTTGCTGCGCAACCGACAAGCTGCTTGATTGCAAGGAGGTCGTTCTTGCGCAGCTTCAAGACCTGGCAACACGGGGTGTCAGAGCATCACGGTTTCGTTGCGCACTTGTTGACACGAGTCACCGTCTGAAACGCATCGGCTTTTCAGGCGTTCCAGGTCGACGGTAGTCATAAATGTGAAAAGTGGTCAAAAAGTTGTCAACGGTCAGGCAACCGGTGAGATGTCCAACTGGTCCAGCCTGCCCTCCCGCGCGCGCCGCCGCGCCATGTCAGGATCCTGCGAGTCCTCCGTGAGAGGGTCGCTCCCGGAGGCTGCCACCTGTCGTTTGAGCCGTTTCAGCATCTGATTGATCAGACCACGTGGCCAGGAGGCTCAGGTGACGTGGTGAGCGACGCAGAACCGTAGTCCGGGAAGTCGTGGGGCTCTTTTTGAGATCGACGAGAAACTTGATGGTCTTGGCCGTTTTGTACTAAGGTGTGTTTTCTAGACACACTCGTTCCAAATCTACCGCCGCGGCCCGCTTGCCCGACCCCCTCGCAGAGTTTGGGCAGGGGAAGAGGGCGGGCCGCCGCACCGTCGAGTTTTGCCCAAGGTTGGACACAGCAACTGCGATGACAGCCTCGATGCGCGCGGCGTCTGCACGCGAAAAAACCCGCGTGCGGTGCTCTCTCCGAGCGTTGTGGCACCGAATGGCGCGCTGGACCCGCACGACGAGCCCCACGTCGACCAGACTATCCCACGGCGGAGGCCAAAACCAGCAGACTGTCAGGGGTGGCGCTTCCATCCGTCGGCCGTTCTGCTTGAGATGTACGACCAGGCGGCGAAACAGACCAAACGTATTTGGCGTCTGCCGCGGATCCCTCCAGTGAGAGGTCATCGAATTTGCATGCGAATTTGCATATCCCTCTGATGTTGGGAGGCAAATAAGTCGCTCTGATCGAAAATGAGTGGCTGTAAACGTGCCTGAATCATGCCGTTTGCTAGGTCCGCAAGCACTAGCGGAAGGTCGCCCGGAGGAGTCAGCCTATTTTCGGCCAGCGCGGTGACGCGGTTAAGATGACCACGGAATACCTGTCAATGATGCATGGCGGTGGCCTCAGAACCGCCGCCGTCACATCTAATCAACACAGAACGCACCCACAAGCCATATCCTTCGTTATCAGCAGCAGGACACCGTATGATTTCCCATCGAGTCCATGGTTACTATCGCCCGGCAGCTGGGGTCGAAGCGCTGCCAGCGGAGTTTGGCATATCACCGATTGTATCAGGAGCGCAGAGTTTACGGCACCGTACGAGAAAGGCGTCAAGACTCGCGGCCGCGTGCCGGCCTTCTGGGCGCGCCCAAAGCGCCCGGGAATTAGTCGGCCGTTCCAGAGCATGACGACTTGTTCATGGTCCTGCGAAGCTGTCTTTGTGCGCGACTGAGTCTCCTGCCAAGCCAGCTTCGAAGCACCACCTTGCATCGCTGAGCGGATGTTTCGAAGGCGATTAGCGGCGGCATTGCCTGAAGAGATTGCTGTGTAGGGTCGTGTTCCGTGGCTTGTTCGAGCCCGGCGACTAGCACCCGTCCCAAGCCTGGTGATTGCCAACGGTCCTGCTGTGGTAGGCCGCGGTGCCGGAGGTGCCATGTCCAGCAGCGTTCTCTCAATCACGCAAGGGTGCCGCTCCTGCGACGCACCGCTGACCTACACGGAATTCGACTCGGGGGTTAGTCTCGACACTAGTGAGGAGCATGAGAACACTTCAGTGTTTCACATCCGAGTAGCGGAAGTAGTGCCCATGTAAGCAACCTTGTTGTGGTAGCAGAACTCTGCGCCGCGAACCTGAACGCATGGGGCAAGACAAGCTTCAATCGTCTGCTCAGGACCCTACCAAACGATAGTGGGAGCGGTAATGAAGAAAAGTCCGCTCTAATCCTTCGATGCTGCTTTGAAGCATGGTAAATGACCTGCAGCTCCCATCCATGTGGCAGAGAATCGAACCCTCCACCTGTGCAAAAGTCGGCGACGTGATCATTAGCTGCGTGACGAGGCGAAAAGCTCTCACAGCGACTCAGGTCCAGGGACATTACGAAAGACACGATTCGCGATTGAAATAATTGCGGAAAAGACACTCACCGCCAAGAAGTGCCTTGATAATGCGCATCGGAGCAACTGTTTCATGTCCTGCGCGGGCGCAGAATTGCTGTAGAGAAACCAGCTGACCCCGAGCGTGTAGGTACAGCTGAACGGCCACGGGGTGAATCAGCAGACCGTAGGGGCTAACTGACTTTGCCTCATGGGGCAAAGTCGTACAGGCAGTCAGGGAGATTCGAGCCGTCGCGCGCTACAAGGGGAAGCTACCGGTTCCCACTGGTCGATGCCGCGGTCGGGGTCGTAGGCATGGACGCGGATAAGTCTCTCGTGATGGTTCACCGGGACGCTCTGCATCTCACGCACGCATCTGCGCGGATCAAAGAATAAGGACTGACCCCATAATTTAACATGGGTGGTCTGAGGCAGCATTTCACAACACTTGGAAGCGATAGCAATCTAGTCATGATAAACGAGGGGAGCACCTCCTGCATGTTCCTTCCCAGGCAGCGCATGGACAACGCTCAGAGACAGGAACCAGTTTCGACTTCTTCTTGTCTGGTGAGGTCAGCTTTTCTTCTTGTGAACGCGCAGCTTCTATTAGCGTGAGAGAATTCTGGTCCGACCGAGCAGAACGCATGTACTCGTCCAGGGAGAAATTTTTTCCGTCGTAGCGCACCCCGACAATGTCTCCATCCCGTTTGAGCAGCACTCTGCTCAGAAAGCAAATGGGACGGTCAGGTCGCTCTGGTCTGGTGCCGCACAATCCTTGGCACAGGCCGATCGATTTCGAGGTCTTGAGAGGGATGGAGTACGCGCGAACAGAAGCTATTCGGTTTTCACCCATGTAGTCAATAATCTGAGTCCGTATGCAGCACTTGCAGTACTCTTGCAGCTGCCCCTTAGCTGTCTCCTCCCCTAATTCGGATGTCAGGATAGCCGATAGCCCGTGCAATTCACGGTCACTGAATGATCCGAAGATGAAATGAGCTCTGTTCGCAGTGTGAACCCATTCCGGGATGTGGGAGAAAGAACCTGATGGTACCACATCTTCATTTTCATCGATCGAGTGACATTCTGCAAGCCAGACCTGTCGGGACGCCGGCACGTCAACACACAGTATGGAAATAACCAGATACTGAGCGGGATAGCCGATGAGCACCGAGTCTGTCGGACTCTACCTGAAGAGCCAGCTCGCCTGGAATCACAGTAAGCCGTCCATGAACTTCTTCTCCAGACGGGGAGTAGACCACCAACTGCGCCCCGGTAAACGATATTGCGTAAGTCTGTTTATGTGCCTCAGCCAAGCCAATGCAGCTGCGCCTGAAGTTGTTTTGTTGAAACTCTACAAGCGTAAAAGGTTGGATTTCATGGCAGAGAGCTCGACCAAGACCAGGGAGCAATCCGAAAGGCCAGCAAGGCCCGGAAAAAAAATATGGATGGTTTGCAGCCCGTCAGTTGCCAAAGAGATCATGTGTTATCAGGCAAAGAATGAAGTTCGTGTTTGCGGGAAATACGCACGTCGATGCCGTCGTACCGGAACCATCGCTCCAGTGGCCACTCGTCTCGCATACGCGGGCGAGATCCCGAACCCGTCGACGGCGCAGCCGTCTGTGGGCGCTCTTGCGGGCGAGGGTCCTGCCGGGCCTTCGTGCCTCAGTGCAGAGTGCGATGGGGCACTGCGATGGCTGCGATGGCTTGGAAGCCTTCTTGAGGAACGTTTGCGAAAGGGTAGCGGATTCAGGCCTGAATCGAGACGTGGCATTCTGAAAATAGCTGAGAGTCGTGATCGGAGTTGTCTGGGCGCGCCAGCTGGACCCACGTGCGTGCGTTTCAGCGGGGCGGACAGAATCATTGCGAATTCGCCTCAGCTAAAAGCAGAAGGGGCCAAAGGAATTAGGTGCCGGAGGTTGATCGCGAGCCGGTACTACCTCTTCAGCAGAATATTGCTCAGCGTGAGGCACGAAAGAATTTATCGGGAATTCCGGGCTGGTCGTCCTCTCGCGGTGGGAGCCCGCTAGGTTCCATGCGTGCTGGGTAAGTGAGCGGCGCAGCAATGCCTGCAGAGGTTTCAGCATCCGTCAGACTTCAGAGAGAAGCAGCAATATGCGAGTGATGCACAGGCAGCAACCACCCCGGCCCGCGTATCGCAGGTGGCAGTGTCGCGGCGAGACCTGCAACGTATTGACAGCATACCACGGTCGCGAGTCTAGTGTCGTCGCGGAAATGCCATGCTCAAGCAAGGGCGAGCTGGAACGCGCCCCAGAAGGCGATAGTGCGGCGCCCAGATGGGGTATCACTCGTGTCGGTACCTCAGTCAAACTAGCGATCGGCTGCATCTCTCGTGGGATGGGCACTGGGCCCACGGGATCTGCCGCGCGTCCTTCAACCTCCTTGTCCGAAACCTTCTGCCTTCCCGGGTCTCCTGCCTCATTTTCCCTGTATAATACAGATCATGTTTTAGTGACCGGATTGTGGGTCCTTGCTGGAAGGCGACAACGCTTTGATGCCAGAACAAAGATTAAAAAGTATAGCCATTCAGAACATCCTAATCTACCGTATCAGCAGAAGGATCTCACCCAACTGCAGACCGAACAGAGAAATCCTCAACCTTGGCGACAGATGAGGTCTCACTTGCTGCCAGAGATGGCTCCAGCTGCGCGTGTCAGAATACTTCAGGAACAGGGTCGTGATCAGGCTGCAGACCCTACGGTCGGGCACACGCGTTCGCGCTGCAGGGCACACGAGCGCGAGAGGGAAAAGAAACCTCCACAGTCTCGACGACCTCCACTGTCATCTGCCAACGACCGAAACGCAGATGAGCGTGTTTAATTTGAGGTATTGGGGCTTGGAGACACAGCGAGTCCGCCTGGTGTCATGTTTTTGAAAGTTCCAAGCATCTGTTACGCATGCAGCCTTGCTGCTCTCGACCCACAACGCTAGTCCTACATGCAAAACAGAAACGCTAATTTTCATGGAGCCCACAGACAAGTTTCAAAAACGAAGGATGTCCACCTCGCCACCGTCTGCTTGCACGAACTTCACTTCTTCGACAAGAAGAGGGCTCTTGGCGATCTTGACGTCACGCGATCGGCCTGCAGAAACACGTGCAGATAGAGGAGGTAGGGCGACTGAAGAGCCCGGTCGCCCAGAGTTGGGTCGTGATCGATGAGATGAAGGCGGATGCGAGATACTGGTCGAGCGCGGCGTCTCCGTCATTCGGGTAACCGTGCGCCCAAACGGGCTATCTTTGGCATGCCCCTGCCAGCAATCGATGTTGTCAGCGAACAGATGGAGTGACGAAGGTCTGGTGAGGGGCTGGCGCGGTTGGTGTTGTAGGACAGGACCTCGGAGAGTTCGCTGGAGAAGGACACGACTGGAGCTGAAATGGCAAGATCCACCGTTCGAGCGCTGCGTGGTGCTCGAAAGTCCGCATCAAGCGTCGAAAAGGCCAGGCGCGTGTCGGAAAGATCGAGCGCGAGAAGCTGGTGTACACGCAACAGAAATTACTTTTCACAAAAGGAATGACAATCCGCCAAAGGAGTGACTCTCCGCTGGTGTCTGCGTCTGGGGGAGCAAGGGAGAGGGTGGACAACGACCGTGCTGTCATCCACATCGCTTGGAATGGTAGCCGAGAGCAGTGATGCTGCGCCCGCAGCAATTGGAACGGCGAACGACAAAAAGTCTGAAAAGCGCAATGAAGAGGAAAGTTGCAGCGATTCACTGTCCTCGGCAGAAGTTGAGTACCCAACAGCCCACGTTTGGATGCCGGGTTCGTCACCGAGCACCTGAAATTCCACAGGCACCGAAAGCGCCAGGCCAAATCTGTCCGCAAAGGCACCGTCAGCACGCCTCGGGCAGCAGCGTAAGACGCAGTGGAGGTATGCTGCTCTTATTCAGATACTAATTGTTATGTCAAGTCATGTAAACTCACCCTATCAGCCTGATGGTTGAATCCACTCGAATAATTAGCTGTGCCAAAAAATAAAGCGCAGCAGGAACCTCACATATGCAGGGACTTGGTTGGGCTGTGCCTGTTTGGGGGCATCGGCACATCGAGAATTTCGTATTCGTCAGACATAATTTCGGACGCGCTGCCTGGAGACTCAGCAGACCTGAATGATGCAATCAAAGAAACGCTGAGACATTGCATGGACAGATCGAAGCCAGAACAGCGTCTGAGCAGAGAGTGCCGATAGACGTGGCTCGTGACCAATGTCGGGATAGGATTTGTCTCTGCAAGTGTGCCCTCGTTTGAAACCTAATGAACAGCGTTTGTGTAGAACGCACCGAAAATCGCTACCAGGCCATGCGGACCACGCTGAACGTGTTGTGGATACGGACAACGGTGTCGAGCATGGCGAGACCCCTGCAATCGTGATCTTTCAGAACGTCTCTAATTAAGCACTGCACGCGCCGCCGACCAAGATGGATATTGCACGGCTGCTTGCATGAAGTAAATGTTTAAACTTTGAGAAACCTGCAGATGAGATCGCGCATGAGAAGTTCGTCACCAGTGGAGTCGCTTGGTAACCTGCTTCGTGATATGTGGAGATTGACAGTCAGAGCTTACACCGATCATCCAGACGCTCTCCGCGCATTATTTCCATTGCAATCGAGGCATGCATCTTCACAAAGCTTGAGTGCTGAGATGGCTTGCCTGTAAAAGCGGTAATGCTTGCCCCTGTTCCCTCTGCACCAATTCTCTCTCTGTCGGGCCCCCCGATCCAACCAACCTGATTCGGACAGAAAGTACTGACTTTGATCACACGCATAGAACAACGAGAGGCTGTCAAACACTACCCCGACACTCACTATTTCACCCTGTTGGTCCGACTGCCAGAAATCAAGTGCAAGGCATTCGGGCTTATTGATCGGACGCCTACCTCTTCAGAAGGGCGGTCTGAAGCGCTCCAGGGGCGGCGTCCGGGGCCAGAAAATTCGATCTCGAATGACAGCAGCTCCGAGATACCGATCCGCCGGGATGTCAAGTACATAGCGTCGCGCGGTGTACGCGCCCAAGGCACATCTTCTGCAGTCCATGCCTCGAGATCGAGATTAATGACCTGGATGCGTGCAGTTCAATCTCGTTATGCCCAGCATCGCTCGACAGCATCTTGCATTGGGCACACTAGGTAATGGCGCTCATGTGCTGCAAAACTGTAAGGCCGTTCTACTTAGTGGCTTTTCAAGGGCGCCGGCTGATCTGAACAACGAACGCGCGTGGTCTCTGGGCAGCTGGAATCGGGTGACCTCTGCGCTCATTCGCACGCGGTGCGGTACATACTCCGAAAACTGGGGATGCACTGAAGGATTCGGTCTGACAGGATCCAACTGCGTACATTCTCTAAATATCAAAAGTGAGGCCACCATTGTGCGTTTACTTGAAGAGGATCAAAACGCACGAGCTATGCAGGTTCGCGAACCGAAAAGAAACCCAACCGCGGACGACACATGGGGGATGGCTGCAGTATATTTCGTTGCAGATGCATGATTTGGCTGCGAATACGACCTGACAATCCAAGTCAGCGCCATCTGTTGAAGTGGGCTGAATCTCGTAGTGAATCTTGAACGCATTTGCGCCGGTATGGACCTGTGACGCAACTGTGAATCCAAAACGTGGAAAACTGGTGCTGGACCAAGGTATCATCGCGCCAAGAGGTCTGCAGGCTTTGTATGCCAGGATATTTACCGTGCGACGCATATCCTTCCCCATCGTCTCATCATTCCTCCGTTCGCCACTGCTCACGATCTGCCTCGGTGGAATGGCATTAGACGTGTGAACAGGTGCCCTCGTTGCCCAGGCTTCCGGTGTTGAGGCAGAGAGAAATGGTGTGTGCGTGTGTGTGTGTGTGTGTGTGGTGGTGTGAGAGAGAAAGAGAGAAACAGAGTAAGAGAGAGTGAGTGAGAGAGAGAGAGATCGCGGTACAGTATATGGCCCCATAATGCAGCACTGGCAAGAACAGATCGATACCAGATCGTCCCCCGAGGCGCCCTGTTCCGCTGCTTCATCATCTGTCCTCGACAAGTTCCCAGCTCCTGGCGATCCCACGTGCGGACCACCAGCGTAAGTATCTTGCAGAGAATAGTTGCTTGTGCCATCCTCATATTTATGCATTCCTTCCCGACTCTGTATCGTGGATATCGCATCTTTAGTCCCAAGCAATCAAGAAATCTTGAACGGCGCGACAACTCTGTGATGCAGATTCGAGATCGGAGCAGACCAAAACTGCTGCACAGCCCAGCTGCAATGCTTTAGAAGCCCCGCACCGGCATTAAACTGGGGATAACGCACCTCGGATGAGCCGGGTCGAGAGTCGGGGACTACGAAAATTTCTGCTGGCAATGCCGCGGTTGGCAAGTCTAGGTCACGCTCATGATCTCGACTCGCCGGTTCCACAGGACGCTCATCCACAGCCCCTGTGGCTGCCGTCGCTACAGCATTACTACTTGCTGCTGAAGATTCTGGACGCATCTTCCACCAACGCTTCCAGTGATCTGTGGGCTTCGCAACTAGTGCGTCGCACCGGGACGTTGAGAAGTAGTTGTCTCGAAGAGAATTGTGAGAATTCCTCGACGAGAATTTCAAATCTCGTGTAAAGTTCCAAGGACTAGCTCGCTACATCACATGCAATGGGGAAGTGCGCGCCCTTTCTTTACTCTGCCTTCCTCATCCTGGCGTCCTTTTCCCCGTTCCAAGCAAAATTGGTGGTACCGAGAAGCATTCGCATACTCCAGCAGATTCAACCTATGACACGGCAATCAGGCGCCATGCAAGGGGAAAATCCACAAAGCGAACGGCGAGCGCCGATCGTGGGCGACCCGAAGGCGCCTGATGCGAAGAACTGCATGGCAGTTGGGACGGGACTACACGAGGGAAAGGTGAGCGTTGATTGTTGATACGAAATGACTGGACCACGATCGCATGAAACTCTTATCTCTCAGGCGTGACTTTGGCTGGCGTTTGCGATTTATGCAAGTACATTTGCAGGTCGGAGAAGCGTCCCGCTTTGATGTGATTACCCGCGATATGTTTGGGGATGGACGCCAGTGTGACCCTCATGAGGTGTCGGTGCGCGTGGTGCACCTGTCTCCCGCACAAGACGAGAACAGTGTGAAATGCTTCCCCGAGAACGAAAGTTGCAACAAGTGCGGTGAGACGTTGATATGCTTCGTTGGACTGACCGAGGCGACGGGTAGCAACGCGGGAAGCTGCGCGTTCACGTACACCCCGGCGTCGACGGGGATGTACCAAGTCTCTGTTGCTGTGCCGTCGGCATTATCGGGGACCATGACGCACATTGAGGTGTGAGATCCTGACCAGATACCCCGAAGGCTTTTCGCGGTTTTGCGTGTAAAGCATTCCTTCAGATGTCAGTATGATGCCCTGCCTGCCCCCAGACTCCTCTCCGTGTGATGACAGGGGCGATTCCCCGTGCAGGGCAGTCCATTTCGCGCATTCGTTGAGGATGGCTCGCTGTTTCTTCCGAACATGACGTAATGCTTCAACCGATTCAGCCCTTGTCCCGTGCTTCATCGAATCGCTGGCCCTCACGGGATTTTTGCATGCGTGACTGCTGGCGTTGAAAAGATACTTGCTTGGCAGGATTTCGGGCTACATCACGATGCTAATGTGGTCCGTGGCAGGAGCAGCGGCGCTTTCATGTTTTTTTCTGTACTCCACGTATCTTTCCGGTCCCACGATGAATAGGGCGCTTAAGTTCCCGTGTCTTGTAACACTTCGGTTTGTTGTGTCTTCCTTCCGCGGGTTCCCTTCACCCCACACGACTTTTGCATCGCCAGAGTCACTGCAGTGTGAAAATCGCGCCTTTGCTCTGCTGCACATTCAGTGCGGTAATCAGAGCCGTTGAAATCAATAACCCGACGATGTACATCTTCTTTTCAGGAGGCAGGCTCAAGGAGTACCGAGCGAGCTCGACTGGGAGCTGAGGCGCTTGAACGCCCTGGCTAGCGACCTTCAAGCAACGCGGCTGGTCTCCAGACCCCCCGTTTCAGCAGTACCTCCTGTAGTCCAGCCGTAGTGTCCAGCATCGCGCCTTCTTGTAACGCAGGTACACAATGAGTAGGAGAAGCTTAGTCGGATTGCAATGGTAGCAGTATACCTGCAACTGTGCTACCTCTGCTGGTCTCTAAACTGCCGACACTTCGAACACGCCACAGCACTGCCACATGTTCAGCAGATTTCGAGACTACATGGGAAGTGTCTGGGTTTTCAATTGGATTCGGTGCATGTTGTGCAGGCTCGGCGTGAACGAGAGGATCTGATCGTACGTGTCCGTGCTGACATCCGCAGGGGGGGGGACGACTGTGAAGAGCAGCTGAGCGATGATGGTGGGAGTGCCCAACACCGTCGGGCAACGTTTTGGACGATGCTGTCGCTTCAGCATTACTGAATGACTCCTCTTGCTAGGTTTTAACGGGGCCATCGGAGATTCGGTTGCCCGACGCGCCAGTCAAAGTAATGGGCTCGGCGGCGCAGTTTTGAGCGGAGTTCTTCTGTCCTCGGGAGATACAGAACAATACGGCTCATGGATTGACTCTACGGAGCAAGGGATCACTAGGGACATTGCAATTATGGCTGGAATAAGTAAGGCAGAGCTTCAGAGTGAACATAACGACTGATTGCATCCTGTAATTGGATTGAAAAGAAGACCACATTCTTCATCACACGACACCGCGCGAGCATGGTCGTGGCCAGCGTACAGTGTCTGCAGTGAAGTTTCATGCACGAACATGCGCAGCGCGAAATGTCTGTGCTGAAATTCAAGAACTTCGGAATACTCTGCCTGCACTATCCGTCACGGCCAGGTTTCGACTCGCGAAGATGGCTAGTCACTAGCTATCCCGTCCCGTTAGCGGGGCAGCGAAACACCTCCTGCAAGTTGGCATGTACATCTCCGCGCCACCGATCGCCTGCAACGAGTAGAGAACTTCAAGAAACGAATCGTGTCAGAAACAAAAAGTTTGCAGTATCTTCACCTCAAGTGCAGTGTCGTCAGTAGTCCGCCGTGTGAAAGACGCCTCATTGCAGCATATCTGCAATGAGAAGGTCATGAAGTCGAGAATGTGCGCCACGTCCGCACACATCAAAAGGGTGTGGAAAATGATGACCTTGCAGACGGCGGATAACTTTGTTATCCGTTCTGCCCTAGGCATGAGGTTGAGGACAGGGCCGAAGGGTTCTCGGCGGAATGTTCCATCAAGAGCCGAGAGGATCACAACCTGAAAATACAGAAGTTTCTCATTCGGTCCGCAGCACAACCATCCTGAGATGAGGAAAAGACTTTTGATCCTAAGCTAGGCCAGTAAGGATCGCACCACGCCGAGGTCAGCTAAGCTGTCGCATACTTCGACCAGATCTGGATAGAATTGCGCTTCATCGATTCCAACCACATCTGCTTCCTTCATCTGCAGTATTGGAGTGTTGGAGTTGAGGTTTTAAATCACAGCACAGAGTGACCAAAAGGAGCTGGGCGGTGTAAATTGCTGTGTACATTTCGATGAAGCCGGGGGTGTCAGCCACTTCCAGGAGATGAAATTCAACGAAGCAACTGCGTCTTCTTTGAGTATGTACTACAAAGGTTCTGACTGTACAATTGCTGCGCATCCTCTGTCACTATTACCTCTTCGAATGCGTCTTGCAACTTTGAGCATGGTCGCGCCAGAATCCGATTGTTGTCGTGACTGCACACGAGCCGCACAGAAGAAGTAAGGTACCAGCATGACAACACAACTTGATCAGATCAGCTAGCTTGTGAACAAAGTTGAAAAACCGCAGGTAGCCGTACGTCGCAAGCTCGTCGATGGCCTCGCCGTGTCGCTGATCCTTTGCATACTTGATCACAATACACCTATATTATCATCTCCATCAGCCACTACCCAAAAATGAAATCATCCTGCAGATCATGGGTCACACCACGGCTCATGGCACTCCTTCTACGAAGCAGGTTTTCTGCTGCACAGCGATCTTCTCCAGCATATACCGCACACGAACACATGCTATCGACAAGCACGTTGCATCCAATAACTCCCTCTGACTAGATACCAGTCATCTATCAAAGTATCTTGCACGGCTGGCGCTCGCCGGCAACAGGAAACTTTTGTACTAGTCTTCCTCAATGCATCGACCCAAAACTCGGTTGGCAGGAAAGATCGGAGCCATCGTTCACGGGGTCACGCACTTCCGACCCGCAATCCTGTGCCTTCTAATTCGACGCATAAGCTCCGTGCTCTTTCCCGCGAACATGGGCCCTGCAAGGCACAGAAACCAGGGCATTTCAGCATGTGCTGGCAAGGCAATGGTGTCTTGGCCTCCGGCGCCATACGCTGGACTCCGGCTGTGCGCGCGTATCCTACGCAAAATAAGCATCATAGAGGCGCAAACCTATGATCATTTCGATTCGTCCATCCTGACCCACTAGGTCAGATTCCCCTGAGCCGCCCCTAAGCACGCTGCCTGTGATGTCGTCCTCGGCACCTGTCTTCCTCTCCGCAAAGGCAGCATCCTCACAATCCTGCAGGGCCTGGCAACCACAAACTCGTCCCATACCATACACATCTGCATCCGACTCCCGTGCTATTCCCAGAAGTGCGGCATTCTCACTAGCAGCAAATGTTGGGGCCCTTGCATGTTGAAGCCCGTGCGCTGAGCCGCCGCTCGTTGCACAAAGCAGACAAACGAAGACTGAGACCACGTATTGCCAATTCGTGCGGCCACGCACGAGTATACGGGTAGATTCACCCGGCAGAGAAAACAACACATGCCGCATCGTCTGGGGCGCGGCGGCGTGGGCCGCGGGCGTCTCCAACAAGCCAAAAGATCCGAAACGCGCCCAAGGTTGCAAACCCAAAAAAAGTGTAAGCTGATCCACGCGCCAACGATCCATCTCCGTTACAAACAATTCAACATCAAATAACTGTCTTTCAGCGTCCTTCTGATCGAAGGCTTTTCATCCTCGGCGTGGGAGGAGGAAGGGTTGCCAAAAGGCTCTACAGGCAGGCCTACCGAACATGGCGTCTCTGCTATTCAATGCAGCGCACAAGTCTAGGTCGCAGCGCAACGGCTACGGCCTTGAGGCGCCTGCTGGAGTTGGCATCGTCTTCAAAAGTGGTCCTGATGAGGCCCTCTTCGTCAAGGCGCTGGCCGACTCTGGGCCGGCTGCAGGCAGTGGTACGTCTACACACGTGATTCCCGCATTGATGGTGTAACGCGTCTATGTTTCGGACGCTGTTCATCAGCTCTTTGCTGACTTTGCAAAGTGATGTCACTAGCCGCGCAACGCCGCCGTTGCAAGGGATCGTGCAGTTCCGATTTGAGTACTTCGCTGCTGCGTAATGGTCGACGAAAATCCTAACGTTCTTGTCGCAGGCAAAATCCAGGTTAATGATTGTCTTCTGAAGGTCGATGGCGAGGACTTGTATCGCCAGCCCATTGAGAAGGTATCCCGAATCCGTCCACACTACCCCTGTTGCATGCGTCGGGATGGTGGCTGAAGGTAGGTGGTGCGAAGACTCCGCCGCTATTTCACTCCTCATGCATTCTTCAACCACTGATCTTTAATTTTTCACTCCTCATGCATTCTTCAACCACTGATGTTAAATTTACCTATCTGTTCGGCCAGGTCATCAAGTACATTCTTGGTGAGAAGGACTCCCCTATCTCGCTCACCTTCCAGCGATTCTCAGGGGACAAGGTGGGTGTCCACAGCTCCAAGAAAGCCAATCCTGGTATGCGTGAAGATCGAAATTCATGCTGGCAGCTCTGGCCGGGTATACGAAGTATGACAGTACACGAGACGTTTGCCTGGATTGCGAGGAAGTTTGGTCGCCCTTGAGTGGTATTTTAGCGATTCTTGCTTTTAACCTCGGACGCCATTCAGGTGAGCAAATTCACTGTGAAGCTTATCCGCGGCAACACTGCAGTGATCAAGGCGGCCAAAGATCACCACACTGGTGGAGGTGGGGCTGGAGTGAGCGACGATGAGGAAGAGGAAGAAGAGGAGGAAGAGGAGGAAGAGGAGGAGGTAGAGGACCTCACCGGAAGTGACAGTGCCTTGGAAATCGTACTAGCTCTCCTTGACGGCGATACTTTTCACGGCAACTTGATTTTAAATCATTGTTCCCTGTGGATGGGTTGCTCCATCGATTCTGGGGCCGAACCTCTCCAAGCAAGCCCCGATTGAACAAGGTACTTGAACAGGCGGTAGCCGACAAGAAGACCGATTTTGTCAGCAACGAAGCACTGGCTGCGGAGATGGCAGAAAAAAAGGGACTTTCTTTGGAGCAAAAGCAAGCGCAGCAGCAGGTTTCTCTCGCACATACCTGGCGACCCCAAATTTCGTGCAGTAGCTGGTGGGTCTGGGTCTAGTCCAGAAATGTGTACTTCGGCGAAAAGTAGGGGCATGTGTCGAGTGACCGCAAGTCGGCGCGCTGAACCAGAAGTCTGCATCAAGCTTGCCATGCACGAGTACCTGCTGTGGTGTGTAATCTGATTATTTGTATAGCAACTGTAATGATGGGTCCAAAATATCATTTGAATGTTGTCTGCAGGCTCGTGTAAGCGCGCGTCTTGCTCGGATGAAGGAGATGCAAGAGATTGTGGCGATGTCTTATACTGGAACATCCCACACTGAAGATATTAACGGCAGCTACGAAGGAGATATCGCAGGCGGCAAGAAACACGGCAAGGGTGTAATGAAATTCCGCAATGGTGATATTTATACCGGCAGCTGGGAAAACAACATGATGAACGGCGACGGTACCATGGTGTACAGCAACGGTGAGAAATACCACGGCACTTGGGTCAACGACCAAAGAAATGGGCTGGGTGTACACATTTTTCGTGACACTTCTCGCTACGAGGGGGAATTTTTCAATGACGACATGCATGGTCAAGGTGACTCCGATCCTGCTTTCAATACCTCGCCTGTGAATTGTAATTGCCTACCACAGAACTAGGATGCGAAGGACAATCTCGATCTGACGAAGTCGAGTTGCTCTCTGATGATCCTGCGCGTTGAGGCAGGTACTTTCTACTATGCAAATGGTTCAACCTATCAAGGAGAATGGGTCGAGAATCGGCGGCATGGGTATGGCGTATTGCAAGGACACAGCGGGTCAGCTTTCCACGGCGAGTGGAGACAGGTGCGTCCATGAAGGCCCTTAGGTGCTGCGCCGAGACTGCATTCGGCTGGTCGTCCTCACCACGACACGTTAAAAATTGTGTTCAGTGGCGCCCGATTCACACAATTGATGGCACAGCACTCAATGAGGAAAGCCTGATGTGTCCTTGACAAGTGTTTGCCAAATGTGCTCATGTTACTTGGGCTTTCTCTCCAAACATTAATGTAGCGCAGTTGCTACGCCAGCTTGTCTTGCGCAACTTAGCGCGCGAACGCTGCAGGATCGCAAGCACGGGGCCGGTGTGGTGTACTACGCGTCGGGTCTGCACGAGAAGCTAGTGGGCAAGTGGCTTGTCGACGTCTGTTTCCCGTCACCGCGGCTCCTCATCATAATTGCGCAACAGCTCGTGTGATTGCATTTATTGAGCTGAGATCCGTGCATCTGGGGCGTGTCCCCTGCGTTCACGTGATCTTTTTTGCGTTTCGGATATTGTAGAGTATTTTTGGAGCACAGTTGGGCGCAGATGGGCGTGGTAGCACCAGAATCGTGAGATGCTGGGTGCCGTTTGACAGGTTATGGACGGTTGGGGCACTTTGATCAACCGCAATGGCGATCAGCTGGAGGGCACCTTTGTGCAGGATAGACTGGAGGGCGAAGCATCGGTACTGCCCAACACCATCGAAGGGAAGACCATGTGGCCGCCTGCTTGACTGCCAACGACCAAGCAGCGTTTGCGTGCTGGTTTGCCTTAGAGCCCCGTGAGCCGGTGCGGGCTGCAAGCGTGCCGTGCCTGGGGTGGATCGATCTCGACTGTCGAGATCGCTTGGCAATGACTGCCGATCGTAGATCAGCTGGGGCTCCGACCAACCAAAGTTTGGGAAATTGTGCTGCGAGGATGGCAGTCAAATGCATACAAAGTTATATGACTGTTCCCATTCGCAGTCTCGTGAATTAACGGGGCACACTCTTGAAATTTTTATGGGCCCCCGCCAGGTGTTCCTTGCCAACGGATCGGAGTTCCACGGATTTTTCCGTGATGGCCGGATGAATGGCCGAGGAACATATACCTATGCTGACGGCTCTCGGTTTAGTCATCCCAGCTTGGATACAACGCTGAGTGTTTACAGTGATTGTGCCGTCGATATGCATTGATTTTCTCTGGATGCTGCACCATAAAAGTTGACATTGCCCCATGACTTGCGTGTTTGTTCGTTTGGCCGCTACTGACACTGAACGAAACGCACGCTGTGGTGCAGATTCCAGGGGAACTTCGAGAACGACAAGCGGCATGGATTTGGGACGTACACCTACGCGTCTGGCAATAAGTTGTCCCCCTGGCTCAGTAGGCCCGATATACACCATGCCATTTAGACATGGTGCGTCTCAACTAATCTCCACTCCCGCGCTTCCACCAGGTACACAGGGGAATGGCAGTTCGACAAGAGGCATGGTCGCGGGAAATTCGAATTTGCGAATCGTGATGTTTACGAGGGTTCATTTGTTGATGATCTCATGGATGTGAGTACTCGTACCTATGGCGCTCGCCCGAAGGCACTTAATTTGGCGCTCTCCCGCCAATTTCCTGGGTGGTTTCAACACAAAATCCAGCCCAGGTCACTCAATTTTGTTTGCTCCAGGGGCACGGAATATATCACTATCAGGATGGGTCTCAATACGTTGGGGAATGGAAGGATGATCTCAAGCACGGGGAAGGCACAATGAAACATGCAGATGGGTCCGTGTTTGAAGGGGAATGGTAGAGAATCCCGCAAAGAAATATTCGGCGCAGATTTGAACATGTAGCCTGCATGGAAGTCGGACCGCTGTTGAGATCGAGATGAACGAAAAGTTGCGCATGTCACATGCTTGTGTAATGCATGAAATGTCGCGGGTGCCTCCTAATCGGTGTGCTTCGACCAGGTATCGCTCGGAGAAGAACGGATTTGGAACATATAGCTACGCGAATGGGGACAGATACGTTGGGACATTTCGGGCGGACCTCATTGATGGAGAGGGGCTCTACACCTTCAAGAATCGTGACAGCTACAACGGACAGGTGAGCCAGTGCCTGCGTGGAACGATAGTCAGCACACGTTGACTGCATGTTCACTGAATGAGAGGCTTGACTCCTGTGTGGCGGTCCCCGAAAAAAGAGCTCCCTGGAGTGTCTTGAGACTGTTGCGCGTCCTTTGCGGCAGTGGCAGAAAGGCAAGATGCACGGGCGCGGGGTGTATACGTTCTCGAACGAAACACTGTACACTGGGTGAGTCAGTGCACCAATCGTCGGCGCCAAATGTATCAGCAGCTCGGTATTCTAGCGGGGGGGTCATCGGGGGAACGCGATCCGATGTGTGTTTGGTTCCACTCTGCGGTTCCTCCGGTGACGGAATGTTTGCGCAGGACGTGGGACCACGGACGGCGACACGGCGAGGGCCACTACACACTCAAGAACCTCAACAAGTACGAAACTGCCCTGTCCCGCACCTGACGTCCGATTCGAGCCTCAGGGCCTGTAGTCTTCTCACTTGGGCGTCCGATTTTCCACGTGCCCGTGCTGAGACGGGACCGCCAGGTACTTCGAGGTTCGCCAGCACGGAGTGCTCATCGGCGAGCGCCGCGTGGTGTATGCGCAGTAGCGGGTGCAGCTTCGGGGTCGGCAGGGGTGATGATTGGTGCTGGACTGGTTTCGTCCACCGTTCTGCTGCTAGTGGCTGCTGCTCGCGGCTTCCCGGTGTGGTCTCGACTGTACGCGTCCACAAAAATAAAATGAGGCCGCGGGCGGTATTCCAACTCTTGTCCCGGGCACACTACACGAGGAGCCACAAATCTCAGGATTTGGGGCTCGGGTGCACATCCTCACTGACATGCGCGTGCAGCTGGCATGACAGATTCTGATGTATTGCCGTGCCCGGAATCGACATCGGGCCTCAAATGGAAAAGAGAAATCATCAAAGAGCTTGAATCATAACTGTCCTCCCCAAATCAGAGTGTTTGCGTCCACTGGACCACACGTGACTTGCAACACTCATGCGATCTTGACAGAATTGGCCCTCTCGTCCCAATTGATGTCTTCGCTCTTGGGATCATCGCACATACTACACGACCACGCACAAAGAAAATTACATTTCTTCGTCTCCGTCCAGTGGTGCGTGTACATCTTGACATCGGGGGCATAGAAGTCGTTGACCCACACTGTCTGATACGAGTTGAACCTGTCTCCATTGAAGAACTGGGCTCTGGCACCGTGGTGAGACACAGCCTGCCCAACCATTCCAATGTCAACGGCCCGTCTGTTGGAGTCCTCATTGCGAGGGGCATAACAAGGCAAAACAGAGAGGGCGCAGCAGTACGAAGCCGGGCATCCGGGTCTCACATCTGTCATTTGGTCCTGTTTCCACGCGCAGTTGGAGATCCTGCACTGAAACGTGCCGGGCTGCACTTGGTAGCAGTTCTGGTTGTCCGTGTACCACTCGCCCTGCGAACGCTCGACCGATTCCCACTTCAGAGCGTGCA
>ENA-UOXV01002835-UOXV01002835.1-marine-metagenome-genome-assembly--contig:-NODE-2835-length-22066-cov-6.259597_pt1 | contig 22066 bp, 16 predicted proteins | sample MGYA00238165_ERZ766961 | MGnify/ENA primary metagenome ERZ766961 (study PRJEB28924, sample SAMN03173240) | marine metagenome | biome: Marine; feature: Water; material: Subsurface seawater | place: North...
CCCATAATGCGCCGCACTGATGCGGCACGGCGCGGGGTCCCTCGCAGTCATTGCGGAGCCTCTCCTCGCCCATCGCCAACCCCGCGCGTTCGTTCCACGACCCACTGGCGCTGGCCTGGCGGCTTGATCCTTCGGGGCAGGCAAAGACGAAATTCCGCGAGGATGGCCTCCTCGCGTTCTGGAACGACAAGCCAGACAAGAGCAGCCCCGCAACCCGCGCCATCGAGGGCGCCAAGTGGGGTGTCCTTCGAGAGGGGTTCCAGGTTCTGCCACCTCTGGAAACCCTGCGCAGAAATAATCAGCCCCCGTGGCGACGACGGGCGCTAAACTGCTGCCCCTCCATGCCCCATCTCGCAGTCGAGTCCCTCCTCGTCGCGTCCGAGCAGCAGAGGTGTGCCGGATTCGCCGACGCGTCCCGTGACTGGGGACTCGCGCCTCTCTTCTCCATCGCTCCGGTTCGGCAGCCGGCTGGATGGCGGATCGCAGAGGTCTTCGCACGACGACGTATCTGAGCAGAGCTCTGCGCCTCAAATGGTCTCTGTCTTAACTTGTTTTACCTTGCGGTGCACTTTTGAAAGCCAGATCAATGATCCCTTGGCCAAAAAGTACTTGTCGAGGAACCTTCGGCACTCACACTGTGGGCTGATGACTGCATGGACATCACTTTTGCAGGAGCGACGTTTTTCAGACTTTGGTGGAGACATGGTCCGAGTGGGAGAAGGGGAGATGATGGTATGTTTCTTTGTAAAATTCTGGATTAATATCGCGTAGAATTCTGTGAGTGTAGTGGTAGGCTATCTGTATCGTCTGATTTGCACTCCATGACACCGACGATTGCTGTATCAGATTTTGCCTGAAAACGAAACTTCAGAATTCGATCGCGATGGCGACGAAGTCGTCGCAATATCGGAGGAGGGGAGAGAGACTGAAGCAGGAATACATCAAGAAATTGAAGACTGCACCGACACAACAGGATTATCTCCTCCCGTTCGGGCTGTCATGACGAGTGGCAGCGCCGCGCGACCGGGCACTGAAGATGATGTGCTCTTGCTGAATGTGGAAAGACCAGCAAATCCCACATTGCCGAAAATTGGACGATCTGAAAATGCAACACCACTGGAGGACGAAGTCAGGGATACATCCGGTGTTCTCTACGAGGCTACGGCTGGCAGAGCAGGGGAGGACTGGACTGGCGGCTCAAAGCCTGTCACTCCAGCAAGATCGATTCTGTCTCGTGGCAAAGGTCCATTACTCTCGCCTTATTATGCGATCACAAGTCCTCCGGCTTCCCTTCCCCCCTGAACTCCTCTTTGCTGAACTTGATCAAATCCCAGATTCTCGCCCATCTTCAAGAGGCGTAGTACAGTTTGAAAGTGGAGTCAAGGCCGGCCCTCCAAGTGGGACAGGGTCGCCTATTCCAGCATGGCTTAAAGAAGGCTCAGCTCATGCGATTGCAAGTATGAAAGAGCAGCAAGAATGATAGGCGCTGGGGATGTACATGAAAACGTTGAATCTTCTGTGTTCAAATCTTTTCCCAGAAAAAGATTCTAACGAGATTCTGCACTCTAGCTCCTGAACAACCTCGCTTCATTTTTGCTGGAAGATTTCCGAAGTTGGGCACGGTCGCATTGGAACATGCAAATTGCTGTTAGGAAGTGGAACAGTACATGTGCCGTTGTCCACCACCGAAATAACGAGACGAAAGAGTGCGAGACAAACCGCTCACTGGACTTGTTCGTTTGATCATCGCAGAATGCAAGGAAGCAAAGCGCTGAGGAGTGATTTAACAGCGAAATCAGGACTCTGTTTGTAGCGTAATGTTGGTCATTCATTTGTCTCCACGCAGAAAATGATTCCAAGACACCCAGCCTCTTCCCGCATAAATCTGATCGGGCCGAGTTGGCACGCTTTTTCCATTTCTCTGATTTGCCCTACTCCAGTGCCAGTACTTACCGATTGAGGTGATACCTGCGGTGCGCGCTGCTGTGCGGACATCCTCAAATAAAGTCCATGCTCGATTACCGGATCCCTGAGCTCCCTCCGGGGTTACGTAAAAGTTCGGTGTCTGGTCGTTCATAACCTGCGAACCGGACATGCCTCAGGCCCGACAGCGCATCTCTCGAGTCATGCTTTTTGGTAGCGGCTGGGGTGCAGCAGAAACCTGAAGAATGTCCGGCCAGTGCGGGCGGGCAGCTTCGGAAGTTGCGCAGAAAGAGAGAGACGCAAGAACTCGGGTGAAATTCGCGTCCGCGAATGGCTGCGTGCGGTGGAGGAGCTTGCCGTCGAAAACCACGGCCTCACCCAGCCGGTAGCGATGCAACGCCTCTCCACACGCGGCCTGACCGACCCAACTCTCCTCAACAGGATCGCCGCGCCGTGCGTCACAACTGCGGCCTGAGCCCTCGCGGAAAGGCCCCTCACGTCGCACCGGACTTGACGAGGGCTTCCAGAACAGCCCGCCGACCGAATCGGGAAATTCCCACAAAGGGCACAGTGCCGTGTGCACACGCCCACGCGGAATTCCCGCAGATGCCCAGTCGGCGTGCAGCTTGGCTTCGCCGTCGAAGACGCCTCCCCGCACGACGACGAAGCATGCAGAGAGAAGCGTAACGTCTTCCTCGAGGGCTTCCGCAAGGGCCGCACCCACCTGAGCGCCAAGGGTAGCCTCGAATCGGCTGAGCGTCTCTGCCCCTCCCGCTGCAACCCAACGCATGGTGGGTGTCCAGCCAGTCGTGTACACGTCGTATGGAAACCCTTCGCGGTCCGAGATGCGGAAACCCGACGCCTCCGTCAACACAGGAACCTCCTCAGTCCATCGCCGATTCTGAAGCGCCGACGAGCGCGATACCGGGGCCACTGTTGGAGAAGCCCGGCGGAAGCCGCCCTCACCCCCACCACCCTCTTCACTCACAAGTTCCATGTACATCGCTCGAACTTCTTCCACCGCAGCAGTATCAACACGCACCACTGCAATGCCGTCCTTGGCCAATGCGCCATCGTTGATCAACCCCACGCTTTCTGCCCGCTCCGCGCATTCGCCACCCCCGCGCTGCTCCACAGTCGGGGTCACGGATCCGAAGAGCGACGCAGAGCTGCTGCGCCTAAAGCACCTTGAGGCCACCTGGCCGACGTCCGGCAAGTGCAACGTAGGAACGAGTACGAACGAGAATGCAAGATGTGCACCTAAACCAGCGGCCGCGATTCACCACGCAGACGCGCTCTGCAGGACCATGCAATGCGGCAGGGGGGCTCGCCTACCAGCCAGCACACACAGAATTCGAAGTGAGAGCATCCGCGATGTCCACCCCGGTAACCTGCTCAGTGGAGAGACGGTCCACTTTTTAGTGAAAGAGTTGTCAAGTGGTAAACGGAAGTTCCAGCCAGCGCTAAAGCGCTGGCTGGTAGACTGTCGGTGGTCTGCGCAGTGTCTGCTGCCCGCTGCCATAGGTCAAAATGCAGGCTCTGGACGCCATGCTTCAGGCCCGCAGGCACCTGCACCATCGTTTGCTCGGCGCTTCACCTCGCAGAAACATAGTTTGAGGCGGCGGTGGGCGTTGGGCAGCGGGGCGCGGTAGGATGGGAGACTACCAGCCTCTGTCAGAATCATACTATGAGCACTGGAAGGACAGGCCGTTTGAGGAAGTGAAGCAAGAGGCGGCCAAGCAGCTGCTTTCGCTCACTTCTGAGTCCCTGCAGGTATGAGCTCTCGAAAAAAAGCACTGCCAGCAATTCCGTCGCAGTGCGGCGCAGCGTGCCTCGTTAACGCGGGGTCGGCCCGCATAGGGGGAACACGGAAAGGTCATTCTGCTCCGAAACCAAGACCGTGCATATGCGTGCAAAACTCTTTGCGCGCTGGCGCGCCACGAGGTAAAGACGGAGCAGCTCAAGCGACAGCAGCTGATCGGGACGCACGAAACGGTCGAAACCCTGCTGATGAAGCTGCAGGCCCCGAGCGACCTGTTGCAGTACTGGGCGGGATTACTGATCCTGCAGATTATCCACAACAATATGCCATGCTGCGCCATCGCTGTTGATGCTGGGGCGCCGGGGATTCTCGTCAAAATGGTGCACTTGGGGGAGAAAACGCAGGAGACGCTGCAGCGAGGCGGCGACCCGTTCTCAAGCCAATCGCTCATGCGGCGACTGCCTGTGCGCGATCATGTGCTAGTTGTATGCCTACAGGCGCTGCGTGCGCTGGTGGCGGTCTACCTCGACGCGCACGCAGAACTGCGCGCTGCAGAGCGTGAAGCCGATCGGCAGGCCGCTGCGCGCGAGCTGCGGCGCGTAGCCTCACACGAGGAGGAGCACCCGCGGGGACCAATTGCATGCTGCTGCGCCATCATCCACCGCGGGCGGCAGCAGCATTATCCTGTACTGGACGCGGCGATGCGCCTGGCAGTGACGCTCACGGACAACCCCGACAACAGTAGGGCACTTATGGCGGCTGGCCTCCCACTCGCTCTGCGAGTGCATACTTCCGCCAACACCGCAGAAGGTTTGGCAGCACAAGCAACGATGGCAAAGCTCTCGGAGGTGGCTGTGCTAATGCTGCAAAAGACAGTCCGAGGACATGCTGTGCGGGTGGCACTGCGGCGTGACTCGATTGAGATGAAGAAGCTGCGCCTCGCGCGCTTCTACGCGCTTTTCAAGATGCGCGCGTACTGGAAGCGTCTGCGGGAGAATCGTGACAAAAACCAGCAGCTTAAGACGTTCATGGCGCGGCTATTTGGACGGCAGAAGCTATCGCTTGTGCAGCGAATGCTCGAAAACATGTTGATGTATGTAGAGCAGTCAGCAGTACGCGCCGACAAAGTGGTGGACATGCACGCGCGCTCCAAGGTGGCTCGCAACGTAGCATGGGATGCATGGGTTGGCCACATGGAGGGTGCGGTCGCGACGTTGAATCAGGCGGTGGAGAGGAAATGCAAGAACGTTATTGCGCTGATTACCGGCGAGACTGTGAGGCGATGTTTCGACGAGTGGCGCAATACCTCGGCGCGCGCGCGGATCTTGAAACGGCGCTGGCTACACGGTGCGCTGGATGTCGCGATGCGTGCGTGGAAAGAGTCGCTGGCAGACACACGTGCCATCTTTCAGGCCGCGGCGGCGCGCCTGAGCGGGACACTCACCATGTTGACCAACGATCTCGCCACGCACTTTTTCGCACACTGGTCAGCGCTCACGCGGCGCAACAAGGTCACGCTGGCACGGTTTCGAAATGTATGTGCTGTTTATGCGTGGGACTTGTGGTGTGATATGATGTCAGAGGCCATGGACCTGGTGGCCGAGGTCCAAGTGAAGTGCCAGAAAGTGCTTGCGCTTATGCACGCTGATGGTGTGCGCCATTCGTTCCGTGCATGGCACGTGTGGGCACACCTGCGGCGCGCAGAGCGCCGTGTGATAGTCGAGTTCAATCAAAAGTTGCTGACGGCGGCTTTCCGGGCCCTCGAAGAAGTGCATGCCGAACTGCATGCGGCCTCAGATGAGGTGAAACTGCGCTGCCGCGGGCTGATCCGCTACCTCGCCGTCGGCTGCGTCGAGGATACTTTCAGCATCTGGCGTGAAGACACGCGCAGGAATGTTCGAGCGCGAAAACGCTGGCAAAATCAGACTTTGACGCATATATGGAACGTTTGGACCAAAGAAGTGCTGCCGATGCAGCGCAAGATCGCACGTTGTCGGGTCCTGCTGGCTATGAAGGAGCAAAACTTCTTCTTTCACCTGTGGAGAGGTCTGGTGCTCGACAAGGCAGATAAAACAGCGCGCATGCAGCGCATGCTCACGAAGTGGTTCAACAGGGAAAAAGCAGAGGCCTTTGAGAAGCTGCGACAGCATGCAACTCTCGCCGTGCATCATCGCGGGCTCCTCCAGCGCATCCGGCGGACATTTGATCTGCGACATGCACGGCGAGCGATGCATGGCTGGGACGACGTGACGCGCAAGGCTGTACGACTGCGACAACTTGTGCTCCGCATCAAGCACCGCGTGCTCACCCTCTTTTTCGAAGAGCTCCAGCGACGGGTGGACGACCGTCACGTCGCTTTGCGCCAGGAGCTGTTCGCACGCTCCGAACTCGTCACCCGATTCCTCAAGCGACCTATGTTCCAAGCATGGGCACTCTGGCGGGATATAATTGCTGAGCGTAAGCGTCGGGACAAGGTGCTCGCTCGTCTGCGATTTCGCATGCAAAACACGTGCGCGGTGCTGGCGATGCACCACTGGGTTCACTTTGTTGCAGTTCGTGCGGAGGAACGGGCTGAGCTTCTGCGATGTGCGCTGGCGGACGGATACCGGCACGGTACATCCGAGGAGCTACGCGCAGCTGTTTCGGCACACCCCATCTGGCGCAAGGCGTACTCCCCCGCACTTCTCCGCGAAGCAGCTGCTGCCCTTCTAGCAGACCCGCGCGCGGGTGCATCCCGCCTGCTGCCCCGCACACATGCTCGCGCAACACGTCAGCAGCAGCGGCCACCGCCGCCATCACCATCACCACTGCGCACGGATGCAGCTGCAGCGCTCGTGGCACACGGATTGGTGTCTGTGCCGCCGGGAGACGAACAGGGCCTCGGGAGGCCCGCGTGGCACGGAGCGTCCGGAAGCGGGAGGATCCGCGGCGCAGCCTCAGACGCGAGGGGAGAAGTCTCACTCGCGGTGCTGTTAGCGCTTGCCGACCACACGAGTCCCGATGTTGCGGTATTTGCGCTGCGGGCGCTGGCGCGGGCAGCATCTTGCTGGGCGGAGAGCGGGGACTCTGTTTCAACGAACGCAGCGGTCTCAGAGGAGGAGGTACTGGAAGCTGCCGCGCTCCGCGCGGCCGATCCGCACGAAGAGGTGGCGGCTGCCGCCCGCGCCGTAATGGATGCAGCAGCGGTGTACCATTTGCCCCCGCGTCCCTCGCCGAACCTAGCTCCGCTGCACCCTCGCGCGTACTGGGCGCGGCTGACCAATCCCATGGGAACGCTCGCGCGGGTGCGCGCCGGGCTATACGTTTCCAGCGCTGCAGTGACTGGCAAACGCGCGTGCGGAGGCGACGCCGGGGCTGGGCGTGGAGGGCTCCAATCAGGGACAGCAAACAGCCTCAGCGACCTGCAGTTGGAGCTCGGCAAGGCTGGTTGGCGCGCTTGCGCGCAGGCAGGGACGATGCAGCGCTCAGGTCGAGGAGCTTTAGGCAGAGGGGGGAAAAGCCTACCAGGGGGCTTGGAGAAGAAGTTGCTCGGTATGGAGAACGGGGGGCAGCTAGGCGCACTGGCAAAGGCGCCTGAGGAGGAGCTTACGCATGTAAATGCTTTCGCGCGCGCGAATCTGGGGGCGCTGGCCGGGCAGGATGTCACGGGCAGCGGAGATGCAGCGGACGAGCGCTCCTTGAGTGGCGAGACGCCTCACGTAGAGGGAGATGAGGCGGAGAGGTCGACAGACCCGGACCAGCAGTGGTTTTGGGCGGAGGCGGTTGCGTGGGCTGATGATCAGGCGGCACGCACATCCAGCCTGGGGCGGGTGCAACGAACGGTGGAGGACTTTGCGCGGGGCATGGGGCTGGACGTTTCAAGTCGCCGCAAGCGGCGCGTCATGCGCCGCGGGATGCTGCTGCCCAGCACGAGCGGGAATGGGCAGGGTCCCCAGACCCCGCGCCTATCGGGCGGTGCACGTCTTGGCGGGGTGGCGGGGGTGGCAGGAGGACAGCGAGTCGGTGTCGAGCTCCCTGCGATCAGGCCTGGGAGCCACAGCTCTCTCTGAGAGTGCTCTCGCTCCGAGCAGGGCTCTGATTGGCAGTGGCGATGGCAGTGCGATCCATCAGTGGGGCGCCAACTGAAGTCGTTGAACCGCACCACAGATGCTCTTGACAAGTGTACAGTTATAAAATACCCATAAGAATCAGCCATTTTATGAGGTTATTCGAACGCATCTCTTTTCTTACTACATCTCTCCCTCTGGTCCGTCCTTCGCCCTCTACCACCAGAGGAGGCCCTCCTTACATCTAGCGGAAGCTCGTGCGCGGGCCCGGCATGGGGCTCTTGGCCCCGCTGCCTCTGAAAACACACGATAATTTCTCTCTTTTCTATGATGTAGTTCAGACTGTTGAGCAAACAGCGTTGACTAGGTCTGATCTAGCCTTCTCCTTCTCAAAGTCGAAGAAAATCCCTCCCTGCCGCGCTGATCCTGTTCCCGACACGAAGCTTGCGGCGCCGGTCGATTTCCTCACGGTGATTCGGATTCAATCTATAGGTGTTTGCACAGGCTCCCTCGGCTGTCAGGGTTGCGCGCTGCTGCCTCTGGCGTGGCGGCCTAGGAGGTAGGCGTTGGTAGCAGCGAGATGCGCCACCTCGCGATCGCCTTCCTCTCGCGCGGCCTGCACTGCCCACTCCTCGAGAGAGGGCACCGCGTCGGCAAGATGGGCCTCGAAAAGGTGCGTCGGGAACGCCGCCAGAACCTGAAGCGCCGCGTACTGCAAGTGTCCAAAGACTCAGCACCGATCAGTACCCCCATCGCTGTCTCCACGCGCCATCGCAACGCGGCGCGCTTGCATTAAGGGGCAATGCACTTTGGTGACAGGCGGGGTGAAGTGCGGGCTTGAGAAGTGGGCGCGCACGTTGGCGGAGCGACGGACGAAGGGCTGCTCGTGGAAGCGCACAGCAGGCGGCGCGACTGCCTCAAGTAGCGCCTTTCCCAGCAGCGGCAAACCAGGACTCGCTGACCCCGCACACCGCACGATGACCTGTCGGAGCGCCGCAAGCGTTCAGCTCGCGCGCGCTTGGCTCCCAGGGGCTAGGGTGCCGTCGCGTCAGTACAAGGAGAAGTAGCATGCTAAATATGTTTTTTGCTGGCTGGAATGGGGCACAAAGCCGTACGGACCCCGAGGGTGATGAGAAGCTTGCCCAAGAAGAGAAAATCGGGGCCCAAGAGGCGGGCAGCAGAGGCGCTTGTCCATCCGCTGAGCAACGGAAAGAAGACCTGCCCTGCGAGTGGTGCGAAGGCGTTTGGTTTCGCCTCTTGCTGCTGCAGCCTAGACTTGTAGCTCCATCGCCGCGTCTTGCCAGCTGCACCTGTGAGCCTTTTGCGCTCCTCTTCTCGGGCCTTCAAGGCGGCGTAGCGGATAGGCCTGCCGCGGGAGAGGTGTGCGTCGCGGAAGTCCTCGGGCGCGTCAACGATATCCTCTCCCGCAACTCGAGCTGCTGCGTGGCTCAAGACCTCAAGCGCATCGAGACGGTGCGCGAGCGTCGTCTGCGAATTCCAGGCGTCGGTAGCGAGGCGGGCCGCGACGCCAGGGAGATCGGCGCAAGCGCACCCAAGGAGGGAGCGGAAACGGCGGCCCTCGAAGTCATGCATTGCTATGCGATCTTCCAGACGAAGAAGTCCCGCTGCAAGATCAGGGCAGACGAGCTTCGGCATCTCCTGCCTGCGTCCAACGAGTGCTGGGATGGCAAACAGCGCTGCCTCCACTTCGTCTGCGTTCGACGACCGCACGAACTTGGTGCACATGCGCAGCGACGTAGGGAGCGCAATGCGTTCTTTGCCGATCCGCTCGGCCGCCCTGCAGCGCAGAATGGTCAGAGCACACAGTCAAGGAGGATAAACGGCAACCAGACAGATGGCATCTAAGGCACAATACCCCTGCGCGTTGGCGCCCTCCTCTTCGTCATCGCTGGAACTGTCCCGATCCATCGGCACCTAGTTTGCGCACAGGGCAGACTGCGCTTTAAGCTTAGCTGCAAGGGGGCTTGTCTCGGCGCGCACGACACGAATGGATACAATGCGCATCGCTCGACCACTGGCCGCACCCAAGCGGCAGCACATGCCAGTCACGCGACGGAGCGGCGCGCTGCGGGCCGGGCCCGCACCAGGCCGTCGTCTTCGCTCTCGTCGCTGGAGCTGGCTGCCTTCCCGTCCTGCGCAGCCAATCGGTCCGCCCATGCCGCCACAGGGTCCATGGCACGCCATCTCGCAAGCAGCTCGCCGTCGCTGCCCTCGCTCTCGCTCGCTCGGTCCTCTCGATCGCTCTCAGAGCTCTCGTCGCTCCACTGCACATCTTCGTCAGGGTCCACCCCGGCCCCGAACTTGCCGCGTCCCCGGCCCCGACGCGGCCCCGCTGCCGCACCTCCCCCCCCTTCGCCTGCGGCCTTCTCGGGCGATGGAGGCGCAGCTGCAGCGGGCGCAGGTGTGGTGGCAGGCGCAGGCTGGTCTGGCGCGCCCGCCTCGGTGTCGGCGCCGGCGCTTCCCTGGCAGTCGCTGTCGCTAGCCGTCACATCTTCCTCTTCAAACTCCAGCGGCTCCTCGGGCCTGACCACCATCTTTGCTCGACGCCCCAGCAACGCCAAGCCTCAGACTCACCCGCGATTTCGCGCTATCGCTGGCCGGGCCAAACAGCGAGGGTTCTGTGCGTGTTGGTAGGGGCGGGGCAGGCACCGAGAAGACCTCGGCGGTGCGTGTAGCGCGCACTCGCGCGTCGGGCACGGGGCTGTGCAGGCGAGCCTGGATTGCCTTGGAGACGGGAGGGACAAGGCCCGAGGCGTCAAACTCAGCGGGATTTCCGACGTGCAATAGCAGCTTGTTGAGCAGCCACGTCACCTGAGCAGCCGGATGACCTTCAGCAAGTCCACAGAGAGGCCGCATTCCATTCGCACTTTTCATGGTCAGTAGAATGGACTTGATTGGCACTTGGTTCTGTTGCGCGTGGCCTCCGCGTGAGATAAAGAAATCGTCGCCCCACACATCCGCCAGCCGCATGAGGCCCTGCACCAGCGGCCGCGAACGGAGCCCAGCTTCCCCGGCTTTACGCGCGCGCGCCCAGTGCAGATCGAGCGCAAGCAGCGCCACGAATACCGCACGCCGTGGAGCACGTCCGAGGTATGTTCGTCCCACAAGCAGCCTGCGTCGAAACGCGATGCAGGTGCCTTCAGATCGGGTGTCGCCTCGCGCCGCAGCAGCTGGCCGCGGGGGAATAACGAGGGCAGCACTTATCGGTGAGCAGACTGGATGCGTGGACAGCGGAATGCGCGGCTGGCGCAGCAATGCGCGCCATCATCCATTGCGCGCCTGCCTGGTGCTTCGCCATGGCTACAAACAATGGTTCCAGCGCGTCTGGCGGCATCCTCGCAAGTACCCTGCAGGCCATGTCCCGACATGTCAAGGTCGAGGGCCTTGGCACCCACCGCCCATGGCATGCAGCGAAGCTGCGCGCACGTGTAGCGCGTCCTGAAGGGTGCTGGCCTCACACGAATAGGGGCACACACCGCGCAGCAAGATGCGCACCCTTCCCCGGGCTCGCTCCGTCGGGCGAGGCAAACTGCCGCTCTGCGTCGCGGGCCGCGAGGTATCGATAGGCAGCACGCTGACTCGTCCGAAGGGAGCAAAGATTCATGTCAGCGCCAGAACTTTGGGATGATATCCATCTGTGTGGTGTGGCCTGCGCACTCATGGGTTGCCGGGCGGCTCAATTTTGATCGTACCTTGATGCCCGCTTTCGGCTGCGTGCGTGCTGGCCGCACTGCCACGTTCGCACCTGGTCTGAGCTCGTTCCAGAAAGCATCCGCAACTATCGCGGCATACCCCGCACGGCAGCAGCGACCAAGCAGCAGCGCTGCAGCCCCGTCCACTCGCTTGTCGGGCTCCGCCTGCTCTCCGGACTGCTGATGCTGACGCCTCTCGCCGCACGCCTCCGCCACCAGCTGCGCCGAAACCGTCAGAAAGAAGGTTGAGGGCGCGAAAAAAGCCGGAATCCTATGTGCACGCAACGATACTTCAGTGGCGGTCAGCGTGTAGCGCGCGCCGCGCAGCTTTCGCAGCGCCAAGTAGCGCCCATCGACGGAAAGGGTGAACGGCAGGCGGTCGGGAAGAACCGGCCGTCGAGGCGATTGGAAATTCGGTCTGGGAGTGAGGCCAGCATCTGTGCAGCTGATGCCGCACTGCCCTCTTCGCCTTGAAAGATCGAGTCGAGTACATCACTGGCGTTTAGAAGTGCACGGATGCCACCGCCTCGAAACCAATCTTGCGTGAGTCCAGCAAGGTGCTTCACCACGAAAGCATCGCTGCTGTTTGAAATTCCACCGCCCAGCGCCAGAAGGACAGCGACAACACCCTCAGAATATTGAAAGGGAAAGAAGACGTTGAAGGCTGTACGGCGTTGCTCTTCTGAGAGCAGCGCGAGCCATTCTCTGCCCACCACATCGATCAGGCGAAGCGCAAAACCAAGATACCTGCAGTACGGCCCGTGCCTTGGTGAGCCCTTCTTGTTCCAAGCAACCGGCAAGTCACAAATGGGCCTCAAACCGAAGCTTCATGCACCTTCGATGGGCGAAAAAATCTCTTCGTGCTGATGCTCTGCGATCTTCATCCTCCTGCTCTTCCGACTGCGAAACTGTTTTCGCGTCTCCTGCCTTGCGATGGGTGGATAGCCCCGCCTTTTGTGCGACTTCTACGAGACTATCGACTAGCGCGAGAGCGCCACCTTCTGCAACCCCATTAAAAATGTCAGTGTCGCCTGCTGCCTGCGAAACTAGCCAAACAATGGGGGCAGAAGCTAGATCGACTGAGTGCACCACTTCGCTTCTAAACCCCGGATACGAACACCCTACCATCGCTCAAGGCACAGGGCCGATCATCGCATGGGTGCGGTCAATGCCTTTGGCGCGAAGATTGCACTCATCAATGGTCGCCGCAGTGATCCTCCTTTCGGCGGACTCCATTCCTTGAGGCGCTTGGACAATTTGACTTGGAGCCATTTTCCCATGCGGATTAGTCAATAGTGCTGGTCAGTCACGTTACAGCCTAATCGCTTGCTGTGACTGTGCATCGGGTGCCGCTCTGGGAGGCGAGGGCAGAGCTTTTCAGCGGTATGTGCATTCTCGAGACGGCAATTTCCACGGGTGTACAGATGAAGTAGAGCCAGCAATTGGCATAGCATGAATACGAGATGGAAAACTGATTTGTAAAGACTTGGCTGAACTTTTCACAGGTCGCGGTCTGGTACCGGACCGCTGAACGGTGGAGCACGATGGAGGATGGATTTGAACTGATGCCCGGGGAGGTGATCAATCTCAAGCTCGAACGTGTCGGTGTTTTCTACGGGTCTACCTGCGGGCTAGAACCACAGGTACCAACAGTTCGTGGAGACCATGTATCCGGGTCGCAGCCGGAGCGCAGAGTAGCTTCACCCAGTACCGAGCGACAGTGTGCCGCACATGTATACCGCAGCGTTTAGCTCTGTGGTTGAGAGCTCTCCCATTCATCACGCCGTGACAATTACTCAGCAGAGAGTCTGCGCCGCTGAATGGTTTTGGTGTGTTGAGCTTGAGCGCAAGGCAGTGGCATGGGAAGCTGCGCTTCCCCCGCTGGCTTCACAGGCCCGCGTATTAGCCCGGAAGACGAAAGGATCTTGCATCGAAGGCGCCCAAAACATCAACCTGATGTTTCGGTCTATTCTGATCGCAGCAGAGCAGCAGATCCTGAACAGTGGAGGCGGGGATGGCTTTGCAGGGCGGGCATGGGTCGCTGCTTGTCACCAACTATCAGATGTCCTTTAATTGGGGAGGCAAGAAACCGATCAATGTTCCACACCTGACCGTGGCTAAGGTACGGCAAAATTTTGTGTCTCCGCCAAGCAGCGCCTGCCAAGTCTCGTGGAAACCTGCGTCATCCACCGCCCTGTGATATGGGATGGGGCACGGGCAGGTCACAAAGCGGGACCGCGCGACGGACAAGCGGGCGGAGGACTGGGACGAGAGCAGTGGAAGCGCAGCAAATCCGCTGACACACAAAATAGGGATGGTGCAATTGGAACGGCGTGACACAACAGCCATGACGGTGATAATATTTGCGGCGTCAACTCTCATCGACGACGTTAACGACGAGCTGTACCCCAATCCAACCAGACAGGTGCCCGTACGCTAGCATCCCGCAACCTGTGTCTCTTGAATCAACATATGCTTGTGAGGAACGATGCGACTGTGAGTGCAGGGGCTGACCGGGTTGGGTGGTGCTGCGATCAGTGTGCCAAGCTGTTCGACTGCCTTATGTCGTACGTCTTCCCACGCTCTCTTACGAAGGTCTGATAGACCCCAGGGGTGCCGGAGCGGCTCTTTTGTTGGTGTGGTCTTTCAAACCATGCGTCGATTTCATTCATGTCCTACAATAGTCGAGCAGCCCTGTGCTCACTGACCGACGAGCACACTGCTTACGCAGGTGTTTGCGTTTTCCAACCGTCTGGAAGTCACAGCCGAGAACGACGGCTGGCGAGTTTACAACCCGGAAGAAGAATTTTCTCGACAGGGAGTACTCTCTGCGGGCAGTGGGTGGCGGATTTCACATGTCAATCATGAGTACAGCGCCTGTGAGTCGTACCCACGCAAAGTCGGAGTCCCCGCTGGTATCCGCGACTGGGAGATCAAGAAGGCCCTGGAATTCCGCGCGAACGGCCGCTTTCCGATCATGGTGTGGAAAAATCCTCGTGGCGACAGGTTCCTGCCCCACCGTGTGAACCATCTCTCATCATGCTGCTACTTGGCTGCCCGTCTGAGTGCTTCCACGTGTGAGCCGTGTTCTCAGCAATCTAGCCGATGTAACGCGGCGGGATGCTACCGTTTTCAGTGTGATCTGTCGCTCAGCGCAACCGCTTCCGGGACTCTTCCGGATGCGGAATAAGGAAGATGAGCGCCTTGTCACACTCATCCGTGCGGCGAATCCGTCGCCTGCCCCGCTCTATATCATCGATGCGCGCCCGCACACGAATGCACAGGCAAACACGGTTTTCCGGGCCGCTGGCTACGAGCGTGGTTCGTACGAGAATTGTGAGATCATTTTCCTTGGGATGGAGAACATTCATAATGTACGCAAGTCATATGTTCGTCTGCGCGAGCTCTGTTCGGCGCCTGCGGACGACGACGAGCGCTGGCTCCATAACATTTCGGAGACGTACTGGCTTCAGCACCTCTCGAAGCTGCTTCAGGGTGGGCGGCGCATCGCGGAGCTCGTGATGCTGGAACGGGCGTCAGTGCTGATCCACTGCTCTGATGGCTGGGACCGTACACCACAGATTTCGGCGCTCGCACAGCTCATGGTTGACCCGTATTATCGCACGATACGTGGTTTCGCAGTCCTGGTGGAGAAGGAGTGGTGCTCAATGGGACACAAATTTTCCTTGCGCTACGCGCACGGCGGATCCTCGGACAAGCAAGAGGCTGCGCCTGTTCTGGCCCAGTGGGCAGACGGTATCTGGCAAATGATGCGCCAGTTTCCGACGGCCTTCGAATTTTCTGAGGCTCTTCTTCTCGAACTCATCGACATGGCATACGTCTGCAAGTTTGGCTCATTTCTCTTCAACTCTGAGTCTGAGCGTCGTCGCGCGGGTGTTCACAAGCGTACAGTCTCATTCTGGTCGCATGTGCTGACCAACTTGGACAAGTACACCAACGCCCACTATATCAAGTACCCGGGACTGATCTTCCCTGAGACCAACGTGCGGCGTCTCTGGCTGTGGGAAGGTCTATTCTTTCGCGACTGCACGTCGCTCCCACCGCCACAGGATCGCTGCCCAGCACTTTCGCTCGGAAACGAGGCCACGACGAGCAAGGCGCGTATATCAGCGTTGGAAGCAGAGGTGCGGGAGCTCAAGCTACGTAATGCTGAGCTGCTCGCGCGGTGTACGGAGGGATCCAGCGGAATGGCCCTCAGTGACAACGTCTCACACGATGCAGCAGATGGTCAGGTGCATACAGCAGGTAATTGTACTGAAGTTGCGCATGCCGATGAAGGGGAGAGGGAGGTAGGAGTGGGTGCGGAGGTTTCCCGAGAGATGAAGGGACTCGATGGGCCGCGGAGGGATAAGGGCGCGGGAGCGTCAGGCGGAGAGGGTGAAAGCCTGGGCGAAGAGGGTGGTAGAAACGGGAGTGTGAAGGGGCAGGGGAGCGGGGCGCGGGAAAATTGGGAACTTGGAGGACCTGGTGAGAGCGGCTCAGGGTCGGAGGACAGCGCCGCTGGTTCAACCACGGACGGGGGCACTACCGAGACTTACGAGGTTTGGCTGAAGTCCGGAGGGGGTGGAGAGAATCCCCTGCAACAGCCATTCGGGTCGAAGCCGGCGCAGGTGCGAGCCTCGGATGGGAGTGGGAGCGACTCCGGGCGGAGACGGCGCCGCGGGGCGCGGGAAGATGGCGGGATATTTGGGGTGCCGCTCGAGGCGCCTCTCGACGAGACGTCTGCCAAGTCTCTACCCATAGCCCTGTCTCGCTTTCGTGCCATCGCCCTTCTGTCTCGCTCCTTTTTCTGCGCTCACGCCTGAAATCTGACAGACCTGTCTCTCTCTTCCTGTGTATAGGTGGATTCCCGACCAGGGAGTCACACAGTGTCTCGGGTGCAACAAGTGAGACCACCCAAACCCCATCCTTGCCCAGCTCTTATTGTCAGCGACATGTACGACATTTAGACGCCTTGTGTACCCGGGGCAGGTCGTTTGATATGTTCAATCGCCGGCATCACTGTCGTTGCTGCGGTCGTATTTTCTGTGACAAATGCTCCTCGTTCCGTTCTCGCATTTCCCGCATGCAAATTGAGCAGGAAGTACGCGTTTGTGCTCGCTGCTTCAAGAATCTTCAAGCTATGGAGGTAGAGTAGCCACGCTCACAGAGCTTAGCAGCGAGATCGATCCAGATCATCTCAGAAGGAATCAAATTTCTCCAACCCAGCGTCTTCAGCCGCGCGCAAGTAGTGCCCTGATGAGGTAAAGTTTGGCGCTCGCTGCACGGGCGCTGCCCAGCACTTGTTGCTGGTGGAAGGCGTGAAACAGCACAAGGTAGTGGCGCTCTGCACCAAACACACGTCGACTGTTCTCTGTAAAGGACAGAACGTACTAGAGGTCCCAATCTAACACCAACTAGCGTGACGGACACGTGGCCAGCGCCCGGGTCCTGCCAGCGGCAAGCTGTGCAGCGTGGAAGCAGGTTGGCTTAAGACAAGGACGAGATAGCAGACAGTTTCTGAGTTGCGAACCAGTTTGTATCAAACAGTGGACACGACTCGAGGAATCCGCATCTGAAGGTGAATTTCGACCGAAAATTTTGGAGTTCGGCCTGTTCCCCCTATTCCTTGACAAAAGGAACACGTCTCTTGACGCAGTGCCCATACAGCTGTTGTGACAATGTTCAACATCCTCGCGCACTCCACCAAGAAGCCTCTCTCCAAGGCCGGCACGAACAAGCCGACCGCTGAGCACAAGAAGGGCAAGGATGGGAGGGCCAAGAAGTAAACGAGGCAGGGAGCTCTGCTCGATGGGCATCATGGATTTACTGGGTGCTGGCTGCTTCGATCACAGTCTCGTTGTGCTAAGGCGGTCTGCTCTCATAGCGCTGCTCGGTTGATCATACAGGGCTCTTCTGAATGTTCCACATGAGCATTTGCTCGATTTGCAAACGAGCTGGGAATCATCGCACAGCAAAGCGTGATGATTTTCCCTCGGTAGCCGCGAAGCAGCGAGCATGATACCACCTTTCCCTCGCACAGACTTCATGGTCTTCAGTATTCAAAGACCACCCCCGTTCACAATGTACAAGCTCCTCTACACTTCTCCAAATACCCTACTTTCATCATACACACACCTCGATGTCCTCCTCTGGTTCAATGTCCTTGGACGCAGCGCTGCCGCGGCCTGTGAGCCATGCTAATGTTTTTGCCGACGGCGCGGGTTGTGCGCGGCGGTGGATTTTGCGAGAGATGGGAGGCACTCGCTTTTTGCGGGCAGCCTTGCTCTCCCGAGCCTGCTCTTGCCGCTTCCCAAGCCACAACCCAAAGAGTCAACAGAGCTTCAGAGATGCAGAGCACATCCCTCAATGCAGCGCGAGCACCAGTGCAGGGTGCGATGAGTGGGGCGGGCTAGTACGCGATTTTCTATGACGCCAATGATCAAATCGGTGTCCTCCTCGAGTGCCTGCATATACCGAAAAATCACGCTGTCGGCCATCAGAGCTTGTCGGGGGCACACCATTTTGAGAAACGAAAAAGTCCATCTGTGGGAGTAGCACCTCCATACGTTGCTCCAGTGCACGCTTCTTGTCCTCTGCAGATCGAAAAATTGGCTGTCTCGCCCGCCCATCGCTGTCTCCGTCACCCACATCTTGTTGGTCGGCGTCTTGCAAGGTTTCCGCATCTACGCCGGACCCGGCGTCCTGACCAGTGCCGTTAAGCTGAAGTCGTCGAGTTCTCTCCAGATGCAAGAGTTTGAGCTCCTCACGGCGTTTACGAACGTGTCGTGTGGCCAAAAGAGCTGCGGGAAGTAGCAGGCAGACAGCGGCACCGCCCCCAATTCCACCGATCACATCTACCCGGAGCTGGCAGCCAGCAGACCCCTGCCACACACCAAAAAAGCTTCATCCTGTAAGCACCTTCTCTCTTCACCGATAGAAGCCTCGAACCTCGCGTGCGGGGTGCTAAGGCCTCTGCAGGGCCTGATGGGCGGTGTTGGGTCGGTCGGATGTGCGGACCGGTTCAGCGACGTGAGCGGTTGGACATGGGAGGCAGCTGGCGAGTGATTCGGCAGAGATGTCTTCCCGGAAGGTGTCGCGCGGGCAGCGCGTAGGGCGCCCAGAAAATCCAGGGCAGTAGTGACTGCCGCCATAAGTTGCGCTGATTAAGCCACCAGGGGGCGGCCGCTGAATTGAATTGAAAAGGGCCTGGGTTTCAGCATCAAGAAGGAGTGGCAGCAGGTCTACCCGGGTGGACAACGTGTGATGTTGAAAAATCCGTCGCTGCCAAGGCGAGGACATGCAGCCGCGCAGTCGCAGTAGAATCCTCGTGGACAGACCTCGCACACCTGTCGGAGCTGTTCGCTCAGGCCTAGCGGACCTTCAACCGCCACTAAGCACCTGGGCTTGACGGGCACGCTGGTTACTGTGCATCACCTCTGAAATGCATGACTGGCCGAAGCAGGTCAGGTAGGTCCCACACGGGCAAGGAGGCACCTGCCCCAGAACAGGAATCAAGCAGTCGAACACATTGGACATGCACCGGGAAGATGGATCCGTTCTCGGATGCAATGGAGCTGCATAAGGTGCGAGCTTACCGAACAGCATTTGGAGCCGGTTGCACAACCCAATTCGTCACTGTAGGTAATGTTCTCTCCATCACACATGTTGGCAGCTGTAGCCACCAGCATGATTCTTAGCAGTGCGGACTTGCCTTTAGACTCCATGCGTGATCCTGCTATTTGGGATTTCCGATCTCAGGCTGTATCCCCTTTCGGAGCCCAGTAGCCTGCCCCTCCTCTAAACCCCGCAAGCCCCCAAATTCTCCACTGTCTGAAGAAGTGGATTGAAGGGCCCGCCTCAGAACCTTGAGCTGTTTCCGCTTACGCCTTACTTACACATCGAACTGTTCGACAATCTGCTCGGCGGTTCTGGGGTCCTGTGAGGCTTCTGTTTAGTGTCCAGCTGGATACCTGCGAACCATCGCAAGCCGGTGAATCCTACGCTTCCAAAAGAACAATTGTGCACGTTGCGCGACCTCAACGCACAAGACATCTCGACCAGACCAAAAGATGCCTTTTAGGTGGTGCCTCCGGGTGCTGCTGCTGGTAGCTTTTGTGACAGCCGCCAGCGCATTTACGACTCCATTTTTACGGGGATTTGGATCGCAATCGTTGGGTCCCGCTGCGCCCTTCTCTCGCCCTGCTGTCGGGCTGGCAAAGTTGCGAGCCGAGGTAGATGGTCAGAGTATGGATGCTGAAAGCGAGTTGGAGCGGCTCAAGCAGCGGGCTGCAGCTGCACTTAAGGCGGCGGAAGAGGCTGAAAAGCGGTACGACTCCGCTGAGACCGAGAAGCAGTTAGGCCCTGGAGCACTGCACATGAGAGTGGGCCTCTGCGAATCCATCTACCCAGACACGTCTGTCCACGAGAAATCCGTTTGTACTTGGACATGACGTTTTTCGTCCTTGTGAAACAGGGCGGAAGAGCTCAAACGCTCCCCAGCGAACGAGCTTGCGGCCGTGGCGAAGAAGTTCGCTGAACAAAAGAAGAGGAAAGAGGTGAGCAATTGTCTTGCCAGCCGCCGGGTTTTGCCAGCGGCGCACACATGCTCCGAATCTCACAGGGCAGGGCCGGTTGATGCAGCTGGAACGTGAGGCGGAGAAGCGGGCGGAAGAAGCAGCGTTGTTTGCGACACAGGCCGATCAAGCTGAGAGACAGCGAGGCACAACGACTCTGGCTCAAAAGTTTTCCGACAAGTCGCGCGATGCCATTCTGAGAGCCGATGAGGTGACTTTCAAATTTCAATCTTGCTGCCATGCTCCCTTCGCCGGTGTATCCGGCTTATGGTCGCTGATGTCTACCCATTGTGAGGCAGGCACAATTGCGGGCAGATGCAATCGGGCGGCCGAGTATTGAGGATAGCACGGGTACAGAGGCGAGGGCGGGAGGAGCACCTAGCTTCCAGGAGGCCGTGGATGCACTGCGTGGAGTGCAGCTTATCCCTGAGGCGGGCACGCGAACGGCTATCCAAAAGACCACCGGCGCGCTAGACGATCTCAAGCAGCTGCGGCGGCTCGTCGCGTGGGACTCACTTGATGCCTCGCTTGGTGCGCGCGGCTTTCGGGGGGCCTCAAGTCTGGAGCAGCTTCTGCGCGCCAGTGGAGTGCAGGATGGGGAGGTCGACCGTTTTCTTGGTGTAAACGGGTTCAAGGCACTGTCGGTGAAAAATGGATTCTCGGCTACGCTTATGCTTCTCGGTGGCCTCGGCCTCATCTACGCCTCATTCCTGGGCGGCTCCGGTGCGCTGCCCAAGGACCAAGCTGCAGCTTCGGCGCTCACTACGGCAGGGTACGGTGCGTTGGTGATCAACGTAGCGCTTGGTCTCTTCTCTCAGCAGAGCAACGACTGGCTTGCGACGCAACTGCATCGCCTCGATTATGATCGCTACGCAGAGCGCGCGCTGGTCTGCGAGGCTGCGCATCTCCTGGTCGCATGGCTGTGCGGAACTCCGCTGCAGGAGTACCGTCGCGAACATGCTGGGTATCCAGTGCGCGAGCGTCCAACAGGGCGTGCGCAGATCTACTCGTCGCGCCGCGGGGACCCGGAGGTGGCGCCCCGTATGCGGCCTTTCGGACTGCCGCCTTGGGCGTCGCTTGAGCGGCCGGTGGTGGGTGATGGCCTGCTCGACAGTCTGAACGCAGAGCCCGTGCGGAACGGCTACACCCAAAAGGAGATCGACCACCTCTCTCTCATTCTTCTCGCGGGACCTGTTGCCGAGTTTCTCTACTTCGGCGAGTCAACAAATGGTGCGCCGTGCTACCAGCAACTGGATACTTGCATGCTTATGGCGCAAACGTCCATGTCCGGCGAGGCAATGCAAGGGCAGGCGCGTTGGGCTCTGATCAAGCTGCTTGAACTTCTCAAGCAAAACAAGGGTCGTCTGACTGCGGCTGTGGACGCGATACGTCGGGAGGCAACACTCCTTGAGGTTCTCGCCGCCATCGAGGCAGCTCCGGACGGGCCTTAAGCTTGGGGGAGGACTCGTGCACAGCCCTTGATCGTGCTACTCGCCATAGATAGAGGAGAAAAGAGAGACACAGCGAATGATTGAGTGAGCTAGAAGTCAAGGATGGTGTTCCTTTGAGTGAACAGAAAACGCGTGTGTCATTCGAGACAAAAAGAGTCTCGATTTGCTTTCCACGCAAGCGGTACAGAGACTTCCGAGCAACTTTAGCAGGAGCCCCAGCCACGGATCGGTGACCAGGGCAGTATGAGGAGTGGACAGAGCAGCTTCCGCTGCGAGTACCGACTGCTGAGGTTTTGCTTCGCGTGCTGCCGGATGCAGTCACACTCGGTACTAACTTGCGGCGCAACTTTCTACCCAAAACAAGAGAAAGCAACAATCCGCTCTGGGATTCTAGGATTCTACAGTGCGAGAAGGACCAAACTTGCTGAGTGACTTAGCGCGAAACAAGAATCGCTGCCTGGGATTGCGGAAGAAAAGCAGTGCAGGCACTCTTGCCCGCCAGACATTTTACAGCAGTGAACGTGCTGGTCCTCTTGCTTGTCGCCAAGGCAAGGCCGCGTCACCAAAGCAGCGTGGTCTCTCTCTCGCTCTCTCT
>ENA-UOXV01002839-UOXV01002839.1-marine-metagenome-genome-assembly--contig:-NODE-2839-length-22048-cov-5.750330_pt1 | contig 22048 bp, 21 predicted proteins | sample MGYA00238165_ERZ766961 | MGnify/ENA primary metagenome ERZ766961 (study PRJEB28924, sample SAMN03173240) | marine metagenome | biome: Marine; feature: Water; material: Subsurface seawater | place: North...
CACCCGCAGGCCTCCTGCACCCCTGCCAGCCAGCGCCGCAAGGGCGCACTCGCCCGCGAGGGTGCGGGGAAGGTGTGCCTCGCGCAGCGTTCCCGCTGTGGCGGCCAGAGCGAGCGCGAGCGCGGCATCGGAAAGGTCGGAGAGGTCGGCCACGTGAAGAACCTCCAGCGGAGGGCGAGCCGCGGCCAAAGCTCGGAGCGACACATCTGAAAGCGCTCTGCAAGCCCCTGCGCGCAAAGCCTGCACGAGCACGCCCATCGCGAGCTCCTCTCTCACAGATTGCAGGTGCGCGATTTGCGTAGACTGGTAAACGCGGGCTTCTCGCTGCGGCTGCCAGAGGGAAAGTGGGGGCGCGGTACCCGCAGGGATGCGCCACCACGTTGTGGGTCTGCGTTGGCAATCTGCTCTCCAGGTTCGTGGCAGTGCTGGGCCGTGGCAACCCCCGCCACGAAAGCCGCAGCACCGGACTCCCCGCTCGGAGCGCATAGGGCGCAAATGACCGCGTCCCGCATCCCGCTGCAGCCTCCGACGTCGACCTGCAGTGCCAAAATGTGGTTCGCAAAGTGTTTCTCACGGCAGCTCTCGGTGCAGTGCTCACCTAGCCCGGGCGGCAGGGGCGTAACCTCCTCCAGCGTGACGCGGCTCTGCCGCACTACAGCCGCCAGCCCGATCTCTGATACCCCAGTGCAGCCTCGAAGCCGCAGCGAGCGCAGATGAACCCCCTCGGATCCCGAGGGCAGCGGCTGTAGCAGCTCGATAAGAGGCGTGTCGGTCAGACCCTTGCATCCGGACCAGTCGATCGCCTGGACGTACTGTTGGTAACGCCGCAGCATCCAGACCACCTCCGCGTCCCGCACGGTAGGATGCAGCGAAAGATTCAGCGTCGAAAGCCTTCCGGACGCAGCAACTATCTCACAGGACCGCCTCCACGCACGGCATACCCGTGCAGCAGGCAGCAAGTAGTGCAAAGATCCCATGTGCGACAGCACAAGCGCCCGCAGCTTGCTGCTCAGCCCGAGAACCAACTTGGACCCCCCCATTATTACCTGCGACTCCCTATCTCCTGGTCCAAGCCCACCGCCGCCCTCTGCCATCCTCGCAATCACTCGATCGATCGTGCACCGCACTTCTGCCATGCTAACGCTGCGCCCATCAAACAGGTAAGCATCACAGGCAGGGCCTTTCCCGTCGAAGACTCCGATATCCTCCATCCTGTTCAATACTTGTCTCCCTAGTGATCCATCCTGCGCTGCTGCGTCGAGGCTTCCCCGCATCGCACCACTCATCCCCCTTATTCGATTTGACTATTAGGCAAAAAAGGTGGCGGGGCCCGGTCAGGCGCAAGACGATCGCCTTCTCCCAGGAACAGAGACAACCCCCCGGCCTTTCACACGAAACCGCTCTTGTGGATAGCAGCAGTCACTCGCTTGAATCCGTGGGCCTCAGCACTTCTCTTTCGCTTTGCCAAACGCTTTCAGTGAAGAATTGTATTTGCTGCGCGTCGTCTCACCTGCTGCGCGTACCCACCCGAGCACTCCACTAAACAACCTCTGATCTGTCTAGCGTAAACTCGACAGGAGTCAACGCGCACTGGTCTTGTCGCACCCTTGCTTGACCTCTTCCTCTCGACCTCCTAAATCCTCAAGTATTTTACATGACGTCCTCTTCGACAGCACCCCAGTGATCCGCTGGCCAGCTCCGCGCTGCAGGAATCGCCTTCGTGCCTCTGTACGGTCCTCCTCACAGCGAGCCGGTGTCGATCGGGTTCGCAGGCAGAACCGCCGCCTGCAGCCGTCCGCGCCTTCAGAAGCTGCCCCATGTCCTGCATAGCCGCTATGCTTCCAAGCAAACGCAAAAAATCGGGGCCTACGGTGCTCTACATACAAAGGACAGGGCGCTTGCCTGCATGGTGCCAGCCGAGGCGCCGGACGTAGCTGCAAAGTAGGCCTCGCGAGCGCGCTTCATCGACGCGAGGAACTGGAGGTGGTTGTCCTCCTTCTGCTCACCCCACCGCCCGCAACGAGACCGCCGTCAGTCGGACGTGTGCGCACTCTAGATTTCCGCGCATGTCCACGACTCCCAGTGCGAGCGAATGCGCTGTAAAATCCCTTGAGTCGACAGGGCACCGGAGAGCGAGGTCGCCAGCACGAAACTTGCCAATTGGCTGCGGGGTGGTGCAACTACTGAGCCTGAAGATGTCACTACCGGGGATGAACTGCACCTGCATGCCCTTCATGAGACCGTTCTTGTATGCAGCAGCGTAGCCCTTGCCGCCCGGCGAGTTGGCCTTCTTGGCGTCCGAGTAGCCGTTCTGGTACCCGATTGTGAACGCTGCCATGTTCTGCACACAGGCGCCTTGCCATCAGTATCTGGCTTGAGGTCCCAGGGCCCAACCAATGTGTGGACCAGAAATATCACGACTGAAACGCCCTGCAGAGAGCTGAGTGCTTGCCACTGCCACCGCCGCGCCAATAGGACCGACAGCATGACAGCTGGCCACGCACACCCCTTGGAACCCACAGAGCACGGGCAGGTAGCGCCGCGCGGCAGACAGAATCTAGCCCTACAAGGTCGCAGAGTGTTGCAGAAGCTTCCGCAGAATGGACCGCACGGCACGTGGTGTGAAGGAGGACGCACCAGCACGGAGAAGCCCATGGCTCCAAATGCGGCGTCCCGGCAGCCACTTTTTGTAACAGTTACAAAAGTCAACATAGATCAGCAAACGAGTTCCGAAGGCATGGATCGAGAGGCGTTCATTCGCGCCGCACTCGAGGGTCTGGATGGTGGCTGGGAGGGTGAATCGGAGGCGGAGATGATGTGTGGTGCTTCAGCCATAAGAGGTGAGGGCAGTGCTCCGCAAGTCGCTGAGAGCGACGAGCTTGTGTGGACCGGGCGTTGTTTCTTCATGGATGCGCTCACGGGGCGATGCATCTACTTCTCGCCCAGGTTTCTGCCAACTCGGGAAATGATAGTGCAAACTTCTGCCAGAACAGGAGAATCTTCGGTTCACGCATGCCCTGCCTGACGTGTTGGCACAGGCACGCAGCAGCGAGCTTGGCAACCGCAGTCTGACCGCTGCGCGCCGTGCGCAGCACCACCAATGACGACTGCACCCAGCTACACTTCGATCTCCTGCTCCGCCGTATACACGCCGTCAATAGACCTGGATCGCCGGGTGTAATGAACAAAGTGCCCAGGGCTTTTGGGGTTTTCGATGGAGTGATCCGAGTGGAGCTTCCGCTTCAGGTACGCGCACACTGCCGTAGCATGAACCACCTACGCCGCGTGGACCGCCACGTTGCAGCATCGTGGAACTGAGTGGATGTGTGACATTATTTTGGGGGGCAGACGGTGCGAAAAGTATCGATGCTGAGAGCTGTGAAGGACAAGGGTCGGCCTCCTGCGTGTTGTCTTGCGATTGGGCCATCGCTGGTTCTGCACTTGTACCCTGACGACAAGATCAACGTGCAAGAGGGGGCACAAAGTGTGCAGCAGCTGGCACAGATACTCACGACGCTGTCGGAGCAGAAGCAGGTGCCCGCCTCTGGGCTTGGGTCGCGGTGCGATGGTGCCGAGGTCCCCGGTGAGCTGCGCGGATTCGCTGAACCCGGATTCGCCGTGTGCAGGAGAAGAGGGGTCACGGCCGACTTTTGGGGGCAGGAAAATTGGAGTCAACAGCGCAGACAGAAGCCGGAACATTGTCACGTACGCAAGTAGAGCAGGCACGTCTGGGTCAGCCATCGACCTAGCCCCACGGCGTTTTGTTGCTTTTGGTGTGGCTTGAGCAGCACCTCGAGCCTGGCGTGCCCGGCGTGCCGCTCAAGAAGCGCTGGGCACGGGTTCAGACTGCAGACCGGCTTTGTGGAGCGGCGGCCCGGGTGTCGGGAAAACACTTAGTGCTCGTGGACAGATTGCTCTCTCTCAAGGCACTTGCAGCGGTGACCGCCCTGCTCCCGCCCTACTCCCGCCCGCCGCTCTGCCCTTCCGCCTCACTCTGGTCGCACCCGCCCGCCCTGCCGACGGCACCAGCAGGGTGGCACGCACGCTCTTTCGGATGCTTCGGACGCCGCCCTGCTCGACTCTCTTCTCACCGAGGCCCGCCGCCCTGCCGTCCCGCCCGCTGCCCCGCCGCCGCCTGACGACGTTTTGGTGGCGGAGGCCTCCGCCCCGCCAGTGACACCTTACTGCTCGCTGCGCGCAGTCGGCGGTGGGACTATTGGAAGCCCGAAAGGCGGGAGTTGCAGCCACTCGGCTCGCGGGGACGGCTGAGACAGCGCATGCGCTTGCGGGCTCTCTGCTGCAGCGCGCCCTGCTCACAGCCACCGAAGCCGGCAGCGTGCAAGGCAGCGGGGAGGGAGGCAGCGGGGGCGGAGCAGGCGTGCGTGCACAAGGAGCGGAGAAGGGGGGCTGTTTTCGCGCGTCGGAGCGCGCGAATTGTTCAAGCGTGGCGGAAGTGGAGCGGCTGGTGGCACTGGGGGTGAGCTTGCAGACCTCTGCCGTTGACCTTGCAGTGGCTGAGTGCTGGGCACTGGAGCCTGACTGCATTTCGGCGGGTGGGTTCGATTGAGTAAATTGGACGTCCGCTTGCTGCTGCATCACCGATAGCTTTTTTCCGGTCTCACACTGATTTAGTATAGCAACATCAGGTGTAGACGACAGCGCTGCGGCGCCAGTGCTGCGAGCATTGTCCCGCAGCGCGAAGGCTGCACGGCGATGGCCTTGTAGTGTGCGCTCAGAGCGCGCGCTCGTAGCGCTCGAATTGCAGGTCGCGCTTGGGGACACCGACGTTAGCGTCGGTGGGGAACGGCTCCTTGGCGCCGGTGCCGACGTAGCCGCGGCGGCGGTACCACGCCAGGAGGTCCTCCCGCACGTCCAGCACCATCATTGAAGTACGTTTTACCTTGAGTGTCTGTTTTGCATAGCGCTCGGCCTTATCGAGCAGTAAAGAACCTACGCCCCGCGATTGCATACCCGGGTCCACCGAGAACATTCCGATCTCTGCCTCCTCTGCGCTCACCCGCTCCACCTTGACGCATCCGATCACCCCTTGGCTCTCCATGTAGGCCACAAACACACGCAGCGCATCATTTCCCGCTGTAGCCGCTTGGAGAAGCTTGGTCATATCATCTGGTGCAATGCGGATGCCGTCGAGCAGCTCCATTTCTCCCGTCCAGCCCTGCCGACCGCGCTTGCCCCGGTACGCCCAGTTCACTATTTGCGTGAGGTCCTCGCCCAGTGCCGGCGTCGCCTCAAGGATATCGATTTCTGCTGCTCCAATTCGTGCCTCCCGAGCAGCCTCCGTTGCCTCTGCGGTCATCCCCGCCTCGGCCTTACCGTCTGCCACCACCTCGTCCACTGCATCTCCCTTGGCGTCCGGCTGCGCTTCACCCTTGGTGTACGCGAGAGCATCAGCCATGGCCCTCGCATTTTTGGCCTTCACCATGTAGCTGGTCTTCGAGGGTCCTGGAGGCAGCTTGCTCGCCTTGATCATCAAGTCCTGCCGCACGCGCTGTATTATCAGTGCCTGCCCAGGCAGAAGTGAGCAGGACGCAAAGCGCGGGTGCTAACCTTGAAGAGAGACTCATACTTCTGCCGCTTAATCTCCTTCACCTCCGCACTGTCCGCTCCACCGTCATCGCCCATCCTCACTGAACCCAAAACTCTGCCAGCGCACCACGTTGTCACGTTTTTTCCGTGCGATGAAGAAAGAAGCTTTCATCAGCCGCAAGCACCTCCCGCAGCCGAGGCCTTCTCTTGAGAATATTTGTAGAATAGCACTGCCCTACACGAAACATACCTTTGCCGCCGAACACTACTGTCGAGCGGGAGCTGATGTACCGCCGCCAGTCGAGTTAGTGCGGTCGCTGGAGAAAATGCAGAACCGAGGCTGCCCAGGCATTCAGGATTTCAGACTCAACCAAGTTTGTTGAGCCGTCAGGCTGACTTGAGGCTACAATGGCAACCCAAAGAAGGCGCTGTTCCCGATCAATTTAGCTGGAATGCGCTGCGCCTGATCCCATCGCAGATGAGCAGCGTGCTGCTCCAGAGTACAAACGAGAGCGCCAATTTCTGCTTGAGGGGTAATCCTAGCACATCAAGGAAGGTAATGTTGTTTGGTTGCCCTCCTCAACAGGCTCGTACCTGGGAAGCAAAACCGCTACGAACGATACAGCCTGAAGTCCTCGCGCGCGCATCTCCCTTGAAGACGTGACTGGACGGAGCTCTGAAAATCCTTGAAACTGTGTAGTCGTGGTGTAACCCGACCTCTATTGGACTGCTCTCCCTTTGTGGGGCTCTCGACGCGGGGTGCGGGGCTGCTGTGGGATCAAACGACGGCATGAAGCGCCTTCCACGGTGAACAACAGTGGAGTAGAGGCATCAACTGTGCGATGGAAGTTACTCGACGCTGCTCTTCCTGTCAAGTACAGTTGCAGGGCATTTTGTGAAGTTCCGCAATGCGAGGTACGTTCGGGGTCCTCTCGGCAAGGATTTCCTCCGTAAAGAATGCCGTGGCCTCCGGGCTGCGCACTGGACGGCAAAATGCAGATGCAATGTATGATGATATCGAAAATAGCATGGTCCCTTCCAACAAAGGCGCTGATGCTGGAGTTTTATCCATGAGTGGGGCAAGCAGCACCGGTGGGGGAGGAGGGAAGCGAGAAGCCCTCGGGGCTCTCAAGCAGACGTGGAAACGATTCACTGCACTTGAAAACGATGGAGATGACTGTGAGGAGTGTTTATTGGACCTTTTGCATTCCATTCGATGCGTCGTTGCCCAACTCCCACACAACGGGTGGGCGCTCTCACCCTTAGAAACAAACCAGCATTGGCAAAGAAGCCAAGACTCCAGTGCAGTGCTGAACTGTAACGTAGGACCGTATCGTCTAGAAGAGTGCCACCTTGCACAATGCGCCCCCAGCACCTTGACATTGCAGAACTGATAGAAGTGCGTTTCAGGCTCGTGGACCTCTTGAGAATCCTTGGGAGCGGCAATGGGCTGTTTGCAGCGATGACCGACAGGCTTGCGCTCGAGTTGCGCGGCGCTGCCTGGGCGCTCGATGGGGGCAGAGCTGGCCGTGGCGAGGTGGCACCCGCCCACGCAATAGCCCCGGGCGTGGCAGGGCAAGGAGTCCGTGGCAGCGCTCCCCGGGCCCCACGGAGGTGCGAATCGGAGAGTATTGGCAGGAAACGCGGGATGACGCTGGGCGGGGTGCGGGACAGGAAGGTCGCGTCTCCCTGGATTTGCTGCTAGAAGCCGTGCTGTCGGTGGAGTGGGAGCACGGGGACGAGCGGCACCTCCGCGCCGCCGGGGTGCTCCCCCTCACACTGCGGGCCCTCCACGACCTCCACGGCACCGCTCCCGCAGCCAGCTCCATGCCCGCGCAAGACGCCATGGTGCGACGCGTGGATGCGGAGTACGAGGGTGCCGATCGGAGGGACGTCGACCTAGCAGTGGGCGACCAGGCGGTGGGCGGGCGCCTCTGGCAGCTGGCCTGGCGGCTGATGGCCTCGCGCGAGGTGGGGCCCCACCGCCCACCACACTGCACCAATCGCCTTCCCTGCAGACACCATGGCTGTGTCCCTAGGGTTCAGTGACGAGACGCTGTGCCGCCGCCGCCTGAACCCCGGGACAGGTCGGTGAGGCGCTCTGCGACCTCGGTGGGGGAGGCGCTGGGCAGCACGAGGCGGCGGAGGAGTTGGCGCTGCTCTTCGAGATGGCCGCTGCGCCCGACTACACTACACGCGCCCTGGCCCGCAAGGTTGGTCCGCACCCACACCACCGGGCCGCGAAAACGCGTGAGACGCGGAGTGTGAGACGCGGAGGGGGTTGAACAGGGGCTGTGGGCACTGCACGCGAGCGGGTCCTGCGGCGCGGGGATGGCGCGCTACGTCGAGGCGTACGGCTGCGTGGGAAAACTGGTGCAGCGCTTGGCGCGGCGGGTGCCTTGCACATCCTTGCACCCAAGCGAGGCTGTTGCTGTGCTGCGGGTGCTGTGCGCCTTGGTATGTGCAATGGCACGGCACTCGGCACGCCCGCTGGACGATCTCGTCACCGCTGGATGCTACGACATGCTTGCGAGTATCGCGCTCTCAGAAAGCGACGATGGCGCGAAGGCGGGTACAGGGCAGGGCGAGGTGGACAATTCGATGGCGGGGGAGGCAGGTGAGGACGGGCGGGGTGCTCCGGGCGGGTCCAGCGGCGCGGTCGAGCTGCTGGGCGCGATGGTGCTGCTCAAGGTCGGGGATCTTGAGAGCACGGGGGAGGCGGAGGGCAGGGTGCGGGGCATGTCAGGCGGATCCGGCGAGGCAATTGGGCAGAGCCGTGCTGCGGAAGGAGTCACTTCGTTGGTAATGGTCAGTGTGGGTGCGCTGGACGCCTTGGTGGGGTGCGTTGAGCATGCTCGGGGGCGGCCGGTGCAGGCCGCGGTCCTACGACAGCTCGCCGAGGTGTTGACCTCTGCGAGCTGCTCACTGAGGCGAGGCGAAGCGTACACGCGAATCCAGTCGGCGTACTCGTTGCAAGGTGAGCGGGTGAGAGCGAGAGGAGGTAGTGGAGATGCCGATCACCCGGAGGCAGGTGGGTTCTCGCGAGGTCTTGCGCACCTGATTGCAGGACTGGACGCTGGCGGCGCGGAGGAGGCGCGGGCGGTGATGGGGCTCGTCGAGGCTCTGACCGTGCAGTGCGGGGCCTGGCCGCTGGAAGAGGTGCACGCCATAGCAGAGCTGCTCGGGCGAGCAGGCCCGGCGGCGCCACGCGTGGAAGTGTGCCGGGCGCTGCGGAGGATGGTGCTTCACGAGAGCCGCCTGCGCGAGGTTCTGCTGCAGCTCCAGGCCCCCCACGCTCTCCTCGCCCCAGTCTTCGCCGCTGCCGATACTAGGAGCACTGCAATGGCTGCGGGCGCGGGCGCGGATTCGGCAGTAACCACAAGGCAACCGGAGGAAGGTGGGTTCGAAGGTGAGGCTCTGGAGACGATTGCAGTACTCTGCCACGGACACCGCGAATGCTCGCATGAGGTAGCAGAGGCTGGTCTGTCGCGTCTTCTGCAATTGGTGTGGGACCGGCACCTGCACGAAAGTGTTCTGGGGCTACTGGAAGAGCTGGCAGCGAGTGGTTCAGCGGAGGACGCGGAGGCTGCTGTGGCAGGCATGTGTTGCGAGCTTCAGCGGGGGAGGTGCACAGCTGCAGAAGAAGACGCAGAAGCGAACACAGAGTGGAAGAACTTGGAGATCGACTTGATGTTTTGTCTCAGCCGGGCCATCAGGCGGCGCGCAGCTGTGGCAGATGCGTTTCTGTCATGTGGGGGAGTCACGATGGCGCTTCGAATGTTGGAGAACGCTGGAGCACTCCCGACCGAGGTGCGCGGGCGAAGCACGGCGCGGCATGGAGCTGCAGCAATCAGGCTACTAGCCGAAAGTAGTGTGCAGAGCACCAGAGCCTACCGCGCTGTTTGGGACGAGTTTGGTCCTCGGCGTCTGGCAGACGTGCTTGAAGCCTCTTGCTTGCTGAAGCATGACGGCGGCTGCGGCGGCAGTGCCGAAGGCAGTTCTGGTGCGGCTGATGCTCTGGAGGCGCTCCTTGGGATGCTGAGCGGCCGTGGATTACTGCCAGCCTCCGACTGTGGTGTCGTTTTCGTCGGGACTTCCGAAGCCACGGGGGACCGGGCAGCGAACTCTGAAGGCAGATTCACAACGAACGTGCCGCGCGTTTGTGCTTCGGCATCTGAGGCGGCAGCTGCAGCTCAGCGACTTTGGGCCAAGGCACTGCTCTGCGCGGCAGAAGAACGGTGGTCTGCCGAGGCAGCCGTGACGCTCTCGTTGCTCCTCGCGCGCAGGGCGCTACCCTTGCAGGCCGCCGTTCCCATATTGACGCTGATGGCCGCGGCAGCAGGAGGCTGCCCTGGTGCAGCTGCAGATCTGGCCGCAGCCGGCGTTGTGCCGCTGCTTCTGGCGCACTTGTGTTCGGTGAGAGGGTGTAAAAGCAATTGCAAAGGAGCTGAAGGTGACGGAGATCAAAAGCCGGGTGGAACAGGTTCGAGGGTGAGGGATGGCGATGTGATAGGCTCAGAGTTGGGGCTGGTTTCGCACGTCGTGACTGCGCTTGCTGCTGTGGGAGCCGCCGATCTGGATCCGAGGGAACTGCGCGCGCTGCTGGCTTTGGCGTGGGTAGCGCCGCGAGGGCTTCGCGGGGCACTCCTGCAGGGCCTCGGCGCGATGATGCGCTCGAATCGGGTGTCGGGGGGGGCGCTGCTGTTCTCGCCCCGGCGGGACGGGCCGGACCGCGGGGTCGCGGGCGTGCAGGTGCCGCTGGCGGCCGGCGCCGCGTGGCCGCCGTCGGCGGGCTACACCTTTGCGTCGTGGATTTGGATCGACGATGGCGACGCATCCGCAGCAGGGCCCGCGTCGGGTGACGCGTGGGTGCCGGGGGTGGGGCGCCGCGTGCTGCCGCTGCTCAGGCTGGAGGCGCCTGCGGCGGGGGAAAGGGGCGACGGGAGGCCGTCGAATGGGCTGGATATTTCCCTGGTGCGTGAGGAGACAGGTGGTTGGTGTGTCTCAGTGCGGACGGGGACCGGTGAACACTCCGTTGTGGAGCTGCGGGAGTCGGCGATCTCTGCTCGCGTGTGGCTTCACCTCGCTGTCGTACACGCTTTCCACACTGTCCATGCCTCGGTCGTTTCGTTGTTCCTGGACGGACACCTCCGCACCTCTGCGGAGCTCCGATCTGGCCGCAGCCTCGCTGCCCCCCTGTTTGGGTCCCCCTTGCAGTCTTTCACTGGCCGTGGAAAGTCTCGAGATGACCTCTCCCTGCGCGCGTGTCTCGGCACGCCACCGCTGGCGTGGGACGCGGACCGCGATTTTGGCGCCGAGACAGATGCTGGTGCCGGGGCTAGAGCATACGGCCGGGGTGCAGAGGAGCTGCGCTGGCAGCTGAAGAGCTCGCTGCTGCTCGAGGAGCCGCTGGGTGCAGATGCTCTGGCAGGCATGGCTCGGCTCGGGCCGAGCGTTGAGGGCAGCTTCCAAGGCGGCTGGGTGCAGTGGGATGTCGCCGAGGTCGCGCAGACGCTCTGCCGCTGGCGGGTCAAGGATGCAAGCGCGGTGAGAGAGGGGGGCGACGGCAAAGCTGGTGCCGCGTTGGGGCCGCCGCCCCGCGCGCCGCTCCTGTCGTTGGAACGAGTGCTCTTCGCCTGCCGCGCGGTGCCACCGGGCGCCCGAGGCTCCGACGATTGGGATGGGGGCCGAGGGCGCGCTGTCAGCGTGGCGGGGTTGGGGGAGGGCACTTCGGGACTCTCGCGCGTGGGAGCAAGCGAGGGAGTGCTGTATGGCGGTGCGCGGGCGGTGCGCTTACGGGCGGTGGCGGACACACTGAGGAGTGTGGGCGGTGTTACTGCTCTCGTCTCTTTGGCAGAGCGAGTTGGACAAGATGCAAGCGGAGATCAGTCTCAGTGTGACTCTGGAGCTGCAGAGGTGGCGGCGACAGAGATGGCAGATGCGGTGGCGTTGCTGAGCGAAGCGCTGTGGGGAAGCCCCGCAAACCTGGATGACATGCTGCGCATTAAGGGATACCAGGCGCTGGCTGCGACGCTGCAGCGACAGCCGCACCTGCTGACACCGAGGGTCGTGCAAGAGCTCCTGCGTCTTGTGGGTCTTTCGACCGATCCTGGTGGGGGGCTTGGCGGCCCGGGAGCGGTGGCGAACCTTGATGCCTGCAAATACCTCCTCCTGGACCACCGGATGTGGCTTTCGGCGCCACCCGCCGGCGCCGTGCTAGCCTTTGGCGCACTTCGTGATGCGCTGCAGCCGGCCACCAGCACTCGTGATGCACTTCCTGGCAGCGATGTTCCGGAGGTACTGGCACTGGCTGTCGACAATGCTGCCGCGCTCCGCACGTCCAACTTTGCTGCGCTGCTGTGCCTTCTCCTGCGCCAGCCGGGCGTCTCCGACTGCGTTGTCCAGGTACCCTTGCCATCCCTCGACCCCGGAACCCTCGCATGAGCATTTCACCTCTCACCCTGCACGGCGTTAGGAATCAGGGGTTGCAAGTGGGAGAATGGGGAGTGCAGCTTCCAGGAGGGCAAAGAGAGGATAGGAGGCTGATATGGGCTGACGGCCATGCACGTGCGGTGGCAGGCTGGGGTAGATCTGCTCGAAGCTTTTCTCGCGCACGAGCCGCGACGCCAGGTGCGAGGCCCGCAGAGCGGCTGAGCGGTGAAAGATTGCGGTCGCTAATCATGTGTGGCTGGGCACGGGCCTACAGGACATTAAGGAGGTGGCACAGCTGGCGCTGGTGGCGGACGCGCCGTTGATATCGCATTCAGCGGACAACGCAAGACGGGCAGATGGGACCGAGGCGCGTGAGGGGGCCGAGAGACAGGAAGTGACGGGGGCGCAGAATAGCAGGGACGAGAGGGGTGCGGGATCTCGGCTCCGCTCGATGCTTTTGCGCATGCTGGTGCGGCTGGCAGGACGGGGAGGCGTTGGACGCGCAACCATGTGTGAGGTATTGGAGCCGCTATGGGTTGGCATTCTGCTTCGGCGGATCGGGGGCAAGCCTTCAAACGCGGCAGACGCGACCAGCTTGGTGGATCTAGTGGCGCTTCTTCTGGTCGAGAGCGAGGCCTACCTCGTCAGCCTCCGCCGCGCAGACATCCCTTCTCTGCTTTCGCGCGTGCTCATTCGCTTTCCGGGCCACACGCCCCTCGCTCTGGCTCTTGTCCGCCTCGCCTTCTTTTCCGCCCGGAATGCTGCGGAGCCTGACTCCGAGCGGCTCTTCCTCAAGCCTGCTAATCTCGCCGCCATCCTCTGCTATGAGCCCGCGCCCGATTCGACCTCCAAGCCAGTATTCCCGGAGGCTCTCCATGCCGCTCTTCTTCTCCTCCGTGCGGGCCTTCACCGTGAGCTCGCACCCCCCGCAGCGGTGCGGGGGGCTGAGCTCACTCCCCCCGCAGCAGTGCGGGGGGGCTTTTACGACGGAGCCTCTGACAAGGTTGCGGCGGTTGCAAGCGAGGCGGAGAACGGCTTGCGTGGAGCAACGCTGCGCCTGCCGCTAGTGTGCGGGCCGCCAATGAATCTCCCGGCGGAAAGCCTGGCGGAGTCAGCGGAAGGAGGGGCGGGGGAGCAGGAAGGCAGCCTCGCCAACGCCAACTGTGCAGCAGCCCAGGTAAGCCATTCACGCACCGCTTTCCTTGCAGTTGTGGCACGGCTGCCGCGCTGACAGCGAAGGGGTTCTATGGCAGCTACTCCTCGTATGTGTCGAGGAGGCTAGAGAGGATGTCATCTCGCTGTGGACGAGCGAAGAGATTCTCGAGGCATTGATCGGGCTTCTTTTTCTGGGTGCCAACGACGGCAGCGAAATCACGGGCGGCGATGAGGGAATGGCTGGCCGCGTGAAGGTCCTGCCCATCCTCAGCCTTCGCGATTTCACGTTTGCAAGCTGGCGAGGCCGGGTGTCATAAGGCAGAATCGTAGCGCGCGAGCTGGGCGGTCCTTTCTCCCGTGGCCTTTCCGCGCGCCCCTCCAAGCCCTGATCCTGATGCGATTCTGGTGCCGGGCTCCATGGCGCGTTCTCCCACCACAGAACAAGATGATGAGCGTGGCGTCGTCTTTGTTTGGGCGCGGCGCGGCGGGTGCAGTCGGCGCAGCGCCGGCGTTGCGACGTGAAAGCTCAGAAGGAAGCGCACGCGACAAGTCGCATCAGGCTCAGGAGGAGGGATGTGCGGTGCCCTGCGGAACGGAGGAGGGTTGGGAGGACCTGGGGAGTGGGCAGGAAGCTGTAAGCGGTGATGCTCGCGCGGCAGCTGAGCCCTCGGAGGCAGGAGCAGTGCTGCACGGCGATGCAGTGGCGAGGGCACCACAGCTCCTGCGGGCGGTGACTGCATCCGGGGCGCTGGCTGTGGACTTGCTGTGCAGAGTGCTGGCTAAAGGCGTGCGTGCCGGGGGTGGTGGGGTGAACCTGGTGACGAACGCGCTTGAGGGTTTGCCCCTGATGGTCGGGGAGGCGGAGGAGCGCGCGTTCGGGGCGGAGCTGCTCGCGCGGATTGCCAACGACCTGGTGGCGTCCTGCGCCAGTGAGAGCGCTGTGGGCGCCGAGGAGGCAAAGGGGCTTTCGGACTTCGCGCTGGTTCTAGCGCAGGCTTCTTGCGAGGAGGCGCTCGCGCCCCTCGACTGGGAGCCCCCCCTCCGCTTCTTCACCTGGCTGCTGCAGCGTGTGCTCGGCGCACCGCGCATGACTGAGGCTGAGGCACCCAGCTTGGATGGGGCGCACGTGAAACTTGTGCCAAGTGTCTTGCGCGCAGCGAACCGGCTGATCCTGCACCTCCTCTCCCGCCTGCGACTCTCGACTGCACGGCTCTCGGGGCTGCTGCGGCACCTGGCGGACGCAGCCCCGCTGCTGTTTGGGCCGCCCAACGCGGACTTCGGCGGCATCTCCCTGGTTGTCTACGCTCTCGCTCCTCTTTTGTCACACTCCGAAAACGCTGTCCGTCAAAGCACCATGTTGGCTCCCCGCCCCCGCCCAGAGCCCTGCCATCCTAGAGCGTCTGCAGCCTTGACCAAATCAGCCTTTCTGCACACGGTGGTCCAGGCGTGTTTGGGCTTTCCTCGCGGCGGAGCGGAGAGAAGATGTGTTGGAAGCGCTGCTGACGTACACAGACTCTGACGGGTTGCTGCGGCTGCACCTGCTGCGGGGGGTCGAGCTCCTCCCGAGGCCGCAGGGCGGCCGCCTGGCACTGAAGGAGCGCTCGCCGGCGGAGCCTACTGCGGAGGAGGGTGGGCGCTTGGCGCTCTTTGAGGCGTGGCTGGCCGAGGAAGTTGCTGAGTCGGTTTCGCCTGAGGGCTCCGCTGGCGCAGGACGGGCGCGGGCGACTCGGGGAGAGCTGATCGTGGAGCTTCTGGCTGACAAGGTGGCCAAGGCGGGGTGGCAGGCTGCTTCGGGCGGGCCTGGTCAGCAACGAGCAGCGGTAGCACGCCGGGAACGCTTTGAAGCTCGAGTGACGTGTGCGCGGCGGCGGGGGGAGCGAGCGGCTCGAGAACGGGCAGCGCTGGTGGCACTGGAGCGCACGTGCGAGGATCTGCATGCGCGATCGGTGCAGCACTGGGGGGAGCTACTGCGGCGGCGGGCGGCGAGCGTGGCGTCGCGGGCGGTGTACTCGGCGGAGACGTTCGCAGGGGAGCAGGCGGATCTCCTCAGGGAGCGCGGCGTGTTTGGCCCCTTCTGGGCCCCAAACACGCCGCGCTCCTTCTGGGCCCCGCCGCGCCCCATGCCCGCCGCCCCGGAGAGTGCGATGGCACGGCTCGACCCGCTCGACTCGTGGCACCCTTGGTTCGCGGGGCAGAACAGCGGGGAGCCTTGGAATGGCTGGGGGCTCGCGCGGCCTGCGGCGGGCGGGGACAAGCTCTGGTGGAGGCTCGATCTCACGGAGGGGCCGCAGCGGCTGCGGCGGCGACTGGAGCTGGACGTGCAGGAAATGGGACACGCGCGGTATACGCGCAGCAGCGCGGGGGCGGGAACGAGCAGCGGGGGGGGGCTGGAGGCCGATGCGCGACCGGTTTCTGCGCGCCAAGGTCGACGGACAGGGGAGCTGGGAGGTGGACGAGGACATGGTTGAGCCGGCTCCAATGGTGGCGGTGCTTCCGGGGGGCAAGGCGGAGGGCGCACGGGGGGGCGTCTCCGCGCAGCTCGCCAACTTGGCCTCGTCGCAGCTGGCCGCGGACGATCTGTGGCGCTTTCTCAGTCGGCGGGAGGCGGGGGAGGGCGGAGAGGACAAGGCGCCTACGTCGCGGGAGATCCAGCTCGACAAGCTACAGTGGGCGCTGGAGCAGGGGGACGCGGCGCTGGCGGCCTTCAACTGCGCGCGGCTGGAGAGCGGGACGCCCGTTCCGGGTGTGCTTCTGGTCTGCGCGCGGAGCCTCTACCTCTTCGAGCACTGCTCGATCGAGGCGTCCGGGGACGTCGTAGGACAGCCGGCCTTGGCGCCCACGCGCGCTGCCGTGGGCGAGGGCTCATCGGTGCGGCGCTGGGCGCACCGGAGCATCCGGGACATCCAGCGGCGGCGGTACCTGCTGCGTCCGGTGGGTCTTGAGATCTTTTCGGACGGCAAGGACTGCCTCCTCATCCTCAACAAGGCCGAGCGGCAGGCCGCGCTCGACCGCATCTGGGGCGCCCGCAGCGAGGCCCTTGCCAAGCTCGCGCGGCTCGGCGCAGCGGGCGGGCCAGAGCGCGCGCACGATCCCGGGACGCCAGAGAAGAGGCTGGGCCAGGCGCAGGCGGCGGCCCTGGGCGAGAGCGTGGCGGTGGACCTAACTGACCCGACCCAGACGTCGGAGCTGGCGGCCGGCAAGTGGACGGGGAGGGCGTCGGTGAAGACCCTGCTCAAGAACCTCCGGCGGCGCTGGGCGGCGCGCGAGATCTCGAACCTGCAGTACCTGATGCACCTCAACACCCTTGCGGGTCGCTCCTACCACGACCTCACGCAGTACCCCGTCATGCCCTGGGTGCTTGCCGATTACTCCTCCGCCTCGCTCGACCTATCGGACCCCTCCGTCTTCCGCGACCTCTCCAAGCCCATGGGCGCCCAGTGCCCCGCACGCGCCTCGCAGTTCCGCGCCCGCTTCGAGGAGTGGGTGGATCCGGACCCGGAGCACCCCACGCCCCGCTTCCACTACGCCACGCACTACTCCTCCGCGGCCTACGTCACCTTCTTTCTCCTGCGCCTTGAGCCCTTCACCTCGGCGCACGTGCAGCTGCAGGGCGGTAAGTTCGACCACGCCGAGCGGCTCTTCACCTCTGTCGCGGAGACGTGGGAGTCGGCGTCGGCGGGGAAGGGGGGGGGGCTCTCGGACGTCAAGGAGCTCACGCCCGAGTTCTACTTCATGCCAGACTTCCTCCGCAACGTCAACCGCCTCGACCTCGGCACAGCACGCGACGGCTCCCCGCTCGGCGACGTCGTGCTCCCGCCGTGGGCCAACGGCAGCGCCGAGGAGTTTGTGCGCAAGATGCGACAGGCGCTAGAGAGCGAGCACGTCTCGACGCGCCTGCACCTCTGGATCGACCTGGTCTTCGGGTTCCGGCAGCGCGGCCCGCCCGCGGAGGAGGCGCTCAACGTGTTCCACCACCTCACCTACGAGGGCGCGGTGGACGTGGACGCCGTCGCAGACCCGGTCGAGCGCCGCAGCGCCGTCGCGCAAATACTCAACTTCGGGCAGACCGTGTGCCCCCCGCCCCCCGCGTTGGCCCCCGCAGCTCCTGCCCCTCCGTCACGCCCGCTGCGCGCGCGCCCTGTGGCCCGTCGAGTCCCCGGACTGAAGTGCTCGGGGGGCGGGGTTTGGTCTGCAGCCCACGCAGCTCTTTGAGAAGCCTCACCCGCCGAGAGGCAATGCGGCAACTGCGGAGGGCAGTCGCGGGCAAGTGCGGGTGCGGCTGTGCGCGAATCCAGAGCTTCTGGAGACGGAACGAGTGGCTGCCAGCGGCGGGAGCGTTAGCGGGAGCAGCAGCGCCAAGGACTGCGCGGTGCGGGAGGTGGTGGCGGTCGACCGCGACGGCGCGCGGCTCGTCGTCGTTGCAGGGTGCCGCGCGCAATCGGCTCAGCGCGCGCCTCCCGCCCTCGGGGAAGCGGTCACGTGGGGGCACCCCGACGGCACGCTCCGCCTCCTCCTCCAGGTGTGCATCCCCCGTCTGACCCCCCTCAAGCCCGCTGGCTGATCAGGCCGTGTCCTTGCCGGTCGCACAGCAACTCTGCTGCGCGGCTACGGGGGCCGGGAGGTAAGCTTGGCGCGGTGTGCAGGAGCGGACGGCGCTGCATCGCGAGGTGGAGCGGGAGGTGCTGGCGCTGCACGAGGACTCGCTGCACGCCGGCGGCGTGGCCTGCGCGGCGTTCTCGCCGGACGGGGGGCTGCTCGTGACGGGAGGCGCTGAGGGCGACGTGGCGGTGTGGCGAGTGGAGTCCCCGGGGCTCGATCGCGCGCGGGGCGAGCGCGCCCGCCGCGCGGCGCAGATGGCGTCGCACCTGCTGCCGGGCGGCATGCTGCACAGCCGCTCGGGCGATCGAGCCCCGGAGCGCGCGCTCGTTCTTGCGCGACGCTTCTGCGGGCACGCCGGCCGGATCTCGTGCCTCTCGGTGCCCGCGGTGCATGGCGTGGTGCTCTCGGGCGCGCACGACGGCTCGGTACTCCTCTGGGATCTCGCGCGCCTCCGCTTCCGCCGCGAGCTCGTGCGCGGGCTCCCCGCCGCCCCGACCGCCGCTGAAGTCTCCGACAGCGGCGCCTCCGTGGTTCCACCGACCCTTGCCACCCCCGCCGCCGAGCCTTCTCCGCCGGCTGCGCCTAATGCCTTTTTCGCACACGGCGCGCTGCGGAGAGGCGCGTGACCGCGGAGGGCTCTTCGCAGACGGAGGCGTGACCGCGGCGGGTGTTTCAGGTCATCTGTGCGGGCAGTGACCTCTGGGTCGTGTCCATCAACGGCGCCTGGCTGGGTGGGGTGCGCCTGCGAGACGCCGTCTCGCCCCAGGCGAGCGCGTTCGGCGCAGACCTCTTCACGACTGCGCGCATGGCCCGCGCGCCCGAATGGGGGTCGCCAGACAGCGAGCACCTGTACCCGGTGCGTCCTGCGCACACATCTCCCCGCTTTTTTCGCACCGAGCCCGCTTGCCGCCTCCCTTGCTCCTCCTGTTTGTTCGGGCGGCGCAGTTTCGCTGAGTTCCGGGCATGCTGCACGCCCCCAGATGGTATGCAGCGGACATCGCTCCGGGGCCGTGCGCCTGTGGCGGCTCGTGCCCACCGCGCTCGCTGCCCGCCCGGCCGTGGCGGCCCTGATCTGCCACGACCCTCCGGCTGGCGCTGCCGCCTTCCAGCAGCTTCCGCCCTGCTCCGGACACCAAGCACACCGCCTCGAGGCGGGGGCAAGCGAGGGGCAAGAGGCTCGGCTCGCGCTGGTGCTGGTGTTCGAGTGCACTCAGTCACACGCGAGCCCGGTGACGGCAGTGTCGATGGGCCCGCCTCAAAGCGAGGCCTGCCAAATGTTGACGGGCGACGCCTCTGGCGCGGTGGTCGTGTGGGGTGCGCGAACGAAGCGGGGCGGGCTCCCGAAGTGGGCGCAGCGACTCGGGGAGAGCGTGGTGCCGTCGCGGCAGCTACAGCAGAACCACGTCGTGCACGTGCGGACGGACCGCGCGGAGGCGGTGGATCCCCTGGCGTCTGCGACGGCCTTCTCCTTCGTCTGCTCGGTGCCCGGCGTGGAGCTCCCCTGGCAGTTCACCCGCACCTTCCACAACTTCATCGAGCTGGCCCAGCTCCTCGACCGCCGCGGGGGGGTCTCGCCCCCGCCCTGCGCCGCCCCCAGCTGCGGTGGGCGCTGACGGGCGGCGGGGCGCGCGGGCGGAAGACGGAGGCGCGGCTGCCGGCGAAGAAGGCGATCGGGGCGCTGACGGAGAAGGAGCTGCGCGACCGCGAGGCGGGGCTCGAGGCCTTCCTCGCCCACTCCCTCGCCCTCTGCGCCCCGCGCCACGCCCCGCTCCTCACATGTCGACCCCTCTCCCCCTCCTCCCCCGTGCGTCTGCGCGCCCCGCCGCTCCCAGGCTCCCAGCGCCTGCGCCTGCTGGGGCCACCCAACGCGGAACGCGCGGTGCGGCTCTTTCTTGCTACTGACAACTGCCTCACCCCGCGGGATAAGGATCGCGCGGAAACTCAATACAGATCTCTCTCTTGTCACCTGGCAGCTTCGAGCGCCTCATCTGAGCGCTGAGCGCGGGCCGGCCGGCAGGCTTCGTGAACGCGCCGGACGAGGCGCGCAACCCGCGGGGGGCGGGCGGGGGGCCCACAGGCAGCCTGCGGGTCGCGCAGGAGCTGCCTGGTGCTGTGTCAGAGACAGCCAAGAGAGAAGCGGATGGGAGCTCAGATGGGCCCGAGGTCAGCTGAGGCCACCAAGAGTCGCCTGCGCAACTCGCGAGCAAGGCCTAGATTCTTATTTGTTTCGTTGGATTCATTATTAATTAATGAAGGGTACTTTCATGAACGTCATGGATCTTTGCATTGATCGCAGTCAAACTGCTTTTCATGACACTCGGGACGGAAAAGGCGGCTGTGCTTTTTGCCACAACTTTTGTCCTCAATATCCAAGAATTGTTGTTGTTGTGTTGCTGGCTGCAAAAGTGGAAATTTATTGGCCAAATGAATGGAGATTTTGTAAACTCAGTTGCAGCACGCTTGCCTTCGGCGGCAGTAACTTTTCGCTTTGGCCGAATTGACGTCACTGCCACAAAATGATGACGTCAAGTCTCGCTACCCCTAACCCAGCACGGCCGGTAAACTGCTCCCCGATCAGCTTCACGACCTCTGGGTCGAGCTCGCTGGCGAGGCAGCCCGCGCCGAGGCGGGGTTGGAGCGCCATCGCGAACGCGATATCGTGCCGGGGGAAGCTCGGCGCGTCCCACACCTTGGCCAGCTTGTCAAATGACCCGGCGACGACGCGCGCGCCGTCCGCCGATATCGCAGCAACGAGCACGTTGTCTGTGTGGCCTTTGAGGGTGCGGAGACAGGCGCTTGTCTCGGCGTCCCACACCTTGGCCTTCTCTGACCTGGTGACGACGCGCGCGCCGTCGGTAAAAACAACGCCGATTGTAAAACAAATGTCACTTATCGGTCTCCAGCGCAGCTATTTTGAGGATGGTGGGCCAAAGTGCAAAACCACTTTTAGTTTTTTTAGCCTGCACTCTGCTGTTTTGTCCACGCCTTCCACACCTGCGGTGGCGGGAACCGGGGCGCGTACGTCGTTGGACGTTGGACGTACGTCGTTGGACCAGCAATACGTTGCCGGGCTGCAGATGCAAACGATTAATGCTCATCTTGAACACTGATTTATTAACATTTCAGTCACAGTTGACAATTTCCACATGCGAGGAGCGGCTCACGGCGCATCCTCGCTGCCATCATCGCGCGGCGGTTGCACGATGTTGTCGCTCAGCTCGAGCTTCGCGGGGCGGTTCTGGCGCGCGCCCGGACCACCGGAGAGGAGTGCCGCTCCCCGGACAATGCAGCGTCGCACGTGCAGCGCCGCCGCCGCCGCGTCGAGCGAGTCAGAGAACATGACCGCCGACGCCTGCGTGCGCTCGAAGAGGCACCGCACGAGCGTGAGCGCTGCCGCGCCGCCCACCGCCGCCCCGTGCACGTGGTCGCGCAGCACGCACCCGCGCGCGGAGGCGCGCGAGCGGTCCTGCGCACAGAGGCCGGCAGTACCCGGTGCGCCGTCGGTGTGCTCTATCAAGCAGCGCTCGAGCGAGCACGCGCCCGCCTCCTGCAGCGACACCCCCATCGCTGCCACGTCCGCGTCCGGGCCCAGCCCTCCCAGCCCCACGTGCTCCATCTCCACGCTCCCGCGCCGCATCACCCGCACGGCCACGCCGCCCGACGCGCGCACTTCGCAGTGGTCCACGCGCCAGGGCCCGCCCCAGACGAGCACGCACGACTGGACCAGCTGCCGCAGCGTAGGCGGCGTGTACCCGGCAAGGCGATCGGCCACGGCGCCGGCGCCCGTGGCGCCGGCCACGTTGACGAGCTTCACCCCGAGCAGGGCGCCGCTGCCCTCCTGCAGCAGCGACCACCTGCGCGCCCCGCCGCGCTGTCACCTCGCCGCGCGCGCGCGCCTCCAGCGTCCGGGCTGCGGAGGGCCGCGCGCCCAGCGGGGTCGCGACAGCCACACCCCGAGCGCTGCTGCAGACGGGCGGCGGGGCGTCACCGGCCGAGAAGAATGGCGTCCGGGTCGGCCGTCACGCTCGCGCGGCCGTCAAGCTGCACAGGCCCGCCCACCTGGAACTGCCCCCCGCGAAAGTGGACCCGCCCGCCGGCCTCCATGGACTCCAGCGCCTCCGCCAGCCGCGTCGGCCCCATGTCTGCCTCCACTACCGCGTCCTCGTCACCCACCGCTGGCACCTCCGCCCCCTCCGTGTGGTCATCCACCTTGGCCTCCAAAAACTCAAGGTCCAGAGCCAAGAGCTCTTGGCCCTGGACCCCCCCCCCCTTCGCCTCCTCCACCTTGGCCCCCCCTACCTTGGCCTCCCCCCCC
>ENA-UOXV01002841-UOXV01002841.1-marine-metagenome-genome-assembly--contig:-NODE-2841-length-22045-cov-6.362847_pt1 | contig 22045 bp, 33 predicted proteins | sample MGYA00238165_ERZ766961 | MGnify/ENA primary metagenome ERZ766961 (study PRJEB28924, sample SAMN03173240) | marine metagenome | biome: Marine; feature: Water; material: Subsurface seawater | place: North...
AAACTAAAACGATAGGTTGAAAACACCGTCACGGGTCTCGTGAAAAAGCTGGCGAATCATCGTGGAGTTCCCATCGGCCGTAGTGGGCTCCCCTCTCCTGAGCTGGACCCCCCCGCGACAGAATATTCCGCGCTGCAACGTCTCCCCTCTCCTACCCCTGTTGTGGGTCCTCCTTGCCGCAACGAGTGCAGCAGGGATGGTCAAGCTCGTACTGCAAGATGACTTCTCGCCAGGGACCGGCAACGCACTGCAGGCTTGTGTTGCGTCGCTCTTTGAGATGCCGCTGAATACGGTAAATGCCAAACCGAGGCAGCCCTGCACCGCACGCGACGTTCAGCCGCCCATACCAATATCTGTTTCATGTGAAGCTCGGTGTGCTCGACGCGCAGGTGCCGAACTTCATCGCAGAACCGGAGCCATACGCGGCCCTGCACCGTTTCACGGCGACCAGAGGCTTAGGATTCGTCAAAGTTGAAAGCTCCCTTTTGTTCGCCCATTTGACCATGCGACTTTTATTCTTCTATTCCACGATGCGGGCCGATTTTTGTTCTTCTATTCTGCGATGCGGGCCACCATGAGTGCGGAGACTCATGACTCCCCTCTGCTGGCGACTCCGCGCGAACCCGGCCAGAGACCGTGACACAACTCAACTTCGACCCTTTGCAGGTCGATGTCGTGGGCGGCGTGCTTTCCTTCCCACCTTCGACCTCTGACCGTCAGGTCCCTAGCCATCAATGGGCGACTAGGCGAAACCTGAATTGATGCTTGACCTCTTCGAAAGCTTTCCCCATCAGCCCATTTCACACCTCTCCTTGACCATGAGGTGGCGGCTGCCCTCCCTATGCGCGTCATCTGGACCTCATTCTACTGGTGCGCGCAGGTGCATTGCATCCTCGCTGGAAAGTCCCCACGAGGAGATCACAAGCACGCGGTACCCCCCGCCCTGTCCAGCAAAGACCTTCTGGACCGTCTGGAATCAGGCTTTCATCGCTGCGCTTGTCGACTGTCTCCGGCTGGCAGGTGGTTGGCGTGGCGAGGGGGAAAACACTAGAATGCGTTTCCGATCCACACCCAGACGGCACAATGCTCGAGGGCCCCCCTGTCTGGGCTGGGTTTTTCCTTGCGCTAGATCCTGCACAGGCAGGAAGTTTCACGGGGGCGTCGACTGGAGCCGCCTCCTAGGTCGAGGAACTGGGGTGCATGCGCTGGAGTGCATGCGCGCTGCAAGCTGCCGAAGTGCATGCTGCAAGAAGCGCTGGCAACGCTTTGTAAATATCAGCCCCGATCAACACACCCCGTACTGCTTATCGGTCTTATTCAGAGGTTTCCGTTGATCCTTAGTGGTTCGAGGGCGCTTGTGGGCCGCCTCCTTGAGCCTGAGGGGTCTGCCCCTGCTGTTGAGGGTCGACAGCGTACATGAGCTGCTGCAGCCAGCGCTTGGTAGAATTGTCATCGCGCAGACAGCTGGTGAAATTCGGATCGAACAGCTGCTCTGGAAGACAGTGACGAAGCGCGTCGCGCGCCCGCTGATTCTCAGAAAGGCGCAGGTAGCACCGGATGATGTGCTTGAGTAGGCGCACCGAGGGATCTTTAGCAAGTCCACCGACCATCGAAGACAACACGTTGGAGACAGCAAAGAAGCGCTCAGCAGTCGCGCAAATATACTGCAGACCCATGTCGTCAAGCAGGATCTTCTGGACGATAAAGGTTGCCACAGTCTTGGACAGCTCGGAGCCAGTCTCCATGATCCGCAAGCAGAGAGGAATGATCTCGGTCGTGAGCAGGAAGTTAATCACGTCAGAATCATCCATCTTGACCAGAGCCCCAATCACTCCGAGCGACGTGAGCCGGAGGTACTCAAATGGCCGCGTCTTGGAGATAGTATTGAGGAAAGGGTACAGGAACAGGGGGATGTGAGCCTTGAGGAAGAGAGTTCGTGTTTCCGGATGCGACGCAACACACTGCAACAATGCCAGCGCATTGCAGACACGGTTCGAAGCATGAGCAGTCAGCTGTGGTGGCGACAACAACGGATAGATGCACACGATCTCCTGGAGAAGAGTTGCCGTTGTCCCGAATGAGTGCCAGAGGATCGGGGCAAGATCCGGGAATGCCTCGCGCTTCTTCGACAGTTCCAGGAGCGCTGCTTCCCGAGTTTCCTCTCGAGAAAGCTCTGCCACTAGCTGGTAAAGCTTTTCCTTATCCTGGGCTTGGTCTCCGGATCCCCCGTCACCCCCCCCGCTGAGCATGCCCGTCCCCTGCTGCATCGTTGATGCACGCGAGGCGCCTGGAGCCTGCCGAACACCAGCCAAATTCCGTCCTCGCCCCCGTGCGGCTAACCCGACAGCCGCTTCAACACAGATGGACCACCACGCTGCCGCAGCAAGGACAACGAGGAGGCGCCGAAGGGGCCCTGCAGACGTGCCTCTCGCGTGCCAGCGCCCGCCCCGCGGCGGTGGTGCCAGCCGCACCAGCCGCCTGCGGGCTGTAAGCGGTCACTGATAGAGAGCCGGGACTGCCGCCTCTCAATCTAGGAAAAGGACACAATGCTCCGGTGGATCGAGCAGATCACACAGCGGAGCGCGCCTCTCGTTTCCCCGTCGTGCTTGAGGAGGGAGATGATGTGACCTGGCATCAGTCAACTCTTCATTAGTTTTCTAAATTGAATTGATTTAGGTTTGTTGCACCTGTCATCAACCAATCTCCTAGCTCGAGCCCAACTCGGGGCAAGGATTCAGGGTTTAGGCCAGTGCGAATCTCCGAACATCCGGTCGGCCAAACCAGATCCTGCTGTCTTTCCAAGGCACCCTGTGGCTTTAGGGATCAACCCTGATTTCAGACAGTCCATCGGAGCTTTGTATCTCCCTTGGTGTCTGTGTCTGATCACGCAGAGGCTGCGACACTCAGCTCGAGGTGCGAGAAGATGCACTCCGCCTGCCGCCTCTGTTGTTTCTAATGGTGGTACTGTATCGCGCAGAGCCCAAGCATGAAAATCGCGGTGTACAGCTATGAAAAGTATGACCAAAAATTCTTCGGCAAAGGTGAGAAGAAATTTTGCACTTACAGTCCGACTCGCATGACCAGCAGCATCGACCAGCACGCCTCGCTGAAATACGTGGCACCGAGAAAATAGGTCTGAAAGAATTGTTGGGGGATGAAAATGTGAAACTGCTGCCGGTCAACCTGCTTCCGGCCACCACCGACCTCGCCGCCGGGTATGCCGCTTCTCGCCCGAATGCTCAATCAAAGTCAGCGATGACTGATCTGCCAAACTCCATGCGGGAATATAAAAAAACATCGTACAAGGCCCATGTATCACACCACAGTCTTCGCGTCAGGTGCGATGCAGTCTGTATTTTCGTGAACGACTGCGCGGACGCGTCAGTCATCGCCGACCTCAAAACCTTGGGCGTAAAGCTTCTGCTGCTTCGCTCTGCCGGGTGCACTTTCTCCCTTTCACCCGATCCTCGTTTCTGCTTCTTCTCGACCGTATTTTACTGTCCCGCTGTCTGTGCCCTACGCGCTGAGTCGTTTGTGGCGGCAGCTTCAACCACGTCGATCTCGACGCCGCGGCAGAGGCAGGTATCTCGGTGCGCCGCGTCCCAGCCTACTCGCCGCATGCCGTCGCCGAACTTGCTGTCGGCTTACTTCTCTCCCTGGTCTTACCCTATCCACTTCTTTTCGGTGACTCTTTATGAAGTGATTAAACGCATGGCCGCCGCGAAATGTGGAGAGGAGTGGAGGCGAGGCCTTACGGTAGGCAACAGGTGCGCAAGCTGCCGCGGGCGTACAACCGTGTGCGAGAACACAACTTTTCCATTTCTGGTCTCGAGGGGTTCGACATTCACGGAAAGGCCATTGGAATCATCGGCACAGGTGCTGTTTCGTCCCTCGGGTTCCCTTGCAGACTTGACTGTCCCACCCGCCCGATCTCATGCAACGACATTCTGGCCGGTGTCGATTATCCTCGCAATTTAGAGGCCACCGTCTTGAAGGCCACAGCCCCATTACAGGTAAAATTGGACAAATTGCAGCGAAAATCCTTAACGGATTTGGACCCTCTAAGCTGCTGGGTTACGATCCATATCCGAATGAAGGCATGAAGCAGATGGGGATGGAGTACACGGACCTCGACTCTCTACTTGCGCAGAGTGACATTGTTTCGCTGCACTTGCCGCTAATGCCGCAGACGTACCACATGATTGGCAAAGAATCGATCGCGAAAATGAAGGATGGAGTTGTCATCATCAACGTCTCACGCGGAGGACTGATCGGTCCCGCCGCACCTTGTTCCCTTTGGCTCAGGCGGCCAGGCAGCGCCATTCCACTCATGCAGGAAGACTAAGTCTGGTCATTTGCAACGCATCAGATGCTATTGCGCTGGAAGATGGACTGCGGTCGGGCAAAGTTGGGGGAGTGGGGATGGATGTGTACGAGAACGAGCAGTCGTACTTTTTCCGCGACTGTTCGGACCAGGTAATCGCGCTCTTTTTGGCCAAGCTTGGTTGCATGGCAGTGTTCAGAGTGGTCTCAGTAGCAGCAGCAAGCGGAGAATCGCGAGCTGACTCGAAAATCCCTGTACGGCAGGTTCTCTCGGACGTGACCCTCGCGAGGCTGCTCACCTTCCACAACGTGCAGATCACGGCGCACCAAGCGTTCCTGACCAATGAAGCGCTTGAGACGATTGCGTCCACAACCATCATGAATCTCCAAGACTTCATGACAGGCAAAAGTAACGAAAACGAGGTTAAACCCTTTGGAAAGAAGTGATTCTGAACCTCTGGGGGAACCAGAAGTGAGAATGTGCACAGGAGTGAACAACATTCAAAGGCACCACAAGCACCGCACTGAAAGACACCGCACCCGTCTTTAACTACCGGTGCTTACTGGGCGACACGTGTTGCGCTACTTTGCAGCGCACGCTTGCTCCCCCGCAACCTTTATTACACTCCTCTGGTGCGACATACTTTTCGTCCTGCTCGTGAACAGCACGATCGCACTATCGGTAAATCTTGAGCGGGATGTTCTCGACGGGCGTGAAGCCGTTCTCAAACTCCACAACGATGTTGGCCTCAAAGTCCAGCTGAAATCCAGGCCAGTTGATTGATGGCGCCGAGAACAGTCGCGGAAGCACGACATGAATCGGGATCTCGACATCTGGCATCACGTTACCCTGGGCAATCATGATAGACTGCACCTCCGAGGCCTCTTTGCAAGTGCCCTCAGACACGGCACAAATCGTCTCGACGCGAATGAGCTGGAGAGAGATCTGCTTGATCGGCACTGACGTATCGTGCACCACAAGATACCTGATCCGACCCCTCTTTCAAGGTTGCTGTATGAAACACACGCTTCTGGCAAATCACGATATGATCGGTAGAGGCGAGAGCGCAGGCATGCGGGCTCCAGTTCCAGGGAAAGACGCACCCCGCAAGTGGCTTCTGCACGTAGACATTCGAAGAATTCAATTGGCCCTTGATTGTGAAACGTTGCCCTGGATCCTTGTTGCCCCGCGACTTCTTGACCGTCTCTGATGTAAGCAGAAATGCGGCGGGTGACTGCATGTTGACTCCCTGCTTCGTAGGCACCTCCACGATGAATTCAGTGTTTTCTGAGAGATTGCCTCCAGAAAAGAGCCCGCTTCTCAACACCTCGACGGTCAGCGTGTACTGCACCGATATATACACCCCTGTTCGTAGCAGAACCTTCAGCGAGGGATGGGGTAGTGGGTGTAGTGCTTGCCAGCAAAAACAAAGGTGATCACTAGCGATAGCCGGGATGCAGGACGGAGCATGCACACCATGGTATGTATCGAGGAGACCGCGGGGCGAGAGGCAAAGCTTCGCTGGGTCGAGGACAAACTCAAAGGGGATTGCGATGGTGCCATCCCCAAGCTTCCCCGCAGGCTGCACCTCCCTGCGCAGAGGACATGGCTTGAGTCACCAAACACACATTGAAGTATAGCGAAGAGGGCTAAAAGACGTGCAGTCCGAGGAGCATCATGGCATACTTGTTGAGGGTTAGCAGCACAACAGGCTTGATGGTGCTTGAGAACGCCTCGAACACGCCCACAGCATTGGCGCTAAGCTGCAGCTGCACAGCCCCGTCAACTTTGATGTTGATGCCGTTGTGTGAAACCCCGCCGTTGCTCACGATATTCACTTGGCCAGCCACCGTCTCGCCCGGAGAATATACACGGTTGTACCTGACACCCAGACCCTCTCTTCTTGTGAGGCGCAGCCACCCACTGGCGATTCTGCGCCACAATGATTCCCTGCTGCAGACACTTGACGACCCAAAACCCCAGCATAGATTGGACTCAACTGCATCAGGCTCTTCATTTGCCCTGGGGCGCACCTTGATAGTTTCAGCTCGAGCTCGGGAGCCCCCATCCTGCCCTGTCGGCGACTGCGACTTCGTGCCTCACTGGCTGGCCTCTTTATGGCACCCGTTTGGTATTTCAGTGCGCTGGACCTCACGCGATGGCGTGCGTAGCACAGTAAGAGCGATGCTCAGCTCCACAGAGCCCTAGAATCCCGCGTGATCGCTTGCTTCTGATCAGCGCAGAACGGTGGTGGGGTGAGTCACCGCGCAGCGCCTTTTCTCCTCGCATAGATGGGCCCGCCTCAGGCTTTTTTAGTTCCGCCATCGTCTCAGTGCTTGGGGGCATCCTGCCAGCCACGCGAGGTGTCAGGTGAGCTGTTTGGGCGCGATATGGCGCCATCTCGGGGGGTATGGCAGGGAGTTTCACCCTGGCCACGCCCAGGCTCGCTCCTTGTCGTTACATGTGTGATTAGCCTGTTCTGGACCGCTTCGCCGCGCCTGCCAGATGGCGTCGTTAGCACAGCCTCGAAAGCGTCACGTCGGCAGCGCCAGAGCACCGTGCAAATCATGGCCAGAGGTTCTGGCGGGAGCTGCAATTCAGCGCTGGACCCGCAGTGTATGCGGCCCTCTGTCGAGAGTTTCTGGCCGGGTGAGAGCCTTTTGCACCTCGGAGAGACTGTCGCTGTGCGACCTCATGGACTACGTGGGGGAGGGCCCACACGCGAGGAAATTGAAGAACAGATCAAAGCTGAGAGGTTGGTCTGACCCGTTCTTTTCACTGGTATCGTCTGTTGTGCTCCTTGAAGACGGTGCGAGCGGCTCCTGTTGGGCTAATTCTGCGCTGGTGAGCAGAGCAGCAGCGGCTGAAGAGGAAAAGAGGCTGAAGGAAATACAGGATCGAAAGAAACGGGAGAGGGAGGACGCTAAACTGAAATCAATTGTACCTCGCGGTGAGGAGGAGGACAGGGCACTTGCCCTGCGCAGGAAGCGGCAGCGGTTACTCCCTGAAGGGGAACTCACGCTCCAAAAGATCTCTGACTACGCAAATGCTGTCTACGAAGAAGGTTTGCTCCCTCTCAATCGTTTCTTTTGAAGACATCTGCCAACAAGGGCACCGTTGCGGATCATGGCTGAGGGTTTTCGGGACGGCAGGGGAGGTTGACGAAGCGATTGGTGCCTACAATCGGCTTCTCTCAATTGATCCGACTGATGCACCCGCGTTGTTTCACCTTGCTTCGATCTACCAGGATGATCGCGACAATGTTGAAATGGCAGAAAACTACCTTGAGATGGCAGTCGAATCGGACCCGACGCATGTGCCGGTGAATCGTGCCGCTCCTGTAGCCCACTTTGAATACTTGACTCTTGTCGCAATGATCCTGTTGCTTTTGCAACGCGTGCTAATGATGATGAGAGGGTAGGTCTTGCTTCGGCTGGCCTGGGTGCATTCGATCCGCCGCATGGAGAAGAATGTGTATGGAACGTTCGACCAGTCGCTGTGTGACAAACGCGACTCGGATGCCGAGGACTGCTATAGAAAAGCGCTCAATGTCGACCCAAATAACCCCGAGGTACTTATGGGTCTCGGTTCTTTCATGTGTCACGTGCGTGGCGACGACGCAGCTGCTCAGGAGTATCTGTCTCGCGCCGTCCAGGCCAACCCTCTGAATGTCGAAGGTTTCGCGTCCGCGCACAACAAACAGCTCTTTGCACCATCATGCGCGTTTGGCCCTGCTGCGTGCTCAAGCTGGCGTCACTTGCTACACTGACGGAAGCTAACCTGCTGGCAGCGATGTCATGTTACGCACACTTCCTTGAGGAAGCCAAGCAAGACCTCCAGGGAGCTCAGATGCTCTTCACCCGAGCCGTCGCCCTTGACCCCGAGCATGGCACATGCCTCGCCAATCGCGCCAGGTGCGATCTGAATAGCCTCTGCGGGCATAGCGCAGGGTCCGGCACGGTGGTGGTTCGTGAGTTGAAGCAGCCCGCCGGGCACGACTCGCTGACTTGCTGACCAGCTTCTTTCCGGCAAGCTGGGACATGTATAGCTGACCAGCTCCTCTTTCAGATTCCTGCATAAGTCCAAAAAGGACCTTGGCGCAGCAGAGAAGGCGTATCGTTATATTCTTGACCGTGAACCTGCAAATGCGGAGGCTTGTTCTCTTCTGGCAGAGCTACTGCTAGACCAGGGCAGAGAGGAGGAAGCATTGGAGTTGTATGACCGCGCAGAAGAGGCGGACTCCCAATACCTGATTCCCGAATGATTCGTGACTCGATTCGTACTTCGCACACTTCCCTGGCTGTAGTCTGAAGCATTATTTCTTTCGAATAGGAGGCTCCTGAGGACGCCGATATCTTGCATGACCAGGCGGCCTATCTTTACCTGATAAAAAACGACACGAAGGTCCGTTTGCCATTTCCATGGCTACTTGCAGGATTGCATTGGATGCAGGTCGATGACGCTCCGTGCCGGACAGGAGGCGATGGGCTTGCTGCACAGGGCTGTACTGGCGCAGCCCAATCACTCACGGGCTCTGAGCTCGCTAGGAGGGCTGGTCGAAGCCCAGGGTGACTGGATTAGGGCGGAAGCCCTCTATGGCAGGGCGATCACAATTGACCCGAGTAGTTCCGTTGCGGCATTCAGTCTCGCGAACATCCTCGAAAAGCGGCGCGACAAGATCGACATGGCCGACTCATATCTCCAGCGTGCGGTGGATGGCGTGCCACAGGTCGCAGAGTACCAGTTTGCTTATGGCGCGTTCCTCGAAAAGCGCCGGCGCGACCTGGTTGCCGCCGAGGTGATGTACCAGCGTACCCTCATGCTGGACCCACAGCACGCCGGCGCGCTATGCAACCTTGGCAACATCTTTCTATTGCGCCGCAACGATACCTTTGCAGCTGAACAATTGTACGCGTCTGCGCTACGTGTCGCGCCGGACGACGTGGGCCTGATGGGGAACACTGCGGAAGCATTACATCAGCGCGCAATGCAGCAGCATGCAAATGTATCCCGTGACACGTACGAGTTCGTCAAGGCGCAGAGCCAGGCTACGTACCAAGCGGCGGAGGAGCTGTTTGAAAAAGTGTTGGCCATCGCGCCCGACAACGTTCAAGCACTGACCAACTATGGCTTCTTGCTGGCGCAGCTGCGCCACGATGACGCCAACGCTGAGCGCATGTTCGCAACGGCCCTCAAGATCGCACCCGACAACGTCGCGACGATGAGCAACCACGCGCTGCTCGTGTGCTCTGACGGGTCCCTTCGCCGCGCCGAGGAGATTCTCCTTCGAGCCCTGGCCATCGATCCTGCGCACGTGCCTTGCGAGAAGAACCTGCGTTTCGTGCGCCGCCTTCTTGACAAACAGCGCATCCACCTCCTCTCCCAACGACAGCGCTTGCAATACCCGACCGCGCAATACTCTCGCCCAGGCGCACCTGCAGGATACAACGCGGCCGCGGCCGGGATAATGGCTCAGCAGAGCCACGGCCAGCCCGCACCGCAGACGTATCAGGGCTTCTCACGCGCCGGAGGTGGCACTGGCGCGGCCGCGACGCAAAGTGGCGTCGAGGCGAATGCGGCAGTCGATGGGGAAGACGGAGAAGCTGTGCCACTGGAGCCCGGCGGTGCTCTGGCAGGGTCTAGCTGGTCGCTGGCAGGGGGTCAGGTGGGCGGTGGCGAATCAGTCAAAACTGCAACACAGGTCAGCCAGAGCACTCACCGACAGAACGGTGGCGCTAGACAGGCCGTCGTGCTCGTAGCATCCCCTAGGGACACAACCAGGGCTAACGACAATTTATGGTGTGGCGGCAGGTGCAGCGGGAGACAGGGCGGAATTGGAATGTGCGGCAGGAGTTTGAGAAGGCGCAGCGGCAGGCACAGCGTGAGTTGAAGGAGAAGCAGGCCGCGGCGGTAAAGGACCAAGGCCGGGAGCCCCCGCAGGCGATTGAGGACGGCAAGCTGTAGCAGTTCCCAAGAGAGTCGTCTAGCAGCGCCATCAGTGCTAATCCACTCTAGCGGGTTGCGCCAGGAGGCCATCTGCGACACTGATGCGTGTGGAACTTTGGTTCAACCCATGTACAAATCGACTTAGCGCTGGTTGAGCATGTGATTGGGACAGAAGCGCCAGAAAATACACCCTCTCTCCGCTGCACGCGCCGCGATATACCGCGCCGCTCGGGAATCTCAGGCGAGGAGCGCAGCACTTCGAGCCAAGAGTTCTAAAACGTTGGGGCGATAGCCCTCAGATTCCACGAAGTCTCCAACGGCAAGCTGACCCTTGCTCACATTAAGCGACTCCAAAGAGTCTTGCTCGATCCCGCCGGTCTCCTTGAACTCGCTTGGAGATTTAAACGTCAGTCCACTCTTGCGGGCACCTTCCTGTTCTTGCCATTCTTCCACTTTCACCGCTCTTGAGCCGCCCCATCGTATCTCGCCCCATGACTCGAGTGCATCGTCCGACGTCCCAGAGCCAGCATCTTCCACCCTCCTAAACTGCATCTCACTGCGGACTTGTTCCCCAGGCAGCGGGGGTAGTTGCGCACGATGCGACGCGTCTTTTCTATCGCTGCGCACTTGTGAGTCCTCGCTCGAATGCGCGCGCCCCCAGGCCTCGATGCCATCCTTTACCGCTTGCCGGCCGGGGGATTCGGAGCGCGGCTCTGCGGCACCCCACACATGGCTTGCCCTCGACAGCGATCGGTCTGGCGGGTTCGCGCAGCTCTCGACAGCTTCTTCCAGCGCACTGAGCGACATGGCCATCTTTAGACGCAGCTTCAGCCTATCTGCATCCCCCTCTCCCAGCGCCTCAGACATGCCCTGCGACGCACCAGCGGCTCCCAAAGTGCTACTGGCCGTGTTGGCGCTGCGCGAAGCTTCCAACCTAGAAATCTGCAGCCCACTGTGCTCCTCCCGACGTGGTACCCGCAGCGAATGGCCGCGGCTCTTGGTATCTACATGTGGCGTAGCTGGCTCTCGGCATTGCCTGGCAGCATCTTCGTCGCCACTCGGAACAGCCTTGCCTTGGCACCTCGGAGCACTAGGCACGGTGGTGGAGAGGCAAGGCAAAGAAATGCACACGCCAGAATTTTCGCACGGGGAGAATCCTCGTCGCCCCCGAGTTCCTTCACGATTGATCTGCTCTGCTGAAGATGCACGTGAGGCCGATAGACTTGAGGAAGGCGCCTGCGCCGCGGCAGCTTCGAGGGCGTCGAAGGCGAGGGCTACCATGCGGCGAGAACGTGTCTTCTGGGTTTCTCCAGGGATAAGTGACACAATCCAGCCTTGCTTTCCTGCCATCTTGGTGAAGCGAGATGCGATGTACTCGTCGAGGTCCTCTGCCACTTGCGAATCCACCCTGGTGCCTCTCTTCCCATCCTCATCGGCTGCCGGAGAGGACACCAATGAATCCATAGACAGCTGCCTCGAGATCCCGACAGCGTTGAGGTAGTCCATCAGTTCGCCCGCTGCCCTGCGCGGGCTACAAAGACCACTAGCAACTTCCTGTTGCAATCTTGAAATTCCCTGGCTCACGGCGTCCCCGAGACCGTGCGGCTGCTTTTCAGCGATGTGCAGAGCCGTGAAAGGACCCTGCATCGTCGCTCGAAGGTCGTCCACAGGGGAACCCTTCAGAGACAGGACCCCGCTACCTTCGACCATCGTACGAAGGTCACAAGGGAAAATCAAAAATTCCTTTCAACGTCCTGCGCAGGCCCGCCTACGGTTTGATCGACTTCCGAGTTGGTCCCCTCGCGACAGCTCCTGAGAGCTGTCTGCAGGGATGCGGGTCTAGGAGCTCACTGCAGTGAGGAAATTTTGTTGACATGTTGGCGACCCGATTGTTAGTGGCAGCAGCACTGGTCTCTTCGCTTCCACGTGCGCCGTGCGAGCATGCAGATTTGGCCGGTGGACCTGTCAGGCGAGCTCGGGGTGGCAGTCTTGACGTCACACGGCGCGTCGACGTCGGAGTTTCAACACCTGAGTTAGAGGCAGTATACACGCTTCGGGACGATGTCGTTGACGCTGTCGACGATTGGATGGCAGAAGTCACGGGAGTGGTTCCGGACAAGTCAAGCAGCGGAAAGCCCATGCACAAGCTGGCGCGACGGAGAAGAATGGTGCCGGGACGCGGGACGGAGGAAGTCACACAAGATACTGGGTTGCGCAAGGAAAAAGACGTTGTGGAATGGCTAGAAGATATGATAGGTGTTGGTGAAGGAGGGGCAGAGCAGCGCTGTATGGACCCTGAGGTGGAGCCTGCGCTGCAGCTGAGTGTGCCGTGGTGCGCATGGGAGGACGACACGACCGTCGAGGCTAATCTGGAAATGGTTTCTGGAGAAACATTCACCCACACCCACTTAACCTGGACCTTTCAGATCCCCATTCCGCGTACCGCGTATCGTTCACAGCCCCTAACTCCGTTCGGGCCTCGCAGGTCCAGCCTAGCGGCTGCGTCCAAACCTTGCCCGCTCCCGAGGCGCCCAGGTGCCAAACGAGCTGTGGACCAGGTCGAATGCTTGCAATGACTGAAACAGGCGAGGCCCAGTGCAAGGTAACCCTGCCCTCTGGCCGAATACGCCCCGCTGCATGAGGCGACACATGGCAGAACACTTCATGCACTGATCGTGCTGGCCGGGCGCGCTGATCTTGCCCCAATCACCGGGATGCCTGAGCGCACGGTTCTGCATGATGCAGTTGTGTCCACGTGGAACCTTTTCGGTCGGGGGTGGGGACGTGTGGGACTCATTTGCGAGGGGTATTCCGCCCGCTCTGGAAAGTGTCTGCTTCTCCCTAGATCTCGAGGATCACGATTCGGACGATTCTTCCGAATGGAATTCCCGTCAGAGTTGGCGCCGTGGCGTCGATTGCAGCCCATGGTCACTCGATACTTCTTCTCATGATAACGCTACAAGCATCGTTTCTGGCAACAACACAGGTGCGACTGCTTCCCCGTGGACTCCCTACAGACCGTGCAGTCGCGTGGTTTGCTGGAATAAGACGCAAGCGGAAGTGTGACGGTGCTGGGCGGGGCGGGGCGGGCGGACAGGTAGAGACGCCATCGAGTCGTATCTTGTCCTGCAGTTGTCTTTCGTCCGTCCCGGGTCGCTGTGGTTCCGTTACACTGTCGACGCCGAGGACGACGCGGACGGCCTCATCTTCCGAGTGGACTCGGACGACCAGCCGCTTGGCCCGTTCGGCCGCGACCTGGTGTCGCAGCAGCCTGAGCCTCGCGAGGTGCATGTGCGGGTTGCGCCCGGATGGCACACCTTCAAGTGGATCTACTTCAAGGACATGTCCAAGACCTGCCTCCCCGCCACCGCATGCGCGGACAGCGCGCGCATCCACTCCATCGGCTACAACGGCACCGCCTGGGCCGACACCTGGTGTCGTGATTGCCCCCGCGGGACAGCCTCCGAGCCTGGCGCGTCTCGCTGCTCCGACTGCCTCCCCGACACGGTCTTTGACAGTCGCAGCTTTTCCTGCGTCCCATGTCCAACTGGACAGTACGCCCTGCCGGGATTCACGGGTGCCCCTCCCTGGCCCTGCGCCCCAGGCCCGCGAGCGGACCCGCTCTGCGGCAGGGATCAGATAGCCCGGTCGTCGGCGCGTGAGATGGATAGAGTGACACCGGTAACTGGCGTGTGCTGTCAGAATGCCGTGTGCGAGCTCCGTGTACGCTGGAGGACATTGCACCACTGTTTACCCCCTGCGCGGGCGGAAAGCGCGACAAATCATACAAGTGGGTTGTTCCCAAGAAATGTAACGATACGCTGGAGGGTGCCATGTCTCTACCATCGCCGGAAACAGGGCTTGCGTGCGAGGTTTGATCCACCCAAATCCTCTCTCGCTGGCTGCCGGCGCACCCCCGTCAATCGTCAGCCCCCTGATCAAAGCGTGTGGCGAACCAGTGGTGTCAGCCAGGCAGCGCCAGAAACGGGAATGATGGTCCGTGTCATTTGTGCGCGGAAGGGGAGTACAGTCCTGGGCATGGGGTGGCGTGCAGTCGCTGCGCGCGCGGGTCTCAGGCGCTTCGAGCTACCTTCTTTGCTACGATGGATGCCTTTCCGCCGAGCTTCAAGACAGGGTGAGCCACTGCCACAGCGCACTCCTCGTTGACAGCCAGATGATTGTGTTGAGTCAATCGCAGGTGCGAAGGGGGCTGCGGAAGCGGAGGCTGGCGTGCGATGGGCCCCTTTCTTGACCCGGGGATCGATCACGTGGGCGGTGCCACCGTGTGGCTCGAGCATGAGACCGAGGTGAGCGCCTTCGGGGCAGTTTCCTTCCACGTCCACGAAACAGAGGCATGCGGTGGCGAGGGGGCAGGTCTTCCCCAGTCATCTCTCCTGGAAAGTTGTGCAATCTGTCCCCACGTCCAAGCTTTCTGGAAAGGGATGACCTTACAATGTGCCGGCCTGGTCAAGACCCTTCATTTCAGGGCGACGGTGCAGGTCTGTGGGTGACGGTTGACAACGGTGAGCCGATAAATCTTTGCGGATCACGCGCCCAGAAGAGGCGTGGAGCTCGGCGTACGGACTCGGCACGCATCGAAGGGATCGAATCAGTGGAAGAGCTGTGGAGCACAGCGGAAGTGTCTGATGCGGGCACGCTGGTGGTGCTGCCGCTTTCACCCGGCCGCCACACCATCCGTTGGGTTTTTCGGGTGCGACCTGCTTCCGGCGGCGTCGGACCCGTCGGCCCCGCCAAGAATCCGTACCTTACGATGGTTGCTGTGGTCGGGGTGCTCGAGGGAGGTGCGTTTTCTTGCACGCCTTGTCCGGCAGGCTGGTTCAGTGTCGGAGCGAGCTCGGAGTGCAGGCCGTGTCCAGAGGGCCACGATTCGGCCCCAGGAGGGACCGCGTGCACCCCTTGCCCGCCAGACTTTTTTGCGCCGTATCCGGGAACCGCAAAGTGCGAGCCCTGTGGGGAAGGCACTCACTCTCGCGGGGGCATGGCTGAGTGCGCGGAGGAATGCCAATTCGAGCTCGGAGAGCGCCTCGACACGTCAGCCCTTGGGAACGATGCATCGCAGCTAGTTTACGATGCCTCAGCACTGAGGGACGCGGTGCCGATGGTGGGTCCACTTTCGGTCAAGGTGCAACAAGCTTGGGACGCGACAGCGCTGGACCGCGACCTGTTCTTCTCCCTGTGTAGTCCGCTTCCTGAATCGGCACCATGTCGGGCCTCATTTGATCCGGAGTCGTCACGACACTCCTACGCATGCGCAGTACCGATCCGAGAACTCAAAGAGGAAGTTGTCTCTCCTCTCGAGCGCGGCGAATCTTCGCTCGCGTTGGGAACGCTCCTTTCTGCCAAAGCGCTCCCAGCGGCGCTGAAGCGGAAATACAAGTTCGGCGTCTCGCTCGAACATTCCGGCGGAGATGGATGCTCCGCCCCCGGCGGCATGCTTGGCGCATGGTCTATCTGGATCCATCTAGTCTGCGCCCCTGACCAGGTTTCCCCCGCTTGGTTCCCTAGAATCGACTAGTGGGTTGCATCTCCCCGTCTACAAGCGGTCCCTCGACCCCAGCCACTCACGAAAGCGCTTTGCGGCAGCCGGTTGGAAAGCCAGAGGTGAAACAACTTGCCGAGGATGGTGACGATGGTTCGGGCAAGCCGTGCCAAGTGCACGTAGTGTGGGCCTCGCAGCGCGGCTGCCCTCTATGTCAGGCGGATCATTATGTCGAGATGGGCAGCGAGTGCTCGGACGGTGCACGCAACGTGACCTTCCACTTTCGAGACCCAAAGGGTTCCCCCTGTTTTGGGGGTCTACCCCTGCCACCACCGAAGCACAAGATTTCGTGTCTGGCCGAGGCAACAGGCGCACTGCCACCTGGGGGAATCGCGCTACTTGTGGCGGGCGCAGCTGGCGCCGTGGGTGGCTTCGCATACCTTGTCTTCCTATTTGTCAAGTACCGGAACATGTATCTCCACTACTCGATTCTCGACATGCGAGATGAGCCTTATGATGTAAACGCGGAATGACTAGTCTTCTCGATACGAGGCGTGTGCCCGGTGCATGGAGGAAACGCTCAAGTGTGTACAGTACATCCCATTAAAAGAGATGTGTTCCAACAACCTCGTAAGAGCGAGAAGTATTCAAAAAGCCCAGCGAAAGAAGGGCTTACACACGAAAGACTGAGGACAGAGAGAAAAGAGAGAGAGCGTATATTAAGAATATCTGTTTACTAGAGCGATAGATACGTTTAATGACAAACAGTCACAGATCGCAGAGCGAAAAACTGGTGGTGAGTAGGGGCCGGGAGACCGCAGCAAGGAAGCCGCATAACAAACAAGTCAAGTCACAAACCGCAAAGCGAAGAACACTGGAGTAACTAGGGCCGAGAGACAGCGCCAGAAAGCAGCACATGTGACACGGGCACGTGAGCGGCCGGAGCCGGGGCGAGAGCCCCAACCCCACGCCGGGCCCGTCACAGTCGCTCTGTAGTCGCAGTCGCTTTACTATTTTCGGGAAAATAGTAAAGCGACTTCGCGGGAAAATGGTGAAGGGGCTCTCCGGAGGCATGGAGCGGTGCACGGGCGTTACAGCACGTCCCATCGTGGGCATCTCAGGACTTCCTTCAGACGCAGCGCTCAGTCATGAGCTGGCTGCTGTCCCAGACCACCGAGTGGCTGGCGACGTGCTTGTCTTTGGGCCGGGCGGGGCTCAAGCACGGCTCTGCGGGTTCCACAGCTCTCGCGTTACAGGTCTCTGTTTCGCAGAAGGCGATATCCCTCGCCTGTATACGGTGGCTACTGACGGGCTTGCTGGATGGGCGATACAATGTATCGGCAATCAGCGAGCATGCTCAGACGAGATATGCGAGATTCGCGTCGAGAGCCCACAAACTATCGTGGCTGAAAGCCTGAACGAAGTTCCCGAGCACATCGCGGCAGACGGAGACGGGCGCAGACTAGCTGTTTGCGCAGGAAAGGCCACTCGGGTCGTGAGCGTGATGAGTGGCAAGGTGCTGGCTAGGCTGGAAGGGCACGGTGCAAACGTGATTGCTGCTGCCTTCCGTGGTGGAGATCAGAAGGTACAAAACCGAGGATTTTCTCCAAAGAAAGGGCGAAACGCCGGGCCCTCCTCTGGTGAGCCCGCGGCGTTTGAACTAGCAAACTCCTTCAGTGACGTTCTCCTCGTGCCTGACGCTACCGTGGACAACGAGCAGGACGTAGTGGTGTCAATTGGGGAGGACCGGCGTTTCATCGTTTACGACCTCAAGGGCGCATGCATCATTTACGCCTCGGCGATCGTGTCTGCAGCGCCTTTCACCACGTTGGCGATTGAACAGGTTCCTTCGCATTTGCTCTTATTTATCTCGTACAGCTGCCGTTCCCCCTCATCATGGTCTCGTGCGACCACACAGGACGGGCACCGGTGCGCGGTGGGAAGCGCAGATGGTGTTGTACGCTGCTTTGATCTTTCGACGCCCGAATGCCGCCTTGTTCATCAGCTCTCTCTCCCTGAGGCCACTGGCCAGGTAACAGCACCTAGAACACAGTCCACGTGCGCTTCCCCGATGCTCACCGCCCCGTTTCTGCTCTGCTGCAGTATGGGGTGAGATTTATCGGTGAAACCTTTCTTTTTGCCGCGCACTTCATAACTTGTTTCACGGCGCAGGTGCACCAGCCGTGGATGGGGACAGGGTCGAATGCAGGAGCAGCGCGGCGCACGGGAGAAAACGCTCTAGAACAGGTCGACGACGAAGGGGAGATGGTGTTGATTTCATCGGAACCCGCGTGGAAGCGGCTGGCCGGCCTTGGACTCGAAATGACAGATGCCGGCGAAGAGGATGTCAAGCTTTCTGGTTCCGCGGTTCAAACATCCATCAACTGCTTTCGACTGACTTTCCTTTGCGATCTCACGCCCGTGGCCCTGGCGACAGTTGGCTGCCTTAGCCTTGCGCGAATTGTACTGACCCCCGCGTCCTGAGTGCAGGTCCACAGCTGCATTCCTCTAGCGCTCGCTCTTGTGCGAACGGGAGTCGAGGTTTTAAGTGGGGGGGCGTCGGATGGAAGCAGTGGCGTGGGCAAGGGCCTGGAGCTGGCCGATCGCGACAGAACCTCAGCCAACGAGTGGCAGCGCATCGGCGTAGGCGCGTCTTCAGCCTCCCTCGCTGTGCGACCAGCACGATGTAGACAGCCAACTCACGTGCTTCTGAAGTTTTGTTGCGAAATCTCTGGCGGTGGAGGCAGGTTCTTGCGCGCTGGTCGTGGCAACGCCGCACGCGCTGGTGCAGGTGGCACTGCACACGATGGAAGTTTCGCAGACGCTCTGGTTTTCTCCGGACCTCGGGCCCAACGCTGCCGACGTCACGCCGCCACAACTTGCGGCAGCTCCCCGTGTTCGTCATGTATTTCAGGTGACACTCCGCTTATGCCGACCCTTGGTTCGATGTGTGCTCCGAGGTTCAACGTCTGCACCCCGCAGGATGTTGGCGGAATAATCGGCTTCTGCGGAATACACGCCCTACAATCTTGTGTTGCAGGTGACGATCCAGAGACAAACGCTGTCGAAACGCGTGTGGCTTGCCTCATGGTGTCTGCGTTCCAGCCGCAGGCAAGTCCAGAATCCGCGACCCACGCCCTGGACGCTTGCGCCCGCGCAAGACAATTGTGTTGATATTGCGGCCTGCAGGCCTATCTCGTCACGGTACCACTGGCAACTTCGCTGCGGACTGCTGCGACAAGTAGTGTTGCTTCAGGCGGGGAGGATTCTGAAAGCCCGCACGCGGACTTTCGAGCGCCTCCCGACGACACGTAGGCGGCCCAGCAGCTGCAGTGTAGATATTCATACCGCCCGCTACAGTTTGAGTCCTAGCCGACCGCTCAGAGCAAAATTCTTGGGGTGAGCGCGCACGCTCTGTCGACATTTTGCGCTGTGGGATGCAGGTGCGTGGCGTCGGTATTTCCGAGAGAGGCGCCGGTGAAGGGCTCACCGCTCCTTGAGGCTGTGCCCCGCGAGGCCCAGCCGCGAGTCGATGGCGCAGTGGAGAGAGGCACGGGCCAGCGGACCGGGGCGGGCGTGAAGGTAGGAGCAGCTGGAGCCAAGCGACGCGAGACACTCGAAACGATTGTGAGGTCCTCGGGTGTGTCTGCAGGAACGTCCTATGCAGTGAGCTGCTGCACGCTGCGCCCCCTGAAATTCTGCTCGTTTGCATTTCCTGGTTGCACCTATTGACAGTCGGGTTTACATTGATCGATGAACACTGCGGGGTGCATTGTAACAGATCAACCCGTCACTTTCAAGTGCAAGATCCAGTCAAGCGGGTACGGGGCCCCGGCGGTGAGGTGGGCCAACCGTGGAGGCGGCGCGGCAAGAGCAGCGAGGGGTGGCGGGAAGGCGAACAAGAGCGAAAGCCAAGGTCGCGCCTCTGGTGCTGCGCGCACGCGAGAGTATCCGCAGGACTCCGGCATTCCCCGAACGCGTCAGTCAGCTGTCGACATGGGCGAAGCGCAGCACAGGGGTGCGATCAGGCGGCTGGCCTGGTCACGCGACGCGACACGCCTAGCGACCGCTTCAGCCGACCAGACCGTCGGTCTGGTGCGTGCCCCACTGACCAAGCACGCGGGCACGCCCGCATTTTTCACTGCACATGCTGGACCCGTGGTGTCTGTCGCGTGGAACGTCGACTCATCGCTCCTCCTCTCGGCCTCCACCGACCGCACGGTCTTCCCCGCGCGTACCCACCAGCTTTCATGTCCTCTTCCGCCTTCACACAAGTTTCACGGACTAATGCAAGGCAGCTACGCTTCCCAGGTGCGACTGTGGTCTGCAGCGACAACCCGCGGCGGCGCCGATGCCCTGCTCACCATCGACAACCCCTCTGCGTCTGCACCCGCGTCTGCCAAGGTCGGAAAGCGGCCGGCGGCCCCGTCCTCCGACACGGGGCTCGGCTCCGAGGTGCGCGACGCGTCGTTCTTCTACCTCAACCGTCTGATCCTCGCCGCGGTGGACAAGCAGGCCCCTCCCGTCCGGCGTCCCCTCCAGGCCTCTCAGTCTCGGGCTTGCCTGCACCCCGGCTCTCTTACCGTGCTACGCGCGGGCCTCTGAGCAGGCGCTCCTCATGTCGTACACTCTTCCTGATTCGGGCGAAGGCCTGAACGACCTGGAACGCCTCCGAGCCCGTGGAAGCTTCAGACGCGTCGCTGCGCTTCAAGGCGGGGCCGAGCGCCTCACTGCCATGGCCGCCGTCAACTCGTTCCTTTCCCACATCATCCTTCTTGCCGGGTCAAACCGCTGTGTAGAGGCGCTCCCCGATCCCTGCCTGGAACCCCCCTGCTCCTGCACATCATGCGCGGAGCCGTGAACCCCCAATCCTGTGTTGCTGTTTCGCACCCAGATTTGGGACGCGGGCACCGGCAAGGCGGTGCACACAATCGCCGAGGCGCACGAAAGGTGCCGGCAAACCCGTGGGCGGGTTGGACAATGGCACGACACCACGCCGCAGGCATTTGAGCCAGTGCAGCTTCCGCTTCTATGCGTCGTGAGCGGCGCGCCGGGTCCCATGCAGGCCCGTCCACGCGCTGGTGCTCAACGAGGCGTCTTCATACGTCGCCCACCCGCCTGGTGCTCCTGTCCCAGTCCCGAGAGCTCCCAGTCCCGAGTCCCAGTCCCAGTCCCAGTCCCAGTCCCGAGCTCAATCTGACCCGATCCTGTCGCAGCCACTGTCCCAAAGCTGTTTTCACCGTTTGCTCAGCGCTGACTCCCCGCCGCCCTGTCCCCGCTTGACCCGCAGAGTCATACGATCTTTTCCTCTCAGCTGCCACGGATGGTCGCCCCGAGGACCCGTGCACTGTCACGCCATTCGTCTTGATCGTCCTGTTCTGTCACGAATGTATCAAGTTGACCCAAAACGCAGCGTGTGAGATGATTTACGTGCAACAGGATGCGTCTCACTATGGGACCTCCGAACCTGTGCCCGCGTCTCGCGCTTCAAAGGGCACCTCAACCGTATCCATCATCTTGCCCCGGCATTTTCTCCCTGTCTTCGTTACGTTGCTGGTTCTACGCCCCCCCGCGGAGGAGCCAAGCGCGCGCGTGTTGCGGCGGCACGTGACGGAGGGCTTGTGAAAGTACACGCCTGAGGGCCGCTGCGTCGCTGGCAGTGGGTTCGGAGGACCGCCACGCTTATCTCTACGACCTCCGAGCGGGGAGCGGCACTTACCTCGAGAAACTTGGCGGGTCCGTCTTGCCCCTCATTTCGACTGATCGGGCAGGTGTACTTGGGATGACGGCGGCAGCCGTGGGTAGTCTGATTCTGTCCTCAGCCCTGTCACCGTGATTAAACTCCGTGGCAGGCATCCGGACGTTGTGACCCACGTGGCGTTCAATCCTGTCCACCCCCAGGCCGACCCCAGCCGGACCCAACTGCAGGCGCTTCCATGATTTGACGAGTCACAGCATGACTCGCGGGCGTGGCGCTTACTGAGGTTCTGCTCTCAGCAGATCGTGACGAGCTGTGTTGACGGTCGTATCCGTGCCTTTTCAGACAAGCCCTTATAGTAAACCCGTACAGAACATGCCTCTGCCGCGTCACTGCACGCTGCCATTGAGACCTTTGAACACAGCCACCAGAACATGACAAAAGAGTCCAAGTGTCAATCAGTATGTGAAAGAGCTCTTCCTGGAAAAAAAGAGAGACGATACTCAAGTCACTTGAGAGAGTGAGTGTATTGAATAACCTCGTACAGACCGGGAGATCGGAAGAGCACACGTCTGAA
>ENA-UOXV01002848-UOXV01002848.1-marine-metagenome-genome-assembly--contig:-NODE-2848-length-22023-cov-6.120721_pt1 | contig 22023 bp, 17 predicted proteins | sample MGYA00238165_ERZ766961 | MGnify/ENA primary metagenome ERZ766961 (study PRJEB28924, sample SAMN03173240) | marine metagenome | biome: Marine; feature: Water; material: Subsurface seawater | place: North...
TTGGTTGTATGATACCCGGTCTGTACGAGGTTATTCAATACACACTCTCTCTCTCTCTGGTGGTCGTTGAACCACTGCCGTACAGGATGTATTCGATGAGTTCAGCTTAAGTCTCACGCCCAAACTCTCACACGTGTTCGACGAGGTCGGCAAACTCCTGTTCAACTCGTGCGTTGTTGTGCGTCAAACCTTCGACGAGGTCAGCGAACTTCTGCTCAACTCGTGCGTTGTTGTCCTCAATAGTCTCCTGGATCTGTTCCATCTTGTCATCTCAGCGCGGAGATCGTCTTTGTCGGCTTCGGCGCTTGAAATCTTCGTGCGGAGATCGTCTTTGTCGGCTTCGGCGCTTGAAAGTGCACTCGCGGGCGCCTTGCTTTTAGCAGGCATTGGCGCGCGAGCGTGCGCAGTAATCCCTGTGCGATCTTTCCGTCAGCATTGTTGCGCGCTCAACGAGTTGTCAGAATTACTTTGAACAGTTTAAAATGTCAGTCCTGTTCGCGGTCACAATAACCATTAAAGACACCAGGATTTAAAATTGTTGCTTGACTGAAGCTGCTGCGATTTTGCCGGGGGAGATCTGCAGTGCCGAACGATTACTTGCAAGGCACACCAAAGACGCATGGTCACATAGGTAAAAAAAAAAAGCCTCAAAGACTGAAATTTCACGAGCATCCGCCGCGTTTGCCGCCCGCATCGGTTCGGTCCCTCCGACACACAACGACGCCAACGAGGCCCGAAGGCCACATTCTAGAAGACCCCAGGCCAGCCCAGACTAGCGAAAAGCAGGCCCGTGGGCGGCAGGGGCAGACGCCCCACGCCAGGTCCGCGCCCGAGGTCCCGCGCACACAAGTCCTGAGAGAAAAAGATATGTTTAATGACAACGAGCTGGAAAAACGGGAATGACAGTACTTAGAGGGCGGGCAAGGAGAGAAGCACGCAAGGAGGGCGTGAGCAAGGAGAGGTCACCAGCCAAGCAGACTAACAGTTGCCGAGCGCGTGGGCCGTGCGGGCTTGGATTCCGCTGCGGGCCCGCGCCCGTGAGGCTGCCAGCTGCGAGGAAGTAAAGGGCGTGGCCCAGTACTTCCCGATGAGCCGAGTGCCTGGGGCACGAAGGGTAATCAGCGTTAGTTCCATCCGGAGCTGAGCGAAGAGCGCGCCGCGCTGTTGCTCGGGCGTCTGGGCAATGGACCGTCCTGCGCACAAAAGCAGGTGCAGGGGAACTTCGACTCAAAATATGACGAGAGTAGGCGAAAACATGCATGTGGGGTTAACGATCTGTGCAGCGGTGGGCAGCCTATTCCTGGCCACTCCGACCGCTAGCTGGGACATCAGTGCATTTCAGGCATGGCTACAGCCTGGCCCCCAACCGCCGCCGTGCTGTTCTTCCCTGGCATTCCGCCCCAGTGCCCTCCTGGGCTCCTCCGTGGCGAAGTTCCGGGTGGGCGCGCCTTCGCGTTTGCAGATGTCGGCTAGCAGAGCCGAGCACAACCCGGCACTGGATGAAGATACGCCTAGCTTCAAGAGCGACTTAGTTGGGTCACTGCGGCGGCTGCGCAACTCAATCGACGCCGCGGGAGAGGGAAGTGGAGATCCTGACAGACCTGGGAAAGTTGGCGAGGAGCTTCAATTTGAGCCATCGCTCAGCGCACGCGAGCGTGCGCTGCTGCACGAAGCGTGCGAGCGTCTCGGACTGGGCCACATGTCGGACGGCAAGGGGGAGAGTCGAGCTCTGCGGGCCTGGGCGCTTGCGCCAGGCGCCCGCATGAAGGAGCTAGAACGTGCCCTGAGGGTGGAGGCGAAAGCGGCGCAGGAGCGTTGGGAAGAGCGCCTTCGCGATGCAACACCTGCAGAGATGGAAGCAGGCGGGCTGCTTCTGCGCGATGCGATTCTCGAAAGCACTGGGGTGACCAACTTTGGGCGCACGCGCTGGGTGCTAGAACAGGACCCCTCACGCCCAGGACACATGGGCGCTTTCTCGGCACGGCCAGGTGCACCTGTCGCGCTTGCGCAGCGTGACAAGGCAGGCGCATATACTGCACTGAAAGGTGCGCCTATCGGCTACGTGGCCGAGGCCCGCCGCGAGCGTATTGTTGTGGTAAACCTCCCACCCGCCCTGCCGCGCTCCCGCGCGTCGCTGGGTTAAGAGCGAGCGGCGCAGGTGTTTCCAGGATCAGACGCGCTGGACGAGGCAGGGGCCGAGGGGCAGTCTGCATCACTTGTGGCCTGCCCGGACGCCGTCACAACCGAGCGGCGAGCTCCCTACCTCCCCTGTCTTTGCACCTCTCTCGCACCGCCGGACGAAATCCCACCTTTCAGCCCGAGAGGGGTCCTGACGAGCAGGGCTGGCGTTATCCGGCAGGTTGCTTCTTGGGCTGCGCGCGTGCCGGGCGTTGCTGGAGGCCGAGAGCTCGCCTCTCTCATTTCTTCTCGGGCCCTCGGCACTCCCGCCCACTGCAGACAGGGCCCCGGCTCCGCCGCAAGCCGGGGCCCTGTTCAACCCGTCGCTCAACGATCGTCAGCGCGAGGCCGTGGCGCTGTGCTGCGCGGAGGGTGGCGCAGATGTAGCCCTGGTGCACGGCCCGTTCGGGACCGGCAAGACCACGACGCTGGTCGAAGTGGTGCGCCAGAGGGTGCGCCTTGGCCAGCGCGTGCTCGTCTGTGCGCCGTCCAACGCGGCAGTTGACAACCTTGCCGCCGCGTTGCTGGCATCAGACCCGGGGCTCGCACTTGCGCGTGCAGGAATCCCAGAGCGCGTTGACGCACGGGTTCAGGACGCCACTCTTGAGGCGCTGCAGCGCCGGCAGCCGGGAGCAGAACTCGTGAAACGACTGTACAAGGAGGCGAGTGAGGCCCTGCGCAAGGGCGACAAGTGGCGGCGCGCGGCGGACGGCGGGGCGGTGCGGCGGGAGGCCAAGCGCGAAGGGCGGGCGCTGCTCAAGGATGCTCGGGCGATGGAAGCGCAGACGGCGCAAGCGGCACTGCGAAAGGCGTCTGTCTTGTGCGGCACCCTCACAGGGTTTGCGTCAGCGCTTCGCGACGCAGGGGACGATGCCGAAGCCTCACAGTTCGACGTGGTGGTGATTGACGAGGCGAGCCAGGCCACCACGCCCGCCGTGCTGCTCACGCTCCCGCACATCCGTGCGAGCGCTTCCAGGAGGCCGTGCGTCATACTGGCCGGGGACCACCGTCAGCTGCCCCCGACAGTGCTGACGACGGACCGTGTAGCGTCCGCTGCCCTCCAGGCCACGCTCTTTGAGGAGCTCATGGAACGCGACGGTGGCGGCGTCGGCGGCTGCGGCCCGCTGGACAGCAAGAAGATGCCGGATATTCCTGCGGCTGCGGCTGCCGTGCTTGCTGGCACGGCGACTGCAGGAAGCGCGGCTGCTGCTGGCGGCCGCATCAGTGTTGCGCTCACAGACCAGTATCGGATGCCGCCACCGCTCATGGCGTTCCCGGCTGCCGCCTTCTACGGAAGTGCGCTTGCTGCGCGGGGGGAACCACAATTGTCCGGGGACAGCGCTGTGCCGCGCAGCGATGAGGCCGAGCTGCTGTTGCGAGGCGAGTGTCTATTCGAGTTAATCGACACTGCAGGAGCAGGCTTCGAGGAGGAAGTTGGAGGTTCGCAGCGCGGCGGCGAGGGGGATCGGGGATCGAGGCTGCTGCAGGAGTACTCGACGCTGAATCGGCAGCAGGCGAAGCTGACGGCGCGGGTTGCGGCCGAACTAGTCGAAACGTGGGGGGTGCATCCGGGGGATGTTGGCGTTGTGACGCCCTACAACGCTCACGCGGCGCTGCTGCGGGATGAGCTGCGGGCTATCGCAGCGGCAGGCGGGGCAGCATGGGCCGAAGAGGTGGAGGTGGCCACGGTCGACGGCTTCCAGGGGCGCGAGAAAACCGCCATCGTCCTCGACGCTGTCCGCTCAAACGCCGACGCAGAGGCCCGTGTTCCCGCTCCCCCCCCCCCCCCGACCGGCCCTCACGCGGGGTGCTGAGCGCGCCTCGCTTGCTGTCTTGGCAGGTCGGATTTTTAGCGGACTACCGGCGGCTGAACGTGGGCCTGACGCGCGCGCGGAGCAAGCTGGTGGTGGTGGCGGACTCCGCAACGCTCGGGGCGGACCCGCTCTGGGACGCGCTCTTCACCTTCGCGGCCGCCCAAGGCTCCGGAGGGGACGCCCCCCGCGAGACAGCTGCCGGACGCAGTGTCTATCTGCTTCCGGTGACAGACCTGTTCGGGTAAGCGCCTCTCGCCCAGGCAGGGGGCGGACGTAGCGGCCAACTGGCACCGCGGCCCTCGTGGCCCTGAGTGCAGGCGTGGCGGGGCTGAGAGGCGGGTCATGATTGGGCCGTGGAGTGGACGACCAAGCGAGACCCTCGTCGCGCGCGCGGAGTGGACGACCAAGCGAGACCCTCGTCGCGCGCGCGGGGGGCGTACACGCGGGGCGAGTAGAGATAGCGAGTTTCAGAGGAGTTTCAGAGGAGCCAGGCGTGCCAGCCGAGCGCCCACACGTCCTCTGCCCGCACCGCCAACCAGACGAGAGGCCCCCACATCCCCAGCAGCGCCGTCAGCAGCACCGCTGCCACGCCCCCGGGGTAACTCCAGCACAGCTCGAGTACCTCGCCCTTCACCGCACTCGGTGGCTCAGGCTCCAGCGCGCGGAGAGCGTTGAGCCCCCCCCCCCTGCCCCACCACGAGACCACCACGAATCGCACGAAGCGCACCTGCGCCCGCGCCCGTGAGCTCCCGAGCACGCGGCGCGAGGCGGCGGCGTGGCGGTCGCGCGGGAGCCGCACCCGTGCGTCGAGGCAGAGCACTTGCGGAAGGGGCGGCGGCTGCGCAGCGGCAAAGCCGGCTGACGGGGAGTCGTCGCCGCGCGGGTCTCGCAGCTCCCCGCGCGCCCGGGTGCGCCACGCGCGCCCGTCGAGCGATACCTCCACGCGAAAGCCGCGCGTCCCGCGGTCCCCCGCCCGCCCGCCGCGCGTGTTGGTCACGGCGAGCCACTTCACGTTGCGCAGCGCGCCGAGGTCGAGGGTGCAGTCCCCTCCCTGGCCATCCGGCAGCAGCCACGCGTCGCTCGCACCGTCCGCCCCAGACTCCTCAACCAGGTTCGTCACCGCTGCGCGCCGCTCAGGCTGCCGCGCCTCGGGCGGCGCCGTGCGCCTATTATAGCCTCTGCCTGCCGCGATCCACAGCATCTCGGCTGCGGCCGCGCCTGGACGTGCGAGCAAACCCGCTCTCTCCCCGGCACCTCCATGCGCAGCGCCCAGCCGCGTCGGCCCGCTTGCTGTGATGAAGGAAACCTCGCACGCCTTTGCGCGCGGCAGCACACCAGGGGGAAGAGGCACGCCCCGGTGGGTCTCATCTGCCGCCAGCTGCTCCTCCCGCGCTGCCAAGTACCGTCGCGACACCGAGTGGAGCGCGCGGACCAGTGAGAGGAAGCTCCGCCGGAAGATGTCGAGCATCCAGCCACGCATTCCCAGCAGTCTCGGGGCCGACGGCTGGAACACAAGGTGCGGTGGGAGTGGTTTCGATATCGGCCAGCCCGTACGGCTGACACCTATCGCTGCCAGAGACGCTGGGACGCTCTCTCCGCGGGTCCCCTCACTGCCAGCCAGGTGGGATGGATCATGTCAGACAGGCGCCGGGGCCTCATAAATGTCCACGACGGAATCATTAATGTTGTACCATGCATAGGTGCATGTTTGTCAGGAATCTTGATACCTTATGGCCACACATCCCTCTCAGGCCTGGGGCCTCACCAAGAATACATGCTGCTACCCAGAAATGATTCACTGTTGCGCTCCGCCTCAGCTGCATCCGTGAGGTAGCGTTCCAGCAGCGCACGTCCCATCCCTTCCTTACCGTTCACTTCCTGTCTTGCTGCCCCGCCACCAGCACCCGCATTCTTGTCTTGTCCGCCACGGCAGCGCAGCGAGCACGCGCACGACCTGGCCAGGACTCTGGTCGAGCGCCCTTCGGGGCTGTTCGAGAGAGTAGCCAGGGTCGAGAGCGAGCACGGCTGCATAATGAGAAGCACGAGAGGGAGGACTCGCATCACAAGAGCGGACATGCACTCACGCACCTGCCTGGGAATCCCAAACCCTCTATCCCATTTTTCAAAATGCGCCATGCAGTTTTCAAAATGCGTCCTTTTCAGCAACAGGCAGTAGATGACGACACCGCAGAATGCAAGAAGAATATGTGGGGTCAAACAATAAGGAAGAAAAACTGGCGAAACCGCCGGCCGGGGTGTCACCATTTCTAGTAATTTCTGACCAAGAGGAGAGTTTTGTGTGTGCGCAAGGAAGATCTCGTCCACGGAAGCAAGGCGCATCGCCTGAAAAACTAAACCCGCTCTCTTCAAAGTACCGGCCTGGCCAGCACCGGGACAGGCGAGCTGATGGAGGCCAACACTCGGTCGCAGTGGGAAATCAGGGGCTACACCTCGCCCTCACGCGCAGCGCAGCGGCGAGACTCTGCGGTGGACTCTGTTTCTCTGTCCTCTTCTTCGAGCCACGGCAAGGGTGACGGTATCCTCTCGCACTTCACGTCTTCCGTAGCGTCGTTCTTGAAGCGGAAGGCGCCCAAGTCAAGGCTTAAGCAGGTCCAGGCTTTCTGGTCTTCCTTGAGTGACCATGATCGCTTGCCAGCACATTCTGCATGGGCTCTTGCGGGCATTGACCTGAGCGCCCAGCAGCCAGAAAGCGCTGGCGTGCTGAGCCTGGCTGCGCTGGCAGGCTGCAAGCTTTCTCCGCTCGGCGCTACAGAGCGGGATTCATAAGGCGAGTCCCGTACAGCCCAGGACCACTGAGAGTCGACTCCAGCCTGCTGCACAGACCCGCATGTCGCAGCGCGCTGCATGTAATGACGATGGGCCGGAGGCAGGACTACGACTTGACGCGGGTGGAGCTCGGGCGCGGGCACTACGGTGTGGTGCGTGTCGGGGTGCACCGCCAGACTGGACGGCAGGCCGCCGTGAAGATAGTCCCCCGGGTACTATTTGGTCCCGCCTCCCGACCTTCATTGCGAGGGGTGCCCTGCGCAGCTGGCCCCGGCACTGCTGGCACGAGATGCCCCAGTCGAACGCCTTGACGGAGAGGAGCGTGGCGAGCAGGTTTCGCGAGATGGCAGGAACGAGGTCAAGTACGTGACTCGAGAGATCCAGATCATGAAAGAAATCGACCACCCTAATTGCGTGCTCCTTTACGATGTCTACGGTTTTGACCCCCCACAAGCTCGTCCGTCCAGACATGCTTTTTCACCTGCCTATTGTTCTCTCCACCTCGGCGTATTGATCGATTTTGTTGACATGCAGAGTCGCGGAGTGAGTTTTTCCTGTGCATGGAGCCAGTCACTGGGGGACAGCTACTGGAGCGTATCATCGCGAAGGACCACTACTCTGAGCATGAAGCAGCGTCATGCTTTGTGCAGATCATGTCAGCCGTGCATTATCTTCATTCTATCGGCATCATCCATCGCGATCTCAAGCCCGGTGCGCTCAGCCAGACTGATCTTGCCCCCCCCCCCCGACGATTTCATGCGTCCACGGTGTGTTTTCTGACGGGTCTGGTGCTGGCAGAGAACGTCCTGTACGCGTCGGAGGCAGAGGATGCCCCGATAAAGCTTTGCGACTTCGGGCTCGGGCGGGTGATGGTGGAGGCGGACCAGAACGCGCAGGGGCGAGAACGCTTCTATTCGCGCTGCGGGTCCCCAGACTACGTGGCGCCAGAGGTGCTCACGCGCGTCGGCTACGGGCGTGAGTGCGACGTCTGGAGCTGCGGATGCATTCTGTACGTCTTGCTCTGCGGCTTCGCGCCCTTCACGGAGACGGAGAATGTTCGCAAGTTCAAGCAGATCGAGCAAGGGCAGTTCGACTTCCCCAAGCCGTTTTGGTTGCACGTTTCAGAGGACGCAAAGGACCTGATCTCGCAGATGCTGCGCGTCGACCCTGAGCAGCGCGCGTCGGCCGAGGAGGTGCTCAGCCACCACTGGGTCACCGCATTCCGCGCGGGAACCTCCGACACAACGGCGATGCCGGGCCTGCAAGAGCGCCTCGCGAGCTTCGCCGCCGCGCGCAACGTGCACCGCGCCATCAACGTCTGCTCGGCCCTCGCGCGCATGTCGTCGGAGAACCGCGCGCGCTTCGCCCCGGCGGACTGCGCCGGCGCGCTCGCGCGAGTGGCGGCCGAGCCGGAGCTGGAGCAGGCGCTGCGCGACATCTTCCGAGTGCTTGACCGCTCGGGCGCAGGCGCTGTCACGGAGGCGGACCTCGACCATGCGCTCGACGCCGTCGGGCGGCCCGCCTGCCTCGCCTCCGCCGCCGAGATGCTCCGCCACCTCGACGTCTGCGACCGCGGGGCCTTCGGCTTCTCCGAGTTCTGCGTCCTCATGACCTCCCCTGCCGTCACCACCAACGGCTCCCCGTTGGTGCCCGCCTCGCCTGCGGAAACCCCAGAGTTGAAGCCAGCAATGTGGGGCGTGGCGGAGGAACGCAGCATGCCATGCGCGGAGTGGCGGGCGGGCACGGGGATGGGCATCTCAGGCATGCTCTCCAACGAGGAGATCCGCGAGGCGTACGAGGCGCTGGACGTGACGCACGCGGGGGTGATCACTGCCGAGGATATGCGTGAGGTACTACGCCGCTTCGGGTTCGAGGTGACGGAGGAGGAATCTGAGGAGATGGTGCGGTGCGCCGACGCCAAGCAGCGAGGACACATTGACCTCGAAGATTTTGTCTCTTTCTGCCGCGCGCCATCCACGCCGATCCTGCGCTCCCCGCTCGCAGCCAACGAAAAGCCTCCGCCCCTCGTTCCACGGCTTGGCCCCAGCAGCCGTGCAGTGCCGACTCTAGACGCTGACGTCACTACCGGCGCGGTGCTCGCTGCAGACTGGCGGGACGATTCCTTGCTCGCACACGCAGGCAGCACAGGCAAGGATGCTGCGGGAGCCGCGCAGCCGGCGGGGTCGCAGCCGTCATGGCAGGAAATTCCGGAGGAGCCGTGCTCTGGCGGACTGTCCCCACGCGTTGGCGCAGGGCAGGCTGGCACCGGCGGGCAGCAGTGCCATTTCTCGTTGCCTGGTGAGAAACCTGGAGACGGGCCACACAGCGAAGTGCCGTTGGCTAGCCTCGGGGCCAGGAACCTCGGGGCAGACCTCGCCCCGCGGGCCGTTGCTAATGTCTTGGGATGAAACTGATCACATTGGTTTATTGTTGTTCTTAAAGTACATAGATCTACGCTTCAGCTGCTTCGCAGTAAGCCCCGAACCTCAGGGGTATTCCACAACGCCCAGCGGCAAGCCGTTATCGCGCAAATGCCTTCGTATTCCTCTGTCCTCAATAGACGCCAGGAAGGGCTTTTGGATTGGCTCCGAGCACGCTGCGAAGAGCGTTTTGGTACTCGACTTGCTCGTGGTCCGTCGGATTGTTGTCTATCCACGACCTCGGACGATATTGCGGCCGGTTCGTTCCGTGCGTCCGGATCGTCGCGTCCAGCTTGGCGAGTTTCCCCTCAAACGCCTTATCCTGAGGAGGAGCAACATGTCACGACGAAACTCTCACACGCACACAGGCAGCCACATGCACACAGGCACAGACACAAATAACTGTCTTACGGAACTTATCCGCATTCCTGACCGTGCTACACTTCGTTCAAGTTCACGGAGACGCACCCAGGCGTCGTCGCTCGGCGCGACCCTTGGTTTGGCTGGCCCCGTCGCAGCGTGTGAGTGCTCCCCGCTTGCCTGGTCGAGCTTGTGTTCCAGTGACCCCATGATCCGCTCGATCTTGTGCGACACATGACCCCCTATAGCTCGGAGGCGTAGCAGCGCCCCGGGATCCTTGCGCTCCTCTTCCGCCGTAGAGCGCTCTGCTCTCGTTAGCTGGATAGTCTTTGCGTCACCTCCGAGTGAGCCGACCCTGCTCGACAACAAGCTCTGTCAAGGAGGAAGCACCACAAAAATAGGGCAAACAATTCCCTACACACGAGCGACTTGCGGGTCGAGACTGGCACGGACCCCGCCGCGTGTACCCCTGATGACGTGACTGAGAAGTGCTGCACTGGTAGGTCGATCCGCGTCTCTTCGCCTCCTCGCAGCCCCTTCTGGTAAAACGTTTCAAAGCGTTCCTCCATAGCCTTTACCCCTGGGGCAGGAGACCGCCCTCGTTTTCCGTGCGCACCGTAGAGGTACCTCTCTTCTAGCAGAACTCCGGCAGGTTCACCGCGATCGACATTCCCCACCGTCACCAGAAATATCAAAAAAATCGCCGCAGAAGCACCTACGGCAGCCTTCAGCGCGCTCTGCGGCAGCATCGCAGCAGATCTGACCATTAGGCTCAACGTGCACTCCCCAGACCTGAGCCGGGTTACTGCCAGACACGCAGCAAACCCGCCCCGCTGGCCCAACCCTTCGGTGTAAGATAATAATTTGATAAAAGTTGACAAGGATCACTCAACAACCTCGTCGCCTACTCTGACAGCTGCGCGGCATGTCTACCGAAGACATCCGTGAAACTCTGAGGAAGGCACGCGAGGCCCTTTCTAAGGCCGATAGTGGCGCATCTTCACAGTTTTCCGGCTCAGCGTCCGTCATCAAGACTGATGACCCGAATGGTGAGGCCAAACGACCCCTCGTACCCCGCGAACTCCATCCCGGTTGTTATCCTCGGTGACCCGGGAGCCTGCCCAGAACCAATTTCTCTGGCGCCTGAGACAAGTCTCGCCTTTGCAGGGGTTGCTACCGGAGCCAACACTGTCCCTGAGAGGACAAATGGTGGTGGGGGTCTTGCTGGAAGTGGTGACGCGGGACGGAGTAGTTTCTCATCGGCGCAGCCAGACCCTTCTTCTGCAGCAACATACGGTGGTTTCGTTGACAACAGATTGCCGCCGACCGCCGATCGAAGCTTGTACGAGCAGCTTCGCCCATATGATATTCCATTGAGTGCGTCGACAGGCAGCGTGCCCGGGGGAGGCAACTACCTCTCTCAGCCGGGACGGGCATCGTACAGTGACTTGGGTATTGGGGTGGACTCCCGCTTCCTGTCGCCGAGGGGTCTTGAGGCTATGCAACAGCGCGGTGGTCTGGATGCATACGCCTCAGCGGGCGGCTTTGCGCAAGGCTCTCTTCACAGCGGGGCACCATCGACAGCCCTCTACGGCTCAACCCCGGGTGCCACGGGTCTGTACAATTCAACCCCGGCTTCGTACATGGCCAATGATCCAATCACGCGCTCCGCATCTGGGCAGAGTGGGGCTTCGAGCTACGCGCAAGCGAGCGCCAACTTTTCTGCGGCGAGTGCCAATTACGCGCAGGCGTCCGCTGCGGGGTTCCCCCTCGGGCCCGGCGGCTCGCTTCTGAACAGCCTATATGGTAGCAGCGAGAGCCGGCAGCGAGCAGTGGAGACGCTGGTCGATCGAGGAATACGTCCGGCAGCTGTGACGGCGGGAGGCGGTGGTGGGGCGTCGGGTGGATACTCAACAGAGTACGTGAGGCGGCTCGAAGATGAAATGCAGTCGCTGCGGCGGCGGATGGATGCTGACCTGCAGCAGCGGGACGAGACTGCAACGCAGTTTCGATTGACCTCGCAACGGCTCTCAGAGCTTTCGGAGGTCAACGCGCGGCTAGAGCAGGCACTGGCGGCCACCTATGCCAATCCAGAGAACCTGATGAACCTCAAGGCGGCGCTTGCGGAGGAGCGCTCAGCGCGCGAGGAGGGAGCGAAGGATCGGGACCGATTGCAGGCACAGGTCGGGGAGCTGGAAGTGATGGTGCAAGCGGGGTTGGCAGAGATCGTGCGGCAACAGGAGGTGCTCGAGGCGCAGAATGTGCAGGCGCAAGAGCAGCAGCAGCAACTTGAACAGCAGCAAGCTGAGGCTGCCGCGCTGCAAGACCAGTGCGCTCGGTTGCAGGGCGCCATTGATACTGCGAGCGAGCGTGCGGCCACAGAACGTGAATGGGAAAAGGAGCGGCGGCGGGAAGACGTGGAAGCGGCGGAGGCTCGAAGCGCGAAAGCGCTGGAGGCGGCGCAGGCAGCACGGGACGCGGAGGTGCAGCGGCTGCGCGATGAGCTGCTGGCGGTGTCAGACGGTGCCAAGAAAAAGAGCGAGGAGACAGCGGCGGAGCGCGAGCGCATGCGCCGCGACACGGACGAGGAACTTCGCGCTGCGCGCGCCGAGAGCGAGCAGCTTGTGCGCGGGGCGCGCGAGGAGGCCCGGCTTGACGCGCAGCGCGATTGGAGCGACAAGGTGTCTCGCCTCGAAGAGCGCGCAGAGGCACTGCAGGATAAGTTGCAGGCCAAAGTTGACGCGTCCGCCGCCGAAAGAAACCACCTCATGGACGAGGTCGCTTCTGCGCAGCGCAAGGCGGAAGAGACCTGGGAACACTGCCAGGAGTTGCGACAGCAGCTACAGACGGTGATGCGGGACCTAGCCGATGCGGGCAAGAAGCTGGGAGAATTCGAGCGCACCAAACGCCGTTCTACAGAAGTGATGGAAGAGCTGAAGCGGGCGCTGGCGGAGAGCACCGACCTGAACGAGGCCGCAAAAGAGGAGCTTGAATACCTCCGCGGCCGCGTCGCGGAGCTGCAAGCTGGCACGGGCGCGCGTGGCGGCGCGGGTCTACGAGTGCCGACTCCGGACAGCCTGGCGTCGGGGCACATGGACTTCTCGCTGGGCGAGGCCCAGATGCCCGAGCTTAGCCTGAGCCAGGCTAGGGACCATCGGCACGAGGTGCAGATGTAACTCGGCCAGTGCCCTAAAGATCGAGCGCCCAAACGCGCACCCGGGTCCGGTGCAGGCTGCGAGCCGTGCGTGGTGGTTGCCTGTAAGTGCAGAAGAAAGAGAGACAGTGCTCTTGCGGCGTGCGGTGTGCCACACGTAGGCATGAAGCGCGGACTGGTCACGCGCATGCCAGGCATCGGAGCCAGTCCCCACACTTCATACTCTACTGCCCCCACCCCCGCCGACACCCAGAACTCTCGTCCCATCGTCACTAGCACGTTGGTCCACCCACCGAGCAGTCGTGGATGACGTTGTACATTGCGTCATCGAAGGGGTCGGTGCCCCCACCATCTTGAACTTCCGCGGACCCGCCCGAAGCCATCGCGATCGACGCAGGCGCCGAAAGCATGGACCCCGAGGTTGCGTCGCTGCCCTGTGAGCTGAGGTACTGCGACGCCTTGCTCTGGCTGGTGAGCAGATCGAAGAGATGGTCGTTGACTCCCTCTGTGCTCTGCGAGCCCCCCGCCCCGCGCCCCGCGCGCCCCTTCTTCACGAGCGCGCTGGTTCGCAAGGCGGTGCTCATAGCGGCACGAGCGCTCGCGCCGACCGCGGGTATACCCGGGAAGTTGATGACATCTGTCCCAGCCGGCTCCTGAGCTGGAATTGACTCCTGGGTCGGAAGAGACTCCTGAGTCGCATGAGTCGGAAGCGCAGGTGCCGCTGCCGGTGAGGACGGCGAGGGCGACCACGGCAGCGACGGCAGCGACGCGGAAGTTGCTGCACCAGATGCTGCGTCAGCTGCTGCGCCAACGAGCTCGGGCGATTGGCCCGCATAGGCTCGTAGGGCACTATTCTGTGCCTCAAGCTTCAGGATCTGGTGTTGCAACGCCCGTTCCACCTGCGTGGTACCTGTGCCGCCCGCTGCCTTCTCCATAACTTTTTGGAGCACCCCACGAGCGTGCGGCGGCTGAAAGCCCGCCACGAAATTCTTCGCCAAGAAATTCTTCACGTCGTTCTCGACTGAGTGTTTCTCCCGGGGTCTGCTCTCAAGAGTATGCTCGCGCTCGTGCTTAGCGGCAAGTCGTCGCCGCGAATCCTCAATCTTCGCAAGCTCAAGCTTCCGAGGGCTCGATCGCTTGAGCTTTGTTGCCTCAACCGCAGCCTGACGTACGGAGGCTGGCTTCGTTGCCTCAACCGCACGCGGAGGCACGGAAGCTGGCTCTGTTGCCTCAACCGCAGCCGGAAGCACGAAGGGTGGCGCAGCCGCTCCAGATTCAGAACTACTGTCAGATGACTCCGACTGTTGATCGTACTGCGCGAGCATACGCTTCTTCATCATCGCGCGCTCCGCGGCGTAATCCTGCTTCATGCTTGGCAGCGCGCGCCCCCCCGCTGCAGCCGCGCCCGTCGATTTAGCACCGCTGTCGCGCGAGTGCCATCGTGCACGCCCCACTTCTTCATCAACGTTGGGATCCGCTAGACTATCGTCGGACACTCCTAGCTGATCCGCTACGCCGCCGTCAATGCCGCCGTCGATTCGGACGCTGTCGCCATCGTCGAAGTCCCCAAGCCTGGAGACGAGGAGCTCCTGCCGCGATTGCCCCCCCTCGAACCCACCCAATGCAACAAAGAGTGCACCAGAAACAATACTTGCAACAAGAAGTGCCCCTGGTCCACGCGATGTGCGCCGTTGCGCCGACGCCATCTGGTCGCCCAGCGGCTTGCAGCAAGTTGTGTTCTCCAAAACGGGCTCTGCGTTCACTTTTGGAAAGCCCAAAGTGGAGCCTTTTGCAGGAAAAACGGCTCAAGTTACGACAACTTTTTGTTGCGGCAACTTCGCTCGGGGCGTTGCACGAAACCGTTGCCTCGCACCGCGTTCCTTTCGCTCAGGGGCGGCGGCACTGCTCCCACCACGAGAGGGCCACACCAGCGTGGATAATCCATTTAACGCTCGAGACAGGAGGTTAGTTGGTGTGGCAGCGCTGGCTGCGCTCAAATCCGCTTGGTGAGGCCCGAATCTGTCGGCGAAATGGCGTTCACAACACGCTCGGCGCGCGACACCGTCGGCCGTGCACCGGGTTCTACGCCACCTACTGTCGGACCGGGTTCATATGGTTCCTATTTCAATCAGGTGTGGCGCCTTTCCCCCGTCCTTCTGCGCAAAGGCTTCGCCAGTCAGTCTGCACTTCGTGATCCTGCTGCGCCCCGAGTGTCCCCGCACACGTAGCACCATTCGAGGGGTGACCATGCAGCGTGGCGGAGCAGGAAGTTGAGCATGCCTACGCGCCTTTTTCGAGCACAGCGGACCGCAGTGCCGGCGGTGCTACTGCTGCAGCCTTCAGCACCCCAGGCCCGGGAACCTATGACGTGACAGGGAAGCGCTACTGGGGTGGTCCGAGGTTCAACACAGCTTCGAGCGACGTGGGCTTCCTCTCAAAGGCCGCGCGCGCTTCTGCCGTGGAGACGGAAGCCCTTCTGAAGCCAGGTCCTGGCCAATACACGCTGCCATCGGAGTTCGACGTGCGGCGCAGCATGCGAGGGCGGTCAGCGCCCGGCGGCAGGGGAGGCTCGAGTTCACCGCAGAAAAACGTGCTGTGGTTCCGTGCGCCGACCGCTCCCTCCATACCGAAGCAAGACGAGGCCTTCGGTTACGAGGAGGGGCCGAATGGGCAGCTGGTCAAGCAGCAGGCACCATTCAAGCGATACGCAGGCGTTGGGGCCGACGCGATTGGTCCTGGAAACTACGATCCGAGCATCAAGGGCGTGTTGCCCAACCCCAAGGGCGTGCCGTGGGGGCGATCCAAAACTGTCCGCGTCTCCTTTGGCGCGCCTGGGCCTGGAGGAGATTCGACGCCCGGCCCAGGCACGTACGACGTAGCGTCGGCAGTTTCAGCGGCGGCGCAGGCGCCGTCACAGAGGCGCACCGCGCCATCGGCGGCGTTCAACAGCCGGGTGCTCCGGCCACACCAGCATGAGGTGAAAGAGGAGCTCGCCGCGCCCAAGCTTCATCCGGGACCTGGTGCCTATAACATTCCGGATTCGTTTTCAAAGGCTCGCGCAAGTGTGCCTGAAGCACTCCAGTGCTTTGGCTCCACATCCAAGCGCGCATCGTTCGATGCCCGCGCCGCGAACGCCCCCGGGCCGGGCTCCTATGACGTCGGAAGCTTTGGCGAAGGCTCACGGGGAGCGGCTGTGCGGATGCAGCGGCGAGCGGCGCCGTTCCTGTCGACTGGGGGGCGCTTCGATGACGTTGATAGGCGGCGAGCGGAGTTGCCAGGCCCGGGGCAGTACGACCAGGCGAATCGAAACACGTTCGTTGCCGAGCTAGCGCGCAAGCGCTTTTCGCGCGGCGGGCACTTTGGATCGACAGTTCAGCGCTTCTCGTTCAAGCGAGAAGAAGACAAGGCTCCAGCGCCCGGGCCGGCCGACTACGAGCCCAAGGCGCCCAAATTCGTGCATGGGCAGGTCAAGAAAGGCCCAATGTCGGTCTTCCTCTCCGACTCGTCCCGCTTCAAAAAGGCGCAGGCCCTCAACCGAGAGGGGCCCGCGCCAGGCCAGTACTACAAATCGGCCGAGTGGGGCACTGGTTACAAGCGGCCCGAGAACGCGCCGGGGAAGCGCGCCTTCATCTCGACGGGCCAGCGGTTCCAGGACCCTGCAATGAAGAAGGACGCGCCAGGGCCTGGGCAGTACTCTTCCGACGTGGGCACTGTGGGCGGCGAGGTGAACAAGCTGCTCAAGCGCCGCATGCTGTCGGGCGATGAGGCCGCCCCAGGCATCTTCGGCGGCGCCCAGCGCTTCGCCAACCTCGGCAAGTCTGCCGGGCCTGGGCCAGGCGCGTACAACGCCATCGATCCCTACGCGCAGCTGATCAAGCGCTCCTTCAACATCACTGTCGAGGGTTCGATTTAGGGTATCCCACAGACACGCAAGGGCCCCACTCGCCCGATGCGCCGAGGCTGAAAATACACGAGATGTGAGCTTTTTACTCTTCTATTGCACTCTCGGTGCCGATCGTCAACTATTGGACGGTCAGTGCACTGGGGCAACAGTTTGCGCGCTCCCTGCTGTAGCCGGCAGCGTGTCTGCGACGGGCATATGCGCAGCAACCCCCATTCCCCCCTTCTCAAGCTGGCGATGCGCAGCGTGACGCCGCATAGCGCGCTTGCTCCGTCCTACAGAAGAGGACACAGCATGGGCGTGCTGAGCCCCCCGACCCCCCCCAAACTGCCGTTCCCACTTGACGATGATGTCCTCTTCATCCGGTTTCACTGCAGTCTTCTGAGTTGACTTGGTCAGGCTGCGCCCCTGCCCTGGGCCATCTTCCGCGGTAGCATCGTCGCCCGCAGCACCTTCATCCTCATTCTCATCCTTCTCCAAGTAGAACCCGGCCTTCTGATCGAAATCTGACCACAGAACCCCGAGATGCTCAGTCACGCAGCTCTGAACATCACGATCACGTTCTCACAGAAACGTAAACGTTTGAATCGGTCGGTTAGTGTGACTCGGGTCAGGGCAGGTCGGTCAGATTGTTACATGGATTCCCCTTCTCGTAGGCTTGGAACTTGTCGGCGACTGTCCCAGCCAAGTTCTTCCAGCCAGACTTCATTGCATCTGCGAGGCTGCGCTGCGCAGCACGTCCCCCTTGCTCGGGCACAACACTTTGCTCTAGCACGGTGCCCCCCCGCACGTCATAGACTGCAAGAACAACAAAAATCATCCAGAATCCCACGGCGAAGATCGAGGCAGCCGCTACCTGTGGCCAAAATGGTCAGGGGGCAGCGAGGCACTGTGAGAACGTCTCTGACCATCGGGCTGGAAATCAGGCTTCGCCTTCTCGGGCCCAGCATAGTCCTACAGTCCCACTGTGGCAAGCACAGAAGATCGTTCAACGAATGCGATGATCGGAGTCTAGACCTGGCCCCTTCTGGACAACATTTCGCCCAACAACCGCAGAGAGCCAGCAAGGTTGCAGCGCCTGGAGGCCTCCAAGCAGTTCGTGCCCTTTCAAAGGGATTGTCTTTCGCCCCATAAGTTGAGGTGGATTTTACTGGCTTTTCGCACCGCACCGCAACCAGGATGGTACGTCACCGATCTGCCTGCGCGCCATTCTGGAAGAGCACGCAGGCGGAACTTATCGACCCTTGTGCTCACCATATGTTTCTTATATAGCTCCATGCTAGGGTCGACTAGTTGCATAACGATGCGTTCTCTTCAGCCTGAATCCTACCTGGGCACCCTATCCTCCCCCCCCACGCTGGTGTCCCAATGCCGCCTTGTGCCTAAGAGACGCGGCGCTTGTAAGGCTCATGGGCACACATCTTGCGCAGGTTTTCACCAACCTTTCTTTCATGGGCGTCAAGTGGGACATCCCCAACTGCGCTTGGGATGGCAAGGCGTGCATGACCCCTGTGAAGCCCAAGTTCGTCAAGCAGGTCCACGCACCTGTCATGAATCTCGGGTCAGCGATGGGAGCCAGCATCGCTGCCAAGGTTCTTGCTGGTCAGAAGAAGTAGGCTCTACTAGGAGCGTGGGCTGTTGTGCTACAGCATCCTTCGTGTGTATTCATATATATGATGAGTGTGTCGGGTAACCGGGATCCGCGCACCACGGCCCGCGATTGGCACTTGTCGGTGGACAAAGACCGTGGTCGCAACCCCCCAAATTGCACTTGACTCCACCCGCCGCAAGCGCGCAAGTCACAAATGCAGGGGGTCGTGCGATGTTGACGCAACATCACAGAAAATAATCTGTACTTGAAATCAACGTGATTGCATGCATCTTGGCACGCGAAATAATCTCTCCTAGCCACAGAATCTATCTCAAAACACCCAGGACTGCAACGTCCTGCACGCATTTGACTAAGTGCTTAGACGGAAGCGATGGGCTGAGCCATGAAGCGGTGAAGTGACACCGCGCGGGTTGCCTTCGGTGCGGCGTGGATCCACGGCCGCAGCATGTTCTCCGCAACGCGCAGAGCCGGGCATTCGAGCGCAGCAGTGATGGCCGCCGCGACAGGCTTGAGGTGCAGGAGACCGACGGCATCGAGGAAACGGAATCCTGCGGTCTCGATTACGCCAGCAGAAGTGGCAAGCTCCGAGGCAACAGCGCCAGAGACGGTGAGGATGCCGCCTTCGACGAGCACGTAGCGCGCGGGCTTTCGCGCGTGTTCGACGCCCATGACCGTCCGTGCACCATCGGCAGTATAGATGGAGTCTCCCGCGCGTACATCGCGCGCACGCACTTGCCGTGCCTCCGCGCAGAACTTCGCCCCGCACACATCAGTGAACACTGGCATCATGTGGTCCGGGGTGAGCTGCAGCTCGCCATCTGACCACTTGAGGGTGCGAATCTCCATCGGCTCAGCGTGGTCGTGCGTGAAGTAAACGCGTGCAAATCCCCCTGAGTGCGACTCGATCATGTCTCCGGGAACCAGCGAAGAGATCAACGCACGGTCACCTCCAGCCGTTTTCACAGTTGCGTCGTGTGCAAAGCAACCGCCCTCACCCGTGATTGCATCCTCAGCCGAATCCAACGTTTGAGCCCATGACCCAGCAACCGCCTGCCACGCGTGCCAAAATTTTCACCTCGTGCGCCGCATGGTACTTACGACCGCCGCATGGTGAACCTCAACCACGCAGCAATGAGAGGTGATGTGGTGCTGCCTCTCTGGCACGGCAGGGTATGCAGGCGATCGTGTTCTAGACAAGTATTTACACTAGATACAAGAAAATCCAGTTCAGGTAGAGACTGGGCTTACGTGGAACATCGAGCAGATGCCGCACATGCGCTGGATCTCCTCTTCCTTGTAGTACCCTCCATCCGGCGCGCTGCAAACGCCCTGCCGGACCAAAGGGAGCGACGCCGTAGGGCCACACCCATCGAAGGTATCACACGTCTGCGAAAGGCCTTTCACATTGAGAAGGCACTTGCGGAGAGCTTCCGCATCATTGTGGAGGACAGTGCGCACGAAATCGGATTTGCACGGCTCCTCGTTCATGTTATCTGGCGTGCACTCAGGATTGTTTGCGGGCTCAGTGATCGCTCCAGTACCCATGATGTCGTAACCGCAATCATCCCAGAGCGGGAAAATCGCGCTAGCCTGTGCCTTCAGAGAGTCAATCGCGCACGAGCGAGTGCCGTTGCCGCCGGCATCTGAGGCATTACCACCGTCCGCCCCAGTCTCGTTCAGCATGTGACCATGATACTGCTGCATCGCCAGCCGCTGGATGGGCGACACGTACGCCATGTCCACATGCGGCTTACGCGCCTGCGAGAACACTGGCTTCTTCTTGACGCTTTGGGGCTGCATCGAGTGCGGCAGTGCGCTGATCGGGACGTAGAAGTACTGCAGGTCCTGTTGCTTACGCGCGGATTGCGAACGACCCTTCGGCACGTAATACACCTGATTGTGCATATTATTCAGGCACGTCATATCGCACAGCGGTCTGCAAAGCTCCATCGATCTGAAAGCAAAGGGAACAATCCCCCGTACAGGCAGCTCAGCTCACCTTCGGCGCCTTAGCGAAGAGAGTCACAGCGCCGCCGTGGGATGCCACGATGAACGAGATGCATGTGACAGCCACGAGACAGGCTGTGGCCGCGACGGCCGCCGCCATCCTTCTCCCCACCGGGGGAGACCCGCGAAGAAGTGGCGCAGACTCCATCACGATCTGGATGCCTCTTCGTCTTGGAAATACCAAGTGGTCGTGCTCCACTTTTGGCCAGATCTCAAAAGTTGACATTCCACTTTAGGTCGCTTCCGAAGAACTGCCAAGCCAGGGAGCTCCCGTAGCCGGGGAGCTCCCGCGATCCTGCGATGTGGCGCCATTCGCCGTCGAGGTCTGGTGCCAACCACTAGAACCAGCGCAGTGCTTCTGTTTCTGGCGCAGATTCATGCCACTCATTGCAAAGATCCGAGCAGGCTGACGTTTATAAACGGGATTCGGCATACCGAGGCCGAATGTGCCGAGGCGGCTGAGATAATCGGGCAATCATTCGGTGAAGAGTGCTTCCCGCTTTGGAACCCTACGTCTGGGACCCTTCTCGACCTCTCGCAGGTGCAACTCCACCCTGCATTCAGTTCTACACCCTTCCTGCAACGGAACAAGCCTCGCATCTTCAGTCCAGAGTAACACCCATGGGGGGTACTTCTGACTTTCGGACCGCCTTAATCAGGCTGCGCGACAGAAAGTGTTCAGTGCCGAGACAGCAGAAGTGCTGGCATTGGCCAAGCATCTGCGGCAGCATCTCGAGGCAGTCGGAACAAGCGGCTCCGTGATTCATGTTGCGCACAGTCAGGGCGCTCTGATCACCGCGCTTTGCAAGAAACACCTCTCCGTCCTCGAGCGCGGACGGATTCGTGTCATTACATTTGGCGGAGCGCAATGCATTAGTGATCGGGACTTTGGCCATGCAGTGAACTTTTACACGACCACCGAACCGATGTTGTACTTCAACACCCGCGCGTCGTCCGCCCTTCGGTACAGCTCCCGATTGTTGGTGCGCGCGGCTCTCGCATGGCAATCCTGTGCGTGCAATAACTCCTCGCGATCGCACCAGCGCGTTGTCTGCTAAAGGTCTTGCGCCACGACCTGGTGAGACTGCGGAGACCGAGGTGGACGGGTTCCGGTTCGTCTTCGCAGCACCAGAGGTGAGGGGCATGGGGTCGCCCGAGAATCCCGACTGGCTTCGCAGCTCCTAGCACCCCACAGATGCTCTATGCAAGCGGCTGTTGCGCTGGAGAGGGGCACAGCGTGGTGAGTGGCGACGGGACCGCAGGCAATCGGCGACCGGTTTGGGATCGCCGCGCACTCGCTCCTCTCGGGGCCCTACTTGCTGCTGCTTCGCGCCGAGGGCGCCCGCCTCCAGGCCGAGAGACACGCCTGGTGGCTTCGCGCAGGCAATCTTACCCTTGCGCCGCCGCCGCACAGTGCCGCGCTCTCACAGATCCTGGCATGCCGTTGGGCCGCGTTTTGCTGATGACGACGGAAGCGGAATGCGCCATGTAGGTGCGCGGGCGCGGGACGTGATGCCTTGGATACCGTCCTATCCGATGGCTGCTGCTGCTGCTGCTGCTGCTGCTGCTGCTGCGTCCGCTGCTGGCTTGCTGCGGGCAAGGGTGGGTGCGGCGCGCGAGTTTCTGCGAGTTGCACTGGGAGCAAAAGCCAGGTCCGCCGCGTGCGAGACCCCCCGCCGCGCGCGCGGCACATGCTCGTGGGTGGGGCTAAGAGGATGCGGGGCAGGCCGCGCGGCACGCGCGAAGGCGCCGGGGCGGGTTCGTGGGGCGGGGGCGCCGCGAGGCGGCGG